>Ga0070739_10006138_pt1 | contig 13347 bp, 15 predicted proteins | sample Coa_R1_7_FD_66445 | JGI IMG/M metagenome (GOLD analysis project Ga0070739, IMG submission 66445) | Surface soil microbial communities from Centralia Pennsylvania, which are recovering from an underground coalmine fire - Coalmine... | ecosystem: Environmental > Terrestrial > Soil > Unclassified ... | reverse complement strand
CCGACGCCGCTCTACCGCATGCTGCACAAACGCTTCGTGCGTGAGCTCCTCTAATGGAACGGATCGGTTGCACCCGATTCCTTGACATTCGAGGCCCTGCGATTACGTTGCCCCGCAATATTCCGCCAATCGAGGTTCGCCATGGCCAAGGCCACCACCATCAAGGTCAAACTGGTATCGAGCGCTGATACCGGCTTCTATTACGTGACGCGCAAGAATTCGCGCACCATGACGGATAAACTGGTCAAGAAGAAATACGACCCGGTGGCCAAAAAGCACGTCGAGTTTCGCGAAGCCAAGATCAAATAGCCTCGTTGGCCCAGCCCCAAATTCGAATGCCCGGCCCCGTGCCGGGCATTGGCGTTTTCAGGTTAGCGCCCTGGCGCGGCGGGAATGGTGGCCGGCCGGGAGCGGTCGCATGAGGAGGCCACTCGTGCCGCGCCCCGGCCGGCCGAACCCCACGGACCCAGGAGATGCGGCGGACCTGAGCATTCCGTAGGGTTATCAAAAAGTTCGCACGATTTCGGCCCCGCTTCCGCGTGCACAATCGTCCGCGCCGCTTGCCTTGGGTGCCGGACCCGAAGGCTATCCCAACCGCAGGGGAAATCAATCGCCAAGATTCGGCCAAAATGGCCGACAGGACGTCAACCACAATTATTGTGATTACCGCCGCTTCCAGTTTCGGCGCCCATCAGGCGGCGTCCGGAACCACCCGGTTGCGGCCGTCACGCTTAGCCCGGTAGAGGGCTTGATCGGCGCGCTTGAGGAGGCCGGCAGCGGTGTCGCTTCGATCCCGCAAAGCGGCAATGCCGATCGAAATCGTCACAGGGATGTTGCGCGCCCCCTGTTGAATGACGAAGGGTTCGGCAGCGATGCGTCGGCGGAGCCGCTCGGCAACCATAGCCGCCACGGCCAGGTCGGTCTCGGGCATCACGAGCACGAACTCTTCGCCGCCGTAGCGGCAGGCCAGATCGATGCCCCGGATCGAGCGTTTGATCCGCAGCGCAAAATCGCGCAGCACGTCGTCGCCGGCATCGTGCCCATAGGTATCGTTGATCGACTTGAAATAATCGATGTCGATGATCAGGACGGTCAGCGGCTTGCTGCGGGCGCTCGCCTGCGCAAGCAGGGTCGCCAAATGGGTTTCCATGTAACGGCGATTGTACAGGCCGGTGAGCGCATCGGTGATCGCCATTTCAATCGACAACTGCACGTTATCGCGCAGCCGCTCGGTATAACGGCGCTTGCGCACTTGGCTGCGGGCGCGCGCCAATAGCTCATTCCTATCGATCGGCCGTAGAAGAAAGTCGTTCACACCGATCTCTAGGCCGCGCACCATGCGCGCGTTGTTGTCCGGCTCGGAGATGGCCAGGATCGGAATGCTCCGGGTGCGCTCGAGCGAGCGGAGTTGGCTGCACAGTCGAAGCGCATCGAAATTTTCCAGCTCGAGCGAGACAATCACGAGATCGCAGTGGCCGTCGGCGGCATGAAACAGCGCCTGCCCAGGATCGGCCTCGATTTCGATTGTGTGCTCTTTGGCCAGCGTCGCAGCGATGCGCTCATAAGATGCCGCGCGGTCGTCGACGATGAGAATGCGGCCGCCGCGGCCGGCATCAGCGAGTGCTTCGCGCTCGGGCGATTCAATACCGATGTCGCGCGAGGTCACCGCTCGCATGCGCAATTCGTCGGTGACCATCTTGAGCCTGGCCAGCGAGCGCACGCGCGCGATCAGCGCCAAATCGACGATTGGCTTGGTCAGGAAATCGTCCGCGCCGGCTTCCAGGCCGCGGACCTTGTCCGAGGGCTGATCGAGCGCCGTGACCATGATGATCGGAACATGATGGGTGGCGAAATTGCTTTTGAGTCTGCGGCAAACCTCAAATCCGTCCATATCCGGCATCATCACGTCGAGCAGCACCACGTCGCATTCGGCGCGCTCGCAGATCGCCAACGCCTCCGCGCCGCTGAGCGCGGTCACGACGTCGAAATACTCCGCCGACAGCCGAGCCTCCAGCAGCTTGGCGTTGGCCGGAACATCGTCGACGACGAGAATACGGGCGGTCATCGCGGAGCCTTACGGATTTCCCAGGAAATGCCGAACCGTCTCGATGAACTTGCCCACCGAAATCGGCTTTGACAGATAGGCTTCACAGCCGCCTTCCCGAATCCGCTCCTCATCACCTTTCATGGCGAACGCGGTCACGGCAACGACCGGAATGTGGCGCAATTCTTGATCGTCCTTCAGCCATTTTGTCACTTCGAGCCCGGAGACTTCCGGCAGCTGGATGTCCATCAAAATGAGATCGGGGCGGTGCTTGCGCGCAAGATCGATAGCCTCGATGCCGTTGCGCGTGCCGATCGTCGTATAACCATGCGCCTCCAACAGATCGTGGAAGAGCTTCATATTGAGCTCATTGTCCTCCACAATCAGGACAGTCTTAGCCATCCCCCGATTCCATGCCCCCAGGCGGGCAGCGCAAAGACCGCGGATCGTCGCGCCGCCTCGCCACCCGCAAGCTAGGCCCGATTTGTTACAGAAAGGCAAATGGGAACCGATGAAAAGGTCCACACCGGCGGCGCGCCAAGAGGCGGAAATGCTGGCGATACAGGCGCTTGGCTTCATTGCCCAGGCCCCCGAGCGACTCGCGGCATTCCTTGGCGCCACCGGTCTTACGGCTGAGGGAATCCGCCACGCCGCGCGCCAGCCCGGCTTCCTCGCCGGCGTGCTAGAGCATATGCTTGGCGACGAATCGCTGCTGATTGCGTTTGCGGATCATAGCGCAACCGATCCGGCCGATATTGCGCGAGCACACGCCGCTCTGGAGCAACGCTGGGAACGCGATGTGCCGTGAGCACCGGCTTCTGCCGCGATTGCCTTGCCGACGCAGCGCCGCATCTACAGCGGTGCCGCGCTTGCGGCTCGCCGCGCTTGTTGCGGCACCATGAACTGAACAACCTCGCCATCGCTCATATCGACTGCGACGCCTTCTACGCCACAATCGAAAAGCGCGATAATCCCTCGCTCGCGGCCGAGCCGGTCATTGTCGGCGGCGGCCGGCGCGGGGTGGTTGCGGCCGCCTGCTATGTCGCCCGGACCTACGGCATTCGATCCGCCATGCCGATGTTTGAGGCGCTGCGATTGTGTCCGCATGCCAAGATCATCCGGCCCAACATGGAGAAATACGCTGCCATCGGCCGCGCGGTACGGCAGATGATGCTTGCGCTCACGCCGCAGGTCGAACCCCTGTCAATCGATGAGGCCTTCGTCGACCTGACCGGTACCGAACGGCTGCACGGCATGACACCGGCAAAAGCGCTGGCGCGCTTTGCCAACGAGGTCGAGCAAAAGCTTCGCATCACCGTTTCGCTCGGCTTGTCGTGCAACAAATTTCTCGCCAAGGTCGCTTCCGACCTCGACAAGCCGCGTGGCTTCGCCGTGCTTGGCCCCGGCGAAGCGGCGGCATTCCTGGCGCCGAAGCCGGTGAGCTTCATCTTCGGGGTCGGCAAGGCTAGTGCCGCGCGTTATGCGCAGGACGGCTTTCATCGTGTCGCCGACCTGCAGCGCACCAGCGAGGTCGAGCTGGCGCGACGCTACGGCGAGGAAGGACGGCGACTGGCGCGGCTTGCCCGCGGCCTGGACGATCGGAGCGTCAACGCGCACCGCGAAACCAAGAGCGTGTCGTCGGAGACGACGTTCGCGCGCGACCTCGCCGATTTCCGCGTGCTTGAGCGCATCCTCTGGGGTTTGGCCGAGGACGTATCGGCGCGGCTGAAAGCCAAAGAACTTGCCGGCTCGACCGTGACGCTGAAGCTGAAAACGAGTGACTTCAAAATCCGCACCCGCGCGCGTTCGATGGAAACGCCAACCCAGCTCGCGGCCCGCATCTTCGCTGCGGCGCGCGGCCTGCTCGCACACGAGGCCGACGGCACCAAATTCCGCCTCATCGGCATCGGCGTGAATTCGCTGATCGATTCCGCGTACGCTGACCCAGCCGATCTGGTCGACGGCCGCGCCGCCGACGCCGAACATGCCATCGATCGTTTGCGCGCCCGCTTCGGCGACGATGCGGTGTTTAGAGGCCTAGTCTTCGACCGCTCCGACGAGACTTAGGGTAAGCGTCACCGAGCCAATGTTTTGCGACCTAAGTGGTCGTTGTGTGCCGCTTGACTCCGTGCGGCCAAGCCGAAACACACTCCCGCAATGGAAGAGTCTCCTTCTTGCCCAAGCCTTAGCGAGATCTTCTGGGCGTTCTTGCGCATCGGGCTCACCGCATTTGGCGGCAGCACGCAGGCTTGGGCTTACCGCTATGTCGTTGAGCAACGCCATTGGCTTTCCGACCGGCAATTCGTCGCCGGCTTTGGCGTTGCTCAAGTCTTGCCCGGGTCGAATCCGCTCAATACGGCGCTCTACGTTGGACTGCAGCTGCGCGGCGGCCTGGGCGCCCTGGTAGCCGCCGGCGCCATGGTGCTGCCGGCGTTCTGCGTCATCTTGCTGATGGGCTATGCCTATCGTCGATTCGGCGGCGCGCCCACCGCTCACGTCATCCTCGGAGGAGTGGCGGCGGTCGGTACTGGAGCTACGCTTTCGGTCGGCGCCAAGCTCGCCCGCCGGCTCTCCATCGCCCTTTGGCAATGGCTGATAGCCGGCGCGACCTTCTTAGCCATCGGTATTCTGCGCTGGCCGCTTATTCCCGTTGTGCTGTTGGCAGTGCCCTTGAGCATTGTCCTGTCGTACCGCTTTGAGCCGCGGAGCTGAGGCAGTGACGAACCGCCTCCTCGCATTAATTCTTGTCTTTGCCCCGTTTTCGCTAACGTCATTTGGGGGCGGCCAAGCCATCATCGCCTCCATCGATCATCAGGCGGTGGAGGTGCATCACTGGCTCACCCATCAAGAATTCACCGATTTGTTTGCGCTGTCGCGCGCCGCGCCCGGACCAAGCACGCTGATTGCGGCGCTCATCGGCTGGCAGGTTGACGGGTTCTGGGGCGCGCTTGTGGCGACCGTCGCGATCTTTCTGCCATCCTCGATACTGTTCGTGGCGTTGACGCGGCTGTGGATCCGCTACGAGGGATCGCGGCTGAGTTCCGCCATAACCCGCGGCCTTGCTCCGGTTACCGTCGGCTTGGTCTTTGCGGGCGCGCTGGCGGTTATCCAATCCGCGCACATGAGCCTGCTGCAAATCGCGATTACGATGATCGCGGCGGCGCTCCTCTATTTCACGTCGGTCGGACCTTTTGTTCTGATCGGCGGCGTCATCGCATTCTATAGCGCCTTGTTAGTCCTCGATACCAAGCTGTTGCTTTAACTTGAGCACATCCCGCTCGGCCTAAGCCTCAGGGACATGGCTTTGGCCGCTTGATCTCGAGCGAGGTGAGCTTTCCGGACACGACAAAGTCGTTGTAATCGAGCGTCAAGGCGCGCGATATGCCGTTTTCGTAAAGCTCGAAGCCTATGGCGTAGGTTGGCGTCTGGTCGACACTTTCCGAATTAGCCGATTTCTCGAAATAGCTGATTGTTACCGGCCAGCGCGGCACGTTCGCAAGCTTCGCGTCGTGCGCCGCGGCATCATCGTGCTGGCGTTCGTCGGGAGCAAGCTTCCGCCCGATCACGGTTAGCGTGTTGAAGACCTTATCGCCCGTTTCCGAGCCGTCGTAGACCGGAAAGCTGAGGATCGTCGTGCCGGCGCGGGCGGCCTCGATCACCCGCACCATGTGCTCGGTCGGAAATACCACCCTAGGATCGAGGTCGAGCGTTTTGGGCTCGGGCTGTGATAGATGGACGGCGGTACCGTCTGCACCGTGTTCGGCGTGTCCGCCGACCGAATTGACCAGTGTTTCGTCGACGAAATTCTGAGAGGTAAACTTGAAGTGCTTGGCCGCGGCATCCTCCCAGGTGGTCGAGCGCAGATCGCTGGTCGAGACTTTGCCCTCGCCGGAATCGAGCTCGGAAACCTGTCGGAAGTCGAGTGTGTAGCCCTCGCAGGCATTGCCGCCGAAATCATAGAGGATACGGCCCCGCACGCCGACGATTTGCGAGTTGCCGCGCGTTTGGCCGAGCGAGAGGTCGTACACGGCCCGATGCGGCACGAGCGCCACGGGTGAGCCCTGCGCCAGGGCGGCGGCGCCCGGCGCCAGCAGCATCAGGACCGCGGCCAACGAACGGCCCTGCCTTGGGAGCGCAAATCTGGAGGACATGCTCGCGTTCTCGCTTAGGTCGCCGGCGAATTGGTCCGCCCCGACGTCCTCGCAATTTGACCACCGCGTCGGTTGGCGCGGTTTTGCGGCGAAGATACGGAGGCGGCAGGTCCTCCGCAACGTGCCCACTCGCGCCGCTTGCGCAGCAGGCTTTGCTGCGCAAAGAAGGCTCAGATGGCCCGACGTGTTGGGCCGCTTGGAGAACTCCATGACGGGAATCGCCGAAAGCAGGCTGAAGGAGCTCGGCATCGTGCTCACCGAGCCGCCAAAGCCGATCGCCAACTACGTTCCATTCGTGCGTACCGGCAATCTGCTCACAGTGTCGGGACAGATCTGCCTCGATGGCGACGGCAAGCTCGTCGCCAAAGGTAGACTCGGCGACGATGTCTCGATCGAGGATGGTCAGAAAGCTGCCCGCGCGTGCGCAATCGGGCTCTTGGCGCAGATGAAGGCTGCGATCGGCGATCTCGACAAGGTCGTGCGCGTGGTTCGACTTGGCGGTTTCGTCAATTCCGCGCCGGGTTTTGTCGATGGACCCAAGGTGATGAATGGCGCATCCGACCTGATGGTCGCGGTGTTTGGCGATCGCGGCAAGCACGCCCGATCCACCGTGGGCGTGGCGGCGTTGCCGGGCGATGCCGCGGTCGAGGTCGAGGGTTTGTTCGAAGTGTCATAAGACGTGGCGCTTCCAGGAACACTCGATTGGCTGGTTGCACGGCCTATCGCCCATCGCGGGCTGCACGATGCGGCGCACGGGGTCATTGAGAACACGGCCGGGGCGGTACGCGCCGCGATCGCGGCCAACTACGGCATCGAGGTTGATGTGCAAGTGAGCGCCGACGGCGAGGCTATGGTTCATCATGATGACGCGCTCGGGCGTTTGACCGAAGGCGAAGGCCGGCTCGACGGCATGACTGCTGCCGCGCTCAAACGCGTGCCGTTCCGCGGCAACCACGAACGCATGATGACGCTGGGTGAACTGTGCGATCTGGTTGCTGGCCGCGTGCCGCTCGTCGTGGAGCTGAAAAGCCGTTTTGACCGCGACATCAAGTTGCCGGTACGTGTCGCCGAAATCTTGGGCGCGTACCGCGGGCCCGCCGCGCCCATGTCGTTCGATCCCGGGCAGCTGGCGCTGCTGCGGCTGAAATCGCCGCACCTGCCGCGCGGGATCATTGCGGCAAAATACCGACCGCATCCGTACTGGGACATGATGCCCGCTTGGATGCGTTATGGCATGGGATATTTGCTCACGGGCTGGATGGCGCGGCCGCAATTCGTCGCCTATGCGGTGGCTAATTTGCCGGCACTGGCTCCGCTTTTCGCGCGGCACGCTTTGGGCATGCCGCTGTTGACCTGGGCAGTGCGGACGCAGGACGAGCGCGCGACCGCCGCACGGTGGGCCGATCAAATGATTTTCGAAGGCTTTCGGCCATGAACGACAGGCAAGGCAACGCCACAGCGGCAGCCGCTCGGGATCACGCCCCAGCCTTGGATGAACTGCGCATCCATGCCATCGGCTCGATCGGGCAGGTCACCCCGGCAGACTGGGACGCCTGCGCTAATCCGCGGCTGGTGCCTTCAATCGGAGCCCGCGGTGTGGAGGGGACCGGCGATGGAGATTTTGAGCGAGAATTTGACTACAATCCATTCATTTCCCATGCTTTTCTTGCGGCGCTTGAGGAATCTGGCTCGGTGGGCGGCCGCTCCGGCTGGCAGGCCCAACATCTGCTGGTAAAGGCGACGGACGGCAGCCTGCTGGCCGCCGCGCCTTGCTATGTCAAAAGCCATTCCCGGGGGGAATACGTGTTCGACCGCGGCTGGGCCGAAGCTTATGAGCGCGCCGGCGGCCGCTACTATCCGAAGTTACAGGTCGCGGTGCCGTTCACGCCGGCGACCGGGCGGCGGCTTTTGGTCCGGCCTCGACTCGGCGCCGAGGTGGCGCGGCAGGCGCTAGCCGGCGGATTGGTGGAACTATGCCGCCTCGAGGAGGCCTCGGGTGTCCACGTCACCTTTGCAACCGAGGCCGAGTGCAAGTTCCTAGGCGAGCGTGGCTTCCTGGAGCGGACCGACCAGCAGTTCCACTGGGAGAATGCCAGCTATGCGAACTTTGATGAGTTTCTCGCGGCGCTGTCTGCGCGCAAGCGCAAAACCATCCGCCGCGAACGCCGGGACGCCTTGGCCAATGGGATCACCATACATTGGCTCACCGGCAGCGATCTGACCGAGGCGATGTGGGACGCGTTTTTTGCGTTCTACATGGATACGGGCTCGCGCAAATGGGGCCGGCCCTATCTGACACGTGCCTTCTACTCGCGCGTCGGCGAGACAATGCGCGACCGCATTCTGCTGGTGATGGCCAAGCGAGCCGGGCGCTGGATCGCGGGCGCCATCAACTTCATCGGCTCGCACACGCTATTCGGACGCCATTGGGGGGCGGTCGAGCATCACCCGTTCCTGCACTTCGAAGTCTGTTATTATCAAGCCATCGAATACGCCATCACGCAGAAGCTTCGGCGCGTCGAAGCCGGCGCTCAAGGCGAGCACAAGATTGCCCGCGGCTATATGCCGACCACCACGCACTCCGCCCACTATATCGCCGACCCAGGCTTGCGACGGGCCATCGCCGATTACCTCGTTCGCGAGCGCGCCTATGTGGCTGCAGTCGGTACAGAGTTGGCTGCCGCGGCACCGTACCGCAAGGACTTGATTCTCGAACACGGATAGACCGCGATGGCGACCTACGATCCGAACAATATTTTCGCCAAAATCCTGCGCGGCGAATTGCCGGCGCATAAGGTCTACGAGGATGAGAAGGTGTTCTCGTTCCTCGATATCATGCCGCGCGCTCCAGGCCACACCTTGGTCATTCCCAAGTCGCCGGCCCGCACCATCCTCGACATTACGCCGGATGATTTAGCTTATTTGGCCATAAAGACGCAGATGATTGCACGCGCCGCAGTGAAGGTGTTTGCCGCCGATGGACTGACAATTCAGCAATTCAACGAGCCGGCGGGGGGGCAGGTGGTGTTTCATCTCCACGTGCACGTGATTCCGCGCAAAATGGGCGTGCCGCTCAAGCCGCCGGCGACCTTCAAGGAAGATCCGGCGAAATTGTCCGATCAAGCGCTCAAGCTCGCGGCCGCGCTCAGCGCCGCGTGAGCGGCGGTCGAGAATCGACGAGAGCGGTAAAAGCCGGAGCGCCGGTTCAGCCGATGCGGCCGCGAGAGACCCGCTCGATCTCCGCCCGCACCAAGCGCTCGACCAAGCCGGGAAGATTGTCATCCAGCCAGGATTTGAGCATCGGGCGAAGCATTTCCCGAACCAAATCCTCGAGCGTGCGGGCATTCTGCACCAGTACAGTCTGCGCCAATGTATTGAATGCGGAATCGACTGCCGCACTGGTCTGCTGAGATAGCAAGGGGGTCGTGTCGCCAGTGTAAGGATGTAGCCCGGCCATGCCACCATTGGCTTGAGGTGCAGGTCTGTTTGCCATGTCGTCGTAGCTCACATCGAAATTGCCATCGACCGTCCGAAACTCGGGCTCCGGAGCCGGTTCTGGCGCGGGCGCCGCCATCGACTCCGTCAAGTCAAGAATATCGCCTGCCTGGTCGATGGCATCTTCCTGCTCCGGCTCGCTGGCCGCGATTGGGGGATCAGGCGGCGGCTCGGGTTTTGCGGGTTCAGGAGCAGTCGTCCGCGGTGCGGCAGGGCTAGGCGGCGGCTCGGTGGCGGGCGGTCCCGCTGCGGAGCTGTAAGGTTCCGCCACACGCTGCGCCTTGCTGGCATCGTCGTCGGCGATAATCCGGCGAATGGAGGCAAGAATCTCCTCCATTGACGGCTCCTGCGATCTCGCCGGCTGCGTCATTCGCGCTTCCTCACCACCTTATTCCGCGTTCCAGCCGCTGTCCGACGCGCGTCGCTGCGCCGACCTCATCCGCAACCGCGAATCATCCACATGCAGTATGGAACGTGGCCGATGAATATGTCATGGGGGCAGCCCAACGCAATGACGATCTGTGCACATGGGAACGGACTGCCCAGCGCTCCAGCCTGACGCCGGCGGCAGCTACCCCTTCCCCTCAGGTCCGGATTTCAGACCCATTTGGCTGCACCCTTCTTATCGGCCGTCGGGAATGCGCACGCCGATCCAGGCGTCGCGGATCTGCTGATAATGGACCTGTGGATCATAGATCGGAACGTTCAGGCCCAAATGCTGCATCGACAGCCCTCCGACTGCGGCAAGCAGCGTGTAGGAGGCGACCACGCGGTCGTGTTGTGCGGTCACGAGTGCCACTCGGGCATTGACCAGTTCCTGCTGCGCGTTGAGGACGTCGAGCGTGGTGCGCTGGCCGACGCGCGCCTCTTCGCGCACGCCGTTGAGCGCGATCTCGGCGGCATTCACCTGCGCGGTGGTCGCTTCGATCTGCGCCTTGCTAGCGTCAAGCTGACCCCAGCTTTGGACCACGGTCGCGCGCGCTTGATCGCGGTTCACGTCAAGATTTAGCCGCTGCTGTCCCAGTGTTTCCTTGGACTGCCGAATGGCCGAATATTCGCCGCCGCCCTGATAGATTGGGACCGTCAATTGGCCGACGATGGACGCCAAGGTCTGCTTGTTGACGTTGTAGAGGGGATCCCAGTTTTTCGATGCGCTGGCGACCACCGACAGGTTCGGGTAGAGGGCGCCCTCGCTGACCTTCACGGCGAGTTCAGCGACGTCGACCCCGTACATCGCCGCAAGAACCGACGGGCTCTGTTGCTGGCCTTGCACAATGGCGTGGTCCAGCGCGTTCGGTGAGAGCCGGTCCACCGGCGTGCCGGGAGCAAGCCGCCCGGGATCGACGCCGATAACCCTCCGGTAATTGGCCTGTGACGTGACGTAGTTCGACTGCGCGCCGAGAAGCGACGAGCGACCGGCGGCAAGCCGGGACTCCGCCTGAGCAACATCGGTGCGCGTGACTTCGCCGACGTTGAAACGATCGCGCGTTTGCTTGAGCTGTTCGGTGAGGACTTCGACGTTGCGTCGATTGAGATCGAGAATGGCCTGGTCGCGCAACAAATTCATGTACGCGGTTGCGGCGTCGAGCAGCACCTGCTGCTCGGTCACGCGCAATGTCTCGCGGGCGCCCATGACCTGGCTTTCAGCTTGACGAACCTTGTTCGCAGTCTGCAAGCCGTTGAACAATGTTTGGGTGGCGGTCGCGCCGATACCGCGCTGTTCGTAGGGCGTGGCATAATTCGTGTAGCTGACCGTGTTCGGAAACACGGATTGGTTGACCGTGTGAGTCATCGTGCTGGCGTAATCGTAGCCGCCATTCGCGGTCACGCTGATTTTCGGGCGGTAGCCCGACAGCGCTTGCGGCACATTCTCATCGATGGCGCGCAGCGAAGCACGCTGGGCATTCAGCGACGGATTGTTTTGATAGGCCTGAACCAGGGCCCATTCCAGGGTGTCGGCGCGCACAACCCCGCAAGCAGCGCTCAAGCCCGCGCTTGCCAACACCGCAAGTCCGGCGATGGGCCGAAGATGCGCTCGCATCCCGCGGCCGGTCATGACCTGGACACGCTCCCAACCCCTACCGAAAGGCCTGCGGTACCCCCCGCGCGGCACGAGCTCCCCTGCCGGCGAAAAACCGGGCAATGGAACCAAACGCACGACATTATGCGCCTGGAAAGCAAGGTAAAACCCCCGCCGAGCGCCGCGCCGTCAGAATTCTGGGAATTGGCGCATATGCGCCACAGGCGCCGACCGCCGCCGCGGCAGATGCGGCGCCATCGCGCGCCTAAAACACGAAGGCCGGAGGGGCGACAAATCCCGGTAGAACGGGTGCCGTGGCATCGAATATCGGCCGGCCGACAAGGTGCCCCTCGATAGGACGGTAAAGCATCGCCTTGGCAGCCGGACCTCTGCCGAAAATGCAGGCGAGGCGACCGTTCGGCTTCAATTGCGCCGCAAGCGCGTCCGGCAGCATTTCGGCCGCGCCGTTAAGAAGAATGGCATCATAAGGTGCCGCAGCTGGCCAGCCGGAGCTCAATGGTCCCTGCTCTACCGTCACTGAGCCGATCGCTTCCGCAGCCAAAGCCTCCTTCGCCTGCTGTGCGAGCTTTGAGTCCTCCTCGAGCGCCACCACCGAGCCGGCCAGGCGGGCCAGCACGGCCGTCGAGTAGCCGGTGCCGCAAGCAACGTCGAGCACGCGGTCGGTGCGCTCGACCCGCAGCGCCTGTACAAGTCGGGCAAAGACCATCGGCTTGAGCAGCACGCGTCCGAGGCCAATCGGGACGTTGCCGTCGACATAGGCCTGCTCCGCCAGCGCCGCGGGGACAAAGCGCTCACGCGGGAGCGCCGACATCGCTGCAATCAAACCGAGATCCGTCACATCGGCGGTGCGAACCTGGCCGTCCACCATCATGCGCCGCGCCAAGGCGGTATCGAACATGCGCGCAATTCCTATATGAATTGGGCACGCTTTGTGCGGCAGGGTCCTGCAAAACGCAAGCCGGGCCCGTGGTGGCGGGCGGTAGCATTTTGCGTGTTAAGGCTGAACCGGAAATGGCCGCCGTGGCGTTGCCGGTGCAGCGGCGTTCCTCTATACATCTGGCCCCGTCGGTGCCGCTGTGAGGCTCACCGATTCCCCGACGGCCACGTGGCGGAGTGGTTACGCAACGGTCTGCAAAACCGTGTACCCCGGTTCAATTCCGGGCGTGGCCTCCACCTTCCTATCGTGCATGTCGATCTCGCTGGCTTGTTGCCACACGCCACTACTGCCGGGCGGCGCCGCGCGCGCCGACGCTGAGCATTGGTAGCGATCGCCTACAATAGTGGCGGTTCACGCTTTCATTGGCGAAGCAGCTTTGTTATATGCGCTGCGCACGCCAAGAGGTGCCGTGTTCCCCGGTAGCTCAGCGGTAGAGCAACCGGCTGTTAACCGGTTGGTCGCTGGTTCGAATCCGGCCCGGGGAGCCAATGAAATCAAATACTTAGTCGCGTAAGTTCCGTCAGAAAAATACGGCAGAGAAGGCTCAGGGGGCAACGTTCTGGGCAACAAATTGCAGGGTTCGTACAGGAGCGGAAAGCGCGGCGATCGAACTCTTTGATCGAAGCACATCGGCGCCGACCTGTTCTGTGACGGACTCGGGGAACTCGGCAAATGCGTG
>Ga0070739_10006132_pt1 | contig 13362 bp, 11 predicted proteins | sample Coa_R1_7_FD_66445 | JGI IMG/M metagenome (GOLD analysis project Ga0070739, IMG submission 66445) | Surface soil microbial communities from Centralia Pennsylvania, which are recovering from an underground coalmine fire - Coalmine... | ecosystem: Environmental > Terrestrial > Soil > Unclassified ... | reverse complement strand
CTCCTCGTAGGCCTCGGCCAGACGCTCGACACCCTCCTCGATCTGCTCGGTGGTCACGCCGGAGTACGCCAGACGCAGGCAGTTCTCCGAGCCCTCGAGCACGAAGTCGGTGCCCTTCACGAACTGCACGCCGCGCTCGGCGGCGGCGGTGAACAGCGCGCCCACGTCGGTTCCGCGCGGCAGCTCCACCCAGAGAAAGTAACCGCCCTCGGGCTCGACGAAGCGGGCGTCGGGGATGTGGGCGCGCAGCGCGTCGCACAGGGTGCGGGCGCGGTCGCGCAGGGCCGCCTTCACCGTCTCGATCGAGCGCTCGAGCGCGCCCGAGCGGCAGAAGCGGTAGACGATCGCCTGGGCCACCATGTTGGGTGAGATGTAGGTGCTGGTGGCGATCTTGACGATGCGCGCGATCAGCTCCTCGGAGCCGACGAGGTAACCCACGCGGATGCCCGGGCACACCGTCTTGGAGAACGAAGAGGCGTAGACGACGTTCTCGGGGTCCATCGAGAGCATGGTGGCCAGCGGGGCGCCCTCGAAGCGCAGGGACACGTAGGGGTCGTCCTCGAACACGGTGAAGCCGTGGCGGCGGGCCAGCTCGAGCAGGCGCTCGCGCTTCTCGCCCGACAGCGTGTAGCCGGCCGGGTTCTGGAAGTTGGGAATGATGTGGGCGAGCTTCACGCCGGCCCCGGCCGCGACCACGCGCTCGACGGCGCTCACGTCGATGCCGTCAGGCTCGAGCTCGACCATGCGGACGTCAGCGCCGCGGTTCCGCAGAGAGAGCAGCGTGCGGTCGTACGTGGGCCGTTCGACGATGACCGCGTCGCCCGCCTTCACCAGGGCATCGAAGAGGAAGGCGTCGGCCTGCATCGACCCGTTGGTGACCAGGACGCGCTCGGGCGCGACCTGGTGGCGCTCGGCGATCCAGGCACGCAACGGCGCGTAGCCCACCGCTGTCCCGTACGCCGTGGCACCGGCGGCGTCCTCCTCGAAGACCTGCTGAGCGGCGGCGCGCAGGCCGTCGACGTCGACGATGTCGAGCGAGGGGGCGCCGCGGGCGAAGGAGATCGTGTCGGCCATGACCCCCAAGATACGGACTCAACCCCTGAGCTGCACTTCGACGATCGCGCGGTCGTGACCTTCGAAGCCGCGACGGGCTACGGAGGCGACCTGCGGCAGCTCGCTGAGCGCGCGCTCGAATTGCTCGAGCATCTCGAGGCCGCGGAAGGGGCCGGCGGCGAGGGTCACGGCGGGCCCGGCCGGCTCGCGGGAGATCTGCGCGAGCGCGATCTCGTAACCGGCCAGCAGCTCGCGCACGGCGGCGAGCAGGCGGCCGGCCATCTGCTGGGCGGGGTCGAGGGCGTGGCGGGGCGGCGGCGCGGCGGGGGGCGCGGGCGCGGCGGTCGCGCGGGGCGGCGGCGTGGCCGGGGGCGCGGGCGCGGCGGTCGCGCGGGGCGGCGGCGTGGCCGGGGGCGCGGGCGCGGCGCGCCGGCGGCCGACCCCCGGGCGGGGCGGGAAGATCCGCGGCGCCCGGCGCGCGGGCGCGACCGGCGGCGCGGGCGGCGGCTCGGGCGATGACGTGCGCGGCGGCGCGGGCGGCGGCTCGGGCGATGACGTGCGCGGCGGCGCGGACGGGACGGGCGACGGCGGTGGCGCGGCCGACGCCACGGGCGGGCCCTGCGCAACGGGCTCGTCCTCGCCGAGGTCCGCCTCGAGCTCGGCCTGGAGGACCGCCAGCCGCTCATCCATCGCGGCCAGCCGCTGCTGCACCGGATCCTGGTCGCGCACCTCGCTCATGCCGATGCGCCCGAGGTTAGAGACCGCTCAGGCGGCCGCTCTCAGGAGTGGGTGCCCGCGCCGAGCAACGAGACGGCCAGCTCGGCCACCTCGGTCGGGGTGCGACCCACGCGCACGCCCTTGCCCTCCAGGGCCTCGGCCTTGGCCTTGGCCGTCCCCTTCGACCCTGAGACGATGGCTCCCGCGTGCCCCATGGTCTTGCCCGGGGGGGCGGTGAAGCCGGCGATGTAGGCCACCACGGGCTTCGTCACGTGGGCGGCGATGTACTCGGCCGCGCGCTCCTCGGCGTCGCCGCCGATCTCGCCGCACATCACGATCAGCTCGGTCTCGGGATCCTGCTCGAACAGCGAGATGATGTCGATGAAGTCGCTGCCCGGGACGGGGTCGCCGCCGATGCCCACGATCGTCGAGTTGCCGAAGCCGCGCTGCGCGACGACGTTGCCGATCTGGTAGGTCAGCGTGCCCGAGCGCGAGACCACGCCGACGTTGCCCTGCTTGAAGAACGCGGCCGGGATGATCCCGACGTTGGCCTTGCCGGGCGACAGGATCCCGGGGCAGTTGGGACCGATCAGCCGCGCGCGGCCGTTCTTGCGCAGCGTGTTGTAGACGCGCAACTCGTCGTGGGCAGGGATCCCCTCGGTGATCGCGATGATGAGCTCAATCCCGGCGTCCTCGGCCTCGAGGATCGAGTCGGCGGCGAAGCGCGGCGGCACGAAGACCATGGCCGTGTTGGCCCCGGTGTCGCCCACGGCCTCGTGGAAGGTGTTGAAGACCGGGATCCCCTCGACGTCCTGGCCACCCTTGCCCGGGGTCACGCCCGCCACCACCTGGGTGCCGTAGTCGCGGTTGCGCAGCGAGTGGAAGGTGCCCTCGCGCCCGGTGATGCCCGAGACGCACAGCTTGGTGTTCTCGCCGACCAGGATGCTCATGCGCTCGCCTTCGCGGCCAGCTCGACGACGCGAGCGGCGGCGCCGTCCATCGTGGACTCGGTGTGGACGTTGGGGAGGTCGGCCTCGGCCAGCAGCTGCCGGCCCTCCTTGTCGTTGGTGCCGTCCAGGCGCACCACGAAGGGAACATCGGGCTTGATCTGGTCGAAGGCCTCGATCAGGCCGCGGGCCACCTCGTCGCAGCGCGTGATGCCGCCGAAGATGTTGAACAGCACCGCCTTGACCTTGGCGTCGGACAGGATCACCTCGACCGCGCTGGTGATCGCCTCGGCCTTGGAGCCGCCCCCGGCGTCGAGGAAGTTGGCCGGGCGGCCGCCCGCCTCGGCCACCACGTCGAGGGTCGACATGACCAGGCCGGCCCCGTTGCCGAGGATTCCGATGTCCCCATCGAGCTTCACGTAGGTCAGGCCGCGCTCCTTGGCCATGCGCTCCTGCGGATCCTCGGCCGAGAGGTCGCGCAGGCCGGCGTTGTCGGCGTGGCGGTAGAGCGCGTTGCCGTCGAGCGTGACCTTGGCGTCCAGCGCGCGGACCTCGCGCTCCGGGGTGACGATCAGCGGATTGACCTCGACCAGCGTCGCGTCCTCCTCGACGAACACGCGGTAGAGCTTGGCCAGCATGGCCCCCACCGGCCGCACCACATCGGCATCGACGCCCGCCTCGAACGCCAGCCGCCGCCCGTGGAAGTCCTGGAAGCCGAGCAGCGGATCGACGTGCAGGCGGGCGATCGCGTCCGGGTCCTCCTCGGCCACGGCCTCGATATCCATGCCGCCCTTGGTCGAGAGCATGAGCAGCGGCGCCTTGGCCGAGCGGTCGAAGACCACCGAGGCGTAGTACTCGGCCGCGATCTGCGAGGCGCCCTCGACCCAGACCTCGTGCACGGTGAGGCCGCGGATGTCCATGCCGAGGATCGCCTGGGCGTGCTCGCGGGCCTCCTCGCGGCTCTGCGCCACCTTGATGCCGCCGAGCTTGCCGCGGCCGCCGATCTGAACCTGCGCCTTGATGACGCACGGGTAACCGATCTCGTCGGCGGCGTCGACGGCCTCGTCGACGGTGGTGGCGGGGCGGCCGGTGGGCACGGGGACCCCGTGGCGCGCGAACAGCTGCTTGCCCTGGTATTCGAGGAGGTCCATCGGCGGGTCGGCACTCTACTGGGTCGCTCGCCATGGCATCATCCCGGCGCGATGGCCCTTCCGAAGGAAGTCACCTTTGTGACCTTCGACGTCTACGGCACCCTGATCGACTGGGAAACGGGGGCCTACGACGCCTTCGCCAAGGAGGCCGATCGCGACGGCTTCACGCTCGATCGCGACCAGGTCGTGCGCCTCTTTCACGACGTCCAGCAGCAGATCCAGGCCGGGTCCTACGAGCTCTACGCCGAGGTCCTGCGCCGCACCGCCGTCCAGATCGCGCGCGAGCTCGACTGGCCGCTGGAGCCCTCGCGCTCGGGCTTCCTGCCCGATTCGGTCCAGCGCTGGCCGGCGTTCAAGGAGACCAACCCGGTGCTGCAGAAAGTGGCCAAGAAGTACAAGGTCGGCCTGATCTCGAACATCGACGACAAGCTGCTGGGACAGACCCGTCGCCACATCCCGCTCGACTTCGATCTCGTCGTCACCGCCCAGCAGGTTCGCTCCTACAAGCCCGACCCGGCTCACTTCACCGAGTGCGAGCGGCGGATCGGCGGCAAGAAGGGCTGGGTCCACGTGGCGGCGAGCTACTACCACGACGTGGAGCCGTGCCTGAAGAAGAAGATCCCGGTCATCTGGGTGAACCGCTCCAAGCAGGTCCTCGAGGCCGGCCAGAAGAAGCCCGACGCCGAGGTGAGCACCCTCCGCGAGGCGGCCAAGCTCATCGGGGTCGGCTAGGGCGCGGCCCGGGCGTTGCGCGGCGTAGCGCTCCACCCGGATGTCGTCGTGTTCTTCAGCCGCGTCTGGCAGACCACCTGCACGGTGGTGCGAGCGGGCGAGGAGGCGTTCGTGATCGACTCGCCCATCTACCCGGATGAGCTCGAAGCGCTGCCCGGCGTGCTCGAGCAGGCCGCCTTCCCGGTCTCCGGCCTGCTCGCCACCCACGGCGATTGGGACCACCTGCTGGGCCGCCTGGCCTTCCCCGAGGCGGCGCTGGGCTGCGCGCAGAGCACCGCGGAGCGGCTGCGGGCCGAGCCGGGGCAGGCGCAGCGCGAGCTGCGCGACTTCGACGAGGAGCACTACGTGCACGGCCGCTCGCCGCTCGCGCTGGCGGGGATTCAGGAGCTGCCCGTCCCGGGCCACCTGTCCCTCAGCCACGAGCGCGAGCTCGAGCTGCACCCGGCTCCGGGCCACACCGCCGACGGCATGACCCTGATGATCCCCTGGGCCCGGGTGCTCGTGTGCGGCGACTACCTCTCGCCGGTCGAGATCCCCGTTCTGGGCGCGGGGGGCGACATCGACGCCTACGAGGCCACCCTCGCGCGCCTGGCCGAGCTCCTGCCCCGGACCGACTTCGCGGTGCCCGGCCACGGCTCGACGCTGCGCCGCGAGGAGGCCGAGCAGATCCTGGCCGACGACCGCGAGTACCTCAGCGCGCTGCGCGGCCGGGGTGAGGCGGCGTCCCTGCCCGCGGGCCGGCGCACGGACACGCAGCGGCGCCTGCACGCCGAGAATGTCCGCGCGCTCGCCGGGCCCTGATCCCGGTTACGCCTGCTGGCAGGAGGCCCGGTCTTCGCGTACGGCCCGCGGTGGCGAAGTTGCCCGCGATCACCGACGCGGCCGCCGGAGCTACTCGCCCGAAGTGATCACGGCCAGCGTGTCCCCGCTGGCCACGGCGGCGCCCACCGAGATCGGGAGCTCCTTGATCGTGCCGGCCTTGTGGGCGGTGATCTCGTTCTCCATCTTCATGGCCTCGATGACGGCGACGAGGGCGCCCTCCTCGACGGCGGCTCCGGGCTCGACGGCCACCTTGAGGATCGTCCCCTGAAGCGGCGAGACGAGCGCGTCGCCGCCGCCCCCTCCGCCCGCTGAGCTGCGCGCGCGCCGCGGGGCTCGCCGGCCGCCCGCCGGGGCACCTGCCGCGGCGGAGGGGGCGGATCCGTTGGCGGAGGCGCTTCCGGCGAACGGCGGCCCGATCACCCTCACGTCGAAGCGCTTGCCCGAGACCTCGACCGTGTAGGTCTGCTGGACCTTCTCGCCGTCCTCCTCGGCGCCTGCGCCGTCGGCGGCGGGCGCCGGGAAGGCCAGGGTCTTGAGCCAGTTGCGGTCCTCGATGAGGTCGCGGCATGTCTCGGCGTTGGCCCACTGCTCGGTCTGGAGGATGGCCTCGTGGAAGGGCAGCAGCGTCTTGACGCCGCCGATCTCGTACTCGCGCAGCGCGCGCACCATGCGCCGCGTGGCCTGCGCCCGGTCGACGTCCCAGACGATCAGCTTGGCCACCATCGGGTCGTACATGGGCGAGATCTCAGAGCCGGCGCTGACCCCCGAGTCGACGCGCACGCCGGGGCCGGCTGGCTCGCGGTAGCTCGTGATGCGGCCCGGGGCGGGAGCGAAGTTCTTGGAGGCGTCCTCCGCGTTGATGCGGCACTCGATGGCGTGCCCGCGCAGCTCGAGGTCCTCCTGGGAGATCGAGAGCGGCTCGCCCGCGGCCACGCGGATGCCCTCCTTGACGATGTCGATCCCCGTCACCATCTCGGTCACGCAGTGCTCGACCTGCACGCGCGTGTTCATCTCCAGGAAGAAGTACTCGCCCTCCTGGAGGAGCCCCTCGATCGTGCCGGCGCCGGTGTAGTTCACGGCCGCGGCGGCTTCGGTGGCGATCTTGCCGATCCGGGCGCGGAGCTCCTCGTCCACCGCCGGCGCCGGGGCCTCCTCGATCAGCTTCTGGTGGCGGCGCTGGAGCGAGCAGTCGCGCTCGCCCAGGTGGATGACGTTGCCGTGCTTGTCGGCCATGACCTGGACCTCGACATGGCGCGGGTCGGGGAGGTAGCGCTCGAGGTACACGGTCGGGTCGGAGAAGAACTTCTCCCCCTCCCGGGCGGCGCCCTCGAACGCGTCCTTGAGCTTGTCCTCGCTCAGCGCCACGCGGAAGCCCTTGCCCCCGCCCCCACCGGCCGCCTTCACGGCGACCGGGTAGCCGATCGTCTCGGCGATGATCTCCCGGGCCTCCTCGAGCGTGGCCACGGGCTCGGTCGTGCCGGGAACGATCGGCACGCCGGCCTTGGCCATCAGCTCGCGGGCCCGGGTCTTCGACCCCATCGCCTCGATGGCCGACGCGGGCGGCCCGATGAACGTGATCCCGGCCTCCTCGAGCGCGGCCGCGAAGGCGGCGTTCTCGGCCAGGAAGCCGTACCCGGGATGGACGGCGTCGGCCCCCGAGCGACGGCAGGCGTCGATCAGCTTCTCGATGACCAGGTAGCTCTCGCTGGCCGGACCGGGGCCGAGGAGATAGGCCTCGCCGGCGCGCTTGACGTGGGGGGCGTCCCGGTCGAGCTCCGAGTAGACGGCCACCGTCTGGATCCCGAGCTCCTCGCAGGCTCGGATGATCCGCACCGCAATCTCGCCGCGGTTGGCGATCAACACCTTGGAAAACATGGGCGCGTGACTTTACCGGGGCGCAGGCCGCCGGGCTCCGCCCCTGGCGTCGAGGCCCGTGCGGGCGCTCAGGCCCCGCCGGCGCCCGCCTCGGCCCCGGCCAGCACGGGTTCGGCGACCACCGCGCGGTGGGCCCGGCGCGCGCTCCACCAGCGCATGAGCGCCCGTCCGAGGAGCACCGCGACGAGCGTGTAGACCCAGCCGAGGACGACGTCGAAGACGTAGTGCTCGCCCGTGTAGACGAGCGTGAACGCCATGGCGAGCGGATAGAGGGCCACCAGCGGGCGCAGGGGCCGCGGCGCCCTGGGCCACAGCGTGATCGCGATGAGCAGCGCGAAGGCCGTGTGCAGCGAGGGCACCGCGGCCACGTTATTGGCGTACTGGTAGCCGTGCTCGATGAGCGAGCCGGCCGAGTGGGTGTGCAGGCCGGCGAACACGGCCGGGATGATGCGGGTGATGGGGGCGATCAGATGGGCGTCGGCGGCCATCCAGGGCGGCGCGGCCGGGTAGAGCGCGTAGGTCGCCAGCCCGAGGAACGAGAGCGTGCACACGAGCACCGCGAAGACGCGAAAGCGCGGGCGGTCGAGCTTCCACAGCACGGCGGCCAGCAGCGGCGTGGCGAAGAAGTGCGTGAGGTACACGCACCAGAGGAGGACGTCGTACCAGACCACGTGGCCGTGCCAGAGCCAGTGCTGGAGCGTCACCGTGGGCGTCGTGCCCCCGAACAGCCAGCGGTCGACGTCGAGCTGGGGCAGGTAGTGCACGCCGAAGACGTGCCCGGCCGACCCGCGCAGCGAGTCGTAGGCGATCAGGATGGCCATGAACGGCAGCCACTCGAGCACGATTCCGCGGGCCGACCCGCGCAGGTCGGCGAGGGAGAAGCAGAGCAGTCCGACGATCGCCCAGAGGGCGATCAGGTCGCGCTGGTAGGGGACCCCCACCACCACGAAGAAGGCGGCGGTGGCCAGCGCGTACAGGGCGGGCACGACGAACCGGGCTCTGGAGAGACTCGCAGCGCGGGGCACGACCGAAGCACTCTAGTCCGCGGATGTTTACGTCCGGTAAGGACGGCGGCAAGCGCCCCCGCGCGCGGGCGCCGCGTTGGCCTCAGCGGGCGCCGACGATCATGCCCGCCCCAACGGTCTCGTTGCGGGCCTCGTCGATGAGGATGAAGCTGCCCGTGGCGCGGTTGCGGCGGTAGCGGTCGACCATCAGGGGCGCGCTGACGCGAAGGCGCGCACGGCCGATCGCGTTCAGGTCGAGCTGGTCAGCCGGCTCGTGGGCGAGCGTGTCGACGTCGACGCGGCACTCGAGCTCCTCGACGACCGCGCGCACGTCGCGGGTCGTGTGCTTGAGCGCGTAGCGCGCGCCCGGGCGCAGCGGCTGCTCGCCCATCCAGCAGACCATCGCGTCGAGCTCGCGGGCCACGACCGGCGGATCCTCGGCGCCCACGATCATGTCGCCGCGCGAGACGTCGAGCTCGTCCTCGAGGCGCAGCGTCACCGACATGGTCGGGAAGGCGGCCTCGAGCTCGCCGTCGTAGGTGTCGATGGCGCGTATCCGGGTGCGCTGCCCGCCGGGGAGCACCGCGACCTCGTCGCCGGGGCGAAGGACGCCCCCGGCCACCTGACCGGCGTAGCCGCGGTAGTCGGGGTGCTCGGCGCTCATCGGCCGGATCACGTACTGCACGGGGAAGCGCACATCGGCCAGGTTGCGGTCGGGCGCGATCACCAGGTGCTCGAGGTGATAGAGCAGCGGCGCTCCGCCGTACCAGTCCATGTTGTCCGAGCGCTCGACCACGTTGTCGCCGTGCAGGGCCGAGATCGGGATGAAGCTGATGTCGGGGATGTCGAGCCGCGCCGCCCAGTCGGTGAGCTCGTCGGCTATCTGCTCGAAGACCGCCTCGTCGTGGTCGACGAGGTCCATCTTGTTCACGCACACGATCAGGTGCGGGATCCGCAGCAGCGCGGAGATGTAGGCGTGGCGGCGGGTCTGCCGGCTCACGCCCTTGCGCGCGTCGACGAGCACGATCGCGACGTCGGCCGTCGAGGCGCCGGTGACCATGTTGCGCGTGTACTGCTCGTGGCCGGGGGTGTCGGCGATGATGAACTTGCGCCTGGCCGTCTGGAAGTAGCGGTAGGCGACGTCGATCGTGATGCCCTGCTCGCGCTCGGCCCGCAGGCCATCGGTCAGCAGGGCCAGGTTCAGGTAGCCGTCGCCGCGGCGCTCGGAGACCTGGACCACGTGCTCGAGCTGGTCGGCCAGAACCTGCTTGGAGTCGTAGAGCAGGCGCCCGATCAGCGTCGACTTGCCGTCGTCGACCGAGCCGGCGGTGGCGATGCGCAGCAGCTCGCTCGTGCGCGTCCGGGTGGTGGCGTGCCCGTTGCTGGCCACTCCCGGGGTCATCGGCGCGCGCTCATCAGAAGTACCCCTCGCGCTTGCGGTCCTCCATGGCCGCCTCGGTCACGCGGTCGTCGGCGCGGGTCTCGCCGCGCTCGGTGATCCGGGTGGCGGCGATCTCGGCCACGACCTCCTCGAGCGTGTCGGCGTAGGAGCGCACCGCGCCCGTGCACGTCATATCACCCACGGTGCGGTAGCGCACGGAGGCCTCGAAGGGCACCTCGCCGTCCATGAGCTCGATGAAGGGGCTGGTCGCGTAGATCATCCCGTCGCGCTCGAACACCTCGCGCGTGTGGGCGAAGTAGATCGGCGGCACCTCGAGGCCCTCATGCGCGATGTACTGCCACACGTCGAGCTCGGTCCAGTTGGAGAGCGGGAACACGCGCACGTGCTCGCCCGGGCGGATGCGCCCGTTGTAGAGCGCCCACAGCTCGGGGCGCTGGCGCTTGGGATCCCACTGCCCGAAGTCGTCGCGGAAGGAGAACACGCGCTCCTTGGCCCGGGCGCGCTCCTCGTCGCGCCGCGCACCGCCGAAGGCGGCGTCGAAGCGGTGCTCGGCGATGGCGTCGAGCAGCGTAGTGGTCTGAAGGCGATTGCGCGAGGCACGCGGGCCGCGCTCCTCGACGACCCGGCCGCGGTCGATCGAGTCCTGCACGCTGGCCACGAGCAGCCGCTCGCCGAGCTGCTCCACCAGCCGGTCGCGGAACTCGATGACCTCCGGGAAGTTGTGGCCGGTGTCCACGTGCATGATCGGGAAAGGGAAGCGCGCGGGGCGGAAGGCCTTCTCGGCCAGCCGCAGCAGCACGATCGAGTCCTTGCCGCCGCTGAACAGCAGGACGGGGCGCTCGAGCTGGGCCGCCACCTCGCGGAAGATGTGGATGGCCTCGGCCTCGAGCGCCTGGAGGTGTGAGAGCTCGTAGGCGAGCGGGTTCATGCGCGTCGTCCCGTGGCGAGGCTCAGGTCGCGCGACCGTCGACGCTGACCACGTGCAGACCGCACTCGGTCTTCTCCTGCCCGGCCCAGCGCCCCTCGCGACCGTTGCCGGGACGCGTGCAGGGGGCGCACCCGATCGAGGCGTAGCCGCGGTCGTGCAGTGGGTGGTAGGGCAGGTCGTGCGCGTGGATGTAGCGCCAGAGATCCTTCTCGGTCCAGTCGGCCAGCGGGTTGACCTTCCAGATCTCCCGCGCGCCGTCACGGTCGAGCTTGGGCGCGGCGGCCCGCGTGGGCGCCTGCTCGCGGCGAATCCCCGTGATCCAGGCCTCGACGCCGTCGAGCGCGCGCTCGAGCGCCTGCACCTTCGCGTCGCTGCAGCAGCGCTCGAGCGTCCACGGCTCGTCGGGGCTGCGCGCGTCGAGGACCTCGATGGCCACCCCGAAGCGCTCCTCGAAGCGCTTCCAGGTCTGGAGCGTCTCGGGGAAGAGGACGCCGGTGTCGATCGTGAACACGCGCGCGTCCGGGCAGGCCTCGGTGAGCATGTGCACGAGCACCGACTCCTCCTTCTGGAAGGAGCAGGCCGTGATCAACCGGGGGTGGAAGCGGTCGACGGCGTAGGCGATGACCTCCTGCGCGGAGGCGCGTTCCAGGTCGGGGGCCAGGACGCTCATCAGACCGCGCACTCCCCCTCTCCGCGGATGACCTCGAAGGGCGCGTTCTTCGTCCAGTCGATGAAATAGTTCATGTTCTCGAGGCTGAACTCGATCGGCATCGTCAGGTCCTTCACCCGGCGCTCGAACTCGCCCGGCCCTACCCGGTCCACGAAGGCGTTGAACTCCTCGCCCGGCTCGCGCTCGGCCTCGTAGTAGCGGACCCAGCGCTCGACCGCCTCCGGAACACGCTTGGCGGGCAGGCGCGCCTTCAGCCGTTGACCGTAGCGCACATCGCCGCCGTCGTAGGCGCCGCCCACGTGCGGGATGTAGGCCGGGATCGTGTGCTCGCCGACCTTGATCGAGGCGCCGTAGAAGCCGATGTTGGCGATGTGGTGCTGGCCGCAGCCGTTGGGGCAGCCGCTCATCTTGATGTGGATGCGACGGGTGAGCTCGTCGTCAAGCTGCATCTGGACGATGCGTTCGTGGATGGCCTGATTCAACCCCATCGAGCTGGTGATGCCGAGCTTGCACGAATCCGTGCCGGGGCAGCTGACCACGTCGGAGATCTCGTCGGCGCCGGCGTCGCCAAGACCGAGGTCGCTGAGCGCCCGCCACACCTCGTAGAGCGCCTCGTCGCGGACCCAGCGCAGCACCAGGTTCTGGTGCACGGTCGTGCGCGCGTGGCCGCCGCAGTACTCGCGCATGATCTGGGCCAGCCCGCGAAGCTGGTCGACGCCGAGGTCGCCGCGCCGCACGTTGACCTCGACCGTGGAGAAGCCGCGCTGACGTTGTGCGTGTACGTTGCTGGCCACGAAGCGGTCGAAGTCTCTCAGGTCGCCGTTCGGGCTTGCGTAGGCCTCGCGGCGGGCCGGCGCCGTGGCCTCCTCGTCGACGTCGTAGAACAGACGGTCGGGGGCGAAGTCGCGCTCGCCCACCCAGTCGCCGGCGAGCTCCTCCTCGACGAGCTCGCGGAAGGCGTCGATGCCGATCTTGTCGATCAGCACCTTGATGCGGGCGCGGGCGCGGTTGGGACGGAGCCAGTCGGTGCGGTCGAAGATGCGCACGATCGCCTCGGCCACCTTCAGGTAGTCGCCGTTGTCGAGCTCGACAAACTCGTATAGCGTCGGCGCGAGGCGCGGCATGATCGAGGTGCCACCGCCGACCAGCACCTCGACCCCGCGCACCCCGTCGCGCACCTTGGGCAGGAACGCGAGGTCGTGGATCTTGGCAATCGTGTTGTCGCCCGCGGTGGAGGCGAACGCGGTCTTGAACTTGCGCGGCATCGACTGCGTCGTGGGATGGCGAACGAAGTAGCGGACGTAGGCGCCCGCGTAGGGCGTGATGTCGAACTCCTCGCCCGGGAGGACGCCGGCACGCGGGTCGCCCGTCACGTTGCGCATCGTGTTGCCGCACCCCTCGCGGCTGGACAGGCCCGCATCGCCGAGCTCGCGGATCAGCTTGGCCGCGTCGGGAAGGGGCACGTGGTGCATCTGGATGTTCTGGCGCGTCGTGATGTGGCCCTTGCGCAGCGGCACGTACTTCTCGATGCCCGCCGCGAACGCGTCGAGCTGGTCGGGCGTCACGCCGCCCAGCGGGAGCTTCACGCGGACCATCTGCACGTTCGGCTGGCGCTGGCCATAGATGCCCTGCTTGAGGCGGAACTTGATGAAGGTCTCCTCTTCGAGCTCGCCCCTGAGGAAGCGGGTCGACTCGGTGTCGAAGTCGTCGAACTCGCGCTCGAGGATGGGGATGACGTGACCGGGCACGTTCTCGACGATCTCGGGGCTCTCGAGCGAGCCGGTGCGGGCGCTGGTGGACGGGCTGTCGATCGATGCGGGCTCCATCGGGTTCCTTCCGGCGGGGTCGCGAGGCGGAGCGGTCCAATGTACCAAAAGCCAATCGGGATATTCCCATTTTGGGTTTTGCGGCGGCCCCCACCCGGCAGCCGGCACCGGACCGCGCGGGGCGGCCGGTGCCGGGTCGGGGCCACGAGGGTGCCGGCGCCGCGGCGGCGGGGGCTGCCGCCGCGGCGTCCGGCTGCGCTCTCAGCCGGCGCCTGACTTCGTGCCGGCGGCGATG
>Ga0070739_10006131_pt1 | contig 13362 bp, 6 predicted proteins | sample Coa_R1_7_FD_66445 | JGI IMG/M metagenome (GOLD analysis project Ga0070739, IMG submission 66445) | Surface soil microbial communities from Centralia Pennsylvania, which are recovering from an underground coalmine fire - Coalmine... | ecosystem: Environmental > Terrestrial > Soil > Unclassified ... | reverse complement strand
TCCGTGTCCTCGGTGCGCTCCGCCGCGCGCAGCGCCTCGAGCAGGCCGACGATGTGACCGGGCCGGCCGCCGAGCACCCCGAGGATCAGCTTGTCGGCGTTGGCGGCCTCGCGGTGCCGCCGCAGCACGTCGATGTAGCCGACGGTCGCGGACGGCGGGCGGCTGAGCGCGGCGGTGGCGTACGCGTGCACGGCCAGGTCCCGCTGCCGGCCCGCCTCCAGGTACGAGGAGAGGGCGACGAGTTCGACGTCCGAATACGCCGGGACCACGTGGCTGAGCAGCTTGTAGGCGAGGCCGGGAACCTTCGCCGCGGCCAGGTCCGTGGCCAGGTAGGCGGTCAGCGAGGGGAACGGGCCGACCGCCTTCTCGGCCGCACCGAGCAGGGTGTCGATCTCGTCCTGGGCGCCGGCGTCGGACATGCGGTGCAGCAGCGCGGCGAAGCGGTCCGGCGGCCAGTTGCCCGCGGCCAGTTGCGCGGCGCGGGCGTACAGCGCGTAGGAGCAGCGTTCCGCTCCCCCGGCCTCGAGCTCCTCCGCGAGCGTCAGGACCCTGCCTTCCTGCCAGTGCGTGGTCGCCTCGGCCAGTGCCGGGCCGACCTCCTTCGGCGCGCCGAGCTCGGGCAGCAGGTCGGCGAACGGCTCGATCGCGGCGCCGGCCGGGGCGTGCGCGGTGGCCTCGGCGAACAGCAGCGCGGCCTGCGGCCTGCCGCCGCGCGCAAGTAGCGCCCGGACCAGCCGTTTGATGTGGTCGGCGGGTTTTCGGGCGGCCTGGGCCAGCAGGCGGCCGCACTCCTCCCGGTAGCCGGACTGCACGAGCGCGACGGCGATCTCGGCGGTCTGGTCCGGCGGGCGCAGCAGGGCCACCGCCCCGGCCTGGTCGGCCTCGGCCTCGCGCCCGGCCATCCGCAGCACCACCAGCAGCAGCGCGACGTTCGGCGGCACGCTGCGGGCGGCCACGCCGGCGAGTACGTCGTCGGCCACCTGCCCCCAGCCGGAGGTGCGCAGCTGCGCGGTCCAGTCGGCCAGCGCGGAGGGCGCCATGGTCAGCGCGGCCTCCTGACCGTCCGGCACCCTCGGCAGGTTGTCGGTGTACTGACGATCGGCCGGATCGGGCTCCGAGCCCGCGCCGCCGCCGCCCGAGTGGTCGACCGGGCCGGCACCGTTCGCCTGCCCCATGTGTGCGTTGCGTAGCAGCACGATCCGCCTTTCGCCTTGGCCCGGCCACAACCGTGGCGTGGGGAACTGATGGGCCGACAGGTCCTGGCCGACGTGGTGGTGCAGCGCGGCCAGGTCGAGCGCGTCTCCGGCATCCGCGACACCCTGCTGTGCGGTGCGGATCAGCGAGCCAGTGAACGCGGTCAGCCGCTGCCCTGATGGCACCCAGGACTTCGAGTCCTTCGCCGTGGCCGCGAGGACGGAGGCGCCCGGGACGGCCTCGAGGATCGCGGGCCCGGTGGAGTGTGTCGGCGGGGTCTCCCCGTCGTAGCAGTAGTCGAGGATGACGACGCGGTCCGCGGCGCGGCCGGTGTCTCGCACCAGCGCGGCGACGTCGGGGTAGCGCAGCGCGCGGTAGAGCCGGGATTCGGAGGATCCGGGCAGCGCGAAGTAGAGGTCCGGGTGGCGCGGCGCGGCGAGGGTGTAGCCGGCGAGGTAGAGGATGAACGCGCCGGTGGCGGCCGCCGCCGCCTCGTAGACCACGTCGAAGACGGTGGCCGCGTCGGCCGGGTTTCGCAGCACGGTGCAGTGTTCCGGGGCAAGGCCGAGCAGGTCGGGGTCCGTCAGCAGCGCGGACAATTGTTCGACGTTCGCTGCGACGCCGGGGACCGGTCCAGGCTCTCCGGCGGGCAGGTAGTCGTCCACCGCGATGAGGACCGCGCGCGACGTGCTCGGATCTTGCACTGGCAATGCCGCCCCCTCCTCTGAGCCGCGCAGGGTTCATCAGAGATCCTGCAACGCGACGGTAAAAACCGGTGCCCATTCGAGCCGCTGTAACCGAGCCGTTACCGCAGCTGGGCCTTGGGATCGATCCCACAGTGTATGCACAGTTGAGCCTGCGAATGTCGTGCCCTGAAGAATACCTGGCGCCGTCAAGTAAGCCGGGAAATTAGCCGTACTGCGGTAATTGCGGCTTGTGTGTACGTAATCTGAGTTTATGCCCGCAGTGTCGCTTTACTCTGCGCCGAATCCGATCACCGGGCCGGAAACGTGAACGGCATTCGGGTTTTTGCCCGCCCGAACGGACAAGCGTTCGACCGGATATTCGGCCGCGGGCCGCGCGAACACCACTCCCTTGACGTTAGTTGTCGGCGACCACATACTCCCAACCACCACCCCGAAGCTCAGCGGTTGAGGCGTCGGCAACGGCTCGGAAACGTTTCCAAGCGCGGCCCGGCCATACCGCGAGCGCACAGAACCCATATTTCGCCCTGACGGCTCGGCGCGGCCGGACGGGCGCAGGCGTCCAACGCGAGAGGTCGCATGCCATGATCGAAGAGACGCGAGGTCGCGCCACTCCCCCTGACCCCGCCGTACCCACCTCACCCACCCGTACCCGCCGGCGGCTGCTGCTGCCCGGCCGCTGGTTCCGGCTGACCGCCGCCGGCGCGGCGGTCGCGCTGGTCGGGCTGTTCACCGTCGCGACCACCCAGGCGAACGCCGCGCTGCCCGGCCCGCCCTCGGGCTGGACCACCGTGTTCAGCGACGACTTCAACGGCGGCTCCGGAAGCGGAATCGACGGCCAGTGGCAGTACGACACCGGCCAGGGCGTCTGGGGCACCGGTGAGATCGAGAACATGACCAGCTCCACGTCCAACGTCCACCTGGACGGCAACGGCAACCTGGACATCACCGCCCTGAACAACGGCGGCAACTGGACCTCCGGCCGCGTGCAGACCTACGGCACGTACGGCGCCCCGGCCGGCGGCAAGCTGGAGGTCACCGCCTCCATCCAGCAGCCCACCGGCGGCCTGGGCTACTGGCCGGCGTTCTGGATGCTCGGCCCGGGTCAGTGGCCTGAGAACGGCGAGATCGACATCATGGAGGATGTCAATGCCCTGTCGGAGGTGTCCGGCACCGTGCACTGCGGCGTCGACCCCGGCGGCCCGTGCAACGAGACCAACGGGATCGGCAGCGGGCTGCGCGGCTGCGGCGGCTGCCAGTCCGGCTTCCACACCTACTCGATGATCCTCGACCGTACGAACACCTCGAACGAGTCGATCACCTTCTACCTCGACGGCAACTCCTACTTCACCGTCACCGAGGGACAGGTCGGCACCTCGACCTGGCAGCAGGCCTTCGACCACGGCCAGTCGATCATCCTCGACCTGGCGATGGGCGGCGGCTACCCGAACGGCGTGTGCGGCTGCACGACGCCGACCGGCTCGACCGCCTCGGGCGGCACGATGCAGGTCGACTACGTCGCGGCGTACACGACCAACGGCGGCAGCCCGCCCCCGCCGCCGCCCGGCTCCGGCCCGGTCACCCTCGCCTACAACGGACTGTGCCTCGACGTGCGCGGCGCCAACACCGCCAACTTCACGCCGGTCCAGGTCTACACCTGCAACGGAACGAACGCGCAGCAGTGGACCTTCGTCCAAGCCGGCACGACGCTGCATGCCCTAGGCAAGTGCCTCGACATCAACGGAGGCGGAACAGCCGACGGCACAACAGTGGACCTGTACGACTGCAATAACACGGCCGCACAGGTCTTCATCCCGCAGTCCAACGGGTCGCTCTACAACCCACAGTCCAATAAGTGCCTTGATGACACGGGCTGGGGCGGCTCCGGCACCCAGGCCGAGATCTGGGACTGCACCGGCAACTCCAACCAGAAGTGGAATCTGCCCTGATGTTCTCCCGCGTCGCTGATCGCAGCCGATCCCGCGCCCGGCGGCGAGTGACCGTGTACCCGGCGGTGCTCGCCTTGCTCGCAGGTCTGCTCGGGCTGGGATTCCAGCGGACCGCTCTGGCCGACACCACCGCCGACACGAACATCGCGCTCGGCGCCGAGGCCACCGCCTCCTCGGTACAGGGGGCCGACACCCCGGCCTCCGCCGCCGTGGACGGCGACTCCACCACGCGGTGGTCCTCCGCGTGGAGCGATCCGCAATGGCTGCAACTGGACCTCGGCGCGAACGCGGCGATCAGCGGCTTCTCCATCCAGTGGGAAGCCGCCTTCGCCACCGCGTATCACATCGAGGTCTCCAGCGACGCGACCACGTGGTCGCATGTCTACGCGACCACGTCGGGCGCCGGCGGCACCGAGTCCGTCTCGGTGCCGTCCGGCACCACCGGCCGCTACGTGCGGCTGACCGGTACCGCGCGCACCACCATCGGCGGCGCGCAGTACGGGTATTCGATCTATGAGTTCCAGGTGCTCGGGCACTTCACCCAGGAAGCCGTGAGCACGAGCACTGACACGCTCGCTCTGCAGCAGGGCACGTCGATCGATCTGCCGGTGAAGCTGAATATGGCCGCGACCGTACCGGTCACCGTCGACTACGCGACTTCAGACGCCACCGCCGTCGCAGGTACCGACTACGCCACGGCCGCCGGAACGCTCACCTTCGCCCCCGGTCAGACCTCGCAGAGCATTCATCTGACCGCTCTTCCCAACGCGCTGCACGCGCCCACCAAGACCTTCAGCGTCACCCTCGCCAACGCGAGCCCGTCCGGCACCTCGATCGGCCCGCGCGCCACCACGACCGTCAGCATCCTGAACACCAACCCGCTGCCCACCGACGGCGCCGTGGCCACGATCGACGACTTCGAGGGCGCGGTCCCGTTCAGCAGCGGCAACCCGGGCATCTTCACCTTCTCCTCCGACGCCGCCTCCGCGCCCACGCTCACCCAGGTCGCCGCCGCCGACCGGCCCGGCGCCGCGAGCGGCAACCACGCGCTGCAAGTCGCCTACAAGATCAGCGGTTGGGGCGGGTTCTCGCACGATCTGGCCACCGCTCAGGACTGGAGCGCGTACGACGGATTCAGTTTCTGGGTCAAGGGAACCGGCTCCGGCCAGAAGGTCGAGTTCGAGGTGAAGATGGGCGGCGCGGACGGCGAGCACGCCGAACTGTGGCAGTCCTTCTTCACCGACGACGTCAACGGCTGGAAGAAGGTCCAGATCGGCTTCGCGAATCTCAAGAAGCGGGCCGACTACCAGCCCTCCGGCGCCCCGAACTCCGCGCAGATCTCGCTGACCGCCATGTGGGGCTACGCGGTCAACCTGCCCGGCGGCTCCACCAACACGCTGGAGTTCGACGACTTCCAGGTCTACCAGTCGCTCCAGATCATCCAGGACTTCGAGGGCGCGAACCCGATCACCGACACCAATGGCGCGCTCGCGAACACCGGCGCGTTCTCCTGGGGCGGCGACACCGGCAGCACCCCCACGCTGAGCATCGCCCAACTCGATCGGCCCGGCGTCACGAACAACCACGCGCTGCGCGGCACCTGGGTCTCCGATACCAGCTACGGCGGCTTCAGCTACGACCTGGCCACGAACACACCGCAGGACTGGAGCCCGTACGCCGGCATCGAGTTCTGGTTCTACGGCCACAATCCGAGCAACGACGCGGTGCCGGGTTCCGGGCCCAAGTACGAGTTCGAAGTGAAGATGGGCGGCGCCGACGGCGAGCACGCCGAACTGTGGCAGACCTTCTTCACCGACGACTGGCAGGGCTGGCACCTGATCCAGGTGCCGTTCTCCTCGCTCAAGCGGCGCACCGACTACCAGCCCTCCGGCGCTCCCGGCAACACCACGATCGACCTGACCACCATGCGGGGCTTCGCGCTGACCGAGCCGGCCGGTTCGGCGAACGGTGAGTTCGACGTCGACCAGTTCGCCGTCTACGGAATCAACACCGGAACACTTGGCGCCCATGTGAGCACCGCGCAGGCGGTCTACGCGGTCAACCCCGGCGGCACCGCGACGGTCGGCGTCACACTGACGACCGACGGCGGCAAAGCGCTGGATCACGACGTGACCGTCAACTACGCGCTCGGCGGTGGATCTGCGACCGCAGGAACCGACTACACGGACACCACCGGCAGCCTCACCTTCGCGACCGGCTCGGCCTCAGGCAGCACCCAGTCCTTCACCGTGCAAACCCTGCCGAACACCACCGCCTCCACCGCGAAAGCGATCCCGATCCAGCTCACGCCCGCCGGCGCCGACGTCACTGCCGACAACCCGGTGGTAGTCATCAACGCGCACGGCCTGCCATATCTCGACTCCTCGCTTCCCATCGCCACCCGAGTGCAGGACCTGCTCTCGCGGATGACGCTGGAGGAGAAGATCGGCCAGATGACCCAGGCGGAGCGCGGCGACCTCGCACATCAGTCCGACATCACCACGGCCGCGCTCGGCTCGCTGCTCAGCGGCGGCGGCTCGACACCGACCCCGAACACCCCGCAGGCCTGGGCCGACATGATCGACTCCTTCCAGGCCCGCGCCCAGGCCACCCCGTTGCAGATCCCGCTGATCTACGGCGAGGACTCAGTGCACGGAGACAACAACCTGGTCGGCGCCACGGTCTTCCCGCAGAACATCGCGATGGGCGCGACCCGTGACCCGGCGCTGGTGAAGCAGGACGGCCAGATCACCGCGACCGAGACCCGAGCGACCGGCGTCACGTGGGCCTTCTCCCCCTGCCTCTGCGTGGCGCGGGACGAGCGCTGGGGCCGCACCTACGAGTCCTTCGGCGAGGACCCGGCGCTGGTCACCCAGATGGAGACCATCATCGACGGCCTCCAGGGCGGCGATGGTTCTGGAAACACTGCCCTCAGCAAGAACACCAGCGTGCTGGCGACCGCGAAGCACTTCGTCGGCGACGGCGGCACGACCTACGGCTCCTCGACCACCGGCAGCTACAAGATCGACCAGGGCGTCACGCAGGTGACGCAGGCTCAGCTTCAAGCCCTGTACCTCGCCCCGTTCCAGGCCGCGGTGCAACAGCACGGCCTCGGCTCGGTCATGCCGTCCTACTCGAGCCTGCAGATCATCGGCCAGGACACCGCGCCGATCAAGATGCACGCCCGCGCCGATCTGATCACCGGGGTGCTCAAGCAGCAGTACGGCTTCTCCGGCTTCGTGATCAGCGACTGGCAGGCGATCAACCAGCTCGGCCCGAACTACGAGCAGGACGTCGAGACCTCGATCAACGCCGGCCTCGACATGATCATGGTCCCGGACCAGTACACCACCTTCGAGAACGACCTGAAGGACCTCGTCAGCAAGGGCCTGGTGGCCCAGTCGCGGATCGACGACGCGGTCAGCCGGATCCTGGCCCAGAAGTTCCGGCTCGGCCTGTTCGAGCAGCCGTACGCGGACCGGACCAACGCCTCGACGATCGGCAACGCCGCACATCGGGCCGTGGCCCGTCAGGCCGCGGCCGAGTCGCAAGTTCTCCTGAAGAACGCGGACGCGGCACTCCCGCTCTCCCCCACCGCCGACATCTACCTGGCCGGAAGCAACGCCGACAACCTGGGCAACCAGCTCGGCGGCTGGACGGTGACCTGGCAGGGCGCCTCGGGCAACACCGACGTCGGCACCACCGTCTACCAGGGCATGCAGGCGGACGCTCCGAACGCCCACATCACCTATTCGCAAGACGCCTCCGCACCGATGACGGGTTCTAACGTCGGCGTGGTCGTGGTCGGCGAAACCCCGTACGCCGAGGGCGTCGGCGACGTCGGCAACGGTCACACGCTCGACCTCACGGCGGCCGACAAGAACGCGGTGGACAAGGTCTGCGCGGCGATGAAGTGCGTCGTGCTGGTCGTCTCCGGCCGGCCGATGAACATCGCGCCGATCCAGGCCGAGGCGAACGCGATCGTCGCCTCGTGGCTGCCCGGTTCGGAGGGCGAGGGCGTCGCCGACACGCTGTTCGGCAAGACCCTGTTCACCGGCCGACTCCCGGACTCCTGGGCAAAGCAGGTGGACACAACCACGACGCCTGTGGACGTCGGCATTCCGCGCACCACAGGCACGTACGACCCGCTGTACCCGTATGGCTGGGGCCTGCGAACCGACTCGGAGAAGGCCCGCGTTACCGCAGTGCGCGATGCTTTGGTCAAGCAGCCTGGATTCACCGCACAGCTTGGCGCGATATCCCTTACCGCGCTGCTAGCCGCCAAGGGCAACTGGAACGCGGACGGCTCCGTGCGCAACCAAACGGTCGCACTCGTTCTGATCGCTCTCGCATCTCCCGCCGTTTCGGGCACCTCCCCGACGGCCGAGCAGAACGCGAATCTGCTCGTCTCGGTGGTGCGCGACTTCGCCCAGCAGACCATCACCGCGGGCGGAGCGGCGGCCATGACGAAGACCGCGGCGAGCACAGCCGACGCCGAGCATGCGCTGCTGATCGGCGACCCGGCTGCCGCGATCGCCGGACTCGCCAAGGCGATGGCCATCGCGAAGTAGTCGCTCACCAGGCGGTAAGCACTCACGGGCGGCGCCCTGCCGGGCGCCGCCCGTACCATGTGCTGCGTGACCTTCCGCCTTACCGCCCGCTGCGTCCGCGGCCTTGAGTGGATTCTCGCGGCCGAAGTGGCGGGCGTCGCGGACGGCGCGGCGCAGAAACTCAGCTTCGCCGAGCGGCAGGTCTCCTTCGAGACGACCGAGATCGACGCGGGCTGGCTGGACCTGCGCACCGCCGACGACGTGCTGCTCGATCTGGGCACCTTGCACGGCATCGACCACACCCGCGCGGCCGTGGCCGAGCTTTCCCGGCAGCTGTCACAAATCGACTTCGGCACGGGACTGGCCCTCGTGCAGCGGGCGCGCGGCGATGACGGCGACGATCTGCGCGCGCTCCCGTTCGACGTCGTCGTGAGCCTGCTCGGTCGGCGCAACTACAACCGGTTCATGGTCGAGGACGTCGCCGGCGAAATCGTGGCCAAGGCAGTCGGCGCGCGGTACGCCTCGCGCAATCCCGCGGCGGGGTTCGGCCGCACGCCCGAAGCCGCGCAAGCCGAGTTCACGGTGCGGCTCTCGCTGACCGGCGACACGGTCGACGTGGCGCTGCGTCTCTCGCGCAAGCCGCTGCACCGACGGCCGTGGAAGCTGGACACCGGTCCCGGAACGTTGCACCCGCCGCTGGCCGCCGCGCTCGCCCGGATCGGCGGCCAAGGGCCGCTGGACACGGCGCTGGATCCGTTCTGCGGCGACGGCACCGTCGCGATCGAGACCGCGCACGCCTTCCCGGGCACGCGCCTCGTGGCCGCCGACCTCGACCCGGAGCGATTGGCCAACGCCCGGTCGAACGCGACACGCGCCCGGGTCTCGTCACACACCCGGTTCATCCTCGCCGACGCCGGGCGGCCGGTGTGGGCCGACGGCCGGTTCGACCTGCTCGTCACCAACCCGCCCTGGAATCGGGCCGTGGGCGCGGCCGGGACGCTGGCCGACACGCTCGACCCCTTCTGGCGGGCGATCCCCGGCTCTCTCGCGCCACACGGCCGGATCTGCACCGTGGCCGAGGCGGATCTCGACGTCCCGTCACGACTCGCTCGGGCCGGCTACACCGTCGCGCTCGCGCAGACGATCCGGCTGGCCGGACGCGTCTCGCACGTCATCCTCGCCGCCCCCGGACACGACGCCGAAGTGCGGCTGCCCACCGCGCTGGACCGGTGGCGCGAGCGCGCGATCCGGGCCGGCATCGTGTCGGACGGCGGCTTCTAGCAGCGGCGAGCAGAAACTTCGCCGGGCAGTACCCGCAAGCGCGCGTGCAGTAGACACTGGGGAGCGTGGGAATCTCCGAGGTCGAGTTCCTCGGCTCGGATGAAGAATCCGAGCCGGAACCAGAGACCGGCACCGAGGCCGCAGCGGATGACGCATCCGGCGTGGAGGCCGTGGGCGCTGAGCCGCCGCGCCGTCGCGTCCAGTTGCCGGGCCGCGCGCTGCGCGACCGGATCCGGGCGCAGGCCTGGGTCACGCCTGTCACGGTGCTGCTCGCGGTGTTGATCCTCGCGGTCGCCGGCGGCGCGTACGCGGTCGTGCGGCAGCAGGACAAGACCGGCGACGACTTCACTCTGACGCTGATCTCCGCGCAGTACGAGCTGCGACAGGACGCCTCCGGCATCGACTTGCAGATGGCCGTGCAGAACATGGGCTCGACTATGGTCGAACTGACCGGGGTCGCGATCTACCAGCCGGGCCTGATCAGGTTCAGCCAGGCGGAAGAGGCACCCGGCGTCACCGAGTTCGAGGTCGGCTCGCCCCAGCAGTCCGCGTTCGGTCTCGGCACGGCGATCACGCCGATCGCGCTCTCGCCGCGCGACGTCGAGATGGTCACCGTCCCGTTCCGCTACGACTGCTCGAACCGCGGCGAGCCCGCGGTCACGCACACGGTCGGGCTGACCGGATTCACCGCGCACGGCAACTCCCGCTCGGTGCAACTTTCCCTCCCGCCCGACGCGACGCCCTGGCAGGCGGGCGAACCGCTCCGCTGGGCCGTGTGCACCCAGCCGTCACCGCAAGCGGACCTCAAGGTGGCGTACGGCGGTTACGGCAACACCCTGATGGAGCTGACGCCGGTCACCTTCAACTACAGCCTGACGCTCTCCGCGCCGCAGGCCACGGCCGTCACGGTGTACAGCATCTCGCAGGACAACCCGGGCATCAGCGCGACGACGACCGATCCCCCGTTGCCGGTCACCGTGCTCGACGGGCAGACCGTGCGGCTGAAGGTCAGTTGGCGGGTGATGAGCTGCGTCATCGCCACCTCGGTGCACTCGGCGGCGGGCGTGCAGATCACCGCGATGGCGAATCAGACCACGCAGACCTGGGACGCCGGGCTCGGCACGCAGTTCACCAAGGATCTGGACGCTGAGATCAGCACCGTCTGCTCGGGCGGATAGCCGGGCACTGACGCGCGCCATGAACCGCTACGCCGCGCTTACGTGTGAAAGAGGCATGCGAAGCGGAATCGTGGGCATGTTCGGTTCCACGCGCGCAGGACAGGACGGAGAGCCGCGATCGTGACCAGGACGATGTACGACGGCGTGGACGCAAGCAGACTCCCGGCGGACGCGCAGCTCGTCGCCGGCTACGTCGACGGCGCGTATGCGTGGTCCGCCGCCGACTGGGCCCGGTTCCCGCAGTCGGTGAAGGTGCGCATCGCCGTGTTTTCGAGCACGAACGATGGCGAGGTCCTGGATGTCGAACCCGGCAACGCCACCCCGGCCGAATCAGTGGACTGGGTCCTCATGCGGCGGCGCGCCGGAGTGGATCCGACCGTCTACATGAACACGTCCACCTGGCCCACCGTGCGTTCCGAGTTCAGCGCGCGGAAGGTGGCCGAACCGCACTACTGGGTCGCGCAGTACGACGGGATCGCGACACTGCCCGCGGGCGCGGTCGCCAAGCAGTACTACAACAACAACCAGGCAGGCTACGACCTGTCCGTGGTCGCCGACTACTGGCCCGGCGTCGATCCGGCGTCCGGCACCACCTTCGGTGCGAGTCTCAGGAGGAACGACATGCACGTCGACCTGAAGCCGAACACCCCGGTGGTGTTCACCAACCCGGCCGCGGTGCTGGGCGGCACCTCGACGATGCTGCTGGCCAGCGACTTCGGCGACGCGACGGTACGGGTCGCCACGTTCAGCTTCAAGCAGCACGCGTGGACGGTCGTCGAGCACACGGTCACGGCGAACGGCGGCGCGGTGAGCCTCTCGCTGCCGGCCGACACGAACAAGGTCTCGGTGAACGTGACCGCCGGCAACGCCCCGGTCGGCCTCGACGTACTCGCCTGACCCGGCGCTCAGCTCGGCGGCCGGGTCATGCCGAGCACGTCGAGCAGTTCGTCGAGCTGTTGCTCGCTGATCGCCCCGGAGTCGACGTGGCCGCGCTCGATGACGGCCTCGCGGATCGTCGTGCCCTGCGATAGCGACTGCTTGGCGATCTTCGCGGCCTCCTCGTAGCCGACGATCCGGTTCAGCGGGGTGACGATCGACGGCGAGGATTGCGCGTACTCGCGCAGCTTCTCGGCATTGGCTTCGATCCCTGATACGCACCGGTCGGCGAGCAGACGGGAGCAGGAAGCCAGCAGTCTGATGGATTCCAGGAGGTTGCGCGCCAGGACCGGCAGGGTGACGTTGAGCTCGAACTCGCCCGAGGCGCAGCCGAAGGCGACCGCGGCGTCATTGCCGACGACCTGGATGCACACCATGCGCACCGCCTCGGGGATCACCGGGTTCACCTTGCCCGGCATGATGGAGGAGCCGGGTTGCAGGTCCGGCAGCGTGAGCTCGCCGAGTCCCGCCCGCGGCCCTGATCCCATCCAGCGCAGGTCGCCGCAGATCTTGAACAGGGCGAGGGCGAGGGCGCGCAGCTGGCCTGAGCACTCGGCGAGCGCGTCGCGCGCACCCTGCGCCTCGAAGTGGTTGCGCGCCTCGGTGAACGGCAGTCCGGTGTCCTCGGCGAGTTGGGCGATGGCTGCGTCGGCGAAGCCCGGCGGCGCGTTGAGGCCGGTGCCGACCGCTGTGCCGCCGAGCGGCAGTTCGGCGAGGCGGGGCAGCGCGGACTCGAGCCGCTGCACCGAGCGGCGGACCTGCGCGGCATAGCCGCCGAACTCCTGGCCGAGGGTGACCGGCGTGGCGTCCATCAGGTGCGTGCGCCCGGCCTTGACCACGTCGGCGAACTGCGCGGCCTTGGTGGCCAGCGCGTTCTCCAGCAGGTCGAGGGCCGGCAGCAGGTCGCGTACGAGCATTCCGGTGGCCGCGGCGTGGATCGAGGAGGGGAAGACGTCGTTCGAGCTCTGCGACGCGTTGACGTGGTCGTTCGGGTGCACCGGCCGGCCGAGCCGCTCGGCCGCGAGGGTGGCGATCACCTCGTTGGCGTTCATGTTGGAGGAGGTGCCGGAGCCGGTCTGGAAGACGTCGACGGGGAACTGCTCGTCCCAGCGCCCCTCGGCCACCTCGGTCGCGGCGGTTCTGATCGCGTCGGCCAGGTCGGGCGCGAGCACGCCCAGCCGCCCGTTCGCGGCCGCGGCCGCGGCCTTGATCTGGCCGAGCGCGGCGATGTGCGCCCGTTCCAGCCGCATCCCGGAGATCGGGAAGTTCTGCACCGCGCGCTGCGTCTGGGCGCGCCACTTCGCATGTGCGGGGACGAGGACCTCACCCATCGAGTCGTGCTCGACGCGCATGCCCTCGTGCGCGGCGTCGTCACTGTTCATGCCGGTCACCTCCTCCTAGCATCCTCACCTATGACCGCTTCCGATGCTCCGAACCCGGTACCCGCGAAGGATTGGTCCGCGTTCCAGTACGAGATCTACCTGAACGGCATCGCCGGCACGGTTCCGCGGCTGCCGACGGATCTGTCCCGGCTGGAGGAGGTCGCCGAGCGGCGGCTCGGTCCGGGGCC
>Ga0070739_10006130_pt1 | contig 13362 bp, 10 predicted proteins | sample Coa_R1_7_FD_66445 | JGI IMG/M metagenome (GOLD analysis project Ga0070739, IMG submission 66445) | Surface soil microbial communities from Centralia Pennsylvania, which are recovering from an underground coalmine fire - Coalmine... | ecosystem: Environmental > Terrestrial > Soil > Unclassified ... | reverse complement strand
TGCTGGAGGAACGCATCCGCCAGCGCACCGAAGAGCTGGAAGAAGCAATGCTCCGCTCGGAGGCGGCCAGCCAGGCAAAAAGCGAATTCCTGGCGAACATGTCGCACGAGTTGCGTACGCCCATGGCGGGGATTCTGGGCATGATCGATGTGACGCTCGAGAGCGAGCTCAACAGCGAGCAACGCGAGCAACTGGAAACTGCGCAGCGCTGCGCTTGGTCGCTGCTGGCCCTTCTGAACGATATCCTCGACCTTTCCAAGATCGAGTCGGGCCGCATGGGTCTGGAGCAGATCCCGTTCAATATCAAGGCCGTGTTGCACGACTGCGTCAAATCGCTGCAGCCCCGCGCCGGCCGTAGCGAAGTGGAGCTCAGCTGCGAGATTGCCGCCGACGTTCCCGACGAAGTCTTTGGCGACCCGCTTCGAGTCCGCCAGATCTTCGCCAATTTGCTCAGTAATGCTGTCAAATTCACGGAACGCGGCTACATCCGCGCGCGGCTGTTCGCTCCGGTTCAGAACGATCTGGAAGTGACGCTTCGCTTCGAGGTGGAGGACACCGGAATCGGCATTCCCAAAGACAAACTGCCGCTCATCTTCGACAAGTTCACGCAGGCCGACGGCAGCGTCAGCCGGCGCTATGGAGGTACGGGTCTCGGCCTGGCAATAACCCAGCGGCTGGTCGATCTCCATCGCGGGCAGATTCGAGTTCAGAGTGAGGTAGGGAAGGGCAGTATCTTCTCCGCGGATCTGACCTGCCTGCTCGTCTCCCCCGGCCAGCAAACCACCGCCGCCGAGGAAGAGCACCAGCAGGCAGTCGCCGACCAGCGGTCCGCCGCAAACCGGATTCTGGTCGTGGAAGACAATCAGGTGAACCAGAAAGTGGTCACCGCGGTGCTAAAGAAGCGCGGCTTCGAGATCGAGCTCGCAAATAACGGCGAGCAGGCGCTCACCAAACTCGAGAACTCCACGGCGTTCGACCTGATCCTCATGGATGTGCAGATGCCGGTGCTCGATGGTCTGGAAGCAACACGCCGCATTCGGCAGAATCCACGCTGGCGTGAGCTGCCCATCCTGGCGATGACCGCCCACGCCATGAACGGCGACCGCGAGCGCTGCATCGATGCCGGCATGAACGGCTACATTTCCAAGCCCGTGCACCCATCGCACCTGCTTCGCGTACTCAGCGAATATCTCCCCGCGCCCGCGACGACGTAAGCGCATAACCCATTCACAACGTCGGCGAAAACCGATAAGTACCAACAACGACATCGCTTTATAAGCGAATTTGCAACCCACGAAGTTCGTTTTTTGCACCTCGCGTGATAAGTGTTGGGCGAGAAAGGAGAGCTTCGCATGAGCTCCTCAGCACAGATTCTCGCCAACCAGCAAAACGCGCAGTCCTCAACCGGACCGCGCACCACCGACGGCAAATCAACTTCCAGCCAGAACGCCCTCAGCCACGGCCTGACCGGCGGCTTCCGCGTTCTCCCGCACGAAGATCAGGCCGACTTCGACGCCGCTCTCGCCGCATATCGCGAGGAGTTCAAGCCCGCCACCGAACACGAACGCTTTCTCGTCGAACTGATGACCCAGTCGCGGTGGGAGCTGCAGCGCACCAACCGCCTGATGGCCTGCGTCCTCGAGCGGTTGTCCGGCGCCGACCCAGCTTCGCCCGACGGCGCGATCGCGTCCGCCCTCATCGCCCGCAGCGCCGACGCGTGGACCACCCTCAAGCGCTACGCCGCCTCTGCCGAGCGCACCTACCTCCGTTGCAGCCGCGAGCTGACACAACACCGGAACCGGCGCGCGAAGGAAACCGCCGCCGTCTTCCAGGCGAAGCTCTGCGCGCGCCTCACCGACGGCTACCGCCCACCCGCGCGGCTGCCCATACGAAACGAACCCAATCGCCCCCGAAAACCCATCCCAGGCGTGCCCTTTACCGACAAAGATCCGAAGGCATGGCGCTTGTAGCGGCGTTCCGTGGGCAGGGCCTCGCCCTTCGGGCGTGCGCTGGCCCACATGGACACCCGCAACCCCGGTATACGCTTACATTCATGCCCGAACTGCGGCGCGAGCTGCGGCTGCGCGATCTCATCTTTTTCAATATCTGCGCGATCGCCGGGCTGCGGTGGCTGGCGGCGGCGGCGCACGCAGGTCCGGGTACGCTCGTGCTCTGGGCACTCGCGGCTCTGTTCTTTTTCGTGCCGTCGTATTTCGTCGTGGCCCGTCTTTCGGCGCTGTTCCCCGAAGAGGGCGGCATGTATGTCTGGACGCGGCGCGCCTTCGGCGACCTGCACGGGTTCCTGTGCTCGTGGCTCTATTTCATCTCCAGCATTCTGTACTTTCCTTCGCTGCTGCTGGCCGGCATCGTCATGGCCGCTTATGTATTCGGGGACCGCGCGGCCGGTTTCGCCGAAGCTCCTGCATTCGCTCTGCCTGCCACGCTGGCGATCCTGTGGGCGCTGATGCTGGCCAATCTTTTCGGCCTTCGCGTGGCCAAATGGATCCTCATCGTCTGCGGCGCCTCCACGTTCGTCGTGGCGGGTCTGCTGATGGTCATTGCCGCGGCCACCGCCATCCGTAATGGCAGTGCGACTCGATTCCACCTGTTGCCGCAGGCGCGTTTCGACACGCTCAACCTGTGGTCGCAGATCGCCATCGCGTTCAGCGGACTCGAGCTGGCGCCCGTGATGAGCGGCGAGATCCGCAATCCGCGCCGTGACCTGCCGCGCGCCGGCGTGGTCAGCGGCTTCGCCTGCGCCCTGTTCTACATCGGAGGTACGGCGGCGATGCTGGTGCTGGCCGCTCCACAGGCGATCAGCCCCATGAGCGGGCTGGCGCAGGCGGGCGCTGCGGCCGCGGCTCAGTGGCGCCTGCCCCTGTTGTCGGTAGTGTTTGCCGCGCTGATCAGTCTCAGCGTGGCCGGCCAGCTGTGCACTTATATTGCCGGGAATATGCGCCTGCCGTACGCTATCGGGCTCGATCATTATCTGCCGGACGCGTTCGCGCTGCTCCACCCCCGATGGGGAACGCCGTGGGTTTCCCTCCTGGTGCAGGGCGCCGTGGCGACGGCGTTCCTGGCGATGGCCCAGCTGGGCGAGACCGTGCGCGCCGCTTACCAGATCCTCGTGGACATGATGGTCATCTCCACCATGATCCCGTTCGCGTACATCTTCGCCTCGGGATTGAGGTTCGCCAGCCGGCCCGCGGCCGCGGCCGGTCTGCTGGTCACGCTGGTTGCTATCGCCTTGTCGCTGGCGCCGCCACCCGAGGCGGCGTCGGCGCCGTCGTTCGAGCTGAAAGTAGTCGGCGGATGCGTGCTGTTCATTGTCGTGGGCTGGCTGGTTTTCCGGAAGTATCGAGTCCGGGTAGAATCGCATTGAACTAATGCTTCCAATGAGAGCCACCGCCTCCGCCGCGCTGGCCCTGCTTTGCGTGCTGGTGATCTCCGGCTGCCGCTCGGCGCACGATCCTCTGCCAGGCTTCCCACGACTGATGCTATGGGCGTGGGAGCGGCCCGAGGATCTGCGCTTTCTCGATCCGCGGAATGCGGGGGTGGCATATCTCGCCGAGACCGTCTTCCTGCGCCGGACCGGAGCCGAGATGCGCCCCCGGCTCCAGCCCCTGCGCATTGCGCCGGGCACGAAGCTGATGGCCGTGGTCCGCATCGAATCCGCCGGCGGGCCCACGCCGGACGTGAATCGGGCCGCCGACCTCGTCGCCGGCGCTGCAACTCAGCCGGATGTTTCGGCGCTGCAGCTCGACTACGACGCCGTCCGCGGCGAACGCCCGTTCTACCGCCGGCTCGCGGCCGCCGTTCGTGCGCGCATGCCTTCGCGCATGCCCCTCACCATGACCGCGCTCGTGTCCTGGTGCATCTCGGATCCGTGGATTCGCGGTCTGCCGGTCAGCGAAGCTACGCCCATGTATTTCCGCATGGGCCCGGAGCCTCGGCTGCGAACGCTGCCGCTGCGGAACCAGATGTGCCTTGGCAGCATCGGGCTCTCGACCGACGAGCTGGTGCGCGTTCCCGTGCACGGACGCGTCTTCGTCTTCAACCCACGCCCGTGGACGCGTGAAGCGCTGTATGCCGCGGTGGCGGAGGTGAATCGATGGTGAGATGGTTGCGCGCCGGCCTGCTGGCGGTCGGCGCGGCGCTGGTCCTCAGTCCCCCGGAGGCGACCAGCTGTGGGCCCGACGTGCTCGCGCCCGTCTACACCGACGACAAGGAGCCTGCGGCGGCGGACCAGTTTGTTCGCGGCGACCTGGGGATTCTGGCGCCCGGGTTCCGGCATTATTATCTGGCGATCGCTTATCGTTATCTCACCGGCGGCACGGTGGACCCCAAACAGCTCGGGCCGGAATCGGCGCCGGGCGAAAACCAGGTTGCGCCGCCGGCTGAAGAGGCGTGGCGCCAGTCGCGTTCCTCCGTCCCCGGCGCGCCTGACGTGAACTACATCAATCGCTACCGCGACAATCCCGAAACCCACGACTATTACCTGAACTGCTACGACGACGCGTTCGTCACCGCGACAGCGACGCTCCGCGCCCGTGTGGCGAAGTACGGCGTGAAGAGCGAAATCGTACGCGACTGGCTGAACGCGCAGGATACGGTGTTCGCGGACTGCAGCGAGGGAAAGACAATTCCCGCGGCAGCGCCGCCGACAGCCGACGCTCTGGCGCGCGCGGACCGGAATTATCAGATTGCCTGCGCGCACTTCTACACAACGCAGTTCGAAGCAGCGAAGACTGAGTTCCTTGCCATCGGGAACGACGCCTCCTCGCCCTGGCTCGAACTCGGGCCCTACCTGGCCGCGCGGGCGATGATCCGAGCCGGTGCGTTCGAAGACGCCGAGCGTCAGCTGAAGAGCATCGTGGAGAACGCGCCGGCGCCGGCGGCGCGCGAGAGAGCGCGGCGGCTCATCGGCTTCGTCGAGACGAAACTGCACCCGGTGCAGCGGATGACCGAGCTGGCGCGCGAAATCACCGCGCCGCATCCCGCGGATTTCTGGCCAACCATTCAGGACTACATCTGGCTCTACGACGTCCTCGCGAGTCACGAGGGCGAGCTGGACAAGGCCGCCGCCAATGACGACCTCACCGACTGGATACAGACATTCCAGGGAGGAACCACGCAGCGCGCATCCGATCGATGGCAGGCAAAGCACTCGACGCCGTGGCTCATCGCAGCCTTATACTACGCCTCGCCCGATGACCCCGCCACCCCGAAACTGATCGCGGCCGCGGACCAGATTCCTTCGCGTGACCCCGGCTACCTCTCGGCGCAGTATTATGCCGCGCTCACGCTGGAGAACTCCGGCCATACGGATGCCGCCCGCCAGCGGCTGAACCGGTTGCTCGAAGGCAAGTGGCCGGAGAATGCCCGCAATCTGCTGCTGGCCGCGCGCATGAAAATCGACACCACCTGGCAGGATTTCCTGCGCGATGTGCCGCGCCGGCCCGGCGCGCAGACCGGCTACGATTATGCTGCCGAAGGGAGCAAGGGCGAGCCTGCGAGCGACCTGCACACGCCCGGCGTGGACTTCGATGGCGCGCTCATCTTCAATCGCCAGATTCCGCTGAACATGCTCGCCGCGGCCGCAAAGGACTCAAGCGTGCCGGCGAGCATCCGCCGCCAGCTGTCGGTAGTCGCATGGACCCGCGCGGTGGTGCTGGGGCGCATGGAAGCGGCCCTGGACATCTCGCCCATCCTGGCGTCGCTGGTTCCACTGCTCGCGCCGGATCTCCATGCCTTCGAATCCGCGCCGGCCGATGCGCGTGGGTTCGCGGCGGTCTGGGCCATGCTCCACAACCCCGGCCTCGGGGTCGCCATGGAAACCGGCTTTGGCAGGCTGACGGCGATGAACAGGATCGATACCTTCCGCGATAACTGGTGGTGCTCGCACTCGAAATCAGTGCCGCCCCCGACGGAGTCGCTGTCCTGGATCACGCCCGAAGTCAGCGCCGCGCTGGGGCACGTTTACGGCGAGAAACCGCCGCAGGCTCTGTTTCTGACACAAGATCAGAAGCGTGCCGCGGAAGCGGACACCAAAGCTGTCGATGCTGCGCCGGCCGGTCCGAACTTCCTCGCCGAGCGCACCCTCGCCTGGGCGAACGCGCATCCCGACGATCCACGTCTGCCCGAGGCGCTTCACCTGGTGGTCCGCGCTACCCGCTACGGCTGCACCGATGATCGTACGCAGCAGTATTCGAGGCGAGCTTTCGACCTTCTGCACCGCCGTTTCCCGGCCAGCCAGTGGACGAAAAAGACCCCCTACTGGTTCCAGTAGGAACGCCGTAATGCCATTACAAACGTTTGCGTTACAGCGGTATAGCTCGTGTTACAGTCGATAGCGTGCGGCTGCTGCTGGTGGACGACGACGTCGAATTGTGCGCGCTTTTGACCGAATTCCTGAGCCGCGAGGGCTTCTCCGTTCAGCAGGAGCACGACGGTCGTGCGGGCCTCGAGCAGGCTCTCGAGGGCGGCTTCGATCTGGTCATCCTCGACGTGATGATGCCGGGCCTCGATGGATTCGAGGTGCTGAAACGACTGCGCCGGCAAAGCCGTGTGCCGGTGCTGATGCTGACCGCCCGCGCCGAGGATGTCGATCGCATCGTGGGCCTCGAGCTGGGCGCCGACGATTATCTGTCCAAGCCCTTCAATCCGCGTGAGCTCGCCGCGCGCATCAAGGCCATCCTGCGGCGCTCCGAAGCGCAGCAGACCGGCGGGCGCATTGAAGTGAATGGCGTCACGCTCGATCCCGGAACGCGCGAGGTATTCCTGGAAGGCAAGCCCGTTGAGACCACCACGCTGGAATTCCAGATACTCGAAATGCTGATGCGCGCCGCGGGCCGTGTGGTCTCGCGCGACGCCCTGATGGAGACCATGTATAACCGCAAGGCCACACCCTTCGACCGCTCCATCGATATGCACGTCAGTCATCTGCGGCGCAAACTGGAGACGCCGTCCCGGCCGGTGATCAAGACCATTCGTGGCGTCGGCTATCAGTTCTGCCGCACGCCGGAGGATGCCGCGCAGGCTTCATGAGGTCGCTGTTCGCGCAGATTCTGATTTGGTTTCTCGCCACCACCGCGATTACCAGCCTCGGCGTCGCGGTTACCTCGGCCATCGTCTTTAACAGGACCGAGGGGCGGCGCGGCCCGTTCGGCGATTTCATCGCGGCGCGCACCGAAGAAGCCGCGCACGCATGGGAGCAGGGCGGTCGCGCTGAACTCGCGCGGACGCTGGCGCATATGCGCAGCGGGCGGCGCTTCGACGTGATCTTCACCGACGCGAACGGACGTGACTTGCTTACCGGCCAGGACCGTTCCGGCATGCTGCCGGCGAATGAACACGGTTTCTTCGGCCTGCGGCGAATGTTTTCGCCGGTTCGCGTCGCAGCCCCCGATTCAACGGGACACTACTGGCTGATTCTGGTCGGCCCTCCTCGCAATGGCGGCATCTTCTGGTTCTTTCATCGCGAGCATTTGTGGGTTCTCGCTTTGGGCGTGTTGCTCTGCTACGCACTGGCGTGGCATCTCACGCGGCCCCTCACCCGGCTTCAGCGGACGGTGGAGCGTTTCGGACGCGGCGACCTGAGCGTTCGGGCAACGGTCACGAGGCGCGATGAACTGGGCGACCTGGGACGCAGCTTCAATGAAATGGCCGATCGCATCGAGACCCTGCTGACCGCCGAGCGGCGTCTGCTGTTGGACATCTCGCACGAACTACGCAGTCCCCTCGCGCGCCTCAGCGTCGCGGTGGAGCTGGCCCGCTCGGGCGATGCGCAAAGCCTGGATCGCATTCGCCGCGAGGCGGAGCGCCTCAACGAGTTGATCTCGGAACTCCTGCAGGTCACGCGCGCCGAGGGCGACCCGGCGCGCCGCGTACACGAGCCGGTCGATGCGCGCGAGTTGCTGCGCGAGGTTGTCTATGACACCTCCATCGAGGCCCAGGCCAAGGGCTGCGAGCTCGCGTTGACCGCTCCCGCCGAGGTGACCGTTAATGGCGATGCGGAGCTGCTGCGCCGCGCCGTTGAGAACGTGGTGCGCAACGCGATTCGGTATGCGCCCTCGGGCAGCGCCGTGGAGATCGCCCTCGAGGCCCGCGGCGAGACTGCCGCCATCGGCGTGCGCGACCGCGGTCCGGGAGTGCCGGACGAGTCGCTGGGCCGCATCTTCGATGCCTTCTACCGCGTGGACTCCGACCGGAACCGGTCGAGCGGCGGCGTGGGCCTTGGCTTGGCCATCGCGCGGCGCGCGGTAGAGTTGCACGACGGCCATATTCGGGCCCGGAACGCGAATCCAGGTCTGCTGGTCTCCATCGAGCTCCCGCTCGCGCGGGCAGAGGCCCCGGCCTCCGCCGAACCCGCCGCCCGAAAACTGACCTGAAGCCTCAACCGCTCGCAGAAGAAACGAACGGTTACAGCCTGAATCAGCGTCACACCAACAGCGTCCGCCCTGGACGTGCGCATGGAAAAAGCTCACCGAGTCCGTTCCGCTGTGGCTTCGCGGCCCATGCTGTTGCTGGCCCTGGCCATCGCGGCTATGTATTTCGCGCGGGAGATCCTCATCCCGCTCGCGCTGGCGGTGATGCTGAGCCTGATGCTCATCCCGGCCGCGACATTCCTCGAGCGGAAGCTGCATTTCCGGCGTGTCGCCGCGGTTTTCGCGGTGCTCGCGGTTGGAATCGCGGGGCTGTTCGGGGCTGGCTGGATCATTGCGAACCAAATGGTCGAAGTGGCCGATCGCCTGCCTGGGTGGCAGCAGAACATCCACGCCAAGATCCAGGCGATTCGCGCGCCCGGGCCGCTCGGCCGCGCCGCCGAGAGCGTAAAACAAATCGGCCAGGAATTGACTGAGCCGCCGCCGGCCGTTTCACCCGCTGGCCATCCGGTCAAAACGCAGGCCCCGGCGGAGCGGAAACCCGTGCCGGTGCAGGTGGTCGAAACCCCCGAGAGCGGGCTCAATTATGTTCGGGACCTCCTCAAACCGATCGTCGCCCCTCTGGCGCAGGCGCTCATCGTGCTCGTGTTCACCGCGTTCCTGCTGATCGAACGCGAAGACGTGCGCAATCGTCTGCTGCGGGTTGCCGGGCTGAGCCAGATCAGCGTCATGACTGTTGCGCTCGACGATGTGGCGCAGCGCGTCGAACACTACCTGATGTTGCTGCTGGCCGTAAACACAACCTACGCGTTCCTGTTCGCGCTGGGGCTCTACCTGATAGGCGTTCCTTATGCGGTCCTGTGGGGTGCGCTGGCGGGCGTGCTGCGCATCGTGCCGTATGTCGGGACGCTCGTCGCCGCGCTGCTGCCGCTGGTGCTTTCCATGGCCGTGTTCAATGGCTGGATGCATCCCCTGATGGTGTTCGTGCTCTTCGGAGTTCTGGAGGGCCTCACCGGGAATGTCATTGAGCCGTGGCTCTACGGCTCGCATTGCGGAATCTCGTCACTGGCGCTGCTGGTTACCGCGATTTTCTGGGCCGTGCTGTGGGGCCCCGCGGGGTTGGTGCTCTCCACTCCCCTGACGGTTTGCCTGGTGACGCTTGGCCGGTACGTCCCGCAGCTGTCGTTCCTTCACATCCTGCTGGGCGATGAACCGGTGCTCACCGAGAGCGCGCAGGTCTACCAGCGCCTGCTGGCGATGGACTCGTCCGAGGCGCGCAGCATCGTGGACGCGGTGCTGAAGGACAAGCCGAAGGTGCAGCTATTCGATACCGTTTTGCTGCCGGCCCTCGGGCTCGCCGAGCAGGACCGTCACAAGGGGCAACTCGATACTGTCCGCGAGCAGTTCCTGTTCCTGAGTATGAAGGAGATGCTGGGGGAGTTCGCGGAGACACCGCACGAAATCTCCGAATCGCGCACGCGAGTGATCTGCCTTCCGGCCAGCGACGAGGCGGACGAGATTGCCGCGGCCATGCTGGCGCAGACGCTCGGCGCCGCCGGCTACGCCGCGATCGCGTTTCCTGCGGGCGTCAAGGTCAGCGAACTCGGTGGGTTACTGGAAGAGGGCCGCGATATTGTTTGCGTCTCATCGGTGCCGCCCTTCGCATTCGCCCACGCCAGCGCCATGTGCCGCCGGCTTCGCGCCAGGTTCCACGACATCACATTGGTGGCCGGTATCTGGGGCTTCTCCGGCGATCCCGAGCAGGCGCTGGGCCGCTTCGATCAGGCCCGCCCCGACCGCCTGGTAACCACGCTCGCCCAGGCGGTGGAGTTCGTCGGCGAGAGCTGCGCGGCGGAGCCGGAACGGGTGTAAGTCAGACGAATGCAGGCCGAACGGCCTCTCGACGTTCAGGACGTCTGCACCGGCAACGCCGCCGCGCGGGCAGCGCCGACCACCTGCTCGACCTCGGCTCGATACTGATGCAGCAGCGCCTCGCTTTCCGCTTCGAAGCGCAGCACCAGCACCGGCTGTGTGTTTGAGGCGCGAACCAGCCCCCAGCCCTGCGGGAAGATGATCCTGGCGCCGTCCACATCCACGGTGTTATACCGGCCGCGGAAATGCTCACCGACGCGCGCCACCACCTCGAACTTCATCTCGTCCGGACAGTCCACGCGGATTTCCGGAGTCGAGAAAAGCTTCGGCAGATCGGCAGTCTGTGCGGAAAGCGGCTTGCCCGAGCGCGCCACGATCTCGATCAGACGGCACGCCGCATACAACGCATCATCGTAGCCGTGATAGCGGTCGGCGAAGAACATGTGCCCCGACATTTCTCCCGCCAGCTCCGCGTGCTCCAGCTTCATCTTCGCCTTGATCAATGAATGGCCGGTCTTGTACATGATCGGCCTGCCGCCGCGGCGCTGCAGCTCATCGTACATGGCCTGCGAGCACTTCACCTCGCCGATGAACGTCGCCCCAGGCTTGCGCTCCAGAATCTCCCGGCCGTAGATCAGCATGAGCATGTCGCCGAAGACGACGTTTCCGTTCTCGTCCACGGCGCCGATGCGGTCGGAATCGCCGTCGAAGGCGATGCCCAGTTCGGCGCCGCGCTCGCGAACCGCGCGCCGAAGATCATCGAGGTTCTCCATCAGCGTCGGATCGGGATGATGGTTGGGAAAGCGGCCGTCCATGTCAAAGAAGAGCTCCGTCACGTCAACATTGAGCCGCTCGAAAATGCGTCGCGCCACCGGGCCGGCGGTGCCGTTCCCGGCATCTATCACCACCTTCACCCGACGTTCGAACTGAAACCTGCCCGCGACATCGTCCACATACGGCGTCACCATGTCGACCTGGCGCACGCTGCCCTGTCCGCGCTCGAAATCCTGTACCTCGATGAGCCGGCGCACGGTTTGAATGGCCTCGCCGTGAATCGTGCCCGCGCCGCAGACGGTCTTGAACCCGTTAAATTCGGGCGGATTATGGCTGCCCGTGATCATCACGCCGCCGTCGGCCTTCAGGTGCATGGAGGCGAAATACAGCACCGGCGTCGGGACGGTGCCGCAATCCAGCACCTCGCAGCCGCAGGAGACCAGGCCCGCGACGAGCGCCTCGTGCAGCCGCGGCGAGCTGAGCCGGCAATCGCGGCCCACGGCGATTCGCTTTCCACTCTGACGGTGCAGATACGTGCCCAGGCCGCGCCCCAGATCCTCGATCCCGGAACTGGTCAGCTCGGTTTCCGCGACGCCGCGGATGTCGTACTCACGGAAGATGGTCGGTTTCAACATTGGTTTTGCGGTTGCCGTCGCGCTCCAGCATGCGCACGCGCTGCACCTGGCGCATTTCGTCGATGATCCGCTCGAAGATGCGCTGCACCGCATCGGGCGGGAGCGGCCCACGGTTATTCGACAGCACGTTGTGGTACACGTCTTCTTCGCGCTTCGGCTCGTAGATGGGCAGGTCCAGATCCTGCTTGACACGCCCGATGCATTCCACGATGGACGTGCGCTCATTGAGCAGATGCAGCATGCGCAGGTCGACATCGTCGATCTGTCTGCGGTACTCAGCCAGGCGTTCGATGCCCGCTTTCCTGGTCATCGTCCCTTCGATGGTAATCCAGAGGCGAGTTCCCGGGCGAGCGCCTCCAGAGCGGGCGCCGGATCATCGGCATGCTGCTCCACGGTGCGAACGAAGGCGCTGCCCACGGCCACGGCTTCGACCAGACTGCCGATGGCTCGCACATGCTCTGCTGTCGAGATGCCAAAGCCCACCGTCAGGGGCAGATCGGTAATATCGCGCATGGCCTGAACCAGCGGGCCGACGCGGTCGGAGATCGTGGACCGCTCGCCTGTCACGCCCGTGCGCGAAACCAGATAGACGAAGCCGCTGGAGTATTTCGCCACCAGTTCCAGGCGCCGCGGCGTGCTCGTTGGGGCCGCAAGGAAAACCGTGTCCAGGCCGTGCTTCTGCATCGCGGCGACGTATGGGCCGGCTTCCTCCACGCTCAGATCGGTCATCAGGCATCCGTCAATGCCGGCGGCGCGCGCATCGGCGCCCAGCGCGTCAAAGCCGTAATACATCACCGGGTTCATGTACGTGAACAACAGGATGGGGATCTCTGAAATCTCACGAATCCGGCGTGCGATGTCCAGCACGGTGCGCAGAGTCGTACCGGCGCGCAGAGCTCGTTCGGACCCGCGCTGGATCACGGGGCCGTCCGCGATCGGATCGGAAAACGGAACGCCCAGCTCGATCAGGTCGCAGCCGCCGCGCTCAAGAGCCGCGACAAGCGCCGGCGTCTTTTCGGGCGTGGGATCGCCGGCGGTGATATACCCGACCAGGCCGGTGCGGCCGCGCGTCTTCAGGCACTCAAACAGGCGGCTGATTCGCGTCTGGCTCATCCAGGTCCTTCATGTTCTCGCGATAAATATCCGTGTCCTTGTCGCCGCGGCCGGAGAGATTCACGATCATGATTCGATCCTTCTCCTCGGGCGCGCGCCGCAGCGTTTCGGCGATGGCATGCGATGATTCCAGCGCCGGAATGATGCCCTCGGTGCGCGATAGCGTGCGCGCCGCCTCCAGAGCGTCGGCATCCGAGGCGTACACGTACTCCGCCCGACCGCGATCCCGCAGCCACGCATGCTCCGGGCCGACCAGGGCGTAATCGAGGCCCGCGGAAACCGAATGCGTGGGCGCCACCTGGCCGTGCTCGTCCTGCAGCAGCCAGCTGTGCGCGCCATGGAGCACGCCGGGGGAACCGGTGGCAAATCGCGCGGCATGCTCGCCGAAGTCCCGGCTCCGCCCGCCCGCCTCCACGCCGATCAGCTTCACGGATGCGTCACCCACGAAGGGGTAGAACATGCCGATGGCATTGCTGCCGCCGCCCACGCACGCAACGATCGAGTCCGGCAGCCGTCCTTCGCGCTCGAGAATTTGACGCCTGGTTTCGCGTCCGATGACGTTCTGGAAATCACGCACCATCATG
>Ga0070739_10006129_pt1 | contig 13363 bp, 10 predicted proteins | sample Coa_R1_7_FD_66445 | JGI IMG/M metagenome (GOLD analysis project Ga0070739, IMG submission 66445) | Surface soil microbial communities from Centralia Pennsylvania, which are recovering from an underground coalmine fire - Coalmine... | ecosystem: Environmental > Terrestrial > Soil > Unclassified ... | reverse complement strand
CGGCTCTCGGGCAGGAGGCGGACGGCGTCGGCGATCCCGAGCGGGGCCCGGGGCGACTCCAGCCCGAACTGGACGGCGGTGAGGAGGGTGAACAGGGCCACGGTGGGGAGGCGGCGCAGACCGTCCGGCCAGAGGTCGTTGTTGGCCACCAGCAGCAGCCGGTTCTTCAGGATGTGGCGGAGGATGAACGGGGAGCGGCGAGCGCCGGTGGCGCTGCGGTGGTGCCAGGCCACGGCCGGCTCGTACCGGGCCCGCCAGCCCAACCAGCGCAGGCGCCAGTCCAGGTCCACGTCCTCGATGTAGGCGAAGAAGCGCTCGTCGAAGGGACGGGCGCAACCGTGGCTGGCGTCTCGAAGGGCGTCCACGCGGTAGAGGGGGGCGGCCGCGGTCACGCCGAAGACCTCTCCCGGCCGATCCCAGGCGGGCTGGTCGGGGTGCGCCTCGCCCCGGTTGGCCGCCCAGCCGTTGCTGAAGAGCAGGTGGCCCGTGCTGTCGACGATGGGCGGCCCCTGCCCGTCCCCCGGACGCAGCAGCTTCCCGGTGACCGATCCCACCCCGGGCTCGCGCTCGCCGGCGGCCAGCAGGCGCTCCACGTAGTCGGGCTCCAGCTCCACGTCGAGGTTGAGGAGCAGGAGCCAGCGACCCCCGGCCGCCGCCACCGCCTGGTTCGCCGCCCGGGCGAAGCCGAGGTTGCGGGGGTTGGCGATGACCTCGAGGTCCGGGTCCTCGGCCCGGAGCCGTTCCAGCGAGCCGTCGCTGGAGCCGTTGTCGACCACCAGGCGCTGCCCGGGAAGATGGGTCTGGCGCAGCAGGCTGCGCAGGCAGCGCACGACCAGGTCACCGCCGTTCCAGTTCAGGATGGCGGCGCTGACGTCGATCTGCTCTCGTATGGGCACTGGATGCTCTCCGCCTGCGGTACGAGCGCCGGGGTCTGCCGACCACTCGGCTCCGATCTCCGGCCGAGGCCGGGGGCCGCGACCGGCGGATCAGGCCCGGTCCGAGGACCCCGGCCTCCCGGTCGAGAGCGAAGGGGCGACCGGACCCGGGTCCGTGCGCCCGCCTACAATGTCCCCGGTCTCCATTCAGCCATGTCCCAAGGTGTTCCCGTTCGCTCCGGCCGCGGCGTTCCGCCGGTGCCGGGGCAGGACCCGATTTCTGATGGCCAGCGACTCGATCGCCGTCCGTGACGCCGCCGGGCCCCGGGCGACCGCCGCTGCTTCTCCCTATCGTGCCACGCTCGGGCTGGCGGTCCTGACCTGCGCCCTCGCGCCCGCCTATGTGGTCCGCTGGCACATCTGGTTCTACCCGACCACCCTGCTCGAGGTCATGATCGGGCTCACCGTCGTGGCCTTCCTGGTGGAGACGTGGCGGTCGGGCGAGGCGCTGGTCTGGAGGTCCCCCTACACCTATCCCGGCCTGCTCCTCCTCCTGGCGGGGCTGGTGGGGGTCGCGGTCTCACCCCTCCACGTGGAGGCGGCCGGCCTCTGGCGGGCCTACATCCTGGAGCCGCTGGCCTTCTTCTTCGTGCTGGGGGCGGCGGTTCGATCGAGCCGGGCCGCCTATCTGGTCCTGGCCGGGCTGGGGCTGGGGGGGCTGGTGGCCGGGCTCGCCAACTCGTTCGTGGTGGTGGAGGCGATGCGCCACCACGTGCTCAACGTGGCCGTGCGCCCGCCGGTCGTGATCTACAACACGGCCAACGCCATCGCGCTCTACCTGGTGCCCCTGATCGCGGTCGCCGGCGCGGTGGTGCTCCACGCCCGTGACCGACGCCTGCGCCTGGGGGCGCTGGTCTTCGCCGCCCTGGCGGTGGCGTCCGTGCTCCTGAGCTTCTCCCGGGGCGGATACGCGGCCCTGGCCGCGGTGGGGATTGGATTGGCGCTCTCCCATCGCTGGCGGTGGCGCCTGGTGCCGGCGGTGCTGGTGGTGGGGGCGGCGCTGACCCAGGTGCCCCCGATCGAGCACCGGCTGATCCACGAGTTGAACCCCTCGGATCCGGCCAACTCGTTCGTCATGCGCCTCAAGCTGTGGCAGGCCACCCTGCACATGCTCGCTCAGCACCCCGTGTTCGGAGCCGGCATGAGCGCCTTCCAGGATACGATCCAGCCTTATGTCAAGGGACTGCTCACCGACCAGCAGCTGGTGATGTATCCCCACAACATCGTCCTCAATTTCTGGACCGAGACCGGGCTGCTGGGGCTGGGCGCGTTCCTGTGGCTGCTGGTCCAGGCGTTCCGCACGTCGCTGCGGGGCTGGAAGATCTTCTCCAGCTCGGGCACGTGGCGGCCGCTCTACCTCGGTGTGCTCCTGGCCATGGTCGCCGTCGTCGTCCACGGCATGGTCGACGTGCCCTACTGGAAGAACGACCTCAGCCTGGAGTTCTGGACCCTGCTGGCCGTGACGTGGGTGGGGTTCCGGTGGTCTTCATATGGGCGCTCCAGGCTTCCGGGCGAGGATGCGGAAGATCGGATAGCCGGTGGTCTCCGATGAGGAGCGCGAGCGGTGACGGGGGCGTTGCACGGTTGCTTGCGCCGGGGGTGAGGAGATGGCAACGGCCATCCCGAGGGGCGATGTGTGAGGGAAAACGCTATAACCATGGCCTCTAACAACGTAGGACCATGCCTGTCGACTTCATGTTGGGGTGGCTAGGAGTCATCACGATGCCTCGGCATCGAGAATCCATCTCGCCGACCAGAACTGATTGAGTCACTGATTTTCCCCAATAAGAGCTTGATCTGGCCGTGGAGCGACAGTAGAATGAGTGGCCATGTCAATTGATGGGGGGGACGCGGTTGTGAGAACGATCAAGCGGGTCATCAAGGCGTTGCTGCGGCCGGTGGTCCGTCGATACCTTGGTCCGTGGGTCGATCGCAGGGCCCAGCTCGTCGTCCAGCACGTGACGCGGGATCTGATCGAGTACCAACCCGTGCTCCTCAACATGGCCGAGTCCTTCGCGGTTGCGCAGCGCCAGCTCAAACAGGAGCAACTGGCGCTGGCTGAGCGGCTCGAGTTCATCCGTCGCGAGATCCTCTTCGAGGTAAGGCGGCAGCAGGCCGGGAGGGAGCTACAAGCCTCCTCCCCGATCCCCCGGATCGTCAATCGGAGCAAAGTTGAGGCCGCAATGGGACATCTTCAGCTCAACCTGGGATGCGGACACATTCCCCTCGAGGGGTTCATCAACGTCGATGCGAGGGAGCTCGATGGCGTCGACGTGGTGGCTGACGTCAGCGATCTACCCTTCGAGGCCGGCTCTGTCGAACTCATCCATTCGGCTCATCTCCTCGAGCACTTTCCCCCGGATCAGTTGCAACGGGTGCTATTGCCGTACTGGTTTTCATTGTTGCGACCTGGAGGCATCTTTACGGCGGTCGTGCCGGATAGCGAGACGATGCTTGCCGAATACGCTGCCGGACGGATCTCCTTCGAGGAGCTCCGGGAGGTGACGTACGGCAGTCAGGAGTACGAGGGAAACTTCCACTTCAACATGTTCTCGCAGGCATCGTTGGTCCAGGCGCTGCAAGAGACCGGGTTCGTCGACGTACGGATGACGGTGACCGGTCGCCGCAACGGGCTCTGCTACGAGATGAAGGTCGAGGCACGCAAGCCCGAGGCCGCTGACGAGCAGCAGGCTCGGGACGACCGAACCACGGTCGTTCAGTTGCACTGATGGCGGAACGCGTCTCGGTCGTCATCAATACGCTCGATCGAGCGTCGAGCCTGCGTCGGACGCTGCGCAGCCTCCGCCAGCTCGACCATCGCGATCTCGAGGTGGTGGTCGTCTGCGGCCCCTGCCGGGACGACACGGAAGCCGTCCTGGCCGAGTTCGCCGGGGAGATCAAGGTCGGCCGCTGCCCCGACGCCAACCTCTCTCGGTCACGGAACATCGGCATCCGGCTGGCGGCGGGGGAGTTCGTTGCCTTTATCGACGACGACGCCTACCCGGACCCGGCCTGGATCACTCGGCTGCTGACCGGGTTCCGCGGCCCGGAGGTGGCGGCGGTCGGGGGTCCGGTCTTCGACTACACCGGTGTCCTCTTTCAGACCAGGCAGCTCATGGTCGACTGGTTCGGCAACTGGATGCAGCGATCCGTCGACCTGGGTCGCTGGCTCAGCTTTCCGGGCAGCCGCTGGGTTCCCTACGCAATGGGCACCAACGGCATCTACCGGCGGAGCCGGCTGCTCGAGGTGGGAGGCTTCGACGAGGAGATCGAGTATCACATCGACGAGACCGACCTCTGCCGGCGCCTGGTCGACCGGGGATACGTGATCGCTTACGTCGACGATGCCTACGTCTACCACAAGGTGCTCCAGAGCCGGCTGCGTACCTCGGAGCGTGCCTACCTCAGCCGTTATCCGATCCTCAAGAACCGGGCCTACTTTGCTCTTCGTCATGCTCGGGGCCGGGCGTCGATGGCCGATCTCTGCGCCGATCTAACGGGCTACGTTGAGCTCCAGCGCGCCGAGCTGGAGGAGAACGTCGCGACCAGGGGTCTCGACCCAGGCGCTCGTGAGCGTTTCCGACAGGACGTGGCGCGCGCCTACGACGATGCCTGGGTGTCGGCGCACCGTCCCCGTCGGACTCGACCTCGTTCGTGGTTCGAAGAAGAGCACGGGGATTTCCTCAGGTTTCCGACCCTCCGTCCGGCCGAGGAGAAGCTGCACGTCTGTCTTCTCACCGACGAGTACCTGCCGGCCCAGCTCAACGGGATCGCCCGAACGATCCACACCCTGGCCACGGGCCTTGCCGAGCGCGGCCACGTGGTTCGGGTGGTGCTGGCGGGCGAGGAGCCGGGCTCGGTCGACCTGATGGACGGGGTATGGGTGCATCGAGTCCCCATCCGGCCCCATCGCTGCCCGCCTGGCTTCCCTCATCCGGCGGTCTGGCACCACTCGGCCTCTCTGCTCGACGAGCTGGAGCGCATCAATGGCCAGCGCCCGATCGATATCGTCCAGGCCCCGAACTGGGGCGCTCCCGCCATCGCCGCCCTCATGGATGGCCGGTTTCGGACCGTGCTCAGCCTTCACACGCCGCTCAAGACGGTTGCCCGGATGGATCACCGGGCCCGACGCTGGGGTTGGGTCCGCAAGGAATACCGGCGACTGATCGACGTCGAGGCTCGTGTCTATCCGCTGCCGGATGCCTATCTCGCCTCCACGCCCAGCATCGTGGACGAGATCGAGGAGCAGTACGGGATCGAGCTGGACCGAAACCGTACGGCGTATGTCGGCCACGGACTGCCAGACGTCGCGAGCTCCGTCGCGGTGAGTTCCAGGTCGAAGGTGAACAACGAGGTCGAGCTCCTCTTCGTGGGTCGCCTGGAACCCCGTAAGGGAATCGATGTCCTGCTGGCCTGCATCCCCGGCCTGGCGGCGGAGTTCCCACACCTGCGCTTCACGATCGTGGGCAAGGACGATATCCCTGGTCCCAATGGGGTGACCTACCGCGAGGCGTTCGAGCGCTCGCCGGAAGGTGCCCGCCTTGCTGATCGAGTTCGTTTCACTGGCCTCGTAAGTGACGAGGAGCTGTGGCAGCATTATGCCGACTGTGACCTCTTCGTCGCGCCGTCGCGCTACGAGTCGTTTGGGCTCATTCTCATCGAGGCGATGATGTTCGGTAAACCGATCGTTGCCTCCGACATTGGCGGTATGAGTCGAGTACTTGAACCGAAGGGAAACGGTCTACTAGTTCCACCTGGAGACAGGGCAAGCCTTCGTCAAGCAATTGCTCGTCTGGTTACGGATGAACGACTTCGAGTCCGATTCGGCATGCGCTCTCGCCAGCTTTACGAGGAGCGATACTCAGCCGATCAAATGATCGAGGGAGCGCTATCCCTCTATCGTCGTTTGGGAGTTACCAAATCAGGGAGGACTTCAACGACTACCGACTCCAATTCACGATCCTCCATCTCGACACAGTCATCTTTCGCAGGCAACTGCACACAGCAAGGGAATGAACAGATGTCACCAATTGGCTTGTTGAAGCGACGAGCTCGTATGGCTGATGTACAGCCGAAAGGTGTCTGGAATACAGCCGATGTGGCGGGTGGAATTTCGATCCCAGATCACACTATTAGAACCTATATCGAGCAGTCTGAGGTCCGCAGATACCTGAGCCGTGTTGCAGCTGAGATAGAACTTCGGGACGGATGCGATGTGGGGGCTGGCTATGGCCGCCTGGTGCCTGTGCTGGGGGAGTCTTGCGTTCGGGTCGTTGCCTTCGAGCGGGAACCTGAGCTAGTCGCAATTGGCCGCAACCTGCTGCCATCGGTGGAATGGCATCAGGTGGAGCGCTTGGACAATCTTCCAGTCCCTGCTCAGAGCTTCGACTTCGTAATGACATTCACTGTCCTCCAGCATCTGACCGATGAGTTCGCTGAACGGGTGGTAACCGAACTCAAGCGAATCGTGCGTCGACCTGGCTTCGTCCTGCTCTGCGAGGAATCGGATCCGGCGCATCGGTGGGGTCCTGTTGGGGATGTAAACAGCATCTTTACGATCGGCCGGAGCGTCGATCAGTATGCTGCGCTGCTCGCACCGCTTGAACTCGTGGCGAGTTCGGTACGTCAGGTTGAGCCAACGCATCCTCGGACGCTACTCGGTGAACTTCAAGGTCACTATATGTTGTTCAAGAACAAGTAGATTGGAGTATGGCATTGAAATCGAGCTGGCCCGCGGGCGCTGGTCACCACCAGGGCCACCAGCGCCGGCTTCCTTCGGCTCCTGGAGGGGGTATTGGCCGCCTACCCCAGCCGGCCATCGCCCTCCTTACGCGACCACGTGGCCATCCACCGCTCCCGCTCACCCGCTGGCTGGGAGAGCACCCAGGTCCGGCTCATCTTCGGCCTTCGCTACTGTCCTTACCACAACCCGGTGGAGCGGATCTGGGGGGCGATGAGGGGGTGAGGAGCAGCTATTGTGGTGCCTCGCCGTTCCGGTCACCTCGGTTGCCCGAGGGATGCGCGCAGACGTTATGGGATGTGGCTTAGTGGTAGGAGATCCTATTGTTCAATAGCGATGTCAGCGGTGCTCGCTCCGCTCATCGTGGACTCGACGCCTATGCACGACCTTGCACGAGTGACGGAGATGCTATCCATGGCGCGCAGGTTCATTCCACCGGCAGTTCGAGGCTTGGCTCATTGTGTGGCAGCTCGACTAGTGCACCCGCAGGAGCGATCGGAAGCCCGGAGCGGCTGGCGCGTGCTTGTTTGTTTTGAAGGCCGACGGGGGCTGAGGGATACATCTTGGTTGGGGCTGCTAGCAGCAGCAGCGATCTTTGCCATAGTCGCGCTTCTCCTGTTTTCCAAAGCCTGGCTGCGCCCAACAACAACGCTTGCCGCGGGTAGTGACAATGCGGCTTTTACGTGGTATTTGGCGTGGGATTGGTATGCTGTGACGCATTGGCAGAGCCCGCTGACGACGGATCGAATAGCATATCCGTCTGGTGCCAACATGATGTGGAACAATTCCATGTTAGCAGCAGGCATTGTGTTCGGCCCGGTTACAGCAGTATTTGGTCCTGCGGTCACGTTCTTAGTGATCGAGACGTTTGCACTCATCATGTGCGGGTTCACGACCTTTGTGCTTGCGCGTTTTTGGGGGGCTGGCTGGCTTGCTGCTGCAACAGCGGGGTTGTTTTTCGAGATCAGCCCTTTTGCCTATATTCATGCTTACGATGCTCACATCAACTTAACGCTGGGCGCTGGCTTGCTGCCTTTGTTGGTGTTGCAGGTAAGCCGCTTAGTTCAAGGTGTCGGCCGGTGGATACCTACGGCTCTTAGTCTGGCCGCTTGTCTTGTCGTGGAGTTCTTCACTTCAGAGGAATTCATCGCCGATGCTGCGTTGGTATTTGCAATTGGGCTGCTTTTGGCTACACTCGTGTTTCACGAATATGTAGGAAAAAAATGGCGTCCATTCGTGCGTGGATCGGTGCTCTCTGTGATTGTTTTCGCAGCGACAGTAGCAGTTCCGTTGTGGGTGCAATTGGTGGGGCCTAACCAGCTAGTGGGGCGGGATATACAAGCAGATTTTGGGGGCGCATCGAGATACTCTTTGGACCTTGCAAATCTGGTGGTCCCTACCTGGCTAGAACGGTTAGCGCCGCAAGCGCTAGTGCGCATATCGTCAAATTTCGTCGGTACGCCAGCTGAGCAAGTGGGCTATCTGGGGCTACCGCTGGTGGGCACGTTAATCGCTAGCGGTGTTGTGTTTTGGAAAGATAAATGGGTGCGGTGGATACTGTTGACGACAGTGACTGTGACGGCGTTGGCTATGGGGCCGTGGCTGTACGTTGATGGTTCAATAGTTGCTGGGCCATTGCCGATGAGCATCATTGAGAGGGCACCTTTATTGGAGAATGTGATACCGGTGCGGTTGATGGTTTTTGTCTTCTTGGCGGCTGCACTTATGTTGGGGAGAGTAGTCGACAATGCTCTTAAGAGATTAGCGGAAGGATCGTTGATCAAAGGAATGGCGGGATTCGTGGCGTCGGCTGCGTGTATGCTGACGGTGATTCCCATAAGTAGGGTTCCGGCGACGACGGAGCTAGTACCCTCCTACTTGCTTCGGGATGTGCCAGAGAACGCGGTAGTGGCGATATTTCCGTTTCCAACCCCTGCATTTGCCACACCTGAGTACTGGAGCGCTGCGAGTGGAGTGCGTTTCAAGATGCTGGGGGGCTATGTGATAGTGCCTGACCCGGAGCGTGCAAATAGGGCCTTATTTGGTCCGCGATCGGTTTCGCAGGAGTACTGGAACGCGGTCGTTGCAAGCGCGAAGACGGGCACGGCCGTAGATAGTAGCCTTGTGCGCCGCGAAAGAGAGGAGTTGCGAGCACTAGACGTTGATTACGTGGTCCTAGGGGAGGTGAATTCTGGGATCGAGCCGGAAGCTGAGCGGGAGATCACGCGCCTGCTAAGGGTTCCAGGTCGGTATGAGGGCGGTGTGTGGGTCTGGAAGATCAGCAGGGGTGCGAGCGGTAGCGCGTGAGAGAGATGTGACGTGATCGGTTGTGCTTCAGGAGAGCTGTAGTAGCGAGACTCATAGTGTTCGGCGCTAGCCGCATCAAGCGAGGACTACGCCGTAAAGCCACGAGTAGCGCCGAGTACCGTCCTAGAATCCGGCATCGACGAGCTACTTAGTGGTCCGCGGCAGAAGTCCGTGAAGGGTCGCCGGGGACGGGACATGGTGGAAGCCGGTCACGAGCGCCTCCACTGGGAATTGCGTGGCCGGGATGGCGAAGCAGAAGGCGCGCCCGCCGACGATACGACCCGGGCCCTGGGTTCGCCGCTCCGGGCACGGGGGACCGTCGTCCCAACGCCAGTCCTGCTTCTCGGAGGCCGAGATCGATCAGGTCCGCTGGCTCGGTCAGAGTCCTCTGTGGGAAGTGGCGCTGCCGCTAGGCCGAGCAGGGCTTCAGCCTGGCCGACGCCAAACGACCCGGCCGTCTGCTTTCCCGACGGGGCGCGGGCGCCGGTGACTGCCAGCGCCGGCGAGCGGCCCGCCCAGCAGGGCTGGCTCTGAGCCGTCACTTTGCCTCCAGCATCTGGCAGTTGGCGACGGAGCAGGAGGTACGGATCAGCCTGCCCACGGTCCAGCGGATGCCGGCTCCGGACCACCTGAAGACCTGGCGCTAGGAGTGGATCCACCCCCGTGATCCCTACCTCTGGAGAAGGCCAAGGTGATGCTCGACCTCTACCATGGTTTCTGGGAGGGTCAGCCACTGGGTCCTAAGGACCAGGTGATCTCGGCCGACGAGAAGACCTCGATCCAAGCCCGTCCGTGCCAGGTGGTGCCGGTCGGCCCGGACGGGTCGAGCACGACGACTGGCGGCGCGGAGCCCTCCGATCCCTGGCCGCCCGGGACGTGCGGTGCGGCATCGCCTGGGGCCGCGGTGAGGGCACGACCGGCATCGCCGCCTTCGATCGCCTGGTCGCCCAGGCCGTACGTCGAGAGCCCTATCGTTCGGCCCCTCGGGTGTGCTGAATCCAACGGCTCCTCGCATCGGGGCCACCGCCGCCCAACATCTGTGTCGGCGCGATCCCAACCTGATGCACATCTCGTCCACGCCTCCGGGCTGAACCAGGTGGAGATCTTCCTCTGCATCGTGTCACGCACGGTGCCGATGCCGGCGGTGGCGGGAGATCCGATGGAGCTTGCCCTACCCATCCTCACGTTGGATGCCGGCGACCGACTCGATCCTCGTCCGTTCCGCTGGCGCGACACCGCCAGGGCTTCGAGCGCCGAGGGCGCGAACTGCCCGACTCACCGCCGCATGACTCTCGCGGGCTTCTGCCGCGGACCATTCGGCCAGGGGCTGAGCGACGTCAAGCATCTGTCGAGAGCGGCCGGTTGGGAGCGTGCCTGGTCGTGCAGAAGGCCCTCGAAGACAAGGTGACGCGTTTCCGCAGACGGGCTCAGCAGTAGTAGACGTCCCAGGCCCGAGACTCCGGGAATGGTGAGGCCTCGGCAGGTGCACGCCACCGAGGACGAGCTGGAGTTCCGAGTGCCGCAGCCGGCAACACCGCGGAGGGTTCGTGAGCTGGATCATCCCGGGTACCAAGACGGTGCTCAGAACGCGGCCGTCGGAGAGGCTGACCATCGGCGGCTAAGATGTCGGCAGTCGGACCGTGACCTCGAGAGCCTCATCGCGGAGGCGGGCCTAGGCAAAGTCTCCAAGAGCGAGGCGAGCCCGGATCTGTCGGGAGCTGCGAGTATGGTTACCGTCCAGGGACGTGGTGGACGAGGGGAGGGTGGAGCAGCCCGCCGAGACGGCGATGGCCGCCGGGTCATCCTTCGGAGATCCAACCAACGAAGGAGGGACGGCGGCCATGCCCAGGATGGACCTCCGGCACCTGGTCCGTGAAGACCTCGAGGCCCACCCCGGCCGGCTCCGCGGCCTGCTGCAGGGTGCGGTCGGGCTGCTGATGGAGGCCGAGGTCAGCGCCCGCTGCGGGGCCGGTGACGGCGAGCACGGCCCGGAGCAGGAGGGGCCGTGACGGCGACCGGCTCCGGGAGTGGGACCCCCGGGCGGGTGGAGCTGGCCATCCCGCGCCTGCGCCAGGGCTCGTCCTTCCCGCACCCCTGGAGCCCCGCCGGTGAGCGGGCGATGGTGCCGGTGGTCGCCCGGGCCGACATGGCCGGGGTGAGTACCCATCGGGTGGAGGAGCTGGTGCCGAGCCTGGGCATCGAGGGGATCGGCCCCTCTCTGGTCTCGGCGATGGCCAAGGAGCCGGACCAGCCGATGGAGGACTTCTGCTCCCGGCCGCTGGACGCCGCCCCTACCCGACGGGTGGATCGACGCCCTGGCGCAGCGCCGTCGGGTGGGCGGTCGGGTGGGTGGTCGCCGCCGTCGCCACCGGGGACCGACGGGCACCGCGAGATCCTGGGCCTGGACGTGGGGGCTCCCCATCGAGACGAGTTTCGATGGGGTCCCCTTCACCACACCGAGGATGGGGCCAGCTCGACCGCTTCCGGCGCGGGCCGGTGGCCCGGGCAGTGGGGTCGGGTTGGTCATCGGCGAGGATCACCTGGGGCTCGAGCGGGCGATCGCGACGGTCCTGCCTCATGCCAGCTGGCAGCGCCGCCGGGTGCACCTCCTGCGCAACCTCCTCACCCGGGTGCCCAGGGGGGTCCCCACGCAGGGGCTCCCCATCGAGGGGTCCCCATCGGAGCGAGCTCCGATGGGGTGCCCCGGGACGCGTCCGATGGGGTTCCCGAGCTGGCCTCGTGGGTCCCCCAAGTCGGTCCAGACCATGGACCCTGGTCCGCTCGATCTTCGATCAGGCCAGCGCCGAGGCGGTGCGGATCCGGCACGAGCGCGTCGTGGGGCAGCCCGAGGAGCGCTCCTGGGATGCGGCCCGGCTCCTCGACGAGCCGGGCCCGACCTGCTCGCTGCCACCCCCCATGAGACACCCTACGTCAACCCCCGGATTCGTTCGGCGGTTGACCAGCCTTCAGGTCGTCTTGCCGAGCGCCCGCTTGGGTTGGCGACGTGGACGGTCTCGCCGTCGGGGATGTCACGGCGCAGGCGGTTGGCGGGGGCGCGCAGGGCGGCCTGGTGACCCTTTCCACGGGCACGCTGGGCGTCGGAGAACTCACGCCTCCAGGTCGAGCGGCTGATCGGGCAGAAGGCCCACAGCTGGCCGGCGTTGGCCAGGTGGCGGTTGCCGGCCAGACGGTGGGCGACCGCCAGCTCGCGCCTCCCGGAGTAGCGGGTAAGAGGAGCCTTGCGGGCGTCACAGTGCTACGAGTTCGGTGGCTCGAACAGCTCGAGGTGGTCGCCGATCTCACTTCCTGGCGGCGAGGCGGTCCCCGAGCCCGGGAACGCTGAGGTCGACCTCACCGCCAGGGGCGTGCAGTACCTCACCATTCGCTACACCAAGCGCCTGGCCGAGGCCAGCGCTATGCGCTCGATTGGCTCTCGCGGCGGCAGCTACGACAATGCCCTGGCGGAGACGGTGATGGGTCTCGACAAAGTCGAGCTCATCCACCGGCGCGGACCCTGGACCAGGCCGAGCTGGCCACCGCCGAGTGGGTGGACTGGTGGAATCAGCGCCGGCTCCACGGCGCCACCGAGCGTCTGCCGCCGACCAAGTACCAGTGCCGGTTCTGGAAGCAGACGAAGGCCCAGGTTGCCTGACCCTGCTCTGCACCTCCAGCGAGACGGCTTGGGGGTGAGCCGGCCAGCGCCGACGCGGCTCTTCGATGTCGCCGTTCTGGCGTTCTACGTGTCACTGTCACCGCTGCGCAGCGGCACCAGCCCAAAGGCTCTACGCTTCCTCTACCATCGTCAGCGTGAGGCTACCGCTGTCGCGCGAATTCAGGCCGCCGAGTCTTCAGAAGGGTCGAGCAGTTCCCTTTCCCGTTGCCGGTGACGAAAGGGGTGTCCTTAATCTTCATGCTCCCTTTCTCGGAATGAGGGGGGTGGGCTCAGCGCTGTTGTGTTCGCTCAGTCAGGCCTGTCATACTGCTCAGAGCTATAGGTAGATTAGGCATTGACATCAAGAAACGTTAGTGGATAGTAGCATTATCCCACAATGTTATTGTGGGTCTGATGGATAATTTTGAGGCAGTCAGGAGACTTATCCGAAAGAAGGGTATGCTTGAACGTCTTCAGCGTCCTTGATGGGTTAGTATCTTAGTGAAGCGTGGCACGATGTTCCTGTCGCTAAGAACACTTCTTGCTTACCGGGGTTTGATCTACAACCTGGCGGTACGAGATCTGCGCTTGAAGTACAAGCGCTCCACCATCGGCGTCGCCTGGTCGTTGCTCAACCCGCTGTTGATGATGGTGATCTACACCATCATCTTCAGCGTGTTCCTGCGTACGGTGGTCACCCCCGGCCGCCCGTACTGGGCGCTGGTCCTG
>Ga0070739_10006128_pt1 | contig 13369 bp, 11 predicted proteins | sample Coa_R1_7_FD_66445 | JGI IMG/M metagenome (GOLD analysis project Ga0070739, IMG submission 66445) | Surface soil microbial communities from Centralia Pennsylvania, which are recovering from an underground coalmine fire - Coalmine... | ecosystem: Environmental > Terrestrial > Soil > Unclassified ... | reverse complement strand
ATATCGTAGGCATAAGTGCGGCATTGCGAAAAAAGGGCGTCGGCAGAATTAAGACTGTTATTGCAGGTGACGTACGCGCCGCGTTTGATGGAACGCGCGTAAGCGCGCATTTCGGCGAGAAAATCGCTCGCAATGCCGCAGCGAAATTCCATGAATTCGCGCGGGTGCTTCGCGGCAAAATTGCGCATCGCTTCAATTGAACCCGCCGACGCCTGGGATGCATGCATTTTCGCGGCGAGAAAAACGCGAAATTTTTCCATGCAAAAACGGCAGTAGCAGCCTTGCGGATGGACGGTCGGATTGTCGAAGAAAATGCCGTCGCAACCGCTTTCAAGCTGCAATCGGACGATGTTTTTCTCGTAAGCGCGCCAATCGGGATTGTTCATGCAGGCAGGCTGGTATTTGCCGCCATACCAGGACGGGAGCGGATTGCCATCGCGATCTTGCTGACGCCACTGGCCGGGCGGCGTTTGGAATTGCGCGCGGAACTTTGGCGTCCAATTTTTATCGAATGTGTCCAAGCCGACAATCGATGTCGCGCACACGTAACCGATGGCGAGCTTGATGCCTTCTTTTTTTGCGTGTCGGGTGTAACCGAGATTATGCAGGCGCGCTTTTTCCAATTCGGATTCTGGCGGCAGCCCTGCGTATCCGTAGCCGCCCACGCCGGTGGTGTAAATGATGTTTGCGCCGCTGGCGACGGCTGCATCGGCCTGCTCCCCGATGTTTCCCAAATGATCAAACGCATGTTCAGCAACGCCAACGCGAAGAACATCCTGAGGCCCGGCTGAAAGTGTCATGCCCGCGGTCAGGCACAGCAAACAAACCGCAAAGGCGGTTTTTAAAATGTTGTTTGGCATGGGCAATACGACTACTTCAACGGCGCACGGGATGCGATGAGAAAAAGCAGGAGGATGTTATCAGCATTTCAGGTCGCGGCGGATTGGAGTAAGCGATTAACTCCCTCGCCCCGCAGCACAGCGCGGAGAGAGGGGATTCTTAACTATTAACGAATAATGCATTTCCTGTTCGAAAAAGTAAAATTCTCCTCTCCCCATCCCTCTCCTCGCTCGTTCCTCGCGAAGAGAGGGGCAATCCGGCAACCCGTCCTGATCATTTAGTTTCAAAGACGCGATAAAAACGTTGCGGTGGAAGACTGGAACTCGGGTCCTTCCAAATCACAGTTCCTGAGCCCTGCACCTGAACACCAAAATCGGTCCATGAATTGTTCAACTGGTTTTTGTATTCCACATGATAAGCGCGGCCAAAAGCGCCCGGCCACGTAAGTGTCGGAACTGAATTGGACATCCGCAGTGTAACTCCAGAGACGCCATTGCCGCCCAGCGTGATGCTTGCGGTATTTTGTGCGCCAAGCGTGTATTCTGAATCGTCAGATGGCATCAAGGTGAGTTGCACTGTTTCAGCGCCGACCAAGAACGGGCTTGGCAGGGGAAGCACCGTCAATGTCGCGGAAGATTCGCCTGCGGGGACGATTATGGAATACTGCGCGTTGGTGGGTGAAAGTTCATAATCGACGCCAAAAGTTGCCGAGCCACTGAGCGAATAATTTGCCGTCAAATCAGCGCTGGTATCACCCGAACGTGTAAAGGTGAACATGCCCGGAACAAGGCCGATACGCGATGCGGAGGCGTTCGCGGTGACATTCAGCGCTGCAGTCGGGGAACCGCTGATAGTTGCGCTCGTAAAAATTCCCTCGCTCGCGTTGTAGTAAGTGCCGCTGGCGGTGTGTTCGAGTTTGATTGCGCGCACCATGTAAGTCTGCGTGCCGTTCAGTGGATTGGAATCTGTAAAACTCGTTCCAGTCACCAACTGAGCATTCAATCTGCTGAATGGGCCGTTCGGATTTGCCGAGCGATAGATATTGTAACCGACAATGTTATCCGATGAACGATTCCAAACGAGCTGGACGGTGTTTCCATTCACGTTTGCAACGAGATTTGCCGCGGGGGCGACGACATGCATCCGCAGAGTGGGATCGCCCATCAGCGCCACATGGATCAACCCGGCGAAAGTGGTCACTTGAGTTTGATAGAGTCCGTTCGATCCATTGTTTTGCGTGAGACGGGTGCTGAAACCGAGCGTTTGGCCGAGCGCCATGTGATGACAAAACCAATGCGGACTTCCGCTCCACATGCAGGCAAGCGTGTAACTCGGCGTCGCGATGGCACCTCGCATCAAATCATCCTGCTGGTCCCAATCACCAAACCAACTGCCGAACAGCATGGTAAAAACCGTCTTGATATCGGCATTATAAAAATCTGGAGTGATCGCGTTGTGATATGGGTCATCATTTCCGAGGCCGGAAATGGAATTATAACTCCCCGCTCCGCAGCCATAAGACCAGAGATAAGGCTGTGAACTGAGCGTTGGCATCCACGTGCCTTCGTTGGGCAAGTCGGTGATGTTTTGGGGGCCAAAGAACGGCGCAAAATTTCGCCAGGCGCTGGCCGCAAAAGCTTCGCCGCCGAAATCGCCGAAGTAATTTCCGATAATTCCCGCACGCGGCAAATTGAAGACCTGAAAGCGGTAATTATGGTCCTTGTTCAAGTAATTCGCCAGCAGGCTTTCTTCATCGGGCAAAGTTGGCGGGCCGTCCCAGGTCGTTTCGCCGGGAAGGTTGGAAAGGTCAACCCGGCCGACCATGAGTTGCACGGGATTGGGCGGATAGGATTGATCGAACTTGCCGTCGCCGGGAACGTTCCAGTTGCGTGGGTCATCCGCATTGGTGTCGTACACCGACGAATCGGTCCAGGTGCCATGCATGTCGGCGTAATAGACATCCGCGGGCCATGCGCCTTGATGATTGGGGATATGTTCGTCGGGCACGATGTCGCCGGAGTAGGGGACGGGCACATGGCCAAATAAAAAGACCGTGTTCACATCGGCAGGATCGGCATTGTAATCCGATACAATCAGCGATTTGACCGATTCGACGGAATCGCCTGGTGAAACGTCATGGCGAATAACCGTCCAGCCGTCGCCCACGAGGTCCTGTTGCAATTGCGCGAGCTGGTTTGTCAATGCGGCGGCGTAGGTATTGTCCACGATGAGCAGAACTGTTCCGCGAAATTCGGTGAGCGGCACGTCCATGCCCGCATAGATATAACCGTAACCATTATAAAGCGATGTCACTTTGACGATTTGATATTCGTAAGCCGCGCCATCGGTGACATTCGTGTCGAGAAAATTGGTCGTTGAGCCGTCGAGCACAGTGCCCTCGCCCCAACTCGTGTCCGAAAGCGCTTTTCGATAAACCGTGTAACTGCTGGGTGTGAAAGCCGTATCTTGCGGCCAGGTTAAGAGAATTTGCGGAGGAGACGACTGGACCGTGGCGCTTACCTCAACGGCGTAAACCCATGTTTGTTCTTCAGCGTGAGAATTACCAGCCATCAAAGCAAAGAGCGCAATCCATATTGCCCATGCGCACAGCACCTTGAGACGAGCGCCAATCCGTTTGCGCGCCCGAAATATTTTGAGCGGTTCGTTATCGCCTTTTTCGGTTATAGCCGGTTGCATCGTGCTTTCCGATATTGGCGGCAATTTCGGCGAGCCTTCACGTTTCACAATTAGGGTGATAACCCGCTTCCTCGACAGAGTGCCAAAGACGGCGCAGCCGATATTGTCTCGCCTCGACAATTCACCATTTTGCGGCAAGAATCATGCGAATGGCATTTAATCCTGAATCGCGGCTGGACGCGTTATGGCAGGAATACAGCGAGGCCTTCAGCAGCTTCGATGACCTGACGCTGGCTCGTTGGATGGCGCAAACGCTCGGTCAAATGGAAGGCCGCTCCTGGCGATTGTCGCATCCGCTGCTGGGCGCGTACCGGCTCGCGGCGCAATTGGGGCATCAACGGCAGGTCTGGTTGAAACGCCTCGTCACGCCGCCCGCGGGCTATCCGGAATCACCCTGTTGCCGCGCGCCGATGCTGCCTCTATTGACCCGGGATGTGCGCGATTCCGGTTTGATTTGCCAGCATTGCAACGAAACGCTCGTGCCATTCGATGAAATTCCCGCCGAATTGCGCGAACCAGTCGGCGCGTGGGCGGAACGTTACGCACCGATTCACGCCGTGGCACATTGGGACGACCGCCAGCGCAAAAGCGCGGGCAATTACGATACTGCATACGACCACGCGGCGGATGAAGCCGAGCAATTGCTGGCCGAAGCCGCACGCAAGCTCATGCCGAAGTTTTTGGATTTTTATCCCGCCGCCGTCTGGGAAGACCAGGACGAATGCCTGTCGGTGCATCCGGAGGACATCCAGCCGTAAACGTTAATCAGTCAAAAATCGAGATGTTCGTGGAGGTGAATCCTCTTTTTGGCCGCCGAAAAACATTTTCGAGCGCCGCCTTTTATGAAAGCATCCCGCCGTATGCAGTGTGACCGTTTCGCAACGCCAGTCAGCCCCATCGGATGCGGGCAGAGGACAGCAGGCCTATGATCAAATGGATTTTTAGATGGGCGTTCCGACTTTTGATTCTGCTGGTGGTTCTTGTCGTCGCAGGAATCCTTTTGCTCGACACCTTCGCCCGCGAATACGTCGAATATCAAATCCGCCACGAGACCGGAATGGACGTAAAGATCGGGAAGGTGCGGGTCAGTTTGCTCTATCCCGAGATCACGATTGAAAATATGGTGCTCTACAACACTGCGGCTTTCGGCGGGTCGCCGTTCATCGAGATGCCGGAGTTGCACGTTGAATATGACCGCGACGCGTTGGTGGCGCGCAAACTGCGTTGCAAATTGATGCGTTTCAATCTCTCCCGCATCAACATTGTCGAGGACAAGAAAGGCCGTCGCAATTTCGACATGCTGGAATCGAAGGTCGTGCCGCCGAAAGATGCTGGAAAAGGAAAGGGCAGAAGCGCCGGCGTGCAATTCGGCGGGATCGACACGCTCAATCTCACGCTGGGCAAGCTGACTTATCTGCAGATGAAACAACCGGGCAAGGTGAACGAGTTCAATTTGAATGTGGACCATCAAATCTTCACCGGCATCAAAACCGAGCAGGATTTTCAGGGCGCATTGACCATCGCATTGATTCGCAGCGGCGCGAATCTTTTTGAAAAAGGCGGCAGCGGACAGAACCTGCTGCAACTTTTTGCGCCGAAGAAGTAAAACTCCTGACTGCCGACGCAATTTATTTTGGAGTTTATTTTCTAAACAGAACAAAGGCTGAGAGTGCGTTAACGAGAAGCAATCCACCTCCAATTTCAGCTATCCATAGCGAATACATCCCGCCATCAGCCATCGTTCTCAAACGCTTCTCGACATCATAATCCGGGCGCTCAGCCAAAACGTGTTGCGTCTGCAGCTCCCGATAAACACTATACGCATGTGTGCGGTGTGCTGCTACAGCGAAGGATCCCATGAAGAAGAGGGCAATCGCGGCAAGGACATTTGCAATTATAAAGAACCATTTCATTTAACTATTTTGTTCCTTTTGAACTCGGTTATTTGTGCCCACTCCTGTTCCATGCACTTACGTTAAATCTTCACCTTGAATTCCTCGCCGGCTTTGAGCGAGCGCGCGAACGCCGCCAGCAATTCCGGAATTTGTTCCAAATCCGCCAGGCTCACCACTTCCACGGGCGAATGCATGTAACGGTTCGGCAGGCTGATCAATGCGCTCGGAATGCCGCCGCGCGTCCAGAAAATCACGTCTGTGTCCGTGCCGCTCGTCGCGGACATCGCTTCGTGTTGGAGCGAGATTTTTTTCGACTTCGCGATCTGTTCGATGCGCGCGACCACGTCCGGATGATTGCACCCGCCGTGCGTGATGGTCGGGCCGTGGCCGATTTTCACGTTGCCATGCTGCGCCTTGTTCACCGTCGGATAATCTGTGGCATGGGTCACGTCAACGACCAGCGCCACGTCCGGCTTGAGCGAATAAGCGATTTGCCGCGCGCCCAGCAAACCCACCTCCTCCTGGATGTTCGACACCGCGCAAACTTCCGCCTGCAACTTGCTTTTCGATTCACTCAGCAACCGCAACGCCTCGGCGACGGCGAACGTCCCGATTCGATTGTCGAACGCGCGCGCCACGGCAAGGTCTTTGCGCAACATTTGAAATTCATCGTTGAGCGTGATGGGGTCGCCGACCTGCACCAATTTCTCCGCCTCCTTGGTGTTGCTCACTCCGATGTCGATGAAGATGTCGTGTATCTTCGGCGCTTTTTTTTCGCCGTCATCGTGCTTGCTGAGATGTGGCGCGACGTTGCCAACCACGCCGGGTACCGGGCCGTTGCGCGTGTGGATGAAGACGCGTTGCGCCTTGGTGATGGCCGGGTCCACGCCGCCCATTTTGCGGACGTAAATGAAACCATCCGGGTCAATGTAATTGACGGCCATCGCGATCTCGTCGGCATGGCCGGCCAGCATGAGACGCGGCGAACCGCCCTTGTTGAGCACGGCCACGCAATTGCCGTAAGCGTCGGAATAGGTCGTCTCGGCATATTTTGAGGCGTAATCCAGCCAGACACGCTGGCCGCGTGTTTCATGGCCGACAGGGCTGGGAGTGTTGACCAACGTCTTGAGAAAATTCAATGATTCATCGCGCATGGGAAAGATTATTCCGCGCCTCGATTGAACTTTAAAGTTGAAAAATTGCATTTGAATGCAGATCGATCACACACTCGAAACAGCGAAATACTTTCGGTTGACAATTCGATTTAAAGGCTCATCTTTGCAGTGCCTCATGCTTCATTCGAAAGATTGAAGTTATCCCACGAGGCAGCGGGGGGCCCGGAGGCCCCCCTCCTTTTTTTTACAAATTGCCAATCCACTTTCGTCATAACTGGCTTGGAATTTTCGACGCGCCGGATTAGTTTCTTCACGTTCCGACAGGAAGGTATGATTTGGCTTATCTTCATCTGCCTGATGGCATGCCCGGTGGCGCTGGTGTTCTATTATTGGAGGGACTTTGCCCGCGACGCGCAGGCGTATTCGCCCCAATGGTTTCTGCAATGGCTGCAGCGCGGTTTGCTCGCGCCGATTTTTGTCTGGATACTGATGAACGTCGGGCGGTCGCCGCTCATGCCGCCCTTGACGCGATATATCGGCTTCTTGCGGAAAAACGGATTCGGGTTCCACGCATTCATGGCGCAGATTTGGCTCGCGGGGATGGTGATTGTCGCCTGCTGGGCCGTGCTTAGCCTGGGCTGGTTTTTGACGAGCCTGTTTCGACGCGCAAGGAACAAGGACGATCTCGTCATCGCCGCAATTGTTTGGTCGCCGGTGCTGTTATTGGCGACATGGCCGTTTATGTACTTCTTCGGCTGGAGCGGCGGGGCAATCGGCGCGTTTTTTTGGGTTTGGCCTTTGACGCATTACATTCTTGGCGTGGCGGATGTGAAACCTCCGCCGCCCACCTACTCCGCGGCGATTGCAAAAATGAAGTTCGGTAAATATGCTGATGCCGAGCTGGCCATCATCGCCCAACTGGAAAAATGCGAGACAGATTTTGACGGCTGGATGATGCTCGCGGATTTGTATGCGAATCAGTTCCATGATGTGTCCGAGGCGGAAAAGACCATTTGCGAGTTGTGCGACGAACCGGCAACCACGCCTTCGCAGGTTTCTGTTGCGTTGCACCGCCTGGCTGACTGGCAGTTGAACCTGCGCAAGGACCCCGCTGCCGCGAAGCGCGTGCTGGAAGAGATTTGTCGCCGCATGCCGGGGACTCATCTGGCGAGGATGGCGCGGCATCGCATCAACCAATTGCCGCATTCAGTCCAGGAACTGGAGGCGCAACATGAACCCAAAAAGGTCATCATGCCGGCGTGGGTCGAAGAACTCGACTCATCGAAGCCGGCAACCCCGCTTAGCGCCGAAGATGGGATGGCGTTGGTGAACCAGCTTGTTTTGCAATTGACGAAAGACCCGAACGAAGTCGCGCCGCGTGAAAAGCTGGCGCGAGTTCTTGCCAATCATTTGAAAAAGCACGATCTCGCCATCGAACAGCTCGAATTGTTGCTTGGCATGCCGGAACAACCGGCTGCGAAATCAGCGGAATGGCTGGCATTGATGGCCTCATGGATGCTTGAGCAACACGCGGAAAATGAAAAAGTGGAAAAGATTTTGGAACGATTGATCCACGAATTTCCGCAAAGCCCGCAGGCGTTTGCCGCGCAACGACGGCTGACTTTGATGCGGGTAAAGCCATACCGTTTGAGAACAGAACCCGCGGACCGGGTTGAGGAAGATTGAGCTCAAACAGGTCGCCGGTTAATCAAACGGGGAATCCTCCAGCATTGTCGTCGGCCTTATCAATTTGACCGTTGCCGCGTTTGCAACAGCAGTTTCGGATTGAAATGAATCGCGGTCCCCCTCACCCTTTCCCTCCCAAGGAGAGGGAAAAACCTGCACCTGCGCTTGTGAGTTCCACCGCGCAATATGATCTCCGCGATGGAATTGGTGACTCCCTCTCCCGATGGGAGAGGGTAGGGTGAGGGGGAAGGAATGATTCGAGAACCCGATGTCATGGATGAAAGTTGTGCGAGCGAATATTGGCGCAACGCTGCGCGGCTTCGAGCCGCTACACCTTGTTCAGGTGCCGTTCCTGCCGTTTCGGAATGGTGCTGCGGGAACGTTCGCGCCTGGAAACCGGCGTATCAGGAAGATAAGGACGTAGAAACAACGGCTTATCGCTGCGTCCACCGGCCTGGTAATCGGCCCAAATGGCTGCGGCAACCGTCTGCGCTGGCAAATTCTTTTCTTCCGTGAGAAAAGTGAAAAGCATCTCGCCGAGTTGCGCCAGCGCGATGGCGTGATTGCGTCCAAGTCTCGCGTGCAGCCAATCGCAGAAGCTCATGAATTCCTGAAAGGGCGAGGCTGCGTCGCGCCAGAGCAGGGGAACAGTGGTGACAAAATTGCCGCTGTTGCCGATGAGGTCCCAAAAGCGCGCGAAGCGGCGCAGCCGTTGCAAGTCCGCGAAGCTGATGAGTTTCGTTTGCAAAACTTCATAAGGCGGATGGTCGTGATAAATCATTTGCCATTCCGCGTCATGCCGGACAATGGGCGTGCCTCGCAGGCGCTTGAGGATGCCGACCTGGATTTCCTGCGGGCGCAACGCGAGCAATTGGTCGAACCCGCGGCCAAAGCTTTCCATCGTTTCACCGGGCAGCCCGGCGATGAGATCGGCATGGATGTGAACGCCCGTATGCTGCCGCAAAAATTTGAAGTTGTCCGCGAGCCTTTCGTAATCCTGCCTGCGGCTGATAAGGTGCGCGACCTGCGGATTGAAAGTCTGGATGCCGACTTCGAATTGCAGCGCGCCGGGAGGAAATTTTGCGATGACTTCGCGCAATTCTTCCGGCAGGCGGTCGGGAATCATCTCGAAATGGATGAACAAGCCGGGAGTCAATCGGTCGAGAAAAAACTGCAACAACGCGCGACTGGTGTTGAGGTTCAGGTTGAACGTGCGGTCCACAAACTTGAACTGGCGCACGCCGCGCCGGAGCAGTTCCTCAAGGTTCTGCAATAGCGCGGCCAACGGGAATTGCCGCACGGGAATGTCGAGCGACGAAAGGCAAAATTCGCACGTGAACGGGCAGCCGCGCGAGGCCTCCACGTAGATGATGCGATGGGCGACGTCGCGCTCATTGTAAAATTCGTAAGGCGATGCGAGTTGCGACGGCTCAGGAAGCTCGGCGGGAATGATCTTTTGCGGCGGTTTTTCTCCGGCAAGCAACTGGCGGCAAACGACGGCGAATTTCAAATCAGCTTCGCCAGTAATGACGTAATCCGCCATCGCGATGATTGGCTGTCGATCTGTTTCGTAGCTGACTTCCGGCCCGCCCAGGACGACAAGCACATCGGGACGAAGCCGTTTGAGCGCGGAGACAAGCTCGGTGCTCTGCGCAGCATTCCAAATATAAACACCCAGGCCGATGATCCGGGGAGACCCGGCGAGGAGCGTTTCGGCGATTTCGATTGGCCGCTGGTTGATGTCGAATTCGAGCAAAACAGCGCGCGCACGGAGCTCGCCGAGATTGGCCAGCAGATAACGCAATCCAAAAGCGGCGTGGATGTATTTTGCGTTGAGAGTTGCGAGTACAATGTCCGGCATGGCGCGACGTATACATCAGACTATGCTTCAGCATTCAAAATCCCGAAAGGAATTTCTTCACCCTGACGAAAGCCCTCGCCAGGGCAGGCAAGTAAAGGGCGGCAAGGATGGCGACGATCGCAATAACGCAGAGCAGTTCGATCATGTTCACCCCCGCAATCTTTGGGTTCTGTTTTTTTGGGTGTTGCATCGGGCTTCGTTAACTACCGATGTAGTCAGTATGACGACATTTGTAGTCTTTTCAATGCAAAAATCGAACTATTTTAGCCTCCTAGCGGGAAATATCCGATTGGCGCAGCACCCGGAATTGATGTCGCATGAGGACCTTGGTCGCGATGTCGTTGTCCTCCATGTTCAATGCCATGAGCGATTTTCCGCCCGGGTGCGGGATGAAGGAGTAGAGGTAATTGATGTTCAGTTCGGCTTCGAGAAGCGCGCTCATCAGCCGGTTCAAATCGGTCGCCGAATCCAGTTCCACGACCAGCATGTCGCATTCACCATAAGGAAATCCATGTTTGATGAGCAATTCGCGCGTGCGGTCGGGGTCGTCGGTGATCATCCGGATAATGGCGCTGTCGGTGGTGTCCAACACCATCACGGCGAGGACATGGACGGAATTGGCATCCAGCACACCGATCACTTCGCGCAAGCGCCCGAGTTGGTTGGCGGTAAAGATTGAAAACTGTTTGGCATAATCCGGCGTGCGTCCTTTGATGGCACTAGTCATATTTACTTAATAAGCCACATCCCGGGGCCGTTCGCATCTGAAAATGTGTTGAACACTTGCACGATTTTCATCATCCCAGCACAAGCGCGCGTTCGGCCGGTGAAAGGATTTTCCATTTGCCAATTGCAAGGTCCCCCAGTTCAAAGCGCCCGATGCGAACACGGATCAATCGCAACGTCGGATGGCCGATCGCAGCCGTCATGTGCCGCACCTGGCGGTTTTTACCCTCCACAAGTTCCAGGCCGATCCAGGCTGTGGGAATGTTTTTGCGCGTGCGAATGGGCGGCGTGCGCGGTGGCACTTCCGGTTGCGGTTCCAGCAACCATGCCCGGCACGGCAATGTCCTGCGGCCCTGGATCACGACACCAGCTTCCAATTTCGCAAGACTTTCGCTCGTTGGAACATTTTCCACCTGCGCCCAATAAATCCTTTCATGCGCTTCGCGCGGTTGCAGCAATTGTTGGTTCAATTTTGCTTCATCGCTCAGCAAAAGCAGCCCTTCCGAATCGGCGTCGAGCCGCCCGATCGGATAAACATTTTTCGGAAAGCCAAATTCGGCGAGCGTGCGGTTGGCCGAACCGTCCGGTGTGAATTGAGAGATCACGCCGTAAGGTTTGTGAAATGCGATCAACACAACAGTAGAAAAGATGAAGCGTTCCGGAATGACAAGCCTGCCGTATTTCGGGCTTTTGCCGTTCCCACACCCGCATTAGAGTAAAAGCGATGATACGCAACATCATTTTCGACTGGTCGGGAACGCTTGTGGATGATTTGCCCGCGGTGTTGCATGCAACCAACCATGTTCTCGTGCAGGCAGGCCGCCCGCAAATAACGCTCGAACAATTTCGCGCCGAGTTTTGTTTGCCGTTCAAAAAATTTTACGACCGGCACGTACCGCATATTTCCATGCCGCAATTGGAAACATGGTTTCACAGTTCGTTTTGCGAGGCGCAGGACTCGGTCGTTCCGCTGCCGCATGCGCGGGAGTTCCTCGAATTTTGCCGCGAGCGCGGATTGCGCACTTTTCTCCTGAGCACGGTTCATGAAAAGCATTTTAAAGTGCAGGCAGACGCCACCGGTTTCGCGCCGTACCTGAACCGCTGTTACACCGGCGTGCTCGACAAAAGCAAGCTCATCCATCAAATCCTTGAGGAGAACAAGTTGCATCCCGATGAAACCATTTTTATCGGCGACATGCAGCACGACATCGAGACTGCGCGGCACGGTGGCATCGGTTCTTGCGCGGTTTTGACCGGCTACAACAGCCTTAGTCAACTTCGCGCCAGCGAGCCGGACCTCATTGTTGAACACCTTGGCGAATTGCGTTCCATCCTCGAACAGAACAATCTTGAATTGAAATCCGCGTCGAAAAACGGTGACACAAACCGAATTCCCATTGTCACCGTCGGCGCGCTCATCTTGAACGAGGCTGGTGAAGTGCTCATGGTCCGCACGCACAAATGGTCGAATCTTTGGGGCATTCCCGGCGGGAAAATCAAATGGGGCGAGGATTCCGTCACTGCATTGCGCCGCGAAATCAAGGAGGAAACCAATCTCGACATCACCGACATTCGTTTTGTGCTCGTGCAGGATTGCATCCATTCGAAGGAGTTCTATCGCGATGCGCATTTCGTGCTTTTGAACTACACCGCGCGTTGCATCGGCGAGCCGCGCGTGAAGCTCAATGACGAAGCCCGCGAGTTCAAATGGGTCCCGGCCGCGACCGCGCTGACCATGCCAATCAACGCGCCAACGCGTGTTTTGCTCGAAGCATTCAAGCCTTGAGTTCCGGCATCCTTCATCCATCTTATCACCCGCATGTCTAATATTAAGATCATTGATTTGGAAGTGCACTATTGCGTCGGCGTTTCCGACGAGGAACGCGCCCAGCCCCAGCGTCTGCTCCTCACTGTGGACATCAATTTCGATTTCTCCGTTGCCGCCGTGAGCGACCGAATCACGAAAACGATCGACTATTTTGAAGTGTCGCAAAAACTGCTTCATTTTGGGGATGGTAGAAGCTGGAAATTGATTGAAAAAGTGGCGAACAACATTGCCGAGATGATTTTGTCAGAATTCCGCCCGCAAGGTGTCACGGTTGAGGTGAAAAAGTTCAGCATCCCGCAAGCCGCATACGTGTCGGTCGTCTGGACGCAAAAACGGCAATGAAAGCCGTGCGACTTGTTCAGCCGGGACGCCGCCTGGAGGCGCAAAATGTTCCTGTTCCCGAACCCGGTCCGCGAGACGTGCTCATCCGGGTGAAAGCGGCAGGCATTTGCCATTCGGACGTGCATTACCGCGCCGGCAAGTCGCGCGTGGATCCGTTGGCGCTCACGCTCGGGCATGAAGTCGCCGGTATTGTTGAACGGACCGGCGCCGAAGTCGCGCGGTTCAAACCCGGCGACCGCGTTTGCGTGCATTATCTGGTGAGTTGCGGTGAGTGCGCTCATTGCAATGTCGGCAGCGAACAGTTTTGTTCCACAGGCGCGATGATCGGCAAATACCGCGACGGCGGGTATGCCGAATTTATATGCATGCCGGCGCGCAG
>Ga0070739_10006125_pt1 | contig 13372 bp, 11 predicted proteins | sample Coa_R1_7_FD_66445 | JGI IMG/M metagenome (GOLD analysis project Ga0070739, IMG submission 66445) | Surface soil microbial communities from Centralia Pennsylvania, which are recovering from an underground coalmine fire - Coalmine... | ecosystem: Environmental > Terrestrial > Soil > Unclassified ... | reverse complement strand
AGGATCACGGCAGAGTGCAGCTGATGCTGCTTGTAACGCTTCACCCGCTGGAGCGCGACCTTCGCCTGCGAGTTCTCCCGGAGCAGCGCGTTCAAGTCCGGGCGGAGCGCTTCCGTGTTCCCGACTTGTGCGTGGTCCGGGATGATGATCGCGACCCCATCATTCACAGGCCGCCTTTGTTGTGCGTGGAGATTCTATCCAGGGATGACACGCTTCGATCGATTCATCAGCGCATCGAGGATTACCTCGCGATGGGAGTGCCGACGGTGTGGGTGATCGATCCCGAGCCGCAGCGGGCCTACATGTATAAACGCGGCATGCAGATGCAGGCCGTAATCGATGGCGTCCTCCACGCGGGGAACGGCGATTATTCGCCCATCGAGCTGGCCCTGGCCGATCTCTTCCGCGACTGAGCGGCTCCGCGGCGGGCAAACAGCAGTCCAGACCAGGTTTCATCCACGGCGCAGACCTTGTAATCGACCCAGCCGCGCTCGAGAGCGAAGTTGCGCACGTCGTTCTCGACGACGTCGGTAACGATTCCGGAGGCGCGCTTCGGCCACACGATCCAGAGCCCGCCGCCCTCCATCACCTCCGCCGCGGAGGGATCAAAGCGCCGCGCCAGTTCCGCCGCGGAGCGCACGAACAGCAGCACACGATACGCACTGCCGGGACGGCGGCGGACCTGCGCACCTTCGGGCAGGGGCGCAAGCTTGTCCTCGAAAGCATCCGGCGCGCCCGCCAGCCACACCACGGAATCGGGCTTGATGCCCAGCTTCTTCGAAAGTGGCGTGCCCGAATAGCCGGCCATGATGTCGGGCTTCACCGGAGTTTCCGGCGCCGTGCGGATGGCGCGCTCGATCGCAGCCGCGATTCCTCTCCATCGGCAGAAAACAGCGTCGGGAAAGAGGCTTCTGATCTTCTCAATCTTTTCCGGTTCCCCGCCGGCGAACACAAGCGGCACGCGTCTGGTGCCGGAATAGCCTCGCAGCAGGGTCGCCACGCCGCTGCCCTGCGATGGCAGCCGGCTCAGGTCAATGACGAAAGCATCGGGGATGTCCTGCCGCAGATCGCGGACCCGGACCTCGCCCTGTGGCGCGGTGTGCCGGACCGTGTATCCCGCCGCACGAAGCGCTTCGATGCGCTCCTGCGCTTCGATGGGTTTCCAGTGAATCAGCACGACCTTTCTCATCTCTATTGACGCCTTTCTGCCGGGAGCGCCTCCGTCGCGATTTTACAAGAACGGCGACCCCCTCGACTGCTACACTGAAATCGCTTTGCCGGCCCTGCCGTTCGAAACTCTGCCGCTGGAACTGAAGCGCCGCATGGAAGCGGGGGAACGTTTGCGCCTCATCGACGTCCGCGAGCCGCAGGAGCACGCGGTGGCGAGCATCTCCGGCGCCGAACTCATCCCCATGGGGACAGTACCCGCCCGCCTGACGCATCTGGAAGCGCAGGCGGATGCGGACGTCCTCATCGTTTTTTGCCACCATGGTGTACGCAGCCTTCAGGTAGTGAACTGGCTGCGCGAGCAGGGGATCGAGAATTGCCAGAGTCTCGCCGGCGGAATTGACCGCTGGGCGGCCGAAGTGGACGCCGCCGTCCCGCGGTACTGAAACAGCCCGGCCGCGCCCGCATCTAACTTCGCGATGAAATATCTCGTGACCTTCGTCGAGCGGACGGACGAAAAGGGCAACAACGTCGAGAACCCGCCGGAGTTCGTTGAACCGGAATTGATGGACGGCGTGGTGCTCGACTGCCGCTTCGTGGAGCGGCTCGAGTCGCCAAACATGCACGTTCAGGAGGTCCCCGACGAGGACGACAGCTTCCTCAGCATCGGGACCGAAGTGTGGGAGTATGACATTGCCGACGGCCGCGAGCAGGAGTTTAAAGACGCGCTGTTGAACTCGCAGATGGTTATCGAGTTCGAGGAAATGCAGGACGATCCCGCGTTCCGGGCGTAATCCGAGGCGCGCCAAATACTCACGGCTATGATGGAGATATGGGGTCTGGCCTGCGGCGCTGGGCGTGCGCCTTTGGTGCGCTCGCATTCGCCTTCGTTCCCGCCTCTCCCCAGGTAATCGAGTTCGATTCCGGCGGCCTGCACTATAAAACTCTGACGAAGAATGGTTTTACCGTGATGTTCGCGGTGCTGCCGGCGCACGTCCGGCACTGGGCGGTGCTGCAGGTATCCGTAGCGAACGGTTCGTCCCTGCCGTGGGTGATCAAGCCGGAGGACTTCTCTTATCAGAAAGAAGACGGCGAGGTCGTGCAGGCGTCCGATGCCGGCGATGTAGTTGATTCGCTGCTCGCAAAGGCCGGGCGTGGCGATGTTATCCGCCTGGTCACAACTTACGAAGCCGGCATCTACGGCAACAGCCGCCTGCGCTCCACAAATGGGTACGAGGCCCGCCGCCGCGACGCGCTGGCGGAGGTTTCATCGGCAAAGCTGAAGGCCGCGGCCGCGGCATCGGCTATCGTGCTGGTGAACACGCGCCTTAGTCCGGGCGAGTCGACCGATGGCGCGGTGTTTCTGGCAAGTGCCGGAAAGACACTGGGGCCGGGAAAGCTTGTTGTCCACGCCGCGGCGGAGACATTCGAGTTCGACAGCGACGGTCTGCCGGTCAGCTCTCGCTAGCGCGACGCCCGCCGCCGAAGTCGTTGTGGGCAACGATCCCAACGCCTTCTTTTATGGAGACCAGTTGGTTGGCACGGATTGCGGCGAAGGTCTGGCGGGCGCCACTGGGCCAGCGCACTTCGAGATCCGCGGTCTCGGCGGCGCCAAGGCCGAAGTGCAGGCGCGGATCATTCACTGAAAGATAGCTGGACTGGGCCGCAAGGGCGCGCGCCTGCTTCCGGCCGCTGTAGCCGGCGATGACCATGGCGCCGATGGCGCTGCGGTTCGATTTCACCCCGATGAGCTTTACCTTCAGCCAGTGATGATGCCCGGTCACATCGTTGCGCAGCAGCGACGGCGGCTCATTGATGTTCATGATCAGGATGTCTACGTCGCCATCGTTGTCGAAGTCTCCGAAAGCCACTCCGCGGCTGGCATGCATGTCGGTGATGCCCGGCCCTGCCGCGTCGAGCAGTTCCTCGAATTTTCCTCCGCCGAGATTACGGAAAAGGATCCGCGGCGCTTTATATGGGAAATCGGGATGTTCCTTTTCTACTTCGGGGTAGGTGCTGCCTCCGACCCAGAAGATGTCCGGCCAGCCGTCATTGTCGAGATCGACGATTCCGCAGCCCCAGCTGATATAACGGCTCTCGACGCCAAGACCGGCGCGATTGGTCACTTCCTGGAAACCAGCGCGTCCTATGTTGCGGTACAGCGCCGGCGTGTCCTCGGTGAAATGCGTCTTCAGAACATCGAGCGCGCCATCGGTATCGAAATCACCAATTCCGACTCCCATGCCCGCCTGCTCACTGCCGTCTTCGTTGACGGCGACGCCCTGTTCGAGGCCGGCGTCGACGAACTTGCCATCCCGCTGGTTCTGGAAGTAGAAGCTGGGCACTGAATCGCAGGCCACGTAGATGTCCTGCCAGCCGTCGCCGTGAAAGTCGGCCGCTACCGCGGTCAGCCCGTATGCCGGCGCGACAGCGGAAATGCCGGCGCGCTCGGTGACGTCGGTGAAAGTGCCATCGCCATTGTTGTGGTACAGCAGGCAATGCTCGGGCTTCAGTCCACGCGGACCGCAATTCACGGGAATACCCTTGAAGTTGCATCCCGGATTCCTGCCCGTCGGCGGGATGGTATCGAAACTGAATTCCAGATAATTGGACACGAACAGGTCGAGGCGCCCATCGCGGTCGTAGTCCACCCATGTGCAGCCGGTACCCCAGCGCGTGCCGGCATGCAGCAGTCCTGCCTGTTTTGTCACATCGGTGAACGTCCCGTTCCCGTTGTTTTTGTAGAGAACGTTCTGGCCCCAGTAGGTGATGAAGATATCATCAAAGCCGTCATTATCGTAATCGCCGACCGTGACGCCGTACGCCCAACCCTGCCGGGTGAGGCCTGCCTTTTCCGTTACATCGGTGAAGGTGCCGTCGCGATTGTTGTGATAGAGGCGGTTGGAAGCGCCCGGCACGGGGCCGTCTCTTCGCGTGCCGGAGAGCAGGAAGATGTCCATCCATCCGTCGTTGTCGTAGTCGATGAAGGCAACTCCGCAGCCCATCGTCTCCAGGATGTAATCGACCCGGCCGGGAGGCCCATAGATGACGGGCTGGCGCAGGCCCGCCTCGCGGGCGATATCGGTGAAGCGGGCCTGGAATGGCAGCCCCGAAGGCTTTCCGCGCGGCTGCGGTTTCACCCCGCGCGACGCCATCTGTGCGCGCAGCGCGGGCGAGGCGGCGAGAATTGCGAGAAGGTCCCTGCGAGTCATCGACAGCGGAAAGGCCCAGTATAGCGACCCCGCGGGAATGCTCCGCCCGCTGTGCCACACTGACCTTTAGTGGCTTGGTTCACCAGACAAAAAGGTCCTCTCGACGACCCGCCGCCCGAGGGTGAGCGCCGCGTGCGCACCGAGGGATTGTGGCAGAAGTGCGAGCACTGCGGCCAGATCATCTGGCGTAAAGCTCTGGAGGAGAGCCAGCAGGTATGCCCGAAGTGCGCCTGGCACTTCCGTCTCGACGCGCGCACACGCGTCGCGATGCTCCTGGATGACGGGGTCTATGAAGAGTTTGACAGCGGGCTGGTGTCCTCCGATCCGCTTGGGTTTGTGGATTCGAAGCCGTATCAGGAGCGGCTTGCCGCCATGCAGGAAGCCACGGGCATGCGCGATGCCGTGGTCGCCGCCGCCGGTGCGCTGAACGGCCGCCGCGTCCAGTTGTGCGTGCTCGAGCTGAAGTTCATCGGAGGGAGCATGGGCGCGGTAATGGGAGAGAAGATCACGCGTGCCGTCGAACGCTCCATGACCGAGCGATCGCCTCTGATCATTGTGTCCGCATCGGGAGGAGCGCGCATGCAGGAAGGACCGGTCAGCCTCATGCAGCTGGCCAAGATCTCCGCCGCGCTGATGCGCCTTGACGAGGCGAAGATTCCCTACATCAGCGTGCTCACGGACCCGACCACCGGCGGCGTGACGGCGAGCTTCGCCATGCTGGGCGATCTGAACATCGCCGAACCTGGCGCGCTGATCGGTTTCGCCGGCCCGCGGGTAATCGAACAGACCATCCGCCAGAAGCTGCCCGAGGGGTTCCAGCGCTCGGAGTTTCTTCTGCAGCACGGGTTTCTTGACGCCGTGGTGCCGCGCCCGGAGATGAAGCCATGGATCTCGCGGGCCCTCGATTTCTACATGTCATGAACTTCGCCGAGCTTTATCGAAACGAACTGCACCAGACTATCGACGCCATTGACGTGAGCGGGGTGGAGCAGGCCATCCGCTGGTTCACGGAAGCCCGCGAGGCGGGGCGTCATATTTTTGTATGCGGCAATGGCGGCAGCGCGTCGACCGCCTCGCACCTGGCCTGCGACATCGTGAAAGGGGCCAGTTACAATCGCGAATCCCGCTTCCGGATCATGGCACTGACCGATTCACTGCCCACCCTGACGGCTTATTCGAACGATGTCGGCTACGATTGCGTGTTTGCCGAGCAGCTGCGGAACTTCGCCGAGCCAGACGATGTGGTGATGGCGATCAGCGGCTCAGGTAATTCGGCGAATGTGGTGGAAGCGCTGAAATACGCGAACTCGATCGGCTGCCGGACCATCGCACTCACGGGCCGCGATGGAGGAAAACTCGCCCCTCTGGCGCAGTTGAATATTCACGTGCCCATGCACCATATGGGGCGCATCGAGGACGCCCACATGGTGATCTGCCACATGATCGCCTATTCATTCATGGATCAGGATGGCTGCGAGGCCAACCGATCGGCGCAAGCGCGCCCATGACGCCCCACTGAATATCTTTAGGAATCGACCGGCTGACGCCGGTTTGACAGGCGTCGCCCGCCACGCGCGAGGCCGAATACAGCGAGCCCGCCGAACAGGAGCACTCCGCTTGCCGGCTCGGGAATTGTCGTGCCAGCCAGCGAGAACGCCGCATTGAACGTCGGCGGCGTTGCACCTCCGACAATGTCTGTACCGACGCGCAGCCAGTCAGGATCGAGGTTGCCATCTCTAATCCAGGCCTGCAGATCCGGACTGAACGGAGTCGTGCCGGGTCCGCTGATGGGCCCGCGCGACGCCGATAACCAGTAGAATTGTGCGCCGTTGGTCAGCTGCACCTGCGGGACGAAAAAGTAGTGGTCGGCGGGCAGGTCAAAAGGCGTGGCAAAGGTGAAGTCAATTTGCACCTCGGCTCCTCTTACTGCTCCGTTTCCACCCGTCGTCTGGTTCGGGCTGGGATGAATGCCCCCGGGTCCGACGCTGTTATTCGCTGTAAAGGATGCGGCCAGCGTTGAGGTCACAAAAGACAACTCACCGGCGCCGCTGTCTTTACCGCCCAGAGCGTTATCCGAAGGGGAGTTGATCCGAGTCGGTACGGCTGGAGTCCGGACCGTGTCCGAGTCCTTTGGGAAGACTCTGTATATCTCCACGACGACGTCCGCAACACTGGTGGCGCCGCCGTTGGCCGAAGGCGCCAGCAGTCCGGTGAGCGATCCTCCGGTAATCAGGGTTTCCGCGCTCAGCAGGAAATCGTCGGCCGCTTCGATTTCGAGCTGGCCGGGAGCGTCCGGACGCGTGGCCATTGCCATCGAATTGTTCGGCGTCAGGTTGTTATAGATTACATCCGTTCTTGCGACGCTGGGTAACAGTCCGCCGAGCGCAACTACAGCAAGGTACAGTATGTTACTTCGCATAGTCCTCCTCCGAGGGTCCTCGACCTCCGAGGGATACTAACAGGAATGTCCCCGGGATTGGAAGAGCTATTTCGCTCTTGAGTGAGAGAGCATACAAAGAATAATCCCGGCGAACTTGCTCGAACGGGCACCGGGTCAGGACAAGTAACACATAAGACAGAGTGCGCTCATTACTCCCATCCACCGCCGAGCGCGTTGTAAAGCTGCACCAACGACAATCGCTCGTTTAACCTGGCGCGCGCGAGATTCAACTGGGCGGAGAACCAGTTAGTCTGGCTGGTTAATACTTCGAGATAACTGGTCGCGCCACCGCGATACCGCAGATCAGAAAGCCGTGCGGCATCCTGCGCGGCGGCGGTCAGCCGCTCCTGATGCTCGCGGAAATCGTGGTACTTCTGATAGGCGATGAGCGCGTCGGAGACCTGTCGAAATGCCGTCTGGATAGTCTGCCGGTAAGTCAGCAGCGCCTCCTGTTGCTGGGCTTCGGTAAGGCGCAGGTTGGAACGCAGGCGCCCGGCTTCAAATATTGGTTGCGTAAGGGGCGCGCTGAAATTCCACACCGCGCCGGGTCCTGTGAAGAGGCTCGCAAGATTCGAGCTTGCAATCCCGCCGCCGCCGGTCAGAGAGAGGCTGGGGAAGAACGCCGCGCGAGCGACGCCTATATTGGCTGTCGCCGCCGCAAGTTGCTCCTCAGCGGCTCGAATGTCGGGACGGCGTTCCAGCAGCCGCGAAGGCAACCCCGCAGGGACCACTGGCGGCGCGGGCTGCTCGGTCAGCGGAAGCCCTCGCGGGATTGCATGAGGGTTGTCGCCGGCCAACGTGCTGATGAGGTCTTCCTGTAACCCGATCTGGCGCTCCGTGTCGGGGATCGTCTCCGCGGCTGTCTCCACCAGTTGCTCCGCCTGGCGGACGTCCACCATCGCGGCCGCGCCGCCGTTGGCCAGAGTCTCGGTTAACGCCAGCGACTCGCGCCGGGAAGCGAGCGTGTTCCTTGAAATGTCCAGCTCCGAGTCGAGCTCGCGCATTTGGAAGTAAGCGGTCGCAAGGTTCGCGACGAGCGTACTAATGACCTCCTGCCGATTCCATTGTGCGGCGAGCAGTTGAGCGCGCGCCGCCTCCGTTGCGCGGCGATATCTGCCCCAAAAATCCGGGTTCCACGAGAACAGCGCCTCGAGCTGAAAATAGCTGAAGGTGAAGCCCGGCAGGCGCTGGCTGCTGAATCCGGGGCCTGCGCTTACCGTCGGGAACTGGTCGGCGCGGGTGATGCCGACCTGCGCCTGAGCCTGCAGGATCCGGCTGGCGGCAATCTGGACGTCGTAGCTGCTCTTCAGCCCCGTCCGAATCAGGTTCTGGAGCTCCTGATCCTCAAACAGCGCCCACCATTTCTCGTCGCCCAGCGAGGTCGCGCCGGCAGGCTGATCCACCGGCGCATGGTAATACTGGTCCGGCACACTCACCGGCGGCCGCTTGTAATTCGGCCCTACACTGCAACCAGCCAACATCATCAGCGCGAGGCAGGGGGACGCGCTCCTCACGCAGGCTCCTCCTCGGGCGCTTGCTCATCCCCGGTCTTGCCCCACCCTTTCACTCGCGCCATCAGCGATTCGACAACATCGAAGGTCACGGGTATGAGAAAGATGGCCAGCAGGGATGCGGCCAGCATTCCCCCAATGACCGCGGTGCCGAGTATTCGGCGCGAGACGGCGCCCGAGCCACTTGCGGTCCACAGTGGGATGCAGCCCAGGATGAACGCGAACGCCGTCATCAGGATGGGGCGCAGACGAATGCGTCCGCCGATCAGCGCCGCCTCGGCCGCGCTCCTGCCCGATTCGTATTGATGTTTGGCGAACTCGACGATCAGAATCGCATTCTTGGCCGCCAGCCCGATCAGCATCACCAGGCCGATCTGGGCGTACACATCGTTGTCGTAGTGGCGCGCCCACAGGAACAGATATGCGCCAAAGACCGCTACCGGTGTCCCCAGGAGAACGCTGAAAGGAAGAGACCAGCTCTCGTACTGGGCGGCAAGAATCAAAAAGACGAACAGCAGCGATAAACCGAAGACCTGGAGCGTCGAGACGCCCTGCGCCGCCTTCTGCTCCTGGTAGGACATGCCCGAATAATCGAAGCCCATTTCGCGCGGCATCGTCGCGGCGAAGGTCTCTTCGAGAGCTTTCATGGCCTGCCCGGAGCTGTAGCCAGGCGCCGCAGCGGCATTAATCTGCGCGGCGTGATACTCGTTGTAGCGCATTGTGAATTCCGGGCCGGCGATGCTCTTTTCACTCGTGACCGCGCTCAGCGGAACCATCTCCCCACGGCTGTTGGCGACGTAAAACTGTCCCAGGTTCTCGATGCGCGTCCGGTAGTCGCCTTCCGCCTCCACATAGACCTGCCACTGGCGCCCGAACCGATTGAAGTAGTTCACCAGATACCCGCCCATGAACGCGCCCATGGTTTGATACACGTCGGCGATGTTCACCTGCTGGCGCTCCACCTTGGCGCGGTCGACCGTTACATACTCCTGGGGCACGTCGGGCAGGTATGACGTTGCAATGCCGGTGAGCTCCCGCCTTTTTCGCGCCGCCGCTACAAACCTGTTCACGTTATCGGTGAGAAAGGCCAGGTCGGAGCCGGACCGGTCTTCCAGGATGAATGTCACGCCGCCGGAGGTGCCAACGCCGGGAATCGCCGGTGGCGAGAAAGAAAACGCGACGCCATCGGGGATCTGCGCCAGAGCCGAAGTGATATGACGGCGGATAGCGTCGTATTGCTCCTCGGGCCTGCTGCGCTCGTCCCACGGCTTCTCGGTGACGAAGAAGAACGCGCTGTAAGTGTTCTGGACACGGCTGAGCAGGCTGAAGCCGATGACGGACGTGCAGCCCTGCACGCCAGGCGTATGAAGAACGATGTCCTCTACCTTCCGCGCAGCTTCGGCGGTGCGCTGGAGTGATGAAGCATACGGCAGCTGCATGTTGACGTAAACGTAACCGAAGTCTTCCTCGGGAAGGAACGAATTCGGCAGTTTGCGGCCGATCATGACCGCCGCGACGGAGAGAACCACCAAAAGCACCAGGGCGATCGCGACTTTGCGGATCAGGAATGCGGAGGCGCCCACGTACCCCTCGGTCACGCGCGCGAACCCGCGATTAAACCAGCTGAAGAAACGGCCCAGTAATCCGGGCTTCTTCTTACTCTTTGGTTTGAGCAGCAGCGCCGAAAGCGCGGGACTGAGCGACAGCGCGTTAAACGCGGAGATGATGACGGAAATAGCGATGGTGACGGCGAACTGCTGGTACAGGCGGCCAGTGATTCCACTGATAAACACGGTGGGGATGAAGACCGCCGCCAAAATCAGAGCGACTGCGGTGACTGGTCCCGAAACCTCCTCCATCGCTTTGACGGAGGCGTCGCGGGGCGACATGCCCTCCTCGATGTGCCGCTCCACCGCTTCGACCACGACGATGGCGTCGTCGACCACAAGGCCGATGGCGAGCACCAGTCCGAACAGGGAGAGCGTGTTGATCGAGAACCCAAGCATAGGGAAGACTGCGAAGGTGCCGATCAGCGACACCGGAACCGCAAGCAAAGGAATCAGCGTGGACCGCCAGCCCTGGAGGAACAGATAGACGACCAGCACCACGAGGCCGAGCGCTTCCAGCAGGGTCCACAGGATCTCCTTCATGCCGGCGGTCACTGAGGCGGTGGTGTCGAGGCTGACGGTGTAGGCAAGGTCGCCGGGGAACCTCTGCGCCAACTGCGCGATTCGGGCCCGCACGGCGCTCGCCGCATCCACGGCGTTTGATCCGGGGAGCTGATAAATGGCCAGAACCGCCGAAGGATGGCCATTGTAACGCCCGCGCAGGTTGTAGAACTGCGAGCCCAACTCCAGCCGCGCAACATCCCTCAGCCGGAGGATCGAGCCATCCGGATTCGCGCGCAGGATGATATTGCCGAAGTCCTCCGGTGAGATCAGGCGTCCCTGCGTGCGTACCGTATACGTGAACTGCTGGCCTCGCGGAACAGGCTCTCCGCCGATCTGCCCCGCGGGATTCACGTTGTTCTGCGCCTGCAGCGCGGCTATGATCTGCGGAACCGTGATCTGGAGTTTCGCGAGTTGATCGGGCTTCACCCAGCAGCGCATGGCGTACTGGCCGGCGCCGAAAACGTTGATCTGCGCCACGCCGGGCACGCGCGTCAGCTCGTCCACAAGGTTGATGTATGCATAGTTGGCAAGAAACACAGCGTCGTACGTGCCGTGTGGCGAGTAAAGCGCGATCAGCATCAGCGGCGCGGTCGGCGATTTGCGGATCACCAGACCGGCGGTGTTCACCTGCGGCGGTAGTTGCGACTGGGCCTGCGAAGCGCGCATCTGGGTCAGCACCTGATCGATGTTCGGATCGGTTTTGACGTCGAAGTCGACAGTGATCTGCGTCGATCCGTTATTGGCGTTGACCGAGTACATGAAGTTCATGTTGTCCACGCCGGTGATCTGCGCTTCCAGCGGCGCGGCGACGGACTGTTCGAGCGTCTGCGCGTCGGCCCCGGGGTAGGTCGCCTGGATCTGGATTTCCGGCGGGACGATCTTCGGGAATTGCGCTACCGGCAGCGAGGCCATGGATACCAGGCCTACGATGACCATGACGATGGCGATGACGATGGCCACGATTGGCCGCCGGATAAAGAACTTAGACATCGCTTGTCAGGACTCCTGCGCGCCGGGATCAGGCTTCGGGGCCACAGCGGCGCCGTCTCTCACCTTCGATGTCCCTTCCGAAACAACGCGATCGCCGGCGCGCAGTCCGCCGCCGCTGACAATCCAGTTCTGCCCTACGCGATCTCCTGGCTGCACGGTTCGGATGCTGACGCGATTGCCCGCCCCCACAACAGCTACCTGATACCTGCCCTGCAATTCCGTAACGGCCCGCTGCGGGACCAGCAGCGCCCCCTTCCTCATAGCCGTCATGGCGCGGACACGGCCAAACTGTCCGGGGCGAAGGACGTTCCCGGGATTGGGAAACGCGCCCACGATGCGAATGGTTCCGGTTTCGCTGTTCACCTGGCGGTCGGCGAAGGCAATGCGGCCCTGGTGCGGATAGATGGTTTCGTTGGCCAGGGTCAACTGCAGCGGGACAGCGCTGTTAACGCGCAGCAGATCGGGCCCGGCGGAGGTCCGCATTCGCCCCGCCAGCGCCATATACTCCTGTTCGCTGATCGAAAAATATAGCTTGATGGGATCCACCTGCGAGACCGACGTGAGTACGGTCGTTGGACCGACGAGATTGCCGATCTGCGTGGCCGCGGTGCCCGCGATACCGTCGATGAGTGATCGGACGTGCGTGAAGCCGAGGTTCAGCTGGGCCTGTTCTACTGCGGCCTCATTGGTCTGGATGTTGGCCTGGGCGGACTTCACCTGCGCCTCGTCCTGCGCCTGGGCCTGGATGTCGTTATCGAGCTGGCTCTGCGCGATGGCGCGCGCGGCCGCGAGGGGGGTATCGCGCTTCACATTGATGATGGCAAGCCCGAGCTGGGCGTGGGCCTGCGCCAGTTGTCCGTGCGCCTGCGCCAATTGCCCGCGCGCCTGATCCAGCGCGGCCTGGAACGGCCGTGGATCGATTTCGAACAAAACCTGGCCTTTGTGTACGAACGAGCCTTCGCGGTAATTCTGCCTGATCAGATACCCACTCACCTGCGGCTGAATATTGGCGTTCACGTAGCCGTCGAGCGTGCCAACCCAGTCACCGTAAATGGGAACGTCTCGTTGCTCAACGGGCGTGACCAGAACCTGCGGCGGCGCGGGAGCTCGAGCCACGGGAGCGCTCTCTCCGGTGCAGCCGACCAGCAGCAGCGTGCTTCCGGCAAGCGCAATGGCAGCGAAGAATCGACGCTTCATGGCAGTTCCCCTCGAACTTCCTGATCCAGCCGGGCTCCAAGCCAGGCAGAGAGAACGGTTTTGTACTCCCGAACATACTGCCGCGCCTCGCCCGGAGTCGCTTCGGCGTAAAGGTGATTCAGGCCCTTCAGGAGTTGCATAGTGACCGCTGCGAGCCGCAGCGCTTTGCCTCGGTGCATGCGCGGCTTAACGGCCATCAGACACCTGGCGAGCCGAAGTCGCAGCGTTTTTCGCAGCGGGGCGGGACTTCGTGTCGCCGAGGGAGCATCCAGAAGGGCCAGAAAGGCAGGATGGCTTTCGACGAAGTCGATACTCAGCGCGATGAGCCGAGCCACCAGTTCCTCCAGACTCAGACCACTGGCCTGCTGCTCGAGGGCGGCCAGCCGCGCCTCGAAATCTCTGCCGTACTCGGTCCGCAGCGCATGTGTAATGGCCTGTTTGTTAGGAAAGAACTGATAGAGCGAACCGATGGGCGCGCCGGCGCGCTCGGCTATCGCGCTCATCGTGGTGGAGTCGTAGCCAACAGCCGCGATGGTCGCCGCGGCCGAATCGAGCAGCTGAGCGACGCGCCGCTCGCCGCGCTGCTGGCGCGGTATGCGTCGGGGCGCCTCCGCCAAATGCGAGTGCATACTCACATATTGTAAGCCGCGCGTCCGGTATACTATGAGGATCATGCGCCGCATT
>Ga0070739_10006123_pt1 | contig 13372 bp, 12 predicted proteins | sample Coa_R1_7_FD_66445 | JGI IMG/M metagenome (GOLD analysis project Ga0070739, IMG submission 66445) | Surface soil microbial communities from Centralia Pennsylvania, which are recovering from an underground coalmine fire - Coalmine... | ecosystem: Environmental > Terrestrial > Soil > Unclassified ... | reverse complement strand
AACTGCACGAGCATGGTAGAGACAAAGCCGCGCACCCATAGACGCGTCAGTGGCTGGCCCACCCTGCCCGGCAGCGCCCAGCATGCAATACCCAGCGGCGCCAGCACGATATAGAGATCGATGAAAAACAGGCGTATAATCACCTGCGCCAGCAGCATCAGCCCCATAATCTTGATGATGAGCCCGAGCATATCGGAGAGAGAGGAGATATTTTGTAGCATATCTGTAAAGTCCAGGTTCTGCGGTGTGATCTGGATTGCCGCCAGCGGATCCTCCCTTACCACTCTGGGATGATCACACCCCAGGTTCGTACAATCTTTACTAATCGGTACCGACACTACCGCTGTAATCCCCGATTGCACAGAGACATTCACATTGGAGTCGGCCCACTGGTACAGGTCATAGACGACGGCATTATTGAGGCCCAGCAGGGTGCCGATGAAGATCAGGCTGATGTGCGCCGCCACCAGCGCCAGCAGCACACCCGGTATCGTCTCCACTGCCCTCGCCATACGGAAGACTGTGCCCCCAACCATGATATAGAGGCCGCTCATGATAATCATAAGCGCGCCACAAACATCTACCACGCCCAGCATGATGCCCCAGAGAGTCTGCACCGTTGCCTGGCCCACAGTATCAGCCGGAGAGGTGAGGAAGAAGAGCGCGCTGCCATTGGCTATCGGGTTCAGAATGCCACTGCTACCCTTTGGGGGGGTAGCGGCGGGCAAGGTATCGGTGACGATGTAGTTCAGGCAGTCCAGGGTAATCTGCTGAGGGTCGTAACAGGTATTTCCCTGCTGGCCGCAGCCGGTCAGAGACGGGCAGGGCCGCATCTCCTGTCGCGTCGCGGCATGCGCCGGGGAACTGGCGATCACAAAAACCGCGAGCGCCAGCAGGAGTATTATCGACGCCACCAGTACAGGTCGCAGCGGCCTGTGCCACATTTTCGCTCTATCCATACCATTCACCTGCGCATAGAAAGGAGAGTGAGAACGCCGTTTTCTGCCGATGGGTGTCCGGGGGTAGTAACACCCACGGCGTCCCCACCTTTTCCATTTTTCATGGAAAGCAACACAGACGTAATAGTAGGTAAGATTGCACCGGTGGCATAGGTAAAAATAGGGACAGTTCTTACGCTTTCCCTCCTTTCCCCTTTTTTTGCCCATATGACCGGGCTATAGTTGCTTACATACCTGGCGTATCCCTTTTACGCCCGTATCCACATATTTTTGTTTTTTTAGAAGGAGGAACCTATGCACACGCTCAAACCACCCCGGCGCTATGCCCGCACGGTGCTCGCCTCGCTCCACGCGCTGCTGTTCATCATGTGGCCCTACCACTAATCTCGAAAGGAGACTGGCAACATGAGAGCTATCAAACCATCCTGGCGCTACGCCCGCACCGTGCTCGCCTCCCTGCACGCCCTGCTGTTCATCATGTGGCCCGTCCACTAACATCGAAAGGAGACTGGTAACATGAGAGCGATCAAGACTTCCTGGCGCTATGCCCGCACCGTGCTGGCGTCGCTGCATGCGCTGCTGTTCGTCGCGTGGCCTTTCCACTAATCTCGAAAGGAGACTGGTGATATGAGAGCGATCAAGACTTCCTGGCGCTACGCCCGCACTCTGCTGGCATCGCTGCACACCCTGCTGTTCATGTCGTGGCCCGTCCGCTAATCTCGAAAGGAGACTGGTAACATGAGAGCGATCAAGACTTCCTGGCGCTATGCCCGCACCGTGCTCGCCTCCCTGCATGCGCTGCTGTTCATCGCGTGGCCTTCCCACTAATCTCGAAAGGAGCCATTATGACATCTCTCAAGACCTCGTGGCGCTACGCTCGCGCTCTTCTGGCGTCGCTGCATGCGCTGCTGTTCATCGCGTGGCCCTACCACTGAGATTCGAAAGGGGAGTAGATGAATGCGTATTCCTGATGACCTGTAAAAAGGTCATCAGGAATACGCATTCATTTACTCTTCAGGTTAATGCGCAATTCCTGGTGAAGGAAAGAGAGGGGTCGATGTTCGGTACAGGCATACGCATCCAGCGCTTGCAACTTGCTACCCTGTTTGGCAGACCGCTGAATCCGGGAAACATGAAGGCGCTTGTGCGCGCCGCCACACACACGCTCGAAGAGTTCGGCAGCTTCGGCGATGATGTGCAACAATTGCTGGGCGGAACAGCACCTGACGAGGATATGGCGGAGCTGGCGCTCAAACGGACGATAAAATATCTCGCGCGTACCTCGCTCTATTATCAGAAACTATTTGCCGCGCATTCCTTGCAGCCTGAAAAGTTCCAGAAAGCGCACCTCGCGCGCCTGCCCGTGACGACAAAGGCCGCGCTGCTGGCTCAACAAGATTTTCTGGCGCGGGGAGCGCACCCGTTTCTCTCTGTGCGCAGTTCTGGCCGATTCCCAGTCGAAATCTGGCTTACGCGCGAGGAAGCGCAACTGAGACCGGCGCTGGCCGGTATGCGCGCCTATACCCTGCATCTCTACGAACCACGAAGCTACTTCCATGTCAATCTGTCGCTGCTGTCGCCCCTCAATACGTACACGCTGCTGGAGATGGCCGATCTGCTTGATGCGCGTATCAATCTTCAAGGGCTTGTATCGCCTGTTATGAGTTTGAATCAATTGCTCACCACAGGTGCGCAGGCTCCCATGGTGCTAATGACCTATCCAGGCTACCTGGCCGAACTGCTCCAGGCAGCGCGTGCGCGAGGATTGGGGCCGCGCGACTTCAATCTGCGATGTATTGATTGCAGCGGCGAAATCCTCTCCTCCAGTCTGGCGCGGGCCGCAATGCAGACCTTCGGCGCGCCGGTCAGAGAGAGCTATGGCATGACCGAGATCGATCCTGCTGGCGCTACGGTCTGCCGCGAAGGACATTTGCATCTCGATGCTGCGCGTGCGCTTTTTGAGACGCTTTCCCTGGAGACGGGGGCGCCAGCGGCGGTTGGCGATCTGGCGACGCTGGTCGTAACACCCTACTATCCCTATCGTCTCTGCATGCCACTGTTGCGTTATGATACACGCGACGTGGTGCGCCCCATCGCGCAGGAGGCGCTGAACTGCGAACTCGCTCATCTTCCCGCTACCTCGCCTATCCTCGGCAGGGCAGAACATATGCTTACCGTAGGAAACTTTCGCGTCACGACACGCGATCTGGTGGAGGCCATCGAATCCCTGCCCACGCAGCCCTGGCCCGCGCGTTTCCACGCCTCCGTGACGCCGCGTGGCATCGCGCTCAAGCTCCCGGCGCGTGCCTTCAAGGGATTAAGCAGCCGCGAACTGCTGGCCCATTTCTGGGAGGCGCGCCTGCCCATTTGCTCCATCGAGTCGGTGCCAGTGGAGCAGGAGCGTATGCTCAGGCCGCTGCGCGCCGATCAATGGCGCTACCAGGTCCAGGAGCAGGAGGAGCCGCGGCCTTCCGTGCAGCAGCAGACGTGCTCTACTCATGAAAGGATCATGCGGACATGGCCGCGACGTTATTTGCTCAAACCCTTAGTAGTGTCCTGAGTACAGCCGCTATCGCCTGCGCCTGCGTTGGCGGGGGCCTGCTCTACTTCCGATATGTACGCATGCCGCGCCCACCGTTGGGCGTTTTCGATAGCAGCGACTTGGCTCCCCTGCTCATCAGCCTCTTCCTGCTGCCCGTCTTCTACCTGGTGCTGCCGCCGCTCATCCTGACCATCCTGCTGGCGCTGACGTTTTTAGGCACGCTCCAGACGGGATTGAGTCCGCTATTGCCCAGGCTGCTTGTGTGGGGCACCGCGCTTACCCTGCTGGCGGCCATCGTGGGAACATCCCAACTGGAGCATACTGGCTGGGCGCCGGCAGCGGCGCTGCACCTGGTCGCTAACGATGCCCTGCTGATCTTCACCGTCATCATCGCGGCCAACATCAATACGCAGTACGGCATGCGCTTCGTACACGTCGCCTGGTACTCGCTGCTGCTCGGCGCCTACGACGCATTTTTCATCTGGGTTATTCCGCTGACACCGCTATTGAGCATGCGGCTCGCGGGGCTGGCCTTCAACCTCTCGTTCGGCATGACGCTGGACGGCTATCAGAACTATCTGGGCATCGGCGATATGCTGATGTTTACACTGGTGACGTGCACGGCCTATAAGGGATTTGGCCGGCATGGCGCGATCAGTGCAATCGTTATTGTTGCCCTCTTTGGCGTGCTCGCTCCAACGGTCGGGGTGCCGGCTCTGCTCACGCTGCTGCACATGCAGGCGCGCTTCATTCCTGTGCAGTTCACGTTCGGGCCAGCGGTCTTTGTCACCTGGCTGCGGCTCTCTCGCGGCGCTCCCGAGAATACAATGCGCCAATGGGAAAAGAGCTATTCCCATTGAGTATCACTCTTCCTCAATTTATGGATGAATTCATCGATCAGCGGCTCGGTTATCTCTCTGGATGCACCCTCCAGATGCACAGCAGGTGACGATGGTGGACCGCCCGGCTGCTCTGGCCTGTTAAGGCGGGGGAACGGACGTGATGGCGCGGGCTGCGGCCGCGCATGCAAGGAGCGATCCAGAGCCTCTGGCGGCGTGGATAACGGGCGCGACGGCGTAGGCTGTTCTACTCCACCGGGCTTTGTGTTTGGATAGACGGGACCGGCCAGATCTCGCAAACCCATCGCCAGGAGCAGGCGGCTTATTTCAGGGAACTGGGCAGCTGAGGCAGACAGCTTGAACGCCTTACCGGTACGGTAATGCTCAAGCGCGGCGCCAAGTTCGTCGATGGTCTCTATCAATCGCCGGGCATAGGCGTTCGCCCCTTCCAGGTGCATCAAGCGCTCAGCCATCAGGTTGAGGCTGATGGCGAGGGGAAGGAGTTCTCCGCTGGTCAGGTGAGCGCGAGCGCGCAAGTCGCCATTCGCCAGTTTTGCCTGCACCTCCTTGAGATGGTGAATGCCTTGCTCCAGATCGATATTGCGCCTGGAAATCATCATCGCCTGCTCCTCCACATGCAGATTGGCCGTCGCCAGGTTCGTAAGCGCCTCCGCCTGCTGCTGTGTCAGCTGCTCGTTATCTATAATTGTCAGGATCTGGCGCAACACCACCAATCCTACTACCCCGACAGTAGAGAAGAAGAGTACGGGACGCAGCGCCATCTGTAACCGGTCTGACGAGAAAATATTGAGTCCCAGTACAAAGAAGAGCAGGGCCACCAGACCATAGGTGACAAGCTGGGCAAAACCAAACGAAGCGCGTTCAGCCTGCTGTTGTAGACGATGGACAAATATGGTCGTCGAGGTAGCTGGTAGGAAACGGCGCAGGTACGCGGCCAGACCGATTGTAACCAGGCCCCACAGCCAGCCAAGATCCATCCAGGTGCCTTCTACATAAGTGTTTGCATTCTGCTGGATGTTAAAAAGAAAATCAGACATGATAAAAAAGCAGATGCCACTCCCCACCACAATGAAGGCAGCGCGGCGTGCCATTGCCCGTGTCTGCCCTGCACGCCTCTGGCCCCTTAAAATTAGCAGCACGACGCAGCAGAGCAGCGCTATATCAGAGATAGGATAGTAGAGTCCAATGAACTTTGCCAGAAGGTCTTCGCTCGAATCCAGCGCCTTCGCACCCAGCAGCAAATACCAGCCGATAGCCAGCATCGAACCCATAGCGATCAGGCTATCGAGCACGATAAACTTGCGCCCGCGATCGGATTGAGGGGAGGGTTGGAGCAATAGACCGACAAAGACGAAAAGGGGGAAGCAAGAATAGCCAATATCCGCAGGAGAAGGAAAGGGACTTTGATGATTGAGCACATAGTAGCGCCAGATACTTTCTCCAAATCCCCACATGAGAACTCCACAGGCAATGAGTACCCAGGCAATTTGCTCACGATCTAACCACGGCTCGACCTTTTCTCCAGCGCGGATAGGGGTGCAGACGGCCCAGAGCGCCAGCGTTCCGCCGATGATCGCGCCTGTTAACTCCGAAAACTGCCAGGCGTTCCCTCCCAGATGAAACAGGACGGCGACCGTCAGAAACGCTGTGATGGCTACAAGGATTTCAATGAGTGTGCGTGAAAGCGAGCGCATCGGATACCTCCTTGGTGGACTGCCAAAAATAAGGTCTCATGATTGTGCAGCGAATGAGATAGGATATGAAAGTGCGGGGAACCGGACATGCATTCCTTATCAAACGAAGGAAAGCTGTCCACATATATGCCGGTGACTATAGCTCATCTCGCTGAGCGAAAGAAGGGGGAAGCAGGGACGTTTACGGCAGGACGCCACAAACTTTCCCTCCTTCCCCCTGGGCATTTTTGCGCCTCTATGATATCGTCGCCGCAATTAGGATATGTTGAAAATTACTGACTATCGTGAGTGAGATAAGCATGATCCCCGGCTTCGATATCGAATCGCTCAATAAACTGGGTAAGCTCATTGCTGAACTGGAACGCTTCCACCTCGAAGGTGCCGCTCCAGGCGATTTTGCGGTGGCGGACCTTCTTGACGACGAGGAGCAGAGCTTCTTTGCCGTGCGCGGGCTGGCCGACTTCTGGAGCGAATCAAGCGTTGTCGATTTCGCCCAGCACATGACCGACCTGGTAATCGGCGCCCATAACCAGCGCCAGGCCGATCTGACGATGGTTATGCAGGGCACACCGCGTGAACTCTCTATTTTCATTTCCCTGGGAAATACTGATACCGCGCGCGCTATCCTGGAAGGCATCTTCCCTGGCATCATCCTGGAGCCGGTGCCAACATCCCAACTGGTTGAGCGCCTGCGCGCCTGCTGTCTCATCAAGGGCCTGCTGACAGGCATCCCCAGTCGTAATCTCCGCAACGAGCAGGGTCAGAAGATTGCCGATCCGCAGCGCCAGCAGGATCAGCCGCTGCTGGAGCGCGTGATTCGTGGTATGCATGGCGCAAGCTGGGCCTATATCGTGCAGGCGCACCCACGCCCACGCAGCAAGGTCATCGAGGATCGCATGAAATCCATCGATCTGCTCACCCAGATTACCTCGCGTTCGCGCGTCCAGTGGCAATCGACGCAGCAGGAGAGCCAGCAGTTCACAACGACGAGTTCCGGCGGCCAGACGCAGACCTATAGCGGCGACCTGGTGAACTATCGCGCGCAGTATCTCATACGCTTGCTCGAACGCGATCTGGAGCGCATTGACCAGGCTGCCGCAACCGGACAATGGATCGTGCGCACCTGCTTTGGCGCTGCTCAGGCCCACGATGCGCGGCGTCTCGCCTCGCTGCTGCTGGGCACGCTGGCCGGCACCGATTCACGCCCGGAGCCGCTGCGCGCCTCGCTCTGCCAGCCGAACGGTCTGCCATTGGAAGCTTTCTCGACCTTTCTGACTTCCGCAGAGGTTGCAACGCTGATCCAGTTTCCGCGCGAGGAGGTCCCCGGCTATACCATCCAGGACTATGTGCGTTTCGATGTCGATTTTCGCGCCCCGGAGGATATGACGCTGCCGCTGGGCCATATTCAGCAGAACGGCAGGGATATGCCCGGTACGTTCAACATCTCGCTGGACGCGCTCGCCAAGCATGCAGTAGTGATAGGCGTGACCGGCAGCGGCAAAACGACGACGGTGATGGGCCTGCTGGATCGCGTGATCGAGGCGGGCAAGTCGTTCCTGGTGATCGAGCCGGCCAAGACCGAGTATCGTGCGCTGCGCTCGGCGCTGGCCCCACGCAGCGAACTGCGCGTCTATACGCTGGGCAATGAGACGGTAGCCCCGTTTCGCCTCAATCCCTTCGAGTTTGAGACCGACGACGAGCCGGGCAGCGTTTCCCTGCTCACCCACATCGACTTTCTCAAGGCTGTCTTTAATGCCGCCTTCATCCTCTATGCTCCCATGCCACATGTGCTGGAAGAGGCGCTGCACGAGGTCTACGAGGATAAGGGCTGGGACATCGCCAGCGGCATCAACCGGCGCGTGCAGGACTGGTCGCAGCGTCATCGCTATCCCATCTTTCCGACGCTGACCGATCTCTATCGCAAAGTGGAGGTTGTAACCGAGCGCCTGGGCTATCACGATGAGGTCGAGCGCAACGTCAAGGCCGGGCTGAAGGCGCGCATCGGCTCCCTGCGCATCGGCTCCAAGGGGCTGATGCTCGATACGGCGCGCGGCATCCCTATGCAAGACCTGCTCTCAAAGCCAACGATCCTGGAGATGGAGAATATCGGCAACGATGATGAAAAAACGTTCCTGATGGGCCTCTTCCTCGCCAAACTCTACGAGTATCGCCGCCTCCAGGCCGCCACGGGCCAGCAGCCCTCAGGATTACAAAACCTGCTGGTGATCGAGGAGGCGCACCGCCTGCTGCAAAACACCTCTACCTATGTCGATGTCGAGTCGGCGAACCCGCGCGCTCAGGCCATCGAAGTCTTTACCAACATGCTCTCGGAGATGCGCGCCTATGGACAGGGCGTGCTGGTCGCGGAGCAGATTCCGAGCAAGCTGGCCCCCGATGTGCTCAAGAATACCAATCTCAAGATTGTGCACCGCCTCATCGCCTACGATGATCGCCGGAGTATCGGCCACACCATGAACCTGAACGACGAGCAGCAGACTTACCTCGGCATCCTGACGCCGGGCATGGCCGCCGTCTACGCCGAGGGCGCGGACCACGCCTATCTCGTGCGCATGGAAAACTATAAACGCAGGCTCACGCCGCTAATCGATGCACAGCTCAAGTTTATCAGCCGCGAATATGCCTCTGTTGCGCCGTTCCAGGCCATTCCCGATCTGACCGAGTACGATCTGCCGCGCACACCATCCGGCGGCCCCGATCCCCTCATTTTCCAGACGGCGGGCAAACTGCTCGACGCGGAAAGCTGCCGCTGGCTCTGGGCGCAACTGCTGCTGCGCATGCTGTCGAGTCCGGCCCACGTCTACGAGACGCTGGTACGTTTCTCAGATCTGATCGAGGCAGAAATGCCACACCTGCCGCCCGGCGAGCATGATGCGATTCTGCGCATGTTGATGGTGCGAGGCAGCATGCAGCTTATGCACGAACGCGGAGCGCAATTCGGCTGGAGCTATGCCCGGGTGGAGGAACTGCGCGTGCCACTGACACGCGGCCTGCTGGGCCTGCTACATGGCTATGACCTGGCGCGAACATCAACCGATCTCGATCCCGAAGAGCTGATGAGCCGCGTGGAGCAGGCGGTGGCAAAAGCGTCGCAGCCGCTGGACGAGTTTACCGACAGCTACGAGCGCTTCTTGCAGCGCCGACAGGGGCCATTCACCGGCTGCCTCCACTGCCCGGCGAAGTGCCTCTATCGCGCCGAGGTACACACGCTGCTCTCCTCCAGGGATCAGCAATGGCTCGACAGCGAACTCTCCGGCATGACGCCGGGCACAAACGAGGAACGCTACGCGGCTCTGGCGCAGGCGACAATGCGCCTGGCGCAAAACTGGCTCGGCGGCGAGGAAGAGAACGAAGCGCTGCCCGCCATCAGCTATTGTACCGCGCTGCACCTCGTCGACAGGCAGAAGCTTACCGAATACGAGCAGGTCACAGCCGGCACGCACCTCAAATCCTCCATCCTGGATCAGATCTGAACCGTCCCTGCTTCCCCCTGGCTGCGCCGCGTGTCTTCGCGTAAGCTTTACACAGGAGGCTTTTTCGCTGTTTTCCGTAAGGAGGTCTCTCATGCTCAGCATCCTCGCCCTCTCACCGAGCAGTCGCGCGGCTGCGCCGCGCCAGGAATGTATAGTGTTGTGTGAGAAATGGGCGAAGCCCATTTCTCACACAACACTATACATTCCTGATGAGCACCGCAGGCGCGAACAGGCGATGGTTTAGGGCATCAGACACATTCTTACAATACAGAAACGAGATCTATTCTCTGCTCTATTTCATGATTATACAAGCAAAAGGAGCATGGTATGCCTTTCTTTAATAGGGGGCATGAGACAACCGGGCATCTTCCACCTGAGGGGTCCCGGCCAAACAACCTCGTGTCTTTCTTCAGGCGTTCACCAGAGGGTGCTAACTCGGGTCGTTCTAATAAAGTAAGCCCTGTTCTTCCGATTAATACTGCTGAAACCCCAGCCCCCAGTAACCCGGGCCCATCATCTGAGGCCAGAACACCAGCGACAGAAAGTGCTAAGGAGGCAAAAGGTGAGCCAGGCGCGCAGACGAAAGTGGGCACAGCGGATCAATCCGGGGAGCAGAAACCCGGAAAACCAGGAGAAACGGAGGCGGAGATCGCCGCAACTGTCACGCTTGAAGAAGCCGTAGAGGCGGCAGCAGGCCAGGGCGATGACAGCAGCAGTAATCAGTCCTCGCAGGATAACACAAACCGGGGGGATCTAAATCGCGCCTGGCCCCCTGAGGGTGAATGGAAAAAGCAATGGGAGCAGGCCGTCGGAGGTGACAAAACAATCAGTCATCTTGACAATCTTCGTAGTACCTCAGATGGGACTGTAAGTGAGCACGCTATGGCGCTGCGAGACGGGAACGGTAACGTTCTCGCCATTGAGACTGGTACCCGGTATTTTAACAGTAAGGACAAGTCACGAGAGCCAGATGAGCGCCGGGTGTATACCCGGTTTGCAGATGGCCGCGTAATAGAACAGCAGTTTTCAAAGACCCGCTCATCAGATGGCCGCTCCCGTGTTCTGGAGTATACCAGGCGCGAGTCTGATCCCAACGGCGCTGGCCCAGTCATCTCCCGAAATCTTACCATAAGCGATGATGGCGCCTGGAAATACACGGAAACTGGTCCAGATGGTACAAGGACTATATCACATCAATTCGATTCGAGTCAACAAAAGTGGACGACCACAGAGACACCCGGTTCGCAAACAAAAGAGATCGGAGAACCATCAAGAGCTCCCCTTGATCATTCCCAAACGCTTAGAGAGCTCGGAGTTGAGATCCCCAGCGAGAATATGATCGAATCTCCCCTCGAATCCCTCGCCAACGGGGATCCCGCTGCGGATGTCATAAGCATCGAGGAAGGCGGTTCAACGCCTGAGCATCCCGACCCTGAAAGTGGCGGCACCGGTGAGTCAGGAGCGGAAGAATCTACGGCTACTCCAAATAGCATTACCGAACAAGATAAGCCAAATATAGAACAGCATGTAAATAGTGAAAATACTGTAACTGATGAAGTAGATGAAGACAGCGGTGCTGGTGGCGGCGCCGATAGAGAAGATACGCCACCCGGCAACGAAGGCACTAAAGGTAGCGGCAATGGCACAAATGAATCTGCAAGGACCACTGGGGAGCCCCCGGTGGCTGGGACCGACAAGGGAAATGAGTCTTCTGGCAGCGCAGAGGCCACACCCACCCAGCAAGCCGACAAGCCCCCAGAGACTCCTACAGCCGCTGCACCCGGTGAGGGAGGCAATAGCGGCGGTAACGCTGACACTGGCAAACCACCCGGCCCGGGGAGCAGCGACAGCAGTAATAGCGGAGACAAACCAAAGGCCGGCCCTGAAGCCAACGAAGCAGCATCCAGGCTCGCGCGCGACTACGATGCTGCGCTGAACATTCCCTCATCGCCAGAGGAGGCGCAGGAACAGGACTTCAAACTTGATCGCCTTGGCCCGCATACTGATCCGAAAAACCGCATTGAGACCACAACGCTGACCAGAACAACTCTCAACGGAGATGGCTCTAGAACTCATGAGACCATCCAGTTCAAAAAGCTCCCGGATGGCGGGCGACAGGCTGAACTGACGAGAGGTACACAATTAAAAGGGGCCACCATCTCTGAAAGGGCTAGCAGGAAGATCGTCACTGACACATCTGGCAACCCGGTCCAGGTTACACGGCTAGAGAGAACAATCACATCTGGCGGTAGCCCCGCAGTCAGAGAGGTCATCACACACAACCGACGCATAAATGGTCAAAGCCTTGAGCATATCAGGATGACGCCACAATCAGATGGCACAGTCAGGACTGAAAGGGCCACTACCAACTATAACGGTGCTGGTCAACCCGTTAATTCAAGCTATAGCGTCGAGACTGGTACTATTAACGCAAAGGTTAACACTCATGAGAATGGCACTTCCACTTACAGACAAAGCACCGGCAAAGAGGCTACAGGATCTGATTTCCCCCCCGGCACAACGGCCATTCTCGATTATGACGCACAAGGTCGGCTCATCTCTTCCAAGGTTCTTGATGCAGACGGGAAACCTGTTGCTAATCCAGAGGACCACCCCTTTGTGCAAAGGCACATCGCCCTCGATAAGACTATAGCTGAGGCTGCGGTTGCTGGTTGGGGGAAAACGCCGGGCGGTGCCGAGGTTGGTGAGGCTGTCAAGAATGTTGGTAAAACAGGCGAGGATGCCGAGACAGGTAATGAGAGTGAGGAGTCCGATCATAGCCATAGCAAAAGCGAAGCTCTGAAGCAGGGCTTACAAAAAGAATTGCAAGCACGAGATAGGGGAAGAGGTAAAAAGGAAAGCAACGGTAGAGACCTACGGCAGACCGATAACGGCAATAGCGACAGCGGGAGTGACAACCCAAAGAGATCTTCGATTCAGCAAGGTTCAGTATCAAATGGAATAGCAGGAGACATGATTACGAAAGGCATGAATAATACTGTAGTTATGGGCAACCAGATCAACATCGGGTCAGGTGGAGGCAGAGAGCGAAAAGCAGGAGAATTGTTGAGGCAGATCTCATTTGGTTTGATCGCCATCAATGTCTCCTTAGGCCATATGAAAAATACGGAAACGCAGGGAGCGGAAAGGGTTACGACTAGCGCAACTCATCACTGATATTCCACACCCAGAAGACGCGGGACGACTGGTTTGCGGGAGGCGGAGCGGCAGGCGCTCACGACTTCCCGCGTTTATGGTGTCCAGGCGTCGGCGTGGGCGTGGGGGGAGCGGGCGTGGGTGTGCGTTTTGGTGCTGGTATGGCAGTGGGCGTGGGTTCCGGCGTTGGTGTGGGCAAAGGAAGGATCGACACGGGCGTGGGCGCACCCACAGAGGCCGGGGAGGGCACGCGAGCCAGGAGAACCAGCCCGCTCATAGGAGGCAGCGTCACCACACTTTCTTGCATCTGACCTTCCAGGTTGGAATAGAGTCGCCCGGCTGGCAGCCGGACCTGATAGCTATGCCGCCCATCGGGATTGACGAGGCTCTCCCCCTGACTGAAATCGCGCAGGTACACCGCTCCTCCTCGCCCCACCGCGACGCTGTACATCTGCCCCAGCGGCGCTCCCACCTGCGCCGCATAGGAGGGATAATACAGGTATTGTCCAAATTGCTGCTCTTTGCCGATGTAGAGACCCGCATGCGCCTCCTGCCCCATCAAATAGGAGGCCAGCGCCCACTGCACCTGCTGGCTGTCCAGGCTGAACTGATGCGGCGGCGGCGTGAACTGGTTGACAATGTAAATCGCCTTATGCTGCTGCTGCACCTG
>Ga0070739_10006122_pt1 | contig 13374 bp, 11 predicted proteins | sample Coa_R1_7_FD_66445 | JGI IMG/M metagenome (GOLD analysis project Ga0070739, IMG submission 66445) | Surface soil microbial communities from Centralia Pennsylvania, which are recovering from an underground coalmine fire - Coalmine... | ecosystem: Environmental > Terrestrial > Soil > Unclassified ... | reverse complement strand
GTCTGGTCACGGGCGAACGCCGAGCGCTGGATCGGCCTGGGCGAGCGGGATGGGGCGCTGCTGCGCGATCGGATTATGGAAGCCGCGCCGCGAGCGTCTGCGCCAGACTGACCGCATCCTGTCCCTCGGGCACATTCGCGTAACCCCCGATCCTGCTGCCCTTGCGAAAAATGCAGATCCTGCCGAGGTACGGGTCGCTCACCTCGAACGAATCCTGAGTCACTGCCGTATCATGCGCGGCGGCGAATCGCGCTCGCAGTTTCGTCATTACCGCGGAAGCGTGTGCCGGTGAGGCTTCGGTTACCACGAACGCCTTCCCAGCCCCGTACTGCGCCACATACCCGCGCTTCAGCGCGCCGATTCCGAGCACGCTTTCCGGCACGAGCCTCGCCGTGCCTCCGTCCATGCCCGGTGGAAACCAGTTGAACGCATCAGCGCGCGCGACGCTGCCCTCGATGCGTGCTGCGTAAACCTCTGCCATGGCACGCAGCTCCGCAGTGTGGTCGCCTTCCTGTTCGGCCGCAACTTCGACGAAATACCTGTCCTTCGCGAAGATGGCCTTGCGCGGCGCTACTTGTCCACCGGTTCCAATCGGTTCGATCGACTGGCCGGAGTCACGATTTGACAGAAACATTCCGTACGCCGATTCACCGTCCGGAAACTCGGAGACGTCGACGATCACTGTGGCGTCGCCTTTGGCGCAGGTGATCCCGTTCATGCGCACGAAGCCATAAACGAGATACCCCTCCGAATTGCCGTCCATGTACTCGAACAGCTTGTCGCCTTCATACAGGCGCGCGGGGCCGCGCTGCCGCCATCCAGCCCCGATCCCACAATCGAGCAGCGACGCGATGGCCAGCGCCGCCACTACGATCACGCGAAGCACTCCTGCGCCCGGCTCAGGCGCGCCTGAACGTGCACGCCGCGCGGGCACTGGACCGTGCACTCCGGACAATCGCCGCAGCGCACGTCGCGCATCTGTGCCGGCAGCGCGCGGAAATGATCCCGGCCCAAAGAGAACTGCCCGTAGCCGTCCGAGTACATGTAGAAGCGCAGCATGTCAGCCACAGCGAGGCCGTGCGTGCACTGGCCTTCACAGGCGCCACACATGTTGCAGTACGACTCGCGAATCCCCGCCGCGCGCGCCTGGAGCACCTTCTCGTCAATGGGGGACAGGGGCTGCCACATGGCCTTCAGATTTTCGTCCAGCTGATCCATGTCGGTCATGCTGGGAATCGCCGTATCCACCCTAAGGTTACGCAGCACCCATTTCAGCGCGGCCAGCGAGGCCCCTTCATGGCCCAGAATCTCCTTCGTCTTCGGCGCGCTGGCGCGCTTGCCTCCGGCCATCACCTTCATGGCGACAATGCCGAGCCCCGCATCGGCAGCCTGGCGGATCGGCTCCTCGATCGTGGTCTCCATGAAGTAGTTGTAGGCCGTTAGCACGACATCGAAATGGTCCTTGTGCGCCACGATCGCGGGCATCAGCTCGGCCTGGCCGCCATGCGTGCTCACGCCCGCGAAGCGGATCTTACCGGCCCTGCGCGCGATCTGTTGCGCTTCCATCAGCTCGTCTTTGAGCTGGTCGGGCTTCGACTTGCCGTGCAGATACCAGATGTCGACGTGATCGGTGGCCAGCTCTTTCAGGCTGGTGTCCAGATCGGCGAGCGCCTGCTCTTTGGTACCGGCGCCGGTCTTGGTGGAGATGAACACGCGGTCGCGCCGGCCTTTCAGCGCCGCGCCTACCATGCGCTCGCAGTTGCCGTTCTGATAAACGCGGGCGGTGTCGAAATAATTGACGCCGAGATCGGCCGCCCGCTGGATGACTGTTGGATCGGAGGTGATCATCGTGCCGAATGCCACACGAGTCACCTTCAGACCCGTTTTACCCAGCACGCGATACTCGAGTTTCTGATTTGCAATCAGCTCCGGCAGCCCATCCGGCTTCGGCGGAAGCTTCTGTGGCATTGCGGTCAGAACCGCGGGCGCACCAATGCCCGCGATGAGAAACCTGCGTCGCGAGGATTCCTCGTTCATGATTTTGTCCTGAGAATGAGATATAAGTAGGGCGACTTCAAACTATCACAGTTGAATGGAGGTCGGATGACTCTCGCACTTTCACGCCGCGAGCTGTTTCAAGCCGGCGCCGCATCCCTGTCGCTGGCCATGGCAGCCCGCCGGGCCGCCGCGCAATCCCCCGCCCCTTTACCGCCACCGCTGGTTCCCAACGACACTCGCGCGGCCGTTTCACTGATGAAAGGCGAAGACCGGCGCAGGAACGTCTACAACGCACTCATGGCTATCGATCATCAAATCGCGCCGGCCCTGAAGCACAAAAAATACGTCGTCATCAAACCGAATAATGTCTCCACCGTACGCCAGCTCGCTTCCACGCACCCGGACGCCGTGCGCGGGATGCTCGACTATCTATCCGAGCGCTTCCACGGCCCGGTGATGATTTCCGAAGCCTCCGCGGGCGAAACAATGGAGGGATTCGAAACGTTCCATTACCCGCAGGTGGCCCGCGAGTACAAGCGCGTCAGCCTTCTCGACCTGAATGCCGAGGCGAAGTACCAGGTGCTGCCGGTGCTCGATTTCGATCTGCATCTGACCCCGGTCCGGCTCGCCGCGCGCCTGCTCGACCCTGAGGCGTTCGTGATGTGCTCGGCCATCCTCAAGACACACAACACCGTGGTCGCGACCTTGTCGGTAAAGAACATGTGCCTCGGCGCACCGCTGCACAACGCGCCAAAAGAGAAGCCCGAATGGAACGACAAGCGCCGCTACCACGGCGGCGTGCGGCAGACGCACTACGACATGTTCCTCACGGCGCAGAAACTGCGGCCGTTCTGGGGCGCCACGGTGATCGACGGCTACGAGGGCATGGAAGGCAACGGGCCGTCGGCGGGCACGCCGGTTCCCTCGCGCGTGGCCATTGCCTCAATGGACTACATTGCCGCCGACCGTGTCGGCGTCGAGGCCATGGGCGTCCGCGCGGAGAATATCGGCTACCTTCTGTATTGCTGGCAAGCCGGCCTTGGCCAATACGATCTGAACCGGATCGACATCATCGGCGAGAACCTCGCCTCGGTGCGGCGAACCTACCGCCAGCACAACGACATCGACCGCGAGCTGCAGTGGATGGGACCCATGCTGGACCTGCCGCCGAAGCTGGGCTGATCAGGGTTCCAGCCGCTTGAGCGCCTCGCGCATCACGCGCGCATACTCCTCCATTTCCAGCACGCAGTCCTGGCATGGCTCGCACAACAGCAGGTGCTCCTCCACCCTGTCGCGAGCGGCCTCGGCCAGTTCGCACCGAGAGTACGCCTCAAGCTCGTCCCTGCATGGGTGATCCACGCAGAGATAGATGCTGATGGGAGAGAAATCAGAAACCGCAAACATGAGCGACGCTATAGTGCGCCAGAGGTGCTGAAAATCTCACCCGTTGAATCCTCTTGGACGAGGGCGACAATAGGGACTATGGCGCTCGACCCGAAAGCCGGCAAACCTGCTACTCCCGACATGTTGGTTGACGTTCCCCGGCTGATCACGGCCTACTATGCGTTGCAGCCGGATCCGGATGCGCCCGAGCAACTGGTTTCTTTCGGTACATCAGGACACCGCGGCACATCCTTAAAGAACAACTTTAATGAGAACCACATCCTTGCGATTACCGAAGCCATTTGCCGCTACCGCAAACAGGAGCAGATCGACGGTCCGCTGTACCTGGCCAAAGACACCCACGCTTTGTCGGAACCGGCCTTCGCCAGCGCGCTGGAGGTCCTGGCGGCACATGATGTAACGGTTTGCGTGGATTGCGATCTGGCGTATACGCCGACGCCCGCGCTCTCGCATGCGATCCTCACCTGGAACCGAGGAAGGGAGAGCGGCCTGGCAGATGGCATTGTGATCACGCCCTCCCACAATCCTCCGGAGGATGGCGGCTTCAAATACAACCCGCCCAGCGGCGGCCCCGCAGACACAGGCGTTACGAAGTGGATTCAGGACGAAGCCAATCGGCTCCTCGCCGCAGGCCTCTCCGGCGTGAAGCGGACCACGTACCAGAAGGCCCTAAAAGCGGGCGGGACGCAGCGCTTCGACTACCTCAGCCATTACGTGAACGATCTGTGCCATGTCATTGATATGGATTCGATTCGCGGCGCGCGTCTAAACCTGGCCGTCGACCCGCTGGGGGGCGCCGGCGTGTTCTATTGGCCGCGCATTGCCGAGCACTACAAGTTCCCACTGACAGTCCTGAACAGCACCGTTGATCCCACGTTCCGGTTCATGACCGCTGACTGGGATGGCCGCATTCGCATGGACTGCTCCTCCCCATACGCCATGGCCAGCGTCATTGCGCTGAAGGACCGCTTCGACGTCGCTTTTGCCTGCGACACCGATCACGACCGCCACGGCGTGGTGACGCGCAGCTCCGGCTTACTGAACCCGAATCACTATCTGGCAGTCGCCATCTCGTACCTCTATCGCAATCGCAGCTCCTGGCGCGCGGACTCGGGGGTCGGCAAGACCGTCGTGAGCAGCAGCATGATTGACCGGGTGGCCGCAGGCCTCGGCCGCAGGCTCGACGAAGTGCCGGTCGGATTCAAGTGGTTCGTACCCGGGCTGCTGGACGGCTCCGTTGCGTTCGGAGGAGAAGAGAGCGCCGGGGCATCGTTCCTGCGCTCGAACGGCGAAGTATGGAGCACTGATAAAGACGGCATCATCATGGGTCTGCTGTCGGCCGAGATCATGGCCCGTCAAGGACGGGATCCGGGCGAGCTTTACAGCGAGCTGACGGCGCGCTATGGCAACCCGGTTTATGAACGTATCGATGCGCCCGCGACCCCGGAGATCAAGAAGAAGCTTGCGGGCGCTTCACCCGACGATCTGCGGTCGAACGATCTTGCCGGCGAGAAGATCGAGAAGGTCCTCACCACAGCGCCCGGCAACGGCGCCGCGATCGGAGGCATGAAAGTAATGTCGGCGAATGGCTGGTTCGCCGCCCGGCCTTCGGGCACCGAGAACGTGTACAAAGTCTACGCCGAGAGTTTTCTCGGCGAAGCTCACCTGCGCCGGATCCAGCAGGACGCGCAGGCGCTGATCTCCAGCCTTTAGGGAGAACGAAATGCAACTCGAGACGATTACTCTGGCCGGTGGATGCTTCTGGTGCCTCGAAGCGGTTTACGACGACGTGGAAGGAGTGCTGTCCGTGGAATCCGGCTATATGGGCGGGCATAAAGCGAACCCGACCTACCAGGAAGTGTGCACCGGCCGCACTGGGCACGCCGAAGTGGTGCAGATCACTTTCGACCGGGACGTTATCACCGCGAAAGACATCCTTGAAATCTTCTTCGCTATCCATGACCCGACCACGCGCGACCGGCAGGGCAACGATGTCGGCCCGCAATATCGCTCGGCGATTTTCTATCACAATGAAGCGCAGCGTCAAGCAGCCGAGGAGATTATCCGCGAGCTGCATCTGCCGGTGGTGACGGAAGTGCAGCCCGCGTCAGTGTTCTACAAGGCCGAAGACTACCATCAGGAGTACTTCACGAATAACCCGAACCAACCCTACTGCATGTTCGTGGTCAGCCCGAAAGTGCAGAAATTCCGAAAGTCCTTTGCGGCGCGCCGCAGACAGCCCGGGTAGGTTTCGTCAATCGCACCTTAGAGCGGTCATGGGGTCGAGGCGGCTGGCCCGGTGGGCCGGAATCCAGGCTCCGAGGACCGCGACCGCGGCCAGTACGGCGATGGCGGCGATGTAGGTGATCGGATCGCGGGGACGGAGGCCGAACAGGAGTGATGCGGCAGTGGAGGCGAGGGCGGCCGCGCATACGGTTCCGATGAAAGCGCCGGCGCCAACGAGCAGGGCCGCATCCTTCATGACCAGGGCGATGACCTCGCTGCGGGTCGCGCCGAGGGCCATGCGGATGCCAAGCTCGTTCTGCCGGCGCACTGCGATATAGGCGATAACGCCGTAGAGACCCACCGCAGCCAGAATGACCGCCAGCGCGCCGAAGAAGCCGGAGAGCGCGGCCATGAGGCGATCGCGCGTGAGGCTGATATCGATTTGCTGGCGGAACGGATGAAGCTCGACGGCGATGCCGGGATGCAGCCGCGAGAGGCGCTCGCGCACTTCGGAGATGATGCTGCCGAGCGGCGCCGAGGACCGGATGTAGGCGAGCATGTAGTCGTCGTTGCTGGTTTGCGGCGCGTAGGCCATGGCCTCGATGGGGCTGTGGAGGTCGAAGTAGCGGGTATCTTTCACCACGCCGATGATCTGGTAGTCCGTGGCGGGATAGTTCGGCTCAGTGATGGTGCGGAAGGTGCGGCCGATGGGATTCGCATCGCCGAAAAACCGGCGCACGAAGGCCTGATTGACGATGGCGACATTGCGGTCGCGATCGGTGAAGTCGCGGCCGGCGAGCAGCGGCATGTCGAGCGTGGCGAAGTGGCCCGGGCTGACCCAGGTAAAGGCGGATGAATTCAGAACTGCGCCGGCGTGCACGCCGAGATGCCACATCCCGCCGGTGACGACGAAGTTGGTTGTGGTGGCGACGGAGTCGATGCGGGGCATGCCGCGGATCTCGTCGAGCACGGTTTTCTCGCGTGCGTGCGCGTGACTCAGGTCGATAGTAGCCAGCAGAACGCCCTTGCTTCGAAAGCCGGGATCGAGGGTGAGGAGGTTGCGGAAGCTGCGCACGAACAGCAGGGCGCCGACGACGAGCACCAGCGAGACGGACACCTGTACGACCACCAGGGCGCGCTGGAAGGAGAAGCGCGCGTGCGCGGCGGTGAGGCCGCGTCCGCCGGACCTGATGGTATCGCCGGGGTCCATGCGCGAGGCGCGGAGAGCCGGAGCGAGCCCGAAGAGCACGCAGCAGGCGATGGCCACGCCGGCGATGAAGGCGAGCACGCGCCAGTCGACGCCCACGGCAAGCGTGAGCGGATCGTCAGCATTGTTAAGGAAAGCGAGGATGGACATGCTCAGCAGGCGGGCCAGCGCCGCGCCGAGAACCGCGCCGGTGGCAGCGAGCAGAAGGCTTTCACAGAGCGATTGCTGGATGAGGCGGCGGCCGGACGCACCGATGGCGAGGCGCAGGGCGAACTCGCGCTGGCGTGCGCTGGCGCGGGCGAGCATCAGATTCGCGAGGTTGGCGCAGGCGATGAGCAGGACCAGGCCGGTGACGCCCAGCAGCAGGTATAACGAACTGCTGTACCGGGTCCGCAGGCGGCTAATGCCGTTGGCGGCCGGCTTCGCCTGGAGACGAAAAGCGCGGTATTGGCTGAGCACCTGTGTGGAGTAGCCGGTGGGAATCGTGGCCTGCATCAGGCCAGGACTGATGGCGCGCAGATAATCGTTGGCCTGTTCGATGGACCAGCCGGGCGCGCGGCGTGCAAGGACGGTAAGCCAGGAAAGATCGGAACGGGTGAACCAGTCGTTGGTGGGCTGCATCGTGCGCAGCCAGCAGATGGGAGCGGCGACGTCGAACTGGTGTTCGACCTCGAGGCCATGAAAGCCGGGCGCCGAGACGCCGATGATCTCCATGGGTATGTTGTCGATGACGATGCGCCTGCCGACGGCGGAGGAGCTTCCGCCGTACTCGGTTTGCCAGAACCCGTAGCCGAGCACAACGCCGGCATCGCAGGTGTCGTCGCGGAACAGGCGGCCGGCGGCGGGCTGGACACCGAGGGTGTGGAAGAAGTTGCTGGTGACCAGCGACGCGCGGACACGGCGCATGCGGGTGATATCGCCGATGGGAACGTCGCGATCGGTCCAGGCGAGCACGCCGGAGAAGGGCCGGTGATGGTCGTGGAGTTGTTGCCAGAGCGCGTAGCTGAGGGTGTTTTCGTTCTGGGAAACGCCCCAGCCGTTCTTTTCGGGGATGACGATTTGCACCAATTGCCCGGGATGCTGCACCGGGAGGCTGCGCAGGCGCACGGCGTCGAGCAGTCCGAAGATGGCCGTGTTGGCGCCGATGCCAAGGGCGAGCGTGCAGATGGCGGCGACAGTGAAAGCCGGGCTGAGGCGCAGCGTGCGGGCGGCGAATCGCAGATCGCGGGCGAGCGATTCGAGCCACACCGTCCCGCGCGCTTCGCGGCACTCCTCCTTCAGGCCTTCCAGGCCGCCGAGCTGGAGCAGGGCTTCGCGGCGGGCCTGGGCAGGATTGCGGCCGGCGCGGATCTTGTCGGCGACGGCGCGCTCGATGTGGTCGCGGAGTTCGGCGTCGAGTTTGGCCTCGAGCCGGCGGCCGTGAAGGAGACGGCCGAGCCAGGTCATGAGGCGGTCTCCTGTTGAGTGAGGTGGGCAGCCTGCGAGAGACCTGGCGGGCTGAGAGCCCGCCGCAGGGCGAGGCCCTGCCCCCCATCGGACCTCATGAGGCGGCGTCCTCGTCGGCCAGGCGCAGGATGAGGCCGACCGCTTCGGCGACGCGGCGCCAGTTTTCGGTTTCGCTCTGGAGCTGGCGGCGGCCTTTGGCAGTCAGTTTGTAGAACTTCGCCTCGCGGCCGGTTTCGGATTCCTTCCAGTCGGCGGTGAGAAAGCCCTTGTTCTCCAGCCGGTGGAGAGCCGGATAGAGGGAGCCCTGCTGCACGCGGAGCGCGTCGCGCGAAATCTGCTGGATACGCTGGGCGATGGCGTAGCCATGCACGGGGCCGAGCGCGGCCACCTGGAGGATGAGCAGGTCGAGGGTGCCCTGGGGGAGATCGGTATTGGGAGCGTCCATACCTTGCACTTCTACATATACGCCAGAACGTGTAGAAGGTCAAGGTGTCTGGGATATGCTGTTCGACGATGAGAACTGCTGCCTTGCTCCTTCTTTGTTGCGCGGCGTCCGCGCAGGTGTTCACGTTTACGCGCGAACAGATGATGGAATACACCGCGAAGAACCCCTACGACCGATTTGCGGACGGCCGGCCGAAGGTGCCGGACGACGTGCTGGAGAAAGTGCGCGGGCTGAGCGCGGAGGAGGTGTGGGCGGTACTGCCGGAGTTCGGGTACAAGCATCAGTACGAAGGCAACTGGATGATCGTGCATCCGGAGCGCAAGCTGGTGGGACGCGCGGTGACGGCGCAGTTCATGCCGGTACGGCCGGACGTGCAGAGCGTGGCGGAGGCGAAGGCCAATGCGTCTGGGCAGAAGCGCAACGCCAACCAGCGCGTCATCGACCTGCTGCAAAGCGGCGATGTCATGGTGGTGGACCTTTTCGGCAAGATCGAGGGTGGGACCTTCGTGGGCGACAACCTGGCGACGGCGATCTGGGCCACGACGAAGACGGGGCTGGTGGTGGACGGATCGGTGCGCGACATGGAGGGCATTTTCCCGCTGGGGATGCCGCTGTATATTCGCGGCGTGCATCCGACGCCGATCGAGGACGTGATGCTGACTGGAGTGAACATTCCGATTCGCATCGGGCAGGCGACGGTGATGCCGGGCGACGTGGTCTTCGGCGATCGCGAAGGCGTGTACTTCATCCCGCCGGAGCTGGTGGGCAAGGTGGTGCAGCGAGCGGAGGAGACGCATGTTCACGATGAATGGACAAAGATGAAACTGCTCAGCGGGAAATACAAGACCAGCGATATCTATCCGCATCCGCACGATCCGGCGCTTATCAAGGAATACGAGGAATACAAGCGGGAGAAGCTGGGACATTGAAGCCGGGGGACCGGGGGCGAAGAATCCGGGCTTCACTTTTCGTCATCGCCGCCGGACGGAACGGGGACATCAACAATTACACGCTGATCTACCTTTCAAACGACCCGGTGTCGCAGCCGAAGGCCTGGGGCTTCCGGCGTATTTCCTGACGGGAACGGAAACGGATCCGGCGCCGGGGCCGGGCCAGGACTTCAAGGCGAACTGGTGGTACAAGGGGCGCGCGGGGTGGTGAAACAGGCGGCGCACATGCAGGTGAGCGTGAAGTGAAACGGATTGCGGGGACGACGTGTGTCCCCGCGGATAGCGGCGACAATTCCGGTCGCAGGCCGGGCGCAATCGCTTATAATGCGGGCCATCGGAGGACGACCGGTGGCCACATCTCTTTACGCTCCGGATTTTCTGAACATTTTTGACCGTTATCGGGACAACGGTGGACCGCTTCAGGCGTTTCCTTCGCCGGCAGACTGGCGGGACATATGCATTTACTTCCTGATGGTGGATCGTTTCAATAATTCGCAGGCGCCGCCGCGGCATCAGCCGTTCGATGATGGCAGCTACAGGGATTTTCAAGGCGGTAACCTGGCCAGCGTTCAGGACCAGCTTGCATACATTCAGAACCTGGGCGCGGGGGCGATCTGGCTGAGCCCGGTGCTGAAGAATGTTCCCTTCGAGGGCGGGACTTATCACGGCTACGGGATTCACGACTTCCTGCACGTGGATCCGCGATATGCGCGCGATCCGAACCATGCCGACGATGAGCTTCGCGCGCTGGTGGACGCGGCGCACGAGCTGGGGATGTACGTGATTCTCGACATCGTGCTGAATCACACCGGGGACGTCTTCGCCTACGTATGCGATGCCGGAGAGACCAACTGCATCAACAACAACGGCTCGCAGGCGGATTTTCGAGGCAGCGCGCGCACGGTGAACTGGCGGGATGCGCAGGGAAATGCGCATGGCGACTGGGCCGATGCCGCCACGATTCCGAATCCGTCGACGGACGCGGTGGTGTGGCCAAGCGAGCTGCAGCAGAACAAGTACTACCGGCGGCAGGGCCAGCCCGGGGGCGGCGACGACACGACCGGTGATTTTGGATGGCTGAAGCAATTCTGCACCGAGACCACAGAGTTGCAGCAGTTCCTGATTCGCGCGTATCAATATGTGATCGCGCGCTTCGATATCGACGGCTTCCGGATCGACACACTGCGCTACCTGAAGAACAACCTGCCGCTGCTGTTCGGGAACTCAATTCGGGAGTACGCACTGAGCATCGGCAAGAAGAATTTCTTCACCTTTGGCGAGGTGTTCGTGGGCGACGCCGAGCAGCAGATCGCGCGGTTCATCGGCCGCACGACGACGGACAACACGGACATGGTGGGGGTGGACGCGGCGCTGGACTTTCCCCTGTTCTTCAATCTGAAGCCGGTGGTGAAAGGGTTCTCGCCTCCCTCGGCGCTGGTGGGCATGTACACGTTTCGCAAGCAGGTGGAGGAGAACGTCCTGAGCTCGCACGGTGACGCCACACGGTACTTTGTCACATTTCTCGATAATCACGACGTGAAGGAACGGATTCGGTATATGAATCCGGCAAACCCGACACAATATGACGACCAGGTGACGCTGGGGCTGGCATGCCTGTACAGCCTGCCGGGAATTCCGTGTTTGTATTACGGGACGGAGCAGGGACTGAGCGGGCGCGGTTCGGACGAAGCGGTACGCGAGGCGTTGTGGGGCGGGCCGGGCTTTTCGCAGGGCAGCTCGTTCTACCAGCAGATTTCGCGCATTGCGTCGGTGCGGCGGTCATGTCCTGCACTGCGGTACGGACGATTCTATTTCCGCCCGATTTCAGGGGATGGGCAGCATTTCGGGGTTTCCACGTTTCTGAACGGCACGCTTGCGTTTTCGCGGATCCTGATGGATCAGGAGATTCTGGTGGCGGCGAACACGGATGCGGCGAATCCGATCGCGGTGTCGGCGATTGTGGATGGGACGCTGAACCAGCCGGGGGATCAGCTTCGCGTGCTGTACAGCAACAAGCAGCAGCCGCAGGGCCCTGCGGCGGTCGCGCAGCTTGCGGCGGGGACGGTGCAGGTGCAGGAAACCGACGGGAGCACGGGGACTGGTCCAGTGATTTGTGTTCGGGTGACGCTGGGTCCCATGGAAGTGCAGATTCTGGGGAAATGAGAGCGCACGCTCGCGACCGACTTCAGGCTCCCGCCACGCGGCTGCGGCGCTCCAGAAGAATGACGTCGCGCCAGTGGCCGTTCATGCAGCCGATGCGCTCGCGGCGGCCCACCACGCGGAAACCGAAGTTGCGGTGCAGGCTAAGGGAGGCGGCATTCTCGGGGAAAATCCCGGCCTGCAGCGTCCAGATGCCCTCGGCTTCGGAGGCGCCGATGAGGCGGCGCATGAGGGCAGTTCCGATTCCCTGGCCGCGGGCAGCGGCACGCACGTAAATGCTGACCTCGGCGACGCCGGAGTACACGCATCGGCCGGAGACCGGCGAGAGGGCGGCCCAGCCGAGAATGCCATCGCCGCTGCGGGCCACAAAACGACAGGGCCCAAGATGCGCGGAATCCCAGTGCTCCTGAGCGGGAACCTGCGTTTCGAAGGTGGCGTGCCCGGTCGCGATGCCCTCGGAGTAGATATCGCGCACCTGCGGCCAGTCGGCCGGGCTCATGGCATCGACATGGACGGCGCGGCTCCTGGCGGGCTGCATCTGAAATACTCTACCCCGTAACTCTGGGTTTGTCACCAGGTTACTGCCGGTATTCTGGTACCAATGGCGGTCGAGAGACTGACGGCGCGCGCCAAAGCCGCGGGTTGAGCTTCCAAGCTCAGTCCAAAGGTTTTGGACCAGGTACTGGCGCGCGTGCCGCGCTACGCGAATCCGAATGTTCTGGTAGGCTTCGACACGGCCGACGACGCCGGCGTGTACAAGCTGACGGCGGAGTGCGCCCTGGTACAGACCGTGGATTTCTTCACGCCGATTGTGGACGATCCAGCGACGTTCGGAGCCATTGCCGCGGCCAATTCTTTAAGCGACGTTTACGCCATGGGGGGGAGTCCGCTGTCGGCGCTTTCCATCCTTTGTTATCCCGGGAAGGGCGACCTGGACGAACTGGCGGAGATCCTGCGCGGCGGCGCGGAGAAGATGCGGGAAGCCGAGTGCGTGGTGCTGGGCGGCCACAGCGTGAATGACGACGACGTCAAGTTCGGGTACGCAGTGACCGGCTCGATTCATCCGGAGCGCATTAAGACTAATGCCGGAGCGCGCGCGGGTGATGCGCTGGTGTTTACAAAACGGCTGGGAACAGGCGTGATCGCAACGGCGTTGAAGCGCGGCATCGCGGAGGAGGAGGACGTGCGCGCCGCGATAGAATCGATGCTGACTTTGAACCGTGAAGCCTGCGAACGGATGCTCGAGTTTGACGTGCACGGCTGCACGGATGTCACCGGGTTTGGGCTGCTGGGACATGCGCGGGAGATGGCTTTGGGCAGTGGGGTGACGCTGGAGATGGAGGCCGATTCCGTTCAGTTTCTGCCGGGCGCCGCCGCATACGCCGCGGCCGGGGCTATTCCCGGCGGGCTGGTGAACAATCGCGAATTCGCGGCGCCCTGCATCGAAGGCGACGTCGCCGGACGCGATCTGCTGTTCGATCCGCAGACCTCGGGGGGGCTGCTGATCGCGCTTCCGGAAGCCGATGCGGTCCAGCTGG
>Ga0070739_10006121_pt1 | contig 13376 bp, 10 predicted proteins | sample Coa_R1_7_FD_66445 | JGI IMG/M metagenome (GOLD analysis project Ga0070739, IMG submission 66445) | Surface soil microbial communities from Centralia Pennsylvania, which are recovering from an underground coalmine fire - Coalmine... | ecosystem: Environmental > Terrestrial > Soil > Unclassified ... | reverse complement strand
GAGTAGGCGGACTGCAGGTTCTGCTGACCGACCGTCAGGTTGGCCACGATGGCCTGCAGCTGGTTCTGGGTGGCACCAACCGAAGCTTCGATCGAAGCGACGCTGTTGATGGCCGCCTGCACCGCCGACACGGCCGCCTGGGCGCTCACCGCGCTGCCGACCGCAACGGACGTGCTCGCCACGCCGAGGGCACCGGTGGTGGCCCCGCCGATGGTGAGCGACAGCTGCTGGTTGCTGGCATCGAAGGCCCCGACCTGAAGAGTCTGGTTCGAGAAGGTGCCGTCGAGCAGCTTGGTGGTCCCGAACGACGTCGTGTTGGCGATCTGGTCGATCTGGTTCTGCAGGGCCACGAACTCCTGCTGGTTGGCGCTCAGCGACTGGCTGTCCTGAGTAGCGCCGTTGGCCGAAGCCAGGGCCAGCGAGTCCATGGTCTGCAGGATCGACGCGATCTGGTTCAGCGCACCGCTGGCCGTCTGGATCAGCGACACACCGTTCTGCGCGTTCGAGATGGCGACCTGGAAGCCGTTCGACTGGGACTCGAGGCCCTCGGCGATCACGTAGCCGGCGGGGTTGTCAGCCGCGGTCTGGATCTGCAGACCGGAAGACAGCCGCGCGATGGCGGTGGTCATTGCCGAGTCGGTGGCGTTCAGGTTGTTGTACGCGTTGACTGCAGAGATGTTGGTGTTGACGACAAGGGAAGACATCCGTTCCTCCTGGTTTACGGCCCCGTCCGTGGGACCTCCTTGTGCTCGGCCCGTCGCCTCGCACTTCAGTGCCGTGCTTTGGTGCCGGACCAAGGAGGATTACGGCGCGTCACGTCCCCCCCTTGAGGTGCCGCCGGGCTTGTAGTCCGATCGTTGGGTATCCGTTGTGTATTTCGTGGGTGAGTCTGCTCTGTCCGGTCCGACCGCCCGGTGGGCACGAACGAGCCGATTGCCGGAGCCAAGCAGTTGCCCCGATCCGGCAGACGAGGCCGTCTCTTCAGGCGCTCCGACCTGGGTTTTTGGGCATTCGTTGCGAATTTCTTGGGAATTCGCTCAAGGCCCTCGGAGGCTCCTCCGATCGCCTGGCCCTGGACCGCCATTCCCACGGAAAGGGGACTGCAGCAATGCGCGTGCTGATCGTCGACGACAGCAAGGCCATGCGGATGATCGTGGCTCGGGAGCTCCGCCAGGCGGGGTTCGCCGACCTGGTGATCACCGAGGCGGCGAGTGGGCCGGAGGCCATCGACGCGGTGGGCGAGTTCAGCCCTGAGCTCATCCTGTCGGACTGGAACATGCCGGGCATGTCCGGGCTCGAGCTCCTGCAGGCCCTGAGCGCGAAGGGATTCCCTGGCGTGTTCGGCTTCATCACCACCGAGGCGAGCGCCGAGATGCGCAGTGCCGCCGAAGGCGCGGGCTCGCGCTTCTTCATCACCAAGCCCTTCACCACCGACGTGCTGCGCGACGTGCTCGCCGGCGTGGTCGCCGTCGGTTCCTGACGTTCCTCCTCCTGCTTTCTGCACCGTGATCCCTTCTCCGACCGACGTCTCCGCGCTCCTCGGCACCCTCTTCGGGTCCGAGGTGGACGCCACCGACGCGCTCATGAGCGCGTCGCCGTGGGCGCTCGCCCTCTTCGAGACTCCGGAGCTCGGCCTCGTCGCCGCCGCGGCCGCCGATGTGGTCCTCGTGGCCACCATGGGGGCCGCCATCGCCGGCTATCCCGTCGACACCGTCGAGACCGCCCTCGAGAAGGGCAAGGTCGGCGGCGAGCTTTGGGACAACTTCGCCGAGGTCCTGAACGTCATGAACGGCCTGTTCATGGACGACGGGGACCACACCCGGGTCGTGCTCCACTCCGTGCAGCGTGTCGAGCCGGGGCAATGGGAGACCCTCGTCGGCCACGACCTGCCCATGTCGGCGCTGCGCGTCGCCGTCCCCGGCTACCCGGCCGGCCAGCTGGCGCTCGTCGACCTCGGTGACCGCAGCCTGGCGGAGCTCGGGCTCGAGCGACGCAAGACGGCGCCCGCTCCCTCCGAGCCGACGCCGGCCGTCAGCGACACCCGCTGGCGGCCGCACGACTTCCGCCAGCCGACCGGCGTGAGCCGCGGGCTCCTGCGGTCCCTGCACGTGCACCTCGGTGAGGTGGCCCGGACCATGGCCTCGACCCTCGCCGGCCGGCTCCAGGCCAAGGTCCACCAGAAGGTGCTCCAGATCCGCCACGTGGGACGCGACGAGCTCGTCGCCGGCGTCGGCAACGACGTCCTCGTCACGTCCTTCCGCGTCGACGGCATGGAGGGGCGGTTCCTTCTCGCCTGGAAGCTCGATCTCGCCATGTGCCTGCTCGACATGCTGCTCGGGGGGACCGGTGTGCCCTGCGGTCCGGCCCGCAGGCCCACCGCTCTCGACCTGTCGCTGCTCGAGCCGGCCGTCCGCCAGGTGCTCGGCGTGGTGCCGTCGGTGCTGCAGCCCTTCGTGCCCGAGCGCGACCTGACGCTCGGCGACTCGCGCATCGATCTGGAGCTCACGTTGCCGGCTGACGCGGCCACCGACACCTGGCTCGCCACCTACCTGTCGGCCGACCTCGCCGGCACGGAGCACCAGGCGGTCCTCGCCATCCCGATGCTGGCGCTGCAGCCGATCCTCGAGCGCATCGTCAACGGCGACAAGCAGCGCCAGCTGGAGCTCGAGGAGGGACCGCAGGCCTTCGGCCATGCCGTCCTCGGGGTGCCCGGCGACGTGCACGTCCACTTCCCCACCGTGCACGTCCCCGCCGAACGCATCGCCGGCCTTGCCACCGGCGACGTGCTCGTGCTCGAAGGGATGCTCGGTGCCCCCCTGCACCTGCGCTGCGGCCAGGTGCACGTCGCGAACGTGGAGCCGGTCGTGCACGGCACCCGGCTCTGCGTCCGCGTCCGCGACGACGCCGACTTCGGAAGAGTCGACCCGTCCGCCCTGCCCACCCGCCAACTCGTCCACAGCGCCTGAGCCGAGGAGACGACATGACTGCTCCCGAAGTCGACGAAGTCGTCCAGGAGTTCCTGGTGGAGAGCAACGACAACCTGGACCAGCTCGACAGCGACCTGGTCGCGCTCGAGCAGGATCCCGGTTCGGCCGAGCTGCTGGCCAGTGTCTTCCGCGCTTTCCACACCATCAAGGGCACGAGCGGGTTCCTCGGCTTCAACCGCCTCGAGGAGCTCGCCCACGCCGCCGAGAGCCTCTTGAGCAAGCTCCGCGACGGCGCGCTCGTCCTCGATCAGGACCGCGCCGGACTGCTGCTGCAGGTCATCGACGCGTTGCGGGCCATGCTGGCGACGATCGAGGCGACCGGGGACGACGCCGGGGACGACGCCGGCCACGACCCCGCCACCCTCATCGCCCGGCTGCAGGAGTCGCTCTCCGACGACGCCACACCCGCCCCGGCCCGGGACCGGCATGCCGAGGAGCCCGAGATCGCCGTCACCGCCGAGCCGGGGCCCGAGAGTCCCGCCACCGCCGAGGGACCTGCCGTCGCCGAAGTCGGGGACGACCACCCCGCGGGCGAGCGCAGCGAAGTGCGCCCGGCCGTGGCCGAGCGGTCGGTGCGGGTCGACGTCGACCTGCTCGACGCCCTCATGCGCCAGGTCGGCGAGCTGGTGCTCGCCCGGAACCAGATCATCTCCCACGCCGGGGTGCTCGAGGAGCCGGCGCTGCACCAGACCGTCCAGCGCCTGAGCCTCATCGTGAGCGAGCTGCAAGAGGGGGTCATGAAGACCCGCATGCAGCCGATCGACCAGCTGTGGTCGAAGCTGCCCCGGGTCGTGCGCGACCTCGCCGCCCAGTTCGACAAGCAGGTCGCCCTCGACATGGACGGAGGGGAGACCGAGCTCGACCGGTCGCTGCTCGAGGCGGTCAAGGACCCTCTGACCCATCTGGTGCGCAACGCCGTCGACCACGGTATCGAGTCGACCGACGTGCGCGTCCAGCGCGGGAAGCCGGCGACCGGCACCCTGTCGCTGCGCGCCTTCCACGAGGGTGGCCAGGTCGTCATGGAGATCGGCGACGACGGATCGGGCATCGACCTCGGGCGGGTGGCGGCCAAGGCCGTCGAGCGCGGCATCGTGACCGCCGAGCAGCTCGACCGGATGTCCGAGCGCGAGATCGTCGACCTCGTGTTCCGCCCCGGCTTCTCCACGGCGGCCACCGTCACCAACGTGTCGGGCCGGGGCGTGGGCATGGACGTGGTGCGCACCAACATCGAGCGCATCGGGGGCACCGTCGACCTGGTGAACGCACCGGGGGCGGGGACCACCTTCCGCATCAAGATCCCGCTCACCCTGGCCATCATCCCGGCGCTCCTCGTGGGCTGCCGCGGCCGGCGCTACGCGTTGCCCCAGGCCAATCTCCTCGAGCTCGTCCACCTCGACGGCGACGCCGTGCGCAACTCGATCGAGTACCTGGGCGGCGCCGCCGTCTACCGCCTCCGGGGCCGGTTGCTGCCCCTCATCGGCCTCGACCAGAGCCTCGGGTTCGCGGACTCCGTCGCCCTCGCCGAGCTCGACTCGCTCAAGATCGTCGTGCTCCAGGCGGACGACGTCCTCTTCGGCCTCGTCGTCGACGACGTGTCCGACACGCAGGAGATCGTGGTGAAGCCGCTCGGCCGCCACGTGAAGCAGCTGCCGATCTACGCCGGGGCGACCATCCTCGGCGACGGGAGCGTGGCCCTCATCCTCGACGTGGCGGGGCTAGCGACCGGTGCCGGCATGCGCGACGGCGCCTCGGTGGCCACCCCGGCCGTCACCGAGAACGAGGCGGCCGAGGAGGCGAGGGGCGCCACCACAACCATCGTGGTGTTGCGGGTCGGCGACGACCGCCGGGTCGCCATCCCCTTGGAGCTCGTGGCCCGGCTCGAGGAGGTGGCCCAGGCCGACCTGGAGCGGGCGGGCGGTCGCGACGTCCTGCAGTACCGGGGGGACCTGCTCCCCATCGTCCGCCTGACGGAGTTCCTGGGCGAGGCGGAGCGGGCCGACGACGACAGCACCACCGTGCCGGTCGTCGTCTACTCCTCGGCCGGGCGGCAGGTCGGCCTCGTGGCCACCGAGATCCTCGACATCGTCGAGGAGGCGCTCGAGGTGCGCCACGTCGCCGCCGGCCCGGGCACGGGCCTGCAGGGTTCGGCCGTCGTGCAGGGCCGGGTGACCGACCTGCTCGACGTGGACGCAGTCATCGATTCGACGATCGGGGAGGTGGTCGGCAGTGGCGCGTGAGGCGACGGCGACCCTTGACATGGCCGCAGGGCCCGGCGCAGGTGAAGGAGCGCAGTTCTGCACCTTCCGGGTGGCGGACCTTCTCGTCGGCATCGACGTGCAGCGCGTGCAGGAGGTCATCCGCTTCCAGGAGATGACCCCGGTGCCGCTCGCGTCCGAGGAGGTGCGGGGCCTCATCAACCTGCGTGGCCAGATCGTGACGGCCATCGACCTCCGCCACACGCTCGGCCTGCCCGGCCGTGGCGAGGACGCCGAGCCTCCGATGAACGCGGTCATCCGCTGCGACGAGGAGGCCGTCAGCCTCCTCGTCGACGAAGCCGGCGACGTGGTGGAGCCGCCGGAACAGGACTTCGAACCCATCCCGAGCATCGTCCCGGCGCAGCTCCGGGCGCTGTCGTCGGGCGCCTACAAGCTCGACGGCACCCTCCTCCTCGTCCTCGACGCCGAACGCATCATCCGTAACGACCCCGAATCCCCTGCCGCCGCCGCGGCCCGTCCCACCAGGAGCCACCACCAATGAGCACCACCCTGACCCCGCCCACCCGCAGCACCCGCCCGAAGGCCAACGGATCGGGCGCAGCCACCGGAGACCAGCCGGACTTCGACACCGCCATCTTCCGGTCGATGGTCGACGGCGCCCCGACGAACATGATGTTCGCCGACCGCGAGTTCGTGATCCGCTACATGAACCCGGCGTCGCTCCAGACGCTGCGCACCCTCGAGCAGCACCTGCCCGTGGCCGCCGACGACATCGTCGGCTCGAGCCTCGACATCTTCCACAAGGACCCGAGCTACCAGCGCGGCATCCTCGCCGACCCCGCCCAGCTGCCCCGCCGGGCCCGGATCTCGGTCGGACCGGAGATCCTCGACCTCCTGGTGACGGCCGTCACCGACGCGGACGGCACCTTCATCGGCGCCATGGCCAGCTGGGAGGTCATCAGCGACAAGGTCCGGCTCGAGCACGAGGTGAGCCGGATCACCTCCATGGTCGAGAACGCGCCCATCAACATGATGTTCGCCGACCGGGACTTCAACATCACCTACATGAACCCGGCGTCACTCAGCACGCTCAAGACGCTCGAGCAGTACCTGCCCGTGCCGGCGGACCGGATCGTGGGCTCGAGCCTCGACATCTTCCACAAGGACCCGAGTTACCAGCGCGGCATCCTCGCTGACAAGACCAACCTGCCCCGCCGGGCCCAGATCAACGTCGGTCCGGAGATCCTCGACCTCCTCGTGACGGCCATCACCGACGCGGACGGCAATTACATCGGAGCCATGGCCACATGGGACGTCATCACCGAGAAGGTGCGGCTCGACCGGGAGATCAGCCGCATCACCTCCATGGTGGAGAACGCGCCCATCAACATGATGTTCGCCGACCGCGACTTCAACATCACCTACATGAACCCGGCATCGCTGCGCACGCTCAAGACGATGGAGAAGTCGCTCCCGATCCCGGCCGACCAGATCGTGGGATCGAGCCTCGACATCTTCCACAAGGATCCGAGCTACCAGCGTGGGATCCTGGCCGACAAGTCCAACCTCCCCCGCAACGCCAAGATCCACGTGGGCGACGAGGTCATGGACCTGCTCGTGACGGCCATCACCGACTCGAGCGGCGAGTACATCGGCGCCATGGCCTCGTGGGAGCTCGTCACCGACAGGGTGCGGGCCGAGCAGGAGAAGGAGGCGGCCGCCGAGGCCCAGCGCCAGCTGTTCGCCCAGATCGCCGAGCACGCCGGTTCGCTCTCCACCGCCTCCGAGGAGCTGACGGCCACGAGCGACGCCATGGGCATGGCCTCGAACCGCACCTCGGAGATGGCGACCGCCGCCTCCGCCTCGGGCGAGCAGGTGAGCGCCAACATCGAGGCGGTCGCCGGCGCGGCCGAGGAGATGACGGCGTCCATCCGCGAGGTGGCGAAGAGCGCGGCCGACGCCGCCCGGGTCGCCGGTTCGGCCGTCGAGACGGCCGCCTCCGCCCAGCAGACCGTCGGCAGCCTCGGGGAGTCGTCGGTCGAGATCGGCAAGGTGGTGAAGGTCATCACCTCCATCGCCCAGCAGACGAACCTGCTCGCGCTGAACGCCACCATCGAGGCGGCCCGGGCCGGCGAGGCCGGCAAGGGCTTCGCCGTGGTCGCCAACGAGGTGAAGGAGCTGGCCAAGGAGACGGCCAAGGCGACCGAGGACATCACCGCCAAGATCGAGGCGATCCAGAACGACTCGCACGGCGCGGTGGAGGCCATCGAGCAGATCTCGCAGGTGATCACCCAGATCAGCGAGCTGCAGACGACCATCGCCGGGGCGGTGGAGCAGCAGAACGCCAACACCAACGAGATCGCCTCGCGCGTCAGCGAGGCGGCCGCCGGTGCGGCGGAGATCGCATCGACGATCGCCCAGGTGTCGGAAGCGGCGCAGACCACCAACGCCGGCGTGGAGGACACCCAGCGGGCCGCCGCCAGCCTGGCCGAGATGGCCACCCAGCTCCAGGCGCTCACCAACTGAGCGCCGGGGCTGGGAACGGGAGAGCGGGCGGGCCGTGGAAGGGAAACCCATCCGGGTACTCGTGGTCGACGACTCGGCTGTCGTCCGCCGCCTGGTGACCGACGTCCTCGGACAGGAGGACGACATCGTGGTCGCCGGTGTGGCGGGCGACGGCCGGGCCGGCCTCGACAAGGTGCAGGCGCTGTCGCCCGACGTCGTGGTCCTCGACGTCGAGATGCCCGTCCTCGACGGGTTATCGACGCTGCGCGAGCTGCGGACCGCCCATCCCCGGCTGCCCGTGATCATGTTCTCGACGCTCACGTCACGCGGGGCGGCGGCCACGCTCGACGCCCTTGCCGCCGGGGCCAACGACTACGTCACGAAGCCCACCCAGGCGCGGGTGCTCGACGACGCCCTCGACTCGGTGCGCTCCACGCTCGTCCCCGCCATCCGGACCTGGGGACGGATCGGGGCGGCGCGCCAGCAGGCGGCGGCCCGGCCGGCGCCGAAGCCGACGCTCGCCGCTCCCCGCCGGCGCGAGCGGCACCAGGCGATCGAGGCCGTGCTCATCGGCTCGTCCACCGGAGGCCCGAACGCGCTGACCGAGGTCGTCCCGGCCCTGCCCGGCGACCTTCCGGTCCCCGTGTTCGTCGTGCAACACATGCCGCCGGTGTTCACCAAGCTGCTCGCCGACCGGCTCGACGAGCGCAGCGCGCTCCACGTGGTCGAGATGGCCGACCTCATGCCCGTCGAGCGCGGCCAGGTGTACGTGGCCCAGGGCGGCATGCACAGCGTCGTGCGCCGGACCGGTGCGGAGGTCGTGGTCCGGCTCGACGACGGGCCACCCGAGAACTCCTGCAAGCCGGCCGTGGACGTCCTGTTCCGCAGTGCGGCGCGGGTGTGGGGCGGCTCGGTCCTCGTGGTCATGCTCACCGGCATGGGCCAGGACGGATTGGCCGGCACCGGGCCGCTCGAGGCGGCCGGCGCCCCGGTCATCGTCCAGGACGAGGAGAGCTGCGTCGTCTGGGGGATGCCCGGGGCCGTGGCCAAGGCCGGCCTGGCGCACGAGATCCTCCCCCTCGACGAGATCGCCGGCGCCGTCACCCGCCACGTCGAGAGCGCGGCGGCCGTGGGGAGGCCGGCGTGAGCGTCGACGTCCTCGACTTCCAGTTCCTGCAGTCGTTCCTGCGCCAGCGCTGTGCCATCGTCCTCGGGGACGACAAGCACTACCTGGTCGAGGCCCGGCTCTCCCCCATCGCCCGCGACCTCGGCCTCGACACCGCCGGCGAAGTCGTGCGCACCTTGCGGGCCCGCAAGGACGTCGGCCTCGAGGACCGCGTGGTCGAGGCCATGACCACCAACGAGACCTCGTGGTTCCGGGACCTGCAGCCGTTCGAGGCCATCCGCGCCGAAGTGATCCCCGAGATCCTCGATCGCAACCGCCCGGCGCGGCATCTGGCGGTGTGGAGCGCAGCGGCGTCGACCGGCCAGGAGCTCTACAGCCTGGCGCTCATGCTCGACCAACACTTCCCCGAGCTCGCCGGCTGGCGCGTCGAGCTGGTGGGGACAGACCTCAACTCGGCCGTGCTCGAAAAGGCACGAGCCGGGCGCTTCAGCGGCCTGGAGATCAACCGGGGCCTGCCGGCCGCGCTCATCGCCAGGTACTTCACCCGCGAAGGCGCCCACTTCGTCGTGTCACCGGAGATCCGCTCCCGCGTCCGCTTCGAGAAGATGAACCTGGCCGGCCCGTGGGTGGGGCTGCCGAAGTTCGACCTGGTGCTGCTGCGCAACGTCCTCATCTACTTCGACGCCGAGGACAAGCGCCGCATCCTCGAGAAGGCCCTCGCCCAGCTCAACCCCGGCGGCTATCTGCTCCTCGGGGCGGCCGAGTCGCCTTACGGCCTGCTGCGCGGCGTCACCTCGGTCTCCATCCTCGGCACGACCTTCTACCGAACGGAGGTGGCGTGATGCACGCCCTCGTCGTGGACGACTCGCGTTCGATGCGTTCGATCCTCGGGCGCATCCTGAAGAGCATCGGTGTGGAGGTCGACGAAGCCGCCGACGGGGCGGACGCGCTGGCGCAGGTGGATGCCGGCATGGTCCCCGACGTCGCCCTCGTCGACTGGCACATGCCCGCCATGAACGGCGTCGAGCTCGTCGCCGAGCTGCGTCAGCGCCCGGAGCTCGAGCACATGTCCATCATGATGGTCACCACCGAAGGCGAACCCGAGCAGATCGGCGTCGCCCTCGAGGCGGGCGCCAACGAGTACCTCATCAAGCCCTTCACCGCCGACGCCGTGGTGCAGAAGCTCACCCTGCTCGGCAAGTGGCCCCTCGGGCACGACACGACGGATCAACCGAAAGCAGGTGCGCAATGACGACCACGTTCACCGAAGACGCCATAAGTGAGATCACCCGCATGGTGTGGGCCGCCATCATCGACCCGTCCGACGAGCTCGTCGAGCGGGCCGGGGAGGCGCCGCGCCGCGAGCTGACCGGCATGGTGGAGATCAGCGGAACCTGGACGGGCTCCGTCTGCCTCGGGTTCTCGCGCCGGGCCGCCCGCCAGGCGGCGGCCGCCATGTTCGGCGCCGACGCCGACGCGCTCGACGACGACGAGGTCGCCGATGCCGTCGGCGAGCTCGTCAACGTGGTCGGCGGCAACCTGAAGGGGCTCCTTCCGCCGCCGGCCCAGCTGTCGCTGCCGAGCGTGCGCGAGGGCGACCCCACCACGGTGGGCACCGGCCGGGCCGAGCTCGTGAGCGAGCTCCAGTTCGACTGGTGCGACGAGCCGCTGTCGGTCGTGATCTGGCGGGCCGACGACGCCGCCGGGGACTGACCGGGCGCCGAGGCGGCCAGACCGATGCCCGATCGCGACCCGACCCCCGAGAACGACATGTCCGCCTGCCGGCACGCGCACCCCGGCGGCGACAGCACCCTGGCCCGCCACCGCGACGTGCTCGCCGTGCTCGGGGAGAAGGTGAGCGTGGTCAGCCACGAGCTGCGGGGCCCGCTCTCCACGGCCATGAATTCGCTGTTCCTCGTCCGCCACGAGCTCGGGGCCGCCGCGCCGGCGGTGGTGGAACACCACCTCGCCGCCGCCGAGCGCCAACTGGCACGGGCCGCCGCCCTCGTCGAGCAGGTCCTCGAGCTCAGCCGCCCACGGGTCCCACAAATTTCCACCCTCAAGCTCGGGGAAGTCCTGGCCGAGGTATTCGAGGTGCTCCCGCCTCCCCCTGGCGTGGACGTGCTCCGGACGGGCGAATTCGTCGTCGCCCAAGCCGACCGCGTCCAGCTCGTCGAGCTTGTCGGCAACCTGGTGGCCAACGCGTACGACGCCATGCCCCGTGGCGGTTCGTTGCTCGTGGACGCCTCGCGTGCCGGAGACGACATCGTGCTCACCGTGGAGGACACGGGCGTCGGCTTCGACCCCGGACAGGCCCGGCGGCTCCTGGAGCCGTTCGTGACCACCAAGCCCGGGGGGACCGGGCTGGGCCTCGCCATCGTCCAGCGCGCCGCCGCCGCCCACGGTGGTGACGTGCGGCTCCGGGCGACGGTCGGTGGCGGAACGATGGCGACGGTCCGCCTGCCGCACGCCGCGGTCGCCCCCGGGGCGCCGGCGCGCAACGCCCGACCGAGCAACGTGTCCGAGGGGTCGTCGAGGCGCTCGGTCCCGGCGTGACCGCCTGGAAGCGGCCGCCCGCCACCGTCGTCATCCTGGCCTGGAACGCCTGGTCGTCTACGCGCGCCTGTCTCGAGTCGCTGCGCCCCACCCTCGGCGTGCGCGACCAGGTCGTCGTGGTCGACAACGGGTCCACCGACGCGACCGCCTCGCAACTGGCCCGCTACCCGTGGGTGGAGGTCGTCACCAACGCCGAGAACCGCGGCTTCGCCGGCGGCTGCAACCAGGGCGCGGCGCTGGCCCGTCACGACCATCTCGTCTTCCTCAACAACGACACGGTCCTCACCGGGCGCTGGCTCGACGCCCTGCTCGCCCCGTTCGAGGACGACCACGTCGGTGCCGCGGGTCCCCGTTCGAACTTCGTGTCGGGACCGCAGATCGCCGAAGGCGCGTCGTACCTCCCGGGCGACACCGCCGCCATGCGAGCCTTCGCCCGGTCCTGGGCCCAGAGCCACCGCGGCCGGACCACCGACACCGACCGGCTCGTGGGCTTCTGCCTCGCCGTTCGGCGGTCCGCCTTCGAGGCGGCCGGCGGCTTCGACGAGGCGTACGAGGTCGGCGGCTACGAAGACGACGACCTGTGCCGCCGCCTGGCCCACGACGGCTGGCGCCTGGTGATCGCCCACGAGGCGTTCGTGCACCACGACGGCCACAAGACCTTCGACGCCAACGGGGTCGACTGGATGGCCCAGGAGCTCACCAACCGCGAACGGTTCGTGTCGAAGTTCGGCAACTCCTCGTCGCGCGACTTCCCCCTCGTCTCGGCGTGCCTCATCGTGAAGAACGAGGTGGCGAACCTCCCCACCTGCCTGGCCTCGCTCGAGGGCTTCGCCGACGAGGTCGTCGTCTACGACACCGGCTCGGACGACGGCACCCCTGAACTGGCCCGCCGGCTCGGCGCCACCGTCTTCGAGGGCTACTGGGACGACGACTTCTCCCGGGCCCGCAACGCCGCGCTGGAGCACTGCCGGGGACAGTGGATCGCCTGGCTCGACGCGGACGAAACCCTCGTGTGCGACGACCTCGGCGGCCTGCGCCAGCTGCTCCTCGCCACCTCACCCGGGGTCGACGCGTTCTCCGTCACCATCGAGAACCTGACCGGCACCGGCGTCGGCTCGATGTTCTTCCACTCCGCCGCCCGGTTGTTCCGCCGGGCCCGCTGCGAGTGGACGGGCCGGCTCCACGAGCAGGTGGCCGGCCGGGGTGACCACCGCAAGATCGTCCAGGCCCTGCTCGAGACGGCCCGGATCCGACACACCGGCTACCTCGACGCGGTGATGATCGAGCGCAACAAGCACGAGCGGAACCTGCGCCTCGCCCAGGCCGAGCTGGTGGACGACAGCGGCTGGGACGAGGGCTACTCGCTCACCAATGTGGGCCGCTCCTACATGAGCGCCGGCGACTACGTCCAGGCCCTCGATTACTGCAGCCGGGGCGCAGCCACCACCGCCAACGCCATCACCCGCCGCCTCGCCCTGCGGGGCTGTGCCGAGGCCTCGCTGGGACTGGCCCGCTTCGACGACGCGCTGCGGTGGATCGAGGAGCTGCGGGCCGCCAGCCAGGCCCAGGTCCTGTGCGACATCCTCGAAGGCACCGTGTCGCTCGCCATGGGGCGACCCGAGCACGCGCTCGCCATGTTCGCCACGGTCGGTGAGCGCCAGTACGACGACGACGGATTCGAGTACCGCTCCACCACCCTGGCCGTGCAGAAGGCCCAGGCCTTCGCCGCGCTCGACCGGCCGGGCGAGGCGGCCGACGCCCTGCTCGGAGCGCTGTTCGACGTGGGCGTGCTCGACGCCCATCTGGGCACCCTGGTCGACTACCTGCAGCGCGCCGGGCGCCCCCTCACGGCGCTGTCCTCCGCCATTCCAGTGGATCGCATCGCCCTGTTCCTGGCCCAGGTGCTGCAGCTGCGACCGGCCACCGGCGACGCCGTGCTCGAAGCGCTCTTCGCGTCGCACGCGTCCACCACCGAGATCCTCGCCG
>Ga0070739_10006119_pt1 | contig 13381 bp, 10 predicted proteins | sample Coa_R1_7_FD_66445 | JGI IMG/M metagenome (GOLD analysis project Ga0070739, IMG submission 66445) | Surface soil microbial communities from Centralia Pennsylvania, which are recovering from an underground coalmine fire - Coalmine... | ecosystem: Environmental > Terrestrial > Soil > Unclassified ... | reverse complement strand
GCGCTGGCGGAGAAGAGCGCGCAGCTGGGCATGAAGGTGGTGCTGGCCGACGTGGAGGCCGGTGCGCTCAAGCAGGCCGGGGAAGAGATGCGCGCGGGCGGCGCGGATGTGCTGGCCGTGCAGACCGATGTCTCAAAGGCCGAAGAGGTGGAGGCGCTGGCGCAGAAAGCGTACGATACCTATGGCGCGGTGCATTTGCTCTTTAACAATGCGGGCGTCGGCGGCGGCACGACCGTCTGGGGCAGCAGTCTGGCCGACTGGCGCTGGATCCTCGGCGTCAATCTCTGGGGCGTCATTCACGGCGTTCACTTTTTTGTGCCGCGCATGCTTGCTCAGGGCAGCGAAGGACATATCGTCAACACGGCCTCTTCCGCCGGGCTGATCGCCAGTTCGGGCCTGGGTATCTACAAAGTGACCAAGCATGGCGTCGTCACGCTTTCGGAGACGCTCGCGCTCGAACTGAGGCAGGCCGGGGCCAGCATCAACGTCTCCGTCCTCTGCCCGGAGTGGGTGAATACGCGCATCATGGACTCTGAACGCAACCGCCCCGCCGCTTTGCAGAATCCGCAGCAGCCGCTCACACCTGAAATTACTGCGGCCATTGAGGCTATTCGCCGACTGGTACAGGAGGGCATTCCACCCTCTCAGGTTGCGAATATGGTTTTTGACGCCATCCGCGAGAACAGATTCTACATTCTCACGCACCCGACGACGAAATTTGCCGTACAACTGCGCATGCAGGGTATCCTCGATGATAGCGGGCCGCAGGATATCATGCAATTTTTCGCGCAAAATGCTCAACAGGGCTAGAGCAGAGGAACGCCCGGTGCTGGCGTTCCCTCCCTGCTAGAGCGCCAGCACCGGACGCGAGATGCAAAAAAGCGCGTACCACCTGCAAGACGAGTCTTCTCTGTGCTACACTGTAGGCAGGTATTTTGTCCGACAAGAGAAAAACGAGGAGGTTACAAGATGGCATTTGTCGTTGCCGCTATCTGGAAAGCGAAGCCGGGGCAGGAAGAGAAGATTCTGGAAGTGATCAAGAAATTGACGCCGCCTTCGCGTCAGGAACCGGGCTGCCTCTACTATCAGGCCCAGCGTTCGCCAACCGACCCGACCATCTTCTTTCTGTATGAGCAATACGTCAACGAAGCCGCCTACGAAGCGCATCTGGCAACCCCCCATTTTGAGCAATACGCCAGAGGAGAAGGCATCCCCAACCTGGAGAGCCGCGAGCGCGCGTTTTACGAGACGATTGACGAGTAGCTATGCTATCAGGAGCAAGATGATACAGGGCATTGTTTTCGATTTTGATGGCGTCATCCTGGACACAGAAATGTCAGCCTATCAGACATGGCTGGAGATTTATCAAGAATATGGCTGCGACCTCCCTTTTTCCACGTGGGCAATTTGTATTGGCGGCTCCCCGCAATTGTTTGACCCCGCAGTCTACCTGGAAGAACAGATAGGCCGCCCCGTGCCGCGCGAACAACTGCGGCGTCGGCGGCGCGAACGGCATATCGAGTTCATGTCAACACAGCTGGCGATGCCCGGCATCACCGACTATCTGCGTGAGGCGCGACAACTGGGCCTGAAACTGGGCGTTGCCTCAAGCTCAACGCACGAGTGGGTAGACAGCCACCTGAAGCGGCTCGGCCTGCTCGACTACTTTGACGCCGTGAAGTGCCGCGAGGATGTGGCGCACACCAAGCCTGATCCCGCGCTCTACCTGGCTGCCCTCGATGCCTCAGGCTTGCGGAGCGAGCAGGCCATCGCCATAGAAGATTCACCTAACGGTATCACGGCGGCACAGCGAGCAGGCATCTTCTGCGTCGCCGTCCCGAACCCGGTGACAGCTCAACTTGCCTTAGATCATGCCGATTTTCACCTGACATCACTTACAGATATGTCGTTGGCGCAGCTTCTGGCAGTGGTACAGGAGAGACGAAAAGCAAAGCCGAAAGTGATACAATGAGGATACTGTCGAGAAATCACATGCTGTATGCTGGCTCCCTATGCTGGCCTGCCGGATTCCTCTTATACGACTCGGCACCGCAGGCCACCCGCCAGGGGTGGCCTGCGGTGCCGACCTGTGACGGGGAGCCAGCATACGGCATGCCTTTGGAGAACGTGAAATGACATCGAATAAAACAGAGACACGCGCCCTGGTGCTGGGAGGGGGAGGCGTGGCCGGGGTGGCCTGGGAACTGGGCATCCTTCTGGGCTTGCGCGATAAAGGCGTGGATGTAAGAAACGCCGAAATCATCATCGGCACTTCCGCCGGGTCGGTGGTCGGCGCGCAGCTCGCCAGTGGCGCCGATCTTGAAAGCCTCTTCGCCGCTCAACTGACCCCGCCCGAACAATCGAAAGAGCGCAATGTGGCCTTCGATCCCTCGCAGATGGTGGAGGCGTTCAGCAAGGCAATAGCAGGAGCGGGTCCCGACATCAAAGCGATACGGGCGCGCATTGGAGCCTATGCCCTGTCCGCGCCGACCATCCCGGAAGCGGAAAGGCGCGCCATCATCGAGTCCCGGCTACCCGCCCGCACATGGCCGCAGCAGCGCCTGCTGATCGTCGCGGTAGATACGGAGACTGGCGAAGAATACATCATTGACCGCGAGTCTGGGGTTCCCCTGGTTGATGCGGTTGCGGCCAGTTGTGCCGTCCCCGGCATCTGGCCTCCCGTCACCATTGCAGGACGCCGCTACATGGATGGCGGAATGCGTTCGGCAACGAACGCAGACCTGGCAACAGGCTACAGTCGCATCTTGATCTTGAACCCGCTGGGGGCAAACGCGAACGCCTTCGGTTCCGGCGGCCCGGCTTCGGAAGCAGCAGCCCTGAAACGCGAAGGAAGCCAGGTACTCGTGATCGAGCCAGATACAGCATCCACCGCCGCTATCGGGCCAAATCCGCTCGACCCGGCAACCCGCGAGCCTTCAGCCCGTGCCGGTCGCGCACAGGGCCATGAGCTGGCCGCCACCGTCGCCGCCTTATGGTCTTGAATGTGAGCAATTGAAGCTATGACAGCCAGCTATGATCGCGTCGCCCAATGGTATGACGAAAGCGTGCGTACCGGCTCGCTTATCCACGATCTCCTGTGTTCAGATGCAAAGAACAGCATCCGCGCTCAGCGCGACGAGGATCATGCCCAGGCAGAGGAAGACGACGCCCGGCCAGCCCGCGCGCAGCAAGGCGAAGCCGGGCAGCACCGCGCCGATGCTGCCGCCGAAGTAGTACAGTGAGAGATACATCGAGGCGGCTGTTCCCTTTGCAACGCTTGCCTGCTCTCCCAGATACAGGTTGACTGCTGGCACCGTCGAGAACATGCCGATTGTCAGCATGCCCAGCCCCACCACGACGACAGGCAGCATCGGAATGAGGCTGACGAGCAGCCCGGCAGCGGCCAGCCCCATGCTGAGGAAGATTGAGCGGCGCGAGCCAACACAACCGGCGAACGTTCCTGCTGCCGGGGAGAAGATACCCGTGAGCCAGAGCAGGTAGACAAGGCCGACGGTGGTCGTGGGCAGGCGAAAATGCGGCCCCGTGAGATAGTAAGGCAGGTAGGTGAAGATGCCGATGAAGCCGAAGAAGCTGGCGAAGCCAATCACGAACGCGCCCACCAGCCGCCGATTGTGCAGGTGCAGCAGCATATTGCGTAGCGTCTGACCCACAAACTCGCGATTGCCCACACGCTGCTCCGCTGTTCCCGCCTTCATTTTCAACCCGCTTTGATTCAGTTCGACGGCCCGTTTGCTTTTCGTCTCCGGCAGAAATCGCCACATGGCAAGCGCGGCCACCAGCGTGGGTAGCGTGAAGGCCAGCAGAGCGATGCGCCAGTTGAACAGCCCCGTCAGCAGGGCGCTGCCCGAACGCGCGAACAGACCGCCGATGGTTTGCCCGAAGACATAGATGCCCATTGCCAGCCCGCGCCCATCGCCCGCGAACTCCTCGTTGACATAGGGGATTGCTACGCTCGTCAGACCCGGCATCAAAAAGCCCTGCATAGTGCGCAGGATGACCAGCGCCGCGAAATCTGGCGACAGCCCACACAGGAACGTTGGCAGCGTCACCAGCAGGCTCACACCCACCATCACCGGCTTCCTGCCAACGCGATCAGAGAGCGGCCCGTAAAGCAGCGACCCCACCGCGACGGCCAGCACCAGTAGCGAGACGGTCAACCCGGCAGTGGGCGCGCTTACCTGAAAATCCTGGCTGAGGACGGGCAGAATCGCCTGCGTGGTGTACATGTTGGCAAAGATAAATGCCGTTGCCAGAAAAAGCGCGACCAATGCTCCCCAGCGAATATGTTCCCCTTCTGGCTCCCGGTTGATGTCGGTTGATGCCGCCTCGGGCATAAGCTCTATCCTTTCTCGTTGACAGTCTGCTTTTGTGATCTTTGTCAGAACGCTGTGAAGCCAAAAAGCTCATATCTTGTAATTCGACAACCGCTTCAGCAGGCGGCCTTCGGCAATGCGCTGCTCGGCCAGCAGATCAGCGGCGCGGTACGTGGGGATTTGCCGCTCTCTGGCAATGGCGATTACACTCTCCATCGCCTCGTACAACCGGCCTACCTTCTCCATCGCCCGCTCGCGATTGAAGCCGCCGGGGTTCAGGCTATCCAGCCCGCAGATGACGCCGCCCGCGTTGACGATATAGTCCGGCGCGTAGAGGATGTCGCGCCGGTGCAGCAATTCCCCATCGCTATCGTGCGCAAGCTGGTTATTGGCGGAGCCGCAGACGATCTTGCAGCGCAACTCAGGAATGCTGCGTTTGCTCAATGTCCCTCCCATCGCGCATGGGCAATACACATCTACGTCAAGGTATGCAATCTCCTCCGGGGATACAGCCTCTACGCCATACTGGCTGCTGATGGCACGCACACTCTCCTCGTCAATATCGGCAATGGTGACCCGCGCGCCGCCTTCGACCAGGTATTTCACCACGCCCTTGCCCACCGCGCCCACTCCCTGCACAGCAACCGGGCGTCCCTGCACATCGGCGCTGCCATAGACAGCCTTGAGGCAGGCGCGCATGCCCTGAAACACGCCGAAAGCAGTAGCGGGCGCGCTATCGCCCGGCCCGCCCCACGATTCTGGCAGCGTCACGACATACGGCGTCTCCAGCCGCATAATCTCCATATCGTGCAGCGTCGTCCCCGAATCCGGCCCCGTCAGGAAGAGGCCACCGAGCCGGTCGATGAAGCGGCCAGGCGCCTGGAACATCGCCTCCGTCTTCTCCCGCCTGGGGTCGCCGATCACTACGCACTTGCCGCCGCCGTATTTCAGCCCCGCCGCCGCATTCTTGTACGTCATGCTCCGCGCCAGCCGCAGCGCATCCTCAAGCGCCTCCGCCTCCGTCCCATAGGGCTTCATGCGCACTCCGCCAGCCGCAGGCCCCAGCGTCGTATCATGAATCACAATGATCGCTCTCAGCCCCAACTCCTTCTCCTGACAGAAGAAGACATTCTCGTATCCGTAAGCGGCCATCGCCTCAAAAATAGCGCCTTCCATGTTTCCCTTTCTCGCTTTCATATAGCCAGATAATATGCCAGATCACTATCTGCGCCGGAAGAGGCATGCAGGTGATAAGAGCAATATAGCCCGTCTGTGGGGGATTCAGCAAGTTTTCTAAAACCAGTCGGAAGCCGGTATCCAGGTTTGCCCGGTAGGAAAGAGGATTGTGAGGACGGTTGCCAGATCGTCGGGCAGCCGATGCTGGCGTTGCTCCAAACTGCGAGTAAGTGTGACGGTTGTAGTTCCTGGTTCAGTTTCTCCATACTGGCAATTCACACATTCATGGCCGGTTTCCCCTGGTTTTCATATCTACTTCCCACTTTTAGAGTGTTAGCTCAAGGGCATTCTTACAGGGTTCATTTGTCTTTCCGTCTCTTGCGACAAACATCACATACAGGCTTCGCAAAACTATCGTATACTGGTGTATAAGCTGGAGCGAACCAGAAATAGTCATGCAGGGAGGAATCATTATGGACGTGTATCGCGCGTTGAACGCGGACGTGCCGCAATTGCTGTTTACGGTGACGCATCAGGGGGGGCCGAGCGTGACGGGTGAGGAGTATAACCGCACGGCCATCGCGTTGCAGAGAAATATTCGCGAGCAGGCGTATGACGTTGCCGGAGGCTTGCAGTTGTGGTTGGAACAGCAGTATAGCGAGCAGGCGGAGGAGACGGCGCGCAAACTGCAAATGCTGGGCCTGCTGCCAGCCGGGGCCGATCTGGAGCAGGTGCAGGAGACGCTGGCCCGCGACTATGCGCGCCTGGGTAACCGGCTCGGCTCGGTCTCGATGGTGGGCATGCAGGGGTCGGGCGAAGAGGTCTTCAGCGAGGAGATGCCTTCTGACCCCGATCTGGCGAAGCGCGTGGCCGATGGGCGTGAATATCTGGCCTCACTCGGCTTTCGTCCGGGGCAGGGCGTCCTGCACGAATCCTGGCTGCTCTTCCGAGGCTCCATCCACTATGACGTTATGGAGCATGTCGTGCGCGACCGCATGGGCATCTACGTTGGCACGCATGGCGACCACCTGCAAAACGTGGGTCGTACCGCCTTCGGCACCTACAACCTCGTCTACCAGCTTGGCGAAAGTTTGACCGCAGATCTGCCTGCCGGGGGCGGGGATGCAATGCAGGAAGTCACCTTCGCCTTCAGCAAAGGCCCCATTCACTACAGCCCCTTCCGCCAGGAAGTCTCCGCCTTGATGGAGCAGATTGCCGAACAGATCAACCTGCGGCACGGCTCCTTCTGGCAGCGCAAACTCGGCCTCGGCACCGGCAAAGAGTTCGTCCTGCGCCTGCGTCTCCCCGCCGGAGAAGCTCCGTTGAAAGAGGCTATCAGCGCCATCGCCGGCGCTGGTCGCGTGGGAAAAGAGACGATTGTGAAGCGCGGCAAGCTACTGTTGGGGACGCGGGTGATGTAGACAATGCCGGGTGATGATTTTTCTTCCTTCGTGTAGTATATTTGACACATAGCAAATCAGATTTCTCGGAAGGAGGAAGAAACTCATGGCTGAGGCGAGACAGGAGTTTCCGATAGAGCGGGAGTTGCGCCGCGATATTCAGGATGCCCAGCGCGCGCGCGACCAGTTGCGACTGGACACGCTGCGTATGGCGCTGGGAGCCATTCACAATCTGGAAGTGGCGCGCACCGACCGCAAGCACCCCGAATACGGGCAACCGCTGACCGAAGCCGATACGTTGCGCGTGCTGGAGCAGGAAGTGAAGAAACGCAGCCAGGCCATCCCACTCTACGAACAGGGTGGGCGTAAAGAACTGGCAGCAAAAGAACAACGCGAGATGGAGATTCTCCAGCACTACCTGCAAGCCTCGCAGCTAAGCGACGAGGAACTCCATGCCATCGTTGCCCGCCTGGTTGAGCAGCAAGGCAAGGATTTCAGGCGGGTCATGCCGCTCGCCATCAAAGAGACGAAAGGCCGGGCTGAAGGCGCTCGCGTGCAAAAGGTTGTCCGGGAATTGACGCAATAAGGAGCGAGCAGGCCAGCCGCCAGGGGTGGCCCTACTATACTACGGGTACTCGTGGGGCTTGCGGCGCGCCAGCTTTCATCCTCTACACCACATTGCTCTCCGGCTCATCCTCGACCTGGATTTTCTCCGCGTCGGGGGTGCCGGGTTCGGCTTCGATGCCGGTGACTTCCCAGTGGGAAGCCTGGCCCTGACGCCAGAAGTGCAGGTCGAGCTTGCATTTGCCGACGCGCAGGTTGCGCAGCGTCAGCTCTGGCAGCCATTGCGGCAGCGTCGGGTTGACGTAGAGCTTGCCGTGTGGGGCATCGGCGCGCAGACCGAGCATTGTGCGTACCATGTGGAAGATGCTGCCTGTCGCCCAGGCCTGCGGGATATTGGCCCCGCCGGGATAGAGGACAGGGAAACCGGTGATATTGCTCACTCTGGGGACGCCGGCGTACAGCTCTGGCGGTCGAAACGAGTCGAAGAGTTCGATGGCCTGGAACTGGGCGTGGATCACCTGGTTGGCCTCGTCCACCAGCCCATAGCGTTTGAAACCGGCGGCGATGATGCCGTTGTCATGCGGCCAGACGGAACCAAGCTGGTAATCATATGGGTTGTAGGCCGGGTTGTTGCTGGAAAGCGTGCGGATGCCCCAGCCGTTCCACATATCTTCCTGCAACAGCCGCTTCGCCGTGCTAACCGCCTTATCCTGATCGGCGATGCCTGACCACAGACATTGCCCCGCATTCGAGGCCACCGCATCGATCTGCTTCTTATTCGGGTCGAGTCCAAAGGCGTAGCAGCCCTCGTTGGCCATCCAGAAGACCTCGTTGAAGCGTTGGCGTAGCGTCTGCGCCTGCTGCCGTAGCGTCTGCGCCCGTGCGTGGTCTCCCAGTACATCGAAGATCTCGGCCATGCGTAGCTTCGCGTCGTAGACATAGCCCTGAAGCTCGCACGTCCCCTTTGGCTGCGGCACCTGCCTGCCATCGCCGTAGACGACGGCGTTTGCCCCATCTTTCCACGCCATATTGTTGTAGCCCAGCGTCGAGAAGGTCTTATATTCCTGAAACCCATCTCCATCCAGGTCGCCCCACTGATCAATCCATTCCAGGCACTTCTCCGCTATGGGTTGGTACTCTGTAAGCAGGCTGACATCGCCCGTCCATCGGTAGATTTCTGAAAGGACGATCAGGTAGAGGATAGTGGCGTCGGCGGTGCCATAGTAGGGGGTGAAGGGGATTTTGTGGAAGAAGGCCAGTTCGCCGAAGCGAATCTCGTGCATGATCTTGCCCGGCTGCTCGTCGCGCCAGTCAACCCGTTCCGTCCCCTGATATTGCGCCAGCCGGTAGAGCGCGCCACGCGCAAACCCCGGAGAAACCGCCATATTCTGGTAGGAAACGATCAGGCTATCGCGTCCGAAGAGCGTGACGAACCAGGGAACGCCGGCGGCTGGCACCCACGCCGTCTCCGACACATCCAGGTCATAGATACGCAGCGCGCCCATATCATCTATAGCCTGCTGGTACATGCGCTCCAGACTGTTGTAGGGACTGAGTAGCGAGGTGCAGTTCTCCCGCCACTGTAACTGGCGGCGCGCAAAATGCGTCAGTAACTCGATCTGCAGTGCTACATTATATATCCCCGTTGGACTTGGCGGCTGGATAGTCGCCGGGATGCCAGGGACATCCTGCGTAGCTGGCTGAGATGTGGTATTTCGGGTCATCGTCTGAGCCTGATGGACGTCGGATAGAGCCGGGTTCTGTGTCGTCCTGTGAGGTAGATCGGTTGTTTCGGGTCGGGCCATAGACGGCGCTGTTGCACCCTGGCCCGGCTGCGCTGCTGCGGCCACCTGTTTCGACACGGTAGGTGTCAGTAGCGCCTCCTTCGATACCGTTTCATGCGAAACGGTTTGCGAGAAGCTGCAAGGGAAGATGGAGCGTTTGACATCTTCTCCATGTTCGAGCATCAGGTCGCCGCAGGCATGCCATTTCTCATTGTGGTTGAGTTTCACCACAAAATAGATGTGTCCATTAGCATATCCGGCGGGGCTACTGCTGTAAGAAACCTGGTAGATGGCCCCGCGATGAAAGTCCCGGTCATTGTAGGTCGTACTCAGCGTTTTCTTCTGGTCATTCCAGTGCGTCTCCTGCCTGCCGCGCTGGATGATATGATGTGATTTCACCTCGAAAATATCCGCGAAGTCTGAGTGCATAGCAATTTCCAGCACAAACCTGATCGGATGGGTCGCATAACTGACGATTTCAAACTCCTCGTGTATTCCCTCGCCGACCATCCGGTTGAGCGTCAGGTTGAGCGCATGGCCCAGGATTTCTCCCTCTTCTGTTTCAACGGGGTTATTCGTCAGATAGATGCGCGAGGCGTAGAAGCTGACCTGGCTCGAATTAACCAGTTTCCACGGCATGCGGTTGATATAGAGGCGATACAGGCTGATAAAGCGTGTATCAAGTGCATACACCCCCTGATCCCCGTTCGGACTGATCTCGCCCTGCTCGTCCGTCACCATGAACGTGCGCCCCTGACTGATGGTGATGCCCGGTGACGTGACCTTGATCTCGATAGGCATAATTGCGTCTCTCCTTGTAGCGTGGCACAACCTGTTCGCTGTGTGGCCTGTGATTCTACGCCCGTTGATTGTAGAGCTTCCATTCAAACAAAGATCACAGCTATCTATCAATCAATATAAGATGAGGAGTGGACAACGTCAAACTGATCTATACGGGCAACAGCCAGGAGTACCATCGCTATCGACCGGCTGGCCGCGCTGCTGGAAAAGGATCAGGAATAGAGGCGTTACACGCTGCCCGCATCTTCTCACGAGATACGGTAATGCAACGCGACCGTCGGCGCGATAGTCAGCACGTCGCCATGAGAGAGGACGCGCTGATCCACTCGCCTGCCCTGGTAGAGTAGACCGTTCAAGCTCTCGGCATCTTCAATCACCCAGCAACCGTTTCTCTGCTGTATTTTCGCGTGCAGGCGCGAGACGCGCATGCTTGGAATATGGATATCGTTAGCAGGCAGCCGCCCAATGGTGAGCTGAGGCTGATCCAGCTTGCGCTCACCGATGATCTTGCCATCGACTTCGATCAAGATGCGCGCGGAAGGTGGTGGGGCCGGGAGAACTAACACTGGCTGACCGCCAGCTGCCGGAGAGGGCTGTCTCTGCCCGTTGTTCCTGTTGACCTCGACCGGGATGGGGCCGGGAGACGGAGCCGCTTGCTGCGCGCCACGCACGCCAGCGGCAGCAGCAACGTAGGCTGGAGCTGACTGGTATGGCTCAGCCGACTCTGGATGAGGCGTGTAGGCCGAGCGCAGGATAGACTTGTTGCCGACGTGTTCAATATTGTAGCGGTTCTGTTCCTCCAGTAGCCCGGCAAAGACGCCGCCCAGGCGTTTCAACTCGCGGTACGAACCCTGCTCGACAATCTGGCCGTCTTTGAGGACGATAATTTCGTCAACATTGCCCAGCGTACTGAGGCGGTGAGAGATCATCAGGACGGTGCGCCCGACGACGAGCTTATCCAGGGCATGCATTACCTCGGCCTCGGCCTCGACATCCAGACTGGCCGTCGGCTCGTCGAGGATCAGGATAGGGGCGTCGCGCAGGATGGCGCGCGCTATCGCCATCCGTTGGCGTTGCCCAAGTGAAAGGTTCTTGCCCTGCTCGCGCACTATCATGTCATAGCCCCCCTTGCTCATGATGGTCTCGTGAATGTGAGCCTTCTTTGCCGCGTCGATGATCGCTGCCATTGACGCGCCCGGTCGCCCGATCTCGATATTTTCGCGGAACGTTCCCTCGAACAGCACCGATTCCTGAAGCACCATACTGATATTCTGGCGTACAACTTCCAGCGGATACATGCGATTATCCATGCCGTCAAGTTTGACCGAACCGGCCTGAACTTCGTAGAAACGCGGCAGCAGTTTGACCAGCGTGGTTTTGCCACCGCCGGAAAGGCCGACCAGAGCCACCTTTTTCCCCGCCGTAATGTGGAGGTTGATGCCCTTCAGAATAGGGTGATCTTTCGTATAGCCAAAAACCACGTTCTCAAAGGTGATATCACCACGCAGCCTGGCCGGCCCATAGTAAGGTCGGTTGTTGTCGATAACTTCCGGCGCCTGCTCAAGCACCTCTTGAATACGCTCCGCGCCCGACCCTGCGCTGCTGGCCAGATTGGTCAATTTCGACAGGTCGCGCATGGGCTGGTAGAGCATTTTGAGGTAGGTCAGGAAGAGGATGAGCGTCCCCACGTCAACGCTGTTGGCCGGTATGCTGAAGAAGAGTGCTTTGAATGGATGCCCGGACGCGATGTAGCCGCCGATACCGACGATGATAGAGGTGCCTGATGTGACCAGAATAGCGACCAGCGGCGTGAACTGCGCCTGCAACCCGCCCGCGCGCATGCCTGCTTCCTGCTGCTTGCCCACGTAGCGCCGAAAACGCTGTGCCTCGCGCTCTTCCAGCGTAAAGGCGCGGATGACGGTCAGCGCGTTGATATCCTCGGTCGCGACATCAGCCACCGCGCCTGCCGCCTTCGCCTGCTTTTTTGTGGCCGCCTTGATGGTTTTTGTATAGGTAATGACAACCAGAAAGAGAAGGGGGGCGATACAGAGCGAAAGCAAGGTATACTGCGGACTGACCGTGAGCATGATGCCCGCGACGCCCAGGATGGTCAAAATACCCGCCAGCAAATCGACCAGCCCGTCAGTGACGAGTTTCTGGATATCGGCAATGTTACCCGTCACTCGTTGCACGAGATCGCCTTTTTTCTGCTGCCCGTGCCAGTCCAGCGAGAGCCGTTGCAGGTGTTCAAATAACTGCTTCTGCAGCCTCGCGCTCAGGTTCTGGGCGATAAACGAGGAGAGAAAGAGATCGATGTAGGCAAGCAGCGCGCTCAGCGTGCTAAAAATCATCAATACCAGCACCGAAAAGGCGACGACCCCGATGACGCTGTGACGATAAGACGGCGTCTGTGATGCCTTTTCTCCACCGCTGGTTGGACACTTCAATGATTCAATCTTCGTCTCATTCCCCTGCAACGCTCTGACGATGAACGATTGGTCGATGAAGGTGAGGGGCGCATCCAGAAATGGATAGATGCAGGCCGGGTCAGCGGCTGGATTACTGACCTTGCTGGTAATAAACTTGAGCGGTGTGGCGGCCAGGATATCAGAGCCGACCTGCATAAACGTGACCAGAATAGCAATCAGAACCAGTAAGCGAAACCCTTTCAGGTTGCGGTAAAGAAATGTGAATAACATGAGTCTCTCCTCCAGGATTCGGGTTTTTCAGGTATATATGCTTATTTGCGTATAGTATACCCTGCTTGAAGGCAAGAGACTGTTCCCTGTTCCACACCCGCTCTGGTAATTTTTCATATCATACATAAAAGAAGCATAAGGCGATGCAAGTATCGCTGCCTTGTCATATCATGAAAAAGCAGGGTACGCTTGAGGTTCCGCTCTGTCAGTTTACGCCGTTGGCATTATAGGTCATGATGCGCAGAGTGGGCCTGCCGCCAACGCTGAAGAGTGGGAGGTAGATTTCGTGCGTTTGCTGGTTGACGGCCACCGTGTGCGAGTTTGAACCGATAGTGAAGGTGCCAATCTTTACCAGCGCGCGCCCCTCTTCCTGGAAGATCGAAACGCCCGTCGCGCAGCCCACAAAGAGCAGGTGCCGTGAATAATCCATCGCGAGAACATCAGGCTTGACGCCCACTGCCGGATAGTTTTCCACAATGGGCTTCTGTGTGCGCAGATCGACTCGTATAAGGATAGGGTCCGGGTCGGAATCGATACAGGCGATATAGGCCATCTCTATGCGCGGGTCGATGAACAGGCCGTGAGGGGTAAGGCATGCGTCGGGCAGGCGAATACGCTTGAGC
>Ga0070739_10006114_pt1 | contig 13386 bp, 15 predicted proteins | sample Coa_R1_7_FD_66445 | JGI IMG/M metagenome (GOLD analysis project Ga0070739, IMG submission 66445) | Surface soil microbial communities from Centralia Pennsylvania, which are recovering from an underground coalmine fire - Coalmine... | ecosystem: Environmental > Terrestrial > Soil > Unclassified ... | reverse complement strand
TTTACCGAGAAGGGGTACGAGGGCCTCGTCCGGCCGGTGGTCCTCTTCGTTGGGAGCGCAGCGAACGCGTCCTTGGCGCAGCCTGTCCTTGAAGGGGCCGCGTCGCGTTCCTGCCGATTCGGCCCCGGGCATCCGAGCCCGGCACCGAATCGGCAGGGGATGCAGCCCAGGGTTCTTCTGTCCACACCGACATTGACCAGATCCTCCTTCAGGATCTGGAGCGGACGGTTGGCGCGGCGGCGCCGACATCGAGGCATTGCTACCTGCGCCGTCGATCTCCGACGTCCTCTCCCCAGCGCTCGATCTCTGGCCGGAGCCAGAGCTTCACGCGGCCAGCACCGAGGTCCACCACGGGACGAGGCATGTCTCCGTAACGGCGTTGGTACAGGCTGACGCTGTTGCGGTGCGAGAGGCCGAGGATCTGCGCGACGGCTTCGGCGTCGATCAAGTCGTTGGTATCGACCAGAGGCGACATCTCGACGAGTCTAGACCTGTAGACGGATACGTCCGCCGTCTCCGATAGTCTCCATACGTAGACAAGGAACCAGCTGGCCCCGGCGGTGCTTGCGACACCCCGGGGCCTGGCCGAGACCTACGAAGGAGGTCCGACGATGTCAGCCTACGCCACCGCCCTGCCCGATGCGAGGCTCCTGGGGAGCGGTCTGAACTATGGCCTCACGCGGGATGAAGTGATGACCGCTCGTGAGGTCGCTGAGCTGCTCAAGATGCCGGTGTCTACGATCTACGAGCTAGCGCGGCGCGGCGAGTTGCCTGCCAGCAGGCTTGGACGCACCTGGCGGTTCCTGCGGCCGCGGCTGGAGGAACTGCTCGGCGGGTGACGCCGGGCGGCCTCAGCCGGCTCGACCGTGCCGACCAGCAGCTCGAGCCCGACAAGGTCGGTGGCAACGGACGACAGGGCATCGTTCGGCGTCAGATACAGCGTGACCGCTGCCTCGACCGAAGAGACGAGTTCCGAAACAGTGTCGCTTGACGCGAAGCATCCGGGCAGTTCTCGGACCTGCGCCCAGACAGTCGAGTCGCGTCCTCGCGGTTGACGTCGACGGCAGCACGGTCCGGTGCATGCGGTCTGGGCGTCAGGCGGCTGGCGTCAGGACCTGAGCGGGATCGTCACGGGTCACATGGCCATCGGGCCAGGTGATGCGCAGCTCGCGGTCCCGTTCGATCAGGAACTTGACATTGACGAGGGTCATCGCGGTCACGTGCCGCTCTTCGTCGAACTCAATCCCGTGCCCCTCGTTCGTTGCGTAGGCGTAGGGGGGCGGCTTCGAGCCGTCGTGGCTCTCCGTGTTGAGGTAGAGCACGTCGCCACGATCGTCGTAGTGGTGACGGGCGAACTCGATGCCGGCGACGGTAATGCTCATCGTTTCCTCAGACGCGGGTCGTTTCGCTGAACTACTGCGGTCACGACCCAGCCGGGTTCCGCGTTGAAGTCTACGACGACGCGTAGCCACGCCTCCGACTCCAGGAAGTCTGCGCGGTAGAAGCGCTCACGGCCGGGAAGCGGGTCGTCCTCGCGGTGGTCCGGTCGCTTCACCGTGTCGATGATTGCGTCCACGTGGTCGAGCAGCCAGTCGCGCTCGCCGTCCGCCAGATGGAGATGGGAACCGGCGTCGAAGACCACCTCGCGACCATCGGGGTCGGTTGTGTGTCGAGTCCACTCTTCATTCACGCGGCCACCGCCAGAGCGCCGCTAAGTGCGCGGGTGAAGCGGTCGGCCTGCTCGCCTGCCGGTCGAGCGTGGAGGTAGCGCTCAGTCGTCGTGATCCGAGCGTGGCCCATTGCCGCCTTCACGCTCGCCAGGTCGATGCCGCCGGCGACCAGCAGGGAGCCGTAGGTGTGGCGGAGATCGTGGAACCTCAGCGGCTCGAGACCAGCGGCATCCCGGGCTCGCTCGAAGCGTCGGCGGAGCGCCGACGGATCGAGCCGTCGGCCCAGGCGGTTCGAGAAGACGTAGTCGTCCGGTCCGGTGAACTCGCCGCGACGGCTGAGGCGGTCGAGTGCAGCGGCGGCCTGGTCAGGTAGGGGAACCTCGCGGACCCGGCGGCTCTTGGTCGACTTGACCTCGGTTGCGCCCGAGAGGGCACGACGAACAATGATCTTCCGTCCGACGAAGTCCACATCGCGCCAGCGGAGAGCCACAAGCTCCCCCCGGCGGAGGCCGGCGAAGGCGGCGACGCGAACCAACTCGGCGTCCTGGACGTCGTCGCGGGCACGGGCGGCGATCTCCTCATCGACCAGAGCTGGCCGAGACTGGCCGCGGTGTGCGCCGTCGGCGAGCGATCGGGCGAGCGCCTCGACCTGCTCGGGCGAATAGAAGGCGAGCGGCGCTCGCTGCGGCTCCGCGCGGCGGTCAGCATGAGCGGCCGGGTTGAAGCTCAGGCAGTATGTGCTCGGCCGCATCCCGTAGTTGAAGATCGCGCAGACGAGCTGGCGGGCTTTGTTCACCGTCCGCGCAGCGACGCCTGTCGACGCGATCGATCGGAGCAGATCCTCGACCTCGCGCGTCGTCACCTCGCGGGCCGGCTGATCGCCCAGTGCCGCCATCACGAGGCCGCGCGACACTCCGGAACCGCGGCGGTATGCGGTGCCGGGCTCGGCGAGGAGGAGCCGGTGGTCGCGCAGCGTGGAGGGCTTGGCGCCCTTGATCTCCTCCAGCCAGCGCATGTACTCCACGGCGAGTTCCCGGAAGGTGACGCCGCGCCGGCGTCGCTCCTCGGCGTCGCGCTCCAGCAGCGTCTGCTCGGAGTCGTGCTCGCGGACTAGCGCCAGCATGCGCTCGGCGGCCTGCGCCTCGGTCAGCCATCCCTCGGGCGCGCGACCGCGGCGGCGCTTCCAGCCGCCGGCGCCGTCCGGCTCCACCCATGCTCGGCCCAGCGCGCGGATCACGGGCTGGCCGTTGCGGGACCACTTCCCGTACCAGAAGCACCCGGTGGAGCGCTGACGGACGAAGGGTCGTGCGGTGGGATTCGGTGCCATCGACAAGGCACATTAGACCCCCGGTCGGACGGATCCGCGAGCCGGGCAACGGTCGGGCAACCGTCTCTCCGGGCAACGATCCCGGGCAACCTTCTCGGCCATAACCCCCGATTTCACAGGCGCTCCGAGGCGCCGAACCAGCAGTAAATCCGGGAGCCGGAGCCTCCGCTCCGGCCTGTCACGCCGGAGGTCGCGGGTTCGAGTCCCGTCGCTCCCGCTCCTCGATTTGTCGCCGGCGCCGGCTGGCCGAGACGACAGACGAAGCGTTCGGAGCGGACGTTTAGGGCCGTCTTTCGTTCTCCGCCGGGGTCTCGTCGGAGCGCATACCGGGACTCGACCCGAAACTCAGCCAGCGCCGTTGCGGGGGTTCGCTCATCGCTTCGGACTGCCACTGCCGCTTCTGGCGCGGCCGGCGGGGTTCGTTGAACTTCGCCCAGTGGCACAGCTCGCACTGCTTCCCACAATCCAAAGGGTGCCGGCTCGCGATGTCCTTGGGAAGTCGAGACGGCAGCGGCATCAGGGCGCTGTGCACGCGCAAATGACGGGCGAGGATGCGGGCACGCTGGTGGCGCCGGTAGGCGCGGGTTCGCATGTTCGGGCTCCTTGATCGGCCCCGCCCGCGCCGCTTTGACGCGGGCTAGGGTGTCCGGAGTCCGGCGGGCCTGCTGTTCCTCGTCACTGCGCCGATGCTAGTCGACGTTCTGTACGCCCGGGCGCCGAGTCGGTCGCGGGGGCCTCCGTCTCCGACGAGCCGTTACACCACTGGATCCGACTCGACGCTCACCCACGGCCGGCCGCGCAGCGGCGTTTCGCCACCAGCTTCACGTGATGTCGAGCGCGAGGGGTCGCTGAGATATGTTCATCACCGTTCCGCAGGAAGGAGAACGGGCTGTGCGCGACGTAGTCGGAAAGCTGAGTGTCCTCGCTGTGGCGGCGCTCGTCGGCGCCGCCGTGTCGGCGGCCGCCGTGGTCGTGCTGGGCCACGGTGCCGCACGAGCCGCGACCCGCGCACACGCCGCGACCCGCGCACACGCCGCGACCCGCGCACGCGCCGCGACCCGCGCACGCGCCACGACCCCCGCACGCGCCGCGACGCGCGCCCATCGGGTGACGCGCTGGAAGGCGCTCCCTGGCAAGGTGATCATCCGCCGCACCGCCTATGGCGTTCCGCACATCCTCGCCGGCTCGTACTTCGGCGCTGGAGAGGGGTACGGGTTTGCGTTCGCGCAGGACGACATCTGCACGATGGCCAACGACTACGTGACGGTTGACGCCCAGCGCTCGCGCTACTTCGGGCCGAACGCCACCTACACGCAGGGTGGCAACAGCATCACGTCGTCGAACCTCGACTCCGACTTCTTCTTCCAGCAGATCAACGACTCCGGGATCATCGACCGGATCGCCAATCAGCCGCCGCCGATGGGCCCGGTGCCTCAGGTCCACCAGCTCGTGGCCGGGTACGTCGACGGATACAACCGCTATCTGGCGAGCGTCGGCGGGCCGGCGGGGATCCCCGACCCGCGCTGCCGCGGGGCCGCATGGGTGCATCCGATCACGATCGAGGAGGTCTACCGCCGGCTCTACCAGCTGATCGAGCTGGCCAGCGGCGACGCGGTGATCCCCGGGATCGCGGAGGCCGCGCCACCGACCGCTTCCGCGCCCTTGACGAGCGGCGCGAGCGCGCCGCGCACTCGTCGGCTGTCGATAGGCGAGACGGCGACGCTGCTGGCAGCCCGCCTGCAGAAGGGCGTGCTCGGCGACCTTGGCTCAAACGCGGTGGCGATCGGCCGGGACGGCACCCGCGATCACGTGCACGGGATGCTGCTCGGCAACCCGCACTTCCCGTGGGTCGGTCCGGACCGCTTCTACCAGGCGCAGATCACGATCCCGGGCCAGATGAACGTCACCGGCATGTCGCTGTATGGGGTGCCGTTGGTCCTGATCGGGCACACCGCGACGATGGCGTGGAGCCACACGGTCTCGACCGCGTTTCGCTTCACGCCGTTTCAGCTGACGCTCGTCCCTGGGGACCCCACCTCCTACCTGTACGACGGCAAGGCCGTGCCGATGACCACACGCAAGGTGACCGTCGAGGTCAAGCAACCCGACGGGACGATCGCGCCCCAGACGCGCATGCTGTACTGGAGCCGCTTCGGACCGATCTTCAACTCGCTCGAAGGCATCCCGCTCCCCTGGACGACCTCGACGGCATTCGCGCTCGGCGACGCGAACGCCACCAACTCCCGGATCGCCAACACCTTCTTCGACTTCGACCACGCCGGCTCGGTTCCACAGATGCTGGCGATCCTCAAACGCTACGAGGGCATCCCCTGGGTCAACACGATCGTCGCCGACAAGTACGGCAACGCTCTGTACGCCGACATCGGCACGATCCCGAACGTCCCGAACTCGCTGGTCGCATCGTGCGACACGGCGCTCGGCGCCGCCGTCTACAAGCTCGCCCGGCTGCCGATCCTCGACGGCTCCCGCTCGGCCTGCAATTGGCGCAACGATCCGGATGCGGTCGCGCCCGGACTGTTCGGCCCGAGCCACCTTCCCTACCTGCTCCGCTCGGACTACGTCACCAACTCCAACAACAGCTACTGGCTGTCCAACCCCCACCATCCGCTCACCGGCTACGCCGGGATCATCGGCGACGAGGGGACCGCTCGCTCGCTGCGCACCCGCATCGGCCTGATCATGACCCAGGCGCGGATCGACGGCACCGACCACCAGGGTCCCCCCGGTTTCACCGTGCAGGACATGGAGAACATGGTGTTCTCCAACCTCCAGTACGCGGGCGTCCTGTGGCGAGATCAGCTCGTCAACCTCTGCCGCAGCCTGGGGACCCTCGCGCCGACCAGCTACGGCGCCCCGGTTGCCATCGGCACCGCCTGCGACGTGCTGGCCGGCTGGGACCTTCACGAGAACCTCGACTCCCACGGCGCCGTCCTGTTCCGTCGCTTCGTGGACCACGCGATGGCCGACGAGCTCTCGCCGTTCTCGACGCCATTCAACGTCGATGACCCGGTCAACACCCCCAGCGGGCTGAACACGTCCGATCCCGAGATCAAGACCGACCTCGGCGACGCGATCGCCGACCTCCAAAACGCCCACATCCCGCTCGACGCGAGCCCCGGCCAGGAGCAGTACGTGGCCACCGGCGAGCAGCTGCCGCTGACCTTCACAGTCCCCACCGCACCCGTCGCCGGCCCGCGAATCCCGATCCCCGGCGGAGTCGGTGACCCCAACGGCGAGTTCGATGCGATCTACGCCCCGTTCGTCACCGACCAGGGATACGCCCCCGTGTACTTCGGCTCCTCGTTCGTCCAGGTCGTCGGCTGGAACAACGGTCCCTGCCCGATCGGCGCGACGATCCTCACCTACTCCGAGTCCGACAGCACCGCCTCACCCCACCACACCGACCAGACCAGGCTGTTCTCCGAGCACAAGTGGGTGCCGGACACGTTCTGTCCCGCGGCCGTGCTCGCCAGCACCAAGTCGACGACCGTCCTGCGCGACGACTCCTCCACCAAGCTGCCGGGCGTCAAGATCACCAAGACCCGGATCAATCGCAGGCGGCACACGGCCAGGTTCAGCTTCAAAGCGAGCGCACGCGCGAGGGCGTTCCAGTGCGCGCTCGTCAGGCGAGGGCGCCGCACCCGGAAGCCGCGCTTCAAACGCTGCAGATCGCCGACGGCATACGCGCATCTGAAGCACGGCCGCTACACGTTCGAGGTCCGCGCACGCACCCAGTTCGGCGTCGGCCCGATCGCCAAGCGGAAGTTCGCGATCTGAACTCAGGCGCGCTCGCCTTCCGACGGCTTGCTCGAGGCTCGGCTATGCGCGCGGATCGGGCGGCGGAGCGTCAGGTGTCACTGAAACGCGATGGCGCCGGCGGATGAGTGAGGGACGCTCGCAGACGCCGGTGGCATCAGCCGAGGCCGGGCAGCACCTGGGCGGATCCACGGCCGTGGCCCACGGAACAACCTGCGTCCGACGCCCCATCCGGGGGGTGGCAGTGGCAACGGGTGGGCCATCACGCGACTGATCACGACGCGCAACCGCGAGAGCATCTCGCGCTCCTCCATCGGGGTGAGCCGCTTCGATGAGACCAGCGCCGACAGCCGCGTCCGGTAGGCCGACTCGATCGCCGTCTGGAGGCCAGCCGCGGTCCGGCCCTGGGCACGCGCGATCTGCGCGAGGCTCTTGCCCGAGCGCAGTTCGGACACCAGCCTCGTCTGGCTCAGGCCGAGGTAGCTCTCCGCCGCGCGGGCCGCGGCACCGAGTCCGATGCCCAGGAACGGGACCGGAGGCAGCAGACCGCCCGGTCGCCCGGGCCCCGGCATGACCCCGAGGCGCCAAGCAGGCGCCCCGCCAGGGCCAGGATGAGCAAAGGCCGGCGGCCCCGGGAAGGGCGGGAATCCGGCACCTGGGCCGAAACGCCCGTTCCGGATCGCCCTCTCCAGCCGGCTCGCCTGCGTCTGGGTGAGGCGGCCATCTGCCACGAGCGCCTGGAGCCGATCCACCGAAGCGCCTCGCAGGGCTTGTCGCAGGGCTGCCGGCGTGACGTGAAGCCGCCGGGCCACATCGTTGAGGAAAGCTCGGCCTGAGGTCGCGCTCGGACCGCGGGTCGCCGCGTAGGCGCCGCCGGCAGCTGCGACCACGGCCACCGCGGCGATGAGGACGACCAGCTTGCGGCTGAGAAAAGACGGCACGAACGACTCCTCGCGCCAGAGATTTGCACCGGATCCTCAGAGGAGCGTAAGACTTTCCCGCCCCTCGCAGCGCCGCACGCGCCGCCCCGCCCTGCGCCGCGTGCCGCCTCCCGATCGCGCCAGTCAGAGCCGCCGAATCGCCGCGAGGATCTCCGCCGGCTCGGCGTTGTCGCCGGCGTCCGAGGACATGTGCGACCACGCGACCGCGCCGTCGGGCGTGACCAGCATCGCCCCGCCGAGCTGCGCGGGATGCCCGATCATCCGCCCCTGGTGCACCCCGTGCTTCCGGGAGGCGCCGAGCCCCTTGACGATCATCCTCGGCCCGACGAGCTCGTTCATCGTCGCGACCTTCGCACCCGCGGCGCTGTAGCTCTCGCGATTCTCGTCGGCGAGCACGGGAAGGTCGATCTTCATCGTTCTGCGGAAGTGGGCCGCGTGGCGCGGAGTCGCCTGGCCGATCAGGACCAGCCGTGCGCCGGCCGCTTCGATCTCGTCCCGGGCGCGGTGCAACTGCACCGCGTGCGCGCGGCAGAACGTTCAGCCGTAGTGCCGCAGCCAGACGAGGACGACGGGCCGATCCCGCCACAAATCCCCGAGCCGCACGGGGTCGCCGTCGTGGCCGAGCAGCGTCAGCTCGCCGAGCGCATCGGCGCGAGACGGAGCGTTCGTCGTCTGGCGGGTGGAAGCGGTCCCGAGCACGCCCGGAACGTATCACCGCTCAGCTGTCGCCGCGAGCTGCGCGCGCCTCAGCGCGCCGGGCCCTCCCACGCTCGCACGAACATCAGGATCCCGATCATCACTCCGCAGACGAGCGCCGGGGCGAGGAACCCCACGCGCGTGCCCCCGGCGGAGAAGAGGATCGCTCCGATCGCCACCACCGGCAGGCAGCACACGAGCACGAGTGCGGCCAGGTTCGGGTGTGGACGGTCGGGGCGGTGGATGCCCTGCGGCTGCGTCATGCTCGCCATGACAGCTCCCTTGTACTGATGGGACCGCCCTGGCAGGCGCGCCCGAGCGGCCCCGTTGGCTTGCCGCCCATCAGCCTCCCAGGCCGCCCGGACGACGGCAATCGAACATTGGTCGAGAGGCGGTGGCCGCGACGCCTGATCGGTCGCGCGCGCGTTGCAATTGCGCGCGCGACCGCCTCACCGGATCCAGGCTCAGCAGGTCCAGGCGGACGGACCCTGCCGAGCGTAGATCTCGGCCGCGATCCGGTCCTGCTCGGCCGGCGGCGCGTCCTCCGGAAGGCCCTGACCACCGTATGCCGCCCAGGTGGATGGGAGGATCTGGTAGGCGCCGCCGGCGCCCGTCTCCGGATTGACGGCCGAATAGTCGCCGCCGGACTCGCAGGCGACGATCGACGCCGGGATCGAATAGCCGCTCGAAGCGGGCGCGGTCGACGAGGCCGGGGCTTGGATGTGGAAGAGGGTGTCCCACGTCTGCGGACCGACGATCCCGTCGACGAGCAGGCCGTCGCGGCGCTGGAAGGCGATCACCGCCCGGCGCGTCCGTTCGCTGAAACGACCATTCGCGGGCACGTGCAGCGCGCGCTGAACGCGGGCGACGGGAGCTCCCCGGCTGCCCATCTCGAGCAGGTGGGTCAGCGCCGGGACTCCGGCGGCAGCAGGCGCGGGTGCGGCAAGCAGACCCGCACCGGCCGCAGCGACAGCGGCCGCGACGCCCTTGCCACGACGGGCGGGCCGAGTCGGCAGGTGCTTTGACGACATCGAAACACTCCTTCTTCGGCGCCTTCGGGGGCTGATCGATGCCGCGCGAGAAGCTGCGGCGCGCCGGGCAGCCGGCGCCTGCTCCGAGGGCCAAACTCGATGGCCCCGGCGCGTCCCCCGTGCCCGGCCGCGAAACGAGAAGACAGCGGCCGCGGACTCGGCGGTTAGGAACCTGGAATCTGTTTCACCGTAGCGGGACGAGCGCGGAGCGCAGTGTGCGCTTGGTCACGCAGATTGCGCCTGTGCCTATGCTCAGCGGATGCGGCCAGCCGGGCGCGGCCGCTGCTGCTCGTCGGGCCAGTGCCCGTGCTCCTGCAGGTAGCGTCGCGCCCTCTCCTCGCGGTCGCGCTCGCGATCGCCGCTGACGCCGATCCGGTAGAGCCAGTTGAGCATCAGGACCGAGAAGCCGGCGCCCGCGGCCATCCCGAACCCTTCGGCCCCGAATCCGCCCGGGTCGACGATCAGCAGCACGAAGGCGGCGATCACAAGCGCCACACCGATCCCGTAGCGCACGAACAGCATGCCGATCGGTGGCCGGGCGGGCTCGCGCTCGACTCTCAACCAGGTGCGGGGCAGGGAACGAGGCATCAGATGGCCAACTGTAGAAGCAGAACTTGCCCGTGCCGCTCGCGTTTAAGCAACCGGCCGGCCAAACCAACGAGGGATCGGAGACTCGTATGCACCAAAAGCTCATCGTCATGGCTTCGCTGACGGTGCTCGCCGGCTGTGGCGCTGCCGCCGCGATCGCCGCTACGGCCTCGCAACCGACCGAGGTGACCGCCCACGCGATCAGTCCCGACGCGCGGCCGTATGCACCCGGCACGCGGGTCGGGCAGTCGAGCCTCGGCAACCGCGTGTTCACCGGCGCCAAGCGCGGCTTTGCGCTCGCAAACCTCCGGAACGGATCCACCTATCCGGCGACCACCACCGACGGTGGCCGTACCTGGCGGATCGCGGGCGGGCATTTCCACATCGCGGCGGCCAACGGACCTGCGGCCGTCACCGAGGTTGGCGCCGGCGGCCGCGGCACCTACTTCGCCTACGCCGGCCCCGGAGGAGGGCAGGCCGTCGACGTGACAACCGACGGCGGCAAGCACTGGTGGCAGGCGTTCCTCCCCGGCCAGCCCGAGGCGGTCGTCTACAGCGCCGTCACCCGGCCGGGCGAGCTGATCGCCTTCGAGCAGGGCCATCCCACCTACGTCTACGTCTCCAAGGACGGCGGCCGCCACTGGCGGTTGAGCCACAGCGACGACTCCTGATCGGCGCCCCGGCGCAACCTTGAGGGCGCGCGCGGGTTTTGGGCAGCGTCGGCGATTCCGTCGAACAGGCTGGTAGAACTTCCCAACCCGTGCGAGCCCTCCGCGCCCTCTCGCTGATCGTGGCCATCCTGGCCGCAGCCGCCCTCCCCGCGGCGGCGGGCGCTACGTCGATCCGCTGGAACAAGGCCGTCCGGCTCGTGCCGTCCTCGCACGACGGCGGGCTGAGCGCCGTGTCGTGCCCGACGACGAGGCTGTGCGTCGCCGTCGACCAGGCCGGCTACGTGATCACGACGACGCGCCCGACCGGCGGCAAGGGGTCTTGGAGCAAGGCCGCCCGGATCGACCGGGCGCCGCTGACGGGAGTCGCGTGCCCGACGACCAGGCTCTGCGTCGCAACCGACGCCAACGGGAGCGTCCTGACCTCCACCAAGCCGACCGGCGGAGCGCGGGCCTGGAGCCGTCCCGGTCGCGTGGACTCGGCCGCCGGACCCGATGGAGCCGCGGCCGGCCTCGAGGGCGTCGCCTGTCCATCGACCTCGCTGTGCGTGGCAGTCGACGGCGCCAGCCCGGGCAACGTCGTCAGCACGACGTCCCCGGCCAAGGGCTCGAGGACCTGGAAGGTCACCAAGGTGGGCGGCACGCTGACGAGCATCGCGTGCGCCTCCGCCGCGATGTGCGTCGCGGCCGGCTCGCAGCACTACGTCTCGACGAGCCCTGCCGGGAACAGCTCGGCCTGGCATGCGACCGGCGGCCAGACGGGTGGCGGGATCCTCAGCGCGATCGCCTGCCCCGCGCTGACCCTCTGCGTGGGCGTCGGCTACGGCAACACCTCGACCGGTCTCGCCACCGTGTCGGCGAACCCGCGCGGCACGGCGCGGACGTGGAGGACGGTGAGCGTCGAACCAACGCCGCCCGATCCCGGTGAGGGTCTTCTGACCGCGGTCGGCTGTGCCGGCAGGGCGATCTGCGTGGCCGTCGACGGCAACGACCACGCGTTCGTCTCGACCTCGCCGACCACCGGCGCCTGGAGCGGTCCGGTCACCGTTCGGCCCAAATCCGCCAGCAGCACGACCGCCATCTCCTGCAACCGGCAGCTGTGCGCGGTGGTCGACAGCGCCGGGGTCGAGACCACTGGCGTAGTCCGCTGAGCGGCTCGGCCGGCGGATGACCGATCCCGCCGAGTTCAGAGCGCACTTCCCGGTGCTGGCGGAGCGCGCCTACCTCAACGCGGGCACCGAGGGGCCGATCCCGCGAGCCGCTGTGGAGGCGGTGGAGCACCGTATGAGGGAGAACGCCGAACGGGGCCGGGCCGGGCGCGCCTACTTCGACGAGGTGATGGCGATGGCGACCCGGCTTCGCTCGGCCTATGCCGAGCTGCTCGGGGCCGACCCGCAGGAGGTGGCGCTGACCGGCTCGACGACCGACGGCCTCAACACGGTGCTCGGGGGACTGCGGCTCGGAGCGGGCGAGGAGATCCTGACGACCGACGAGGAGCACCCGGGGCTGCTGGCGCCGCTGCGCCTGGCGCGGCTCCGCTCCGGCGTCAGGATCACAGCCGTCCCGTTCCGCGAGCTGGCCGGCGCCGTCACACCCAGCACCCGGCTGATCGCCTGCTCCCACGTCTCCTGGGTGAGCGGATGCGTGATGGATCTGAGGGAGCTGACCGCGACGGGCGTGCCGGTGCTGGTCGACTCAGCGCAGGGAATCGGCGCGATCCCGATCGACGTGCACGAGCTCGGCGTCGACTTCTACGCCGCCTCCGGGCAGAAATGGCTGTGCGGCCCGGAGGGCAGCGGGTGCCTGTACGTGCGGCCCGACCGGCTCGACGAGCTCGAGCCCCCCTGGCCGGGCTATTCGACGCTCAGCGACCACGAGAACATCCTCGACTCTCCGCTCGCGGAAACGGCCGCCAGGCTCGATCACGGGTTTCCCTCGAGTCTGCGCAGCGCACACGCTCTGGCCTCGCTCGAGGTGCTCGGCCGCGCCGGCTGGGCGTGGGTGCACGAGCGCGCCGCGACGCTCGCGGAGCTGCTCGCCGACCGGTTGACGGAGGCCGGCCACACGGTCGCGCCGCGCGGTCGCTCGACGCTCGTCTCGTGGCGCAGCGCCGATCCCGAGGCCGAGGTCGCACGACTGGCCGAGGAGGGCTTCGTCGTTCGCAGCATCCCGACCGGCAACCTGATCCGTGCCTCGGTGGGCGCGTGGAACAGCGAGGAGGAGCTCGAGCGGCTCGCCGCCGTCGCGGCCCAGAGCTAAGCCAGTCCGGTCCAGAGCTAGGCCACGCGCTCGGGATGCGCGTACACGTTCACCCTCGTGCCCCGCGCGAACCCGCACAGCGTCATTCCGCGGTCCTCGGCGAGCGCGATCGCGAGCGAGCTCGGCGCGCCCACGCCGACCAGGACCGGGGCCCCCGCGACGGCCGCCTTCTGCACGAGCTCGAACGACAGCCGTCCGCTCACGCACAGGATCCGCTCCCCGAGTGGCAGCGCCCCATCCAGCAGCGAGCGGCCGATGACCTTGTCCATCGCGTTGTGACGGCCGACGTCTTCGCGTGCGAGCAGCGCCTCTCCGCCGGCGTCGAAGAGCCCGGTGGCGTGAAGGCCGCCGGTTCGCAGATGACCGGGTTGCTCGAGGTGGGAGGGAAGGCGGGCAAGCGTCTCGCGTGGAACGATCGGGCCGGGCGGA
>Ga0070739_10006113_pt1 | contig 13387 bp, 12 predicted proteins | sample Coa_R1_7_FD_66445 | JGI IMG/M metagenome (GOLD analysis project Ga0070739, IMG submission 66445) | Surface soil microbial communities from Centralia Pennsylvania, which are recovering from an underground coalmine fire - Coalmine... | ecosystem: Environmental > Terrestrial > Soil > Unclassified ... | reverse complement strand
GGAAAACCGAAGATGATCGCGCCGGCGGTGACGAGCAGGTATTTGGGCAGGGCGCGGAGGAGCGACCGCGGTTTCCGCCGCCGCGTTCGGGTGCGGGTCGCCGCTGCAGCTTCAGTGCCTAGTTGACCGACCGTCATGCCGTTTCTCGCTCTCCCTCGTAAAATACCCAGCGCGCTGAGGTCTTGAGAACAAGCGCGGTCGCGGCCATCACGATGACGAAGAAGATCCACGCCTGAGCCGAGGCATAACCCATCTGGTTTGTCTCGCTCCCGAACGCGGTCTGGAAGAGGTAGTACATGAAGGTGATCGTGTCGTCGCCGGGCTGGTTGGAGGTCAGGACGTAGATCTGATCGAATACCTGGAAGAACGCGATAAGTCCGATGACAAGTTGGAAGAGAATCGACGGCGTCAGCATCGGCAGCGTCACGAAGCGGAAGCGTCCCCAGATTCCCGCGCCATCGATCTTGGCCGCGTCGTACAGGTACTCAGGTATGTTCTGCAAGCCGGCGAGGTAGATGATCATTCCCCCGCCGACGCCCCAGATCAAAGTGATGATGATGGCCGGTTTGGTCCAGGTCGGGTCGGTCAGCCAGTCAATCGTCGGCAGGTGCAGGAAGCGGAGGGCGGCGTCGAGCATACCGTACTGGGGATCGAAGAGGCTGATCCAGAGCACGCCCGAGGCAACCGCCGGGACGAGCGTCGGGACGTAGTAAATCGCGCGGAAGATGGTGATGCCGTGCAGGCGCTCGTTGAGCAGCAACGCCGTTCCGAGGGCCAGGATCAGGTTGATCGGCAGGCCGACGATCACGAAGTAAAAGGTATTGAAGATGGCGTGGTGGAACTCCTGATCGGTGGTTATCAGGTCGACGTAGTTCTGCCACCCAACCCACTGCGGCGCGCTGAAAAGGTCGTAGTTGGTGAAGCTGAAGTACAGCGACGCGAGCATAGGCCCGACGGTCCAGATCAGGAAACCCAGAATCCAGGGCGAGGCGAAGAGGTAGAAGGCGATCGCCTCGCGTCGCCGTTTCGGTCCGATGGAGCGCGCGATTGGGAGCATGGGGCGTCTCTCTGCCGGGCCCTAGACGTGCCCCCCCTTGAGGATCGTGTTGGCGCCGTCCTGCGCCTTTTTCAAGCCGGCGGCGACGCTCGTGTGGCCCGTGAAAACTGAGTTCGTCAAGACGGTGTCCACGTAGTTGAAGGCATCGGCCTTATGCGGAAAGTCGAGATACGGAACGCCGTAGCGAATGGAGTCGATAACCGATCGCATCCCCGACGGCTTGCCCTGCAGGAAGGTCGGAGAAAGAGCCATCGATTGGATGGAGGGGATATTGATGCCGTGGGACGACATGACTTTCTGGCCCTGCGTGCTCGAGAACCACTTGACGAGCGTCCAGTCGGCCGACTGGTGCGACGACGCGGCGTTGATCGCGTTGCCGACACCCTGCGCCATCGTGGCTTCGCGGCCGTTCCAGGAGGGGAACCGCGCGACGTCCCATTTAAAGGTCTTGATTCCCTCGTAGACCGGCAGGTCGAACGTGCCGTCGATGTACATTGCAACCTTGCCCGAGGCGAAGATGTTCTGGTAGTGGCCGAGCTGCGTCGGAGTCGGCGAGACGTGATACTTGTAAATCAAATCGGTGAGGAACGTGATAGCCTGGCGACCGGCCGGTGAGTCGACAATGCACTGGACGTTGCTGGCGGTTTCCGGCTGGGTCCAGAGATGGCCGCCCATTTCCGTGATGAGCGGCTCATCGATCCCGTCCAGATACTCGTAGCTGCCGTACCCCCATTGCACGATGTGTTGCGGGTCAAACCCTGCCTGGGTTGCGTTTCGGCCTTTGTTGTCGAGAGTCAGCAGTTGGGCGTCATGGAGAAGCTGCTGCCAGGATGACGGCGCTTGCGTCAGCCCGGCCTTGGCAAAGAGGTTCTTGTTCCAGATCAGCATGTTGACCGAGATATCGCGCGGCAGCTCGTAGTAATGGCCCTGGAAGCGGAAGCTGGGGATCTCCTGTGGCCAGAACTGGTTCATGTTGACGTGGTCGCGCTTGATGAGCGAATCGAGATTGACCAGCTTTCCGCTCCCGGCATAGTGGACCTGGTAGTAGCCCGGGTCGAGGAGGAACGTGTCGGGAGCCTGGCCGGCCGCGAGCTGGGTCGGCAGCTTGGTCCAGTAGGTGTTCCAATCCGCGACTTGCTGCGTGACTTTGATGGTCTTGTGTGATTTTTCAAAGGCGGTGAAGAGAACCTTGTTGGCCGCGATCTCGTCCGCCGATCCCCAGCGTCCGTACGATATCGACGTCGTGCCCGATGCCCCGTTTCCGGACCCGGATGATCCGCATGCCGCCAGCGCAAGCGCCATAATGCCGCCCGCCGCCACCTGTGCTGCCCGCCGAAGTCCACTGGTCACGATTCGTCCTCCTCGATGGTGGTCGATCGTCAGTTGCACGTGTACGACCAGTCTAGAGCAGAAACTGAGCGAGGTCAAGCATTTTTGGTGCACGGATTGGTTCGATGGTAGGCGTGGTGAACCGTAATCCGATCCGCCAGTCGATCGACTTCATGCTCTGCGCCAATGTCCGGCCCAAGCCGCGCCGCAACCAACCCTGCTGCCGCGCTCGCATGTCTCAGTGCGTCCAGCCACCCCTCTCCCCGGGATAGCGACGCGGCGAGGCCGGCGAGAAACGCATCGCCGGCGGCCGTCGGATTCACCGGGTCGATAGCGAGCGCGCTTATGGCGAATGTTCCGTCGGGGCCGGAGTAAAGGGAACCATCGTGGCCGAGGGTCACGACCACATGTTCGATTCCACGCTCGCGTAACAGTGCCATCGCCGCCATGTGGTTCTGCGCTCCGGTCACGGCGTCCACCTCCTCGCCGTTGACCTTCAAGGCCCAGGGTTGTGCGTCCAGCGCGTGGCGCAAGGGATCGCCGGAGGTATCGAGGATGAAGGGCACCTCGCTCGCGCGGGCTTCGTGAGCCAGGTCGGCATAGAAGTCGGGATCGAGACCGGGCGGCAAGCTCCCCGAGGCGAGAACCAGGCACGCGAGACGCACCGCCGCACGGCTCAACTCTCTGTAGGATTCCGCTTCGCGCGTATCGAGTCGCGGGCCGTGTTCGTTGATGACCGTGTAGCTTCGGTTCGTGCTGTCGGCGACGATCACCGCGGTTCGCGTCGGTTCCCGTACCGGCGTCGACCAGAGCCGGATGCCGAGCTCGGCCGTCGCCTCGGAAATGACCTGGCCGGAGTCGCCGCCGAGCGGCGCAACCAGAAGCGGACTTTCGCCCAGCCGGACCAGCGTGCGGGCGACGTTGACCGGCTTACCGCCGGCAATGCGAATCACGGACCCCGTCCGATTGACACCCCCGGCCGCGAAGTCCGGCACCTCAAGCGTATAGTCGATAGCCGGATTTGGACCGATGACGCAGATCGGTTTCCTATAATCGGTCCGCGTCGCGAGCCCCGCCGGTTCGTCCGCCGGAGCGCTCACGGATGTATTCCACTGGAGGAGGGATGGCGATGGGTGAGGATGTGAACGATACGCTTCCCCTGACGGACTACATTCCGCGGTCGGCGCTGTCCGTCGCGCAACACGACGTCACCCGCGCCCGCTTCCCGGCAATCGATGCTCATAACCACCTCGGTCTGTGGCTGACCGGGGAATGGCTGCAGTCGGTGAACGAGATTCTGGCGGTGATGGATCGCTGCAATCTCAAGGGAGTGGTGAACCTGGACGGCCGGTGGGGCGACGAGCTGGAGGCTAATCTCGACCGATACGACCGCGCGTACCCGGATCGTTTCTACACCTTCGCCCAGCTTGATTGGTCGCTCCTCGAACGGCCCGATTTCGCCGACCGGCTCGTCCGCAACCTGGAGGACAGCCTGAGCCACGGCGCGCGCGGCCTGAAAGTGTGGAAGGATCTCGGCCTGCGCTTGCGTGACGACGCGGGGGATTTGCTCGCCATCGACGACGAGCGCCTCGCCGGTGTATGGGATGTCGCCGGCTCGCACGACGTTCCAATTCTCATCCACATTGCCGATCCGGTGGCATTTTTCGAGCCGCTCGACAACCGCAACGAGCGCTGGGAGGAGCTGCACGCGCATCCCGACTGGCATTTCTACGGCCCCGACTTTCCGTCGTTTGAAACGCTCATCGATCAATTCGAGCATGTCATTGCCCGTCATCCTCGTACCAGGTTCATCGGCGCACATGTCGGGTGCTACTCTGAGAATCTCGCCTGGGTCAGCCGCATGCTGGACACCTATCCCAATTTCTACGTCGATATCGGCCAGCGAATCTCCGAGCTCGGCCGGCAGCCGTACTCCTCGCGCCGGCTTTTCGAGCGCCATCCCGATCGCATCCTGTTCGGCACCGATTGCTTCCCGCTGGATCCGGCCTGGTACGCCCCGTACTTTCGCTTCCTAGAGACCGACGACGAGTATTTCAACTATGGGGCCGACGAGATTCCGGGCCAGGGGCGCTGGTACATCTATGGTTTGGACCTCCCGGACGACATCCTGCAGCGCGTCTATTCAGGCAACGCCGGTGGGTTGCTTGGACTGTAGCCAGTCCGGAAGCCAGCGGGTTTGCGCCGCCAGGAGCCGGTCGGTCATCTCCCAGATCTGATCGAGCGTCAGGCGACCGGCGAGGACCGGATCCAGCGCCATGGCCTGGTAGACCTTCTCGCGATCGTGCTGGAGAACGGCCTCGACTGTCAGGCCCTGCTGATCGATCAGCGGATGGATCAGCGCCGCGCACTGGATCGGCAGAGCCTTGGCGATCACCGGGTGAACTCCGAGGCCGTTGACCAGGCACGGTACTTCGACACAGGATTCGGGCTGCAGATTGGGGACGAGCCGTCCCTCGTTCATGACGTTGCCGACGATCTCCGTCTTCTCGCCGGTCAGGAGGCAGTGGATGATCTCGGCGGCGTACTCGCTGGTCGGCTCAATCTCGAGCGCCTCGCCGGCGTCCAGTCGCCGCTTGGTGTCGTCGAACTCGCCCAGGTTGACCTGGCAGCGGCGCAGGTACTCGCGCAGCGGAATATTCAGCCGCTCCACCAGTTCGGGGTGCCCGAGAAAATACGGGCTGTACTCGGCATGATGCTCGCTGGATTCGGTGGGGTAGAAACCGAACCGACGGTAGAGCTCGGCGCGAACGCGATCGTCATCCGGGATATCGCCCGCCTCGACCTTTGCCCGCAAGAGTGGATACAGATCCTCGCCGTTGCGCTCCAATCGCAGGATCCAGGCGATGTGGTTGATGCCGGCGGTGCGGTATTGAATCTCGTCGAACGGGACGTCCAGCCACTCGGCGATGCCGTGGATCGTCCAGTAGACGCTGTGGCAGAGGCCGAGGACCTTGATCGACGTGGCTTTGCTGGCCGCCCAGACAAGCATCGACATCGGGTTGGTGTAGTTCAGGAGCCAGGCGTCTGGGCAATAACGCTCCATCTGGGTCGCGATCTCAAGCATGACCGGAATCGACCGCAGTCCCCGCATCACACCGCCGACGCCGACAGTATCGGCAATCGTGTATTCGATACCGTACTCGGATGGGATCGCGAAGTCGATCTGAGTGGCCGGGTAGCCGCCGACCTGGACGGTGTTGATGACGAAGTCGGCGCCGGGCAGGAGCTCGGTACGGTCGAGACTAGCTTCAATCTCCGGCTCGGCATTGAAGTGATCGGCGGTCCAGCGGGCAACGCGCCTAGCGGTCCGCAGCCGGTCCTCGTCGATGTCGTGCAGCGCGACGGTTACGTCCTTCAGCTCGGGATACGACAGGAAGTCGGCCAGCAGATTGCGGGTGAACTCGACGCTTCCAGCGCCGACGATGACGATCTTGGTCATGGTTCTCTCCTTGGAATTCCTATGTAATCCGGCACATCCGCGAGGCGAGGGAGGCGGGGAGGCGAGGGAGGCGGGGCACTGCTTCGCGGCCCCGCCCTACCGGTTTCGAGAATCTACCTTAGTTCCCGGGCAGAACGACGGCGCGGGACAGATTCCGCGGGGCACGCGGGTCGAGGCCGCGGCTGGCGGCCAGTTGGACTGCGGCGAGCTGAGCCTGGACGAGCGAGACAATCGGGTCATCGGACGCGCGATGAACCGACGCACCTGTCGCTGCTGCCTCGGTCAGGACATCGCTCGCCTCGGGGTCGCTTTCCGGATCGAAGCACCAGATCTGGGTCCGATCGTCGGCACAGGCGATGGGACCGTGACGGTAGTCGAGTGTCTGGTGGCTCTCAGGCACGACCAGGGCGCTCTCCTGGACCGTTAAAGCGGCAGAGCAGGCCAGTCCGTGTCGCCAGCGGCGGCCGAGGAAGACGATGTGCGACCTATCGAGCGACGGAACGTGGGCCAGCGACCGGTCGACCGCATCCGGCAGGCCGTTGAGATCGTCGTCCGTGAGAAGGCGACGCAGAGCCAGGAGCCCCGCGGTGATGAATCGGGTCTGAACGACCGCCGATTCGGCAGCAAAGGGAAGGGCCAGCGTGTTATCGGCCAGCGATTCGGCCGGAGAACCATGCTCGCCGGCCAGGAGCAGGACACGCGCGCCGTTTGATCTGGCTTCTCGCATCGCGCGAATGAGCTCGGTCGTCTGGCCGGTCCGACTGATGGCGATATGCAGCCAATCGGGGCGGGGCCGGTACTCGGACGGGAGGATAGCCTGAGCGGGCGCCCCGGCGGCATCCTCATACAGTGACGCGGCGGCTAGCCCGACGCAGTACGACGAGCCGGAGCCGAGAAATACCGCGGGAGCGCCGACCAGATTTCGCCACCGATCGACATCCATCGTGGCCAGGACCCGGCGCAAAACCTCCGGGGTACTGTGTATGTCCTCCTCGACCGTCATAGTCCTGCCTCCTGAATGGGGGTATTGATCGAATTCAAGCATAATGACTGAACGGAGTCAATCTAAAGTGGTCGAGAGCGATTGACGATGCTCGTGCATCAGCCTACAATCGTGAAAGTATGAGCAATGGGACAGTGCGGCGCCGCGCGGCGATCCTGGAGATTCTCGGGCGCGACGGCTTCACCAGCATTCCCGGGTTGGCACAGCAGCTTGGCTACTCACAGGCCACGATCCGGCGCGACCTCGCTCAACTCGATAGGCTGGGACGGGTACGCCGCACCTACGGGGGCGCAATGCCGTCCAACCTGGCGGAAGTTCCGTACCGGGAGAAGCTGGGCGAGGCGGCCGACGCGAAACTGAAGATCGCCCGCGTCGCGGCGGCGCAGGTCGAACCGGGCCAGGCGGTCGGCTTCACCGGCGGAACGACCACGCTGTACGTCGCGCGGCAACTTCCCCGCAACTTCGGCTTGACGGTTGCTAGCAACGCGCTGACCATCGCAATGGAGCTCGCGAATACGGATATGCGCCTGATCCTGACTGGAGGTGAGCTTCGCGGGCAGACCTATGAGTTGGTTGGCCCGCTGACCGAACCGGTACTAAAACACATCCATCTCGACGTCATGTTCGTCGGCGTGGACGGTTTATCGGTGAGCGGCGGGCTCACGACGCACAATCCGGTCGAGGCGCAGGCGAATCGCTGGCTGATCGATCAATCGGCGCGCGTGATCGTCGTGGCCGACGCCCGCAAGCTGGGACGGCGGACCTTTGCCCAGATCGTGCCGCTCGACCGGGTGCGGACGGTGATCACCGACTCAGCCGCCGACCCATCGCAGGTCGAAGCGCTTCAGGCAGCCGGCGTGGAAACGATCATCGCTGGTTGAGCGCGGAGACCGGGTGCTCACGTTGGATCGTCGCGATTTCGATGTCGTCGCCCGGGGCGAGGGAACGATTTTCGTTCTGCCGAGAAGATAGTCGGTTCGTACGGGATGTAACGTCCAACGGCGTCGAGCGTTCATGTCTGAGGAGACGAAGTTGTGGAAATACGACGCCGGGCAGCTGCCAGCGCGCTGATTGTGTCGCTTGCGTGGCTTGCCGGACATGCTTCGGTTGTCCGGTCCTATGCCAACCCTTCGTCGGCTCAGCTCATCATCGGCGATGATTTCCTGTCATCCACAACCGGCTGGATCGCCGTCGGGCAATCCGGTTCCTATGCCTCCAACGGCGGTTGCGATCGCGGACTCGGGAACAACTGTAATACGACGCGAACCGTGATCTACCGCACCGAGGACGGTGGGATGCACTGGCACAGAGAGCTTGTATTCACGAGCCTGCCCGGTCCGCAGGTCTGGATTCGCTTCTTTAGCGCGGGCGTCGGGTTCGTCGCAGCGACCGTTGGTCCGGTGACGCCGTCCTCCTCGAATTATTACGACGCCCGTTCGGTTCTATTGCGTACCTCGGACGGCGGGAAACATTGGTCCCGCTATCCGCTTCCGAAGGGATATTCGATCGGTCTGCGCACTATCACGTTTCCTGATCCTCGCCATGGTTGGCTGTTCTATGGGGGCGCGGCCTCCGGGAGCATGTCGGTGTACATGTACCGAACGGAAAACGGCGGCCGAAGCTGGAGCCGTGTCGCATGCGCTTCATTACCGGCCTCTCTCCCGAACTACGCCTGCCGGCTCCATTCCGGTATCGCCTTCGACGGCGACAAGGAGTTCCTGAGCTTCAGCAATCGTTTCGATGGGTGGCTGACGGTGTTCTCCAACGCTGGCATCCCGGAGATCCTACACAGTGGAAACGGCGGTCGGACGTGGCGCTATCAGGCGGTCGGCCTGCCACTCGGTCTGCATCAAGCCCGAACGCCCAAGGCCGTATATCTCATGGGGACCTTCGATCAGCCACGCCTCTTTGGCCGGTTGGGAATCCTTCCGGAGGTAGTGACCTCCTATCCACCCAGGTCGAATACCGGCCGGAGCCGTCTCTTTCTCTATCGATCGTTGGACGGCGGTCGGACCTGGCAGTTTTATCGGACGACGCCGGTGACCTCGCCATCGATCGAGCAATTCGGATTCGGCGAGGGCACGCTGTCCTCGCTCCCCCGGCCGCGAAACTGGCTGTTCGTCAGCGGGAAGAACATCTGGCGGACGGCCAATGCCGGCCGAACCTGGTCGCGGTCGCCGATGCATATCCCCGGCATGCTGCATCTGGCGTCGCTCAGCTTCGTCGATCCTTCGCATGGCTGGGCTCTGGTGCAACCGGCCGGCAACAACGGCGGTCTCCTGGGCGGAACTTCGCTTCGGCGGACCAGTGACGGCGGCAAGCACTGGTCCGTAATTCGCCTTCCTCGCTGATTTACCTTGGATAGTTTCGTTTGGCTTGCGGCGGCCATGGGGGAATGCAATGGCGAATGGAATGCTTCACCGGGCGGCGGTCGGCGGTGTCACGCGGCGACATTTCGGCGTGTCGGGCCGATCTTGGACGCCGGTCCGAGCGAGGCTACGGTCGGGGAGACGATCCTATTGAATTCAGTGCGACATCGGTCGAGGGAGCCCAATGCGGGCGCGTACTCCCGGCGAGTAGTGAACGAGCGGCGGATCGTCAAGCTGTGACAAGCCGGCGGCTCGGACGAGGGTATCGGCGAGATTGATGATGCGAGCGCGTGCCAGAGGCCAGGGACGATGTTCGACCGGCGCCGTCACGAGGTTGCTCGCGATCCGGGCGTACAGGCGCCAGCGGCACGTTAAGAAGAATTCAAGGTCGGTCGTGTCCGCCGGAGAGATGTCGCGGTCGATACCGATTGTGATGTCACTCTCTACCGCCGTTTGAGCCGGCCAGCGACGGCGGCAACGATAGCGAATCCTGCGCGATTCCTGCTCGATACTCATCCTCGACCACATGTACGGAAGTCCGTACGCTGCCCGAGCCCCGATCACCGCGGCGAGGCGGGGCACGTCGAGCGAGAAGAACCAGATTCCGGCCCGACCGTCTGGTCCGTGGACATAGGTTCGGACATTGGTCTCGGGGAAGATCGTGGCGTACGGCAGAGGCGGAACCGGACCGACCTGGATCCTCATGTGGAAAGGGACCAACCCCACCCACGCCGACTCATCGTAGACATCGACCTCCAGGCCGGCCGGCAGTAAGGATTGGACGGACGACGGATTGACTCGCCAGTGGATAAACGTCAGATTGATCCAATCCTGAACCATAATCGCGAATCCAACGTGCTGGGGGGATTCGCCGGGGTAATGATCCGTCAAATCAACGTGCCTTAAGACTGGTCACGAATTGTCTCCGACCGCGCGGATTTCGCCGCGCTGCGCGTTACACTCGCGTTCAGGTTCCGTTCTATTGTCAGGCGGGCCAATGCGTTACTTTGTCCTGGACTTCGTGGCAGCACTGATCGTCGCGTGCGTTATTGTCTGGTACGCGTTCATCCGACCAGCCCAATTAGGCCCGCTTTCCGTTCAGCAGATCGTCGCTGATTGCTCTCTCTCGTCGCACACTTCGGCCACCGTCACGGTCCGGGGATGGCTTGGACAACGATCGCTCGGGCTCGTGCCGGACAGCCAACTAGTGAATTGGGGAACCCTGTGGCAGGATCAGGCAGCCGCCACCAGTGCCGGACTACCCGGATCGTCGATCGATCTTGTGTCGAACGGCAAGCGAGAATCGGGTCTGTTGCGAGCCCGTGTCGCGACATCGTATTTCGGCGAAGCCGAGGTGCGGGGACGAGTGCTATGTGGCGTTGTCAGTCCCGAACTGCTCGCCGAGAGCATCTCATCGCCGCGCGGCGACGTGCGTCTCGCCCTTACCGGCGTGACCGGATATCCGGCCGTCGTGTATCCCACGGGCTCGACCGGTGGGCAGATCGGAGTCGGATGGTTGGTCACGCCGCGCAGCAGGCCAGTGGAGCGGCATATACCGTATCCGTATTCACTCGACCTGCTCTGTGGGATCGGTCCCTGGGTTGATTTCGACGATGCATTCTGGGATGTGCCAAGCAAGCGTGGCTACCTGGCGTGGTGGAATGACCACGTCGATCACTGGGGCTCTGTTGCCTTTCCGCGCCTCGCGCACGGGACGATGACGCTGGTCGATTCCAATCACGCCCGGTTTGACTGGAACGGAACGTCGTACGTCTTTGTGCGGCACAAAGGAGAGAAGAGGTGGACCGGCTCGTGTATGGACGACTAGGAACAGGTCATTTCGGGGCCCCTCGTAACCGTGTTCCCATTTGGGCCGTTCACTCTGTATGCCGGATTAGGGGGGATTGATTCTGATCGCTATTCCGGGCGTAGGTAGGAAGAGTGTGGTTGCCGTCATTCTGGTCATGGTGAGTGGCGCACTGCCGATCGTCGCGCATGTCGGCGAACCGACGGTGACGCTGACTCAGAAGCAAATGCTGGCGCGGTACCTCGCCGATCTCGACGCGCATCGCTATTACGCCGCCTGGCTGCTCGAAGCGCCGTGTGGCGTCTCCTTCACGGTCTCGAACGGGACGGGAGCACCGGTTGGAAGCGCCGGCTATCAGGGTCGCGGGCGATGGGTTCCTCCGCGCGGCGCGCTGATCCGGCACCCGATTCTCGCGTCGGTCCACGTGAAGAGGATCTGGCGCCTGCATATCGGGATCCTGGAACGCAATCACATCCGGGCTTACGCCGTTGCCGGCTGGTTCCAATTTGACTACACGGCTGTGCCCTGGGCGAACGAAAAGCACAAGAACGGCTTCCACGTTGCCAGGATCGCCATGTGGCAGTGCGCGGGTCGCTGGGGCGGTGAATCGCCGGAATGGTACATCGGAAGTGGCGGTGAGCTGAACTGGTCATGATAGGCGGGGGAGGACTGTTCCGAGTACTTGATACGTTCGGCTCTGCTATCTACACGGACCATGCTGGCATGTTGCGAGCGTCCCGAAGGGAGACATCTCGTTCGATCCGGCGTGGTCGCCGGACGGCCGGCACATAGCATTTGTCGTAGCCCGATCTCTGAACAACACCTGGGGGTTTCGGTCCGGCGCGACGTATGTCCGGTGGTTGCATACCCACGTACTGTGGGTGGCGAACGGAAACGGATCCGGCGCGCATCCACTTGTTGTCCGCTGCAGTGGAATTCAATGCAACCGCGGCGCATTCCACGGCACGCTTCATGGCGCGGACGATCCGGGGTGGACGGCGGGCGGAATCGTCTTTGAGCGGCTGGGTCGTCTCCGGTTCCTGCGCAGCCTCCATGCGGACGACACGCTACCGATCGGTACGATCACGATGTGCCTGATCCCTCAAATCGGGAACGGCGCCTATTTGAATTGGTACTACGGGCACGTTGACTGGCGGCAGTTGTTTGATGCGCCAGGCACATGAAGCCGCACTCTGGAGCGGATTGGACCGGCGCTGCGTGCTATGGGAAGTTCGCTCACCGAGACGGCCTCCGTACGGACTGGAGCTCCGTCTCTGTCAGCCTCGCGGCCTCCCGTGGTCCATTCTTCCTAAGCGCTCAATTTGAGCGTCGGTGCCGCACCGGGATGTGACATTCGCGCGGCGCTATCGTTCTTACGGTATGGGAGCAGTCTGAGTGTCGCGTTGCGTGATCTCGATATTGGCGGCTATCGTGGCGGTTGTGCCGGCAGCTGTGCCGGCGAACGCAGGCGGCCAATCGATGGTTCGGCGGAACGTTGCGTATATCGTGAGGTATAGCAGTCGCGGTGTTCGCATCACTCTCCGCTTTGCCGCGCGCTCGTTCCCGCGGCACGCTTTGATCGCCGTCACGGACACGATAACCAACATGTCGAATCGACACCTGGCGACAATCGCACCCTTCGATCCGGCGCATTCCGGGCCTTGCCGCTGGCCGATCGTCGCGCTCGAGTCGGTCAACGCCCAGGGCCAGGCCGCCGAGCCGATACCGCCGGTTCCGATTGCCATACCCCTTTGCCCGGCGCCGCCGGCCATCAGGCTGCCGATCGGCAAGAGCCGGGTCGAGCATCAGTTAGCCGTGCTCTGGACGCCCCGCCTCGTGGCGAGGGCGAGTCTCTACAATGTTGTTCACCGCGGCTACTGGGGTTTCGATCTCAAGGGGCCAGCGGTTCGATTCCGGCTCCGTCACGCGCTGTCACCTACCATCACGCTGCTCCCCGGCCGGTCGAACTTCCGCGTCGCACCCCCGCCCGGCGCCGGCGGAACGTATTACTACGAAAGCTGGGGACGGTGCACCCGCGCTGCGGGCGGCGGGCTCGAAGGCATCTATTACTGGGCCGCGCGGACCGACCGAACCATCAGCACCTTGTGCGCCCCGGCGCAATGGTACGTCGCAGCCGGCTGGCTCAACCATCCCATCGCGACCCTCGTATACCCCGGGCCGTAACGCCGATTCGGCATGCGTGTCGGCGTCAACTCGGAGTCGTCATGATGAAGTTGGATTCCACTGGCGCATGATCCGTCACGTGGTGAATCATGGACCTGCAAACTGTACGTTCGTGGCGTGGGAGCAGAGATGACATCAACCTGGCCGGACCTGGCATTTCCTGGCTTTCGCACGTACA
>Ga0070739_10006105_pt1 | contig 13402 bp, 11 predicted proteins | sample Coa_R1_7_FD_66445 | JGI IMG/M metagenome (GOLD analysis project Ga0070739, IMG submission 66445) | Surface soil microbial communities from Centralia Pennsylvania, which are recovering from an underground coalmine fire - Coalmine... | ecosystem: Environmental > Terrestrial > Soil > Unclassified ... | reverse complement strand
CCAGCTCGTCGTAGCGCCGCCGACCACTTGCCCCCATTAAGACTGCCTCTAAATCTAGATCGCGTCCACGTCCACATCATAGCGAGCCTTCCCACAAGCCGTCAAGTAGATGAGGCGGCGCCGGTTTCCGGGAACCGGCGCCGCCTCATCGGCAGGCCCTGCGCTATACTGAACCCAGTCCGGTCCACTGGCCAGCGCGCAAGCGAGGCGACTGCAATGATCGACCCGGCCGCGGCACGTCGCTGGACCGTCGAAGAGCTCGAGGCGCTGCCCGCGGAAGAAGGCTGCCACTACGAGATCGTCGACGGGGAGCTGTTCGTGTCGACGTCCCCCCGCAACGAGCATCAGGCCGCCAAGGGTGCGGCCCTGACGGAGCTGTGGCTCTGGAACTGGCAGGCTGGGCTGGGCGAGGTGTTGAGCGAGCCCGGCGTCATCTTCAGCCGCCACGACGCCGTGGAGCCGGACGTCGTCTGGCTCAGCCTGGCTCGACGCGCGGCGATCGAGGGCGACGACGGCCACCTGCACGGCCCGCCCGAGCTGGTGGTCGAGGTGCTCTCGCCGGGCAGCGCCAACGAGCGGCGCGACCGTGAGATCAAGCTGGCGCTGTACTCCCGCTACGGCGTGGACGAGTACTGGATCCTCGACTGGCGCCTCCAGACCGTGACGGTCTACCACCGCCAGGATGCTTCCCTGCGCCTCGCCGCCGCGCTCGGCCGCCAAGACGAGCTGACCTCCCCACTGCTCCCCGGCTTCGCCGTCCGGGTCGGCCGCCTCTTCGCTCGGCCCTGACCGGCTGCTTGACACCCTTTTTCGCCACCTGCTACCTTCGCTGCCAGGCCGTGGGCAGCGCGCGGGAGGGAAGCGAGCGTGTCGGAGTACTGCGAGCGCATCCTGGCCGCGGCGCGCCAGCAGATCGGCACGGAGACGCCCGTGCGCTGGGGGCTGTACCCCGTCGAGCACGAGCCGATCCGGCGCTGGTGCCACATGGTCGAGTGCGCTAATCCGCTCTACCTCGATCCGGCCTACGCGGCGCGCACGCGCTTCGGGCGGGTGGTCTGTCCGCCGCTGATGATCCCCATCTTCGCCTCGCTCGGGCTGCCGTCGCGGCCGGGCGCCAGCGGGCCGGAGATCGACTGGCCGCCCGCCCCCGCCGGACAGCCCAGCGAGGAGCTGGACCCGCCGACGGCCGGCACGCACGGCATCAACCTCGGCGGCACGCTCGAGTTCCGCGAGCGGGTCTTCGTCGGCGACCGGCTGGGCTCGAAGAAGCGGCTGGTGGACGTCTATATCAAGCGGATCAAGATCGATCCCGAGGCGTTCTGGATCGTCACCGACACCCTGTACCTGAACCAGGACGAGCGAGTCGTCGCGGTCAACCGCAACACGTTGATCCGCCACCGCGACCGCGACCAGATCGCGGCCACCACGCCGGACCAGCTCGCGCTACTCCCGAGCGGATAGCTATCAGCCATCAGCCCTCAGCCGTCAGCTACCCGCTGGCGGTCAGGGAGACTCGCGCGATACGCGAATCGGCCCGGCGGGCACAGGGCTGATGGCCGATAGCTGACGGCCAATAGCTGACGGCTGACGGCTGAGAGCTGATGGCTAGTCGCTGGAGACACGGATGGACATACGCTTCACGCCCGAGCAGGAGCGCTGGCGCCAGGAGGTGATCGCCTTCCTGCGCCAGGAGATCACGCCCGCCTTCATCGACGAGATGGAGGCGGAGGACACCGCCACCAGCTACGGCCACGTCGGCTTCTCGAAGAAGCTCGCCGAGCGCGGCTGGCTGACCCTGAGCTGGCCGCGCGAGTACGGCGGCCAGGAGCGCTCGTTCATCGACCAGGCGATCCTCAACGAGCAGATGGGCTTCTTCCGCGCCCCGACCGGCGGCCACCACATCGGCGTGGAGTGGGTCGGCATCCCACTGATGCGCTGGGGCACGCCGGAGCAGAAGGCGCGCTTCCTGCCGCCGATCGCGCGGATGGAGGAGCGCTACGCCCAGGTGTTCACCGAGCCCGAGGCGGGCTCCGACCTGGCCAACGCCAAGACGACGGCCATCCGCGACGGCGACCACTACGTCATGAACGGCGTGAAGGTGTTCATCAGCAGCGCCCACCTCGGCCAGTGGCTGTGGGTGCTGGCGGTCACCGATCCGAAGGGCCCGCGCCACAAAAACATGAGCATGTTCATCGTCGACGTGAACACGCCGGGCATCCGCGTTAAGGGCGTCCAGACGATGAACCATGGGCGCGTCAACGACGTCTACTTCGACAACGTGCGCGTGCCGGTCGAGAACCGCATCGGTCCCGAGGGCGAGGGCTGGCAGATTGGCATGACCACGCTCAACACCGAGCGCTCGGGCATCGCCCATGTCACGGTCAACATGACGCGGCTGCGCGACCTGATCGGCTACGCGCGCGAGACGCGGCGGCGCGGCCGGCCGCTGAGCGAGGACCCGCTGGTGCGGCGGCGGCTCGCCGAGTTCGCCACCGAGCTCGAGGCCCAGCGGATGCTCTCCTGGCGCGTGGCCTGGCTGCAGAGCCAGGGCCAGGTGCCGAGCACCGAGGCGTCGGTGCAGAGCCTGCGCCGCCGCGCCTTCGAGCACGAGTTCGCCAACTTCGCCGTCGGCCTGCTCGGCCTGTACGGCCAGCTCGCGCGCGGCTCGCGCTGGGCGCGGCTGCGCGGCGAGTTCGAGAAGCTCTACCTGACCAGCGCCTCCCAGCACGCGGGCGGCACGACCGAGATCCAGAAGAACATCATCGCGCTGCGCGGCCTCGGGCTGCCGCGCCGATGAGCCATCAGCCGTCAGCCGTCAGCTTTCGGCTGATAGCTGATAGCTGACGGCTGAAAGCTGACGGCTGGAGACAACATGGACCTGGGGTTCAAGCGCTACCAGGAGACGCTGCGGCGCACGGCGCGCGGCTACCTCGAGAAGGCCTGCAGCCTGGAGAACCTGCGCGCCGCCGACGCCAGCGAGGCCGGCTTCTCCCTCGAGCACTACCGCGAGATGGCCGCCCTGGGCTGGTTCGCGCTCGCGCGGCCCGTCGCCGACGGCGGCGGCGAAGACGATTTCATCAACCAGATGGTCCTCTACGAGGAGTTCGGCCGCGCCGCCCTGCCCGGCCCGCACTTCGTCTCCACCGTCCTCAGCGCCCAGCTCGTCGCCCGTCAAGGCGGCGACGCCCAGCAGGCGCTGCTGCGGGACCTGGCCAGCGGCGAGCGCATCGCCACGCTCGCCCTGTACGAGGAGACGGCCGACTACACACCCGAGGCGGTGCAGCTCCGCGCCGAGCGCCAGCCGGGCGGCTACCGCCTCAGCGGCCGCAAGCTGTTCGTGCCCTACGCCCAGGTCGCCGATCCGCTGCTGGTCCTGGCGCGCAGCGGCGCGGCGCCCGAGGCGCTGTCGCTGTTCGTCGTGCCGGCGCGAGCGCAGGGACTGGCGCTCTACCCGCTGCAGACGCTCTCCGGCGAGCGCCAGTACGAGGTGGAGCTCAACGGCGTCGAGGTCGGGGAGGAGGCGCTGCTCGGCACCGAGGGCAGCGGCTGGGCAGCGTTCCAGGCGGTGCTGCCGCTGGCGACGGTGCTCCAGGCGGCCGAGCTGGTGGGGCTCGCCGACATGGCGCTCGAGATCGCCGTCGAGTACGCCAAGATCCGCGTCGCCTTCGGTCGGCCGATCGGCAGCTTCCAGGCGATCCAGCACATGGCCGCCGACATGCTGTCCGACCGCGACGGCGCGCGCTACCTGACCTACCAGGCCGCCTGCCTGGTCAACCAGGGCGAGGGCGCCCGTGCCGAGATCGCCATGACCAAGGCGTTCGTCGCCACCGCGGCGCGGCGGATCACCAAGCAGGCACACGAGATCCTGGCCGGCGTCGGCTACACCCTCGACCACCGCCTGCACTACTACTACCAACGGGCGAAGGGCATCGAGCTGGCCCTCGGCGACGTCGACGAGCAGCTCGAGCTGGTGGCCGACCGGCTAGCCTTGTAGGGGAGCGCCGAGCGGCACGGCCGGCCGTGGCGGGGAGGAGGCGCGGTGAGCGCGGAGCGCGTACGCTACTGGGAAGACGTGCAGGTCGGCGACGAGCTGCCGGGCTACGCCCTGCTCCTCGACCCGCTGCGCTTGCACCTGCAGTCGAGCGGCACGCAGGACTTCCATCGCCAGCACAACGACGAGGAGTTCGCGCGGCAGCAGGGCGCGGGAGGCATCTTCGTCAACACCGGCTTCATGCACGCCGCGCTCGGCCGCGTCGTGCTGGACTGGATGGGCGACGAGGGCTTCCTGCAGACCTTTCGGATGGAGATGCGCAAGATGAACCGCCCGGGCGACACGATGCGGCTCCGCGGCAAGGTGACGCGCACCTGGCAGGAGAACGACGTCGGCTACGTCGAGTGCGAGATCTGGGCGGAGAACGATCGCGAGGGCATCACGACCCCCGGCCAGGCCGTCGTGACGCTGCCGCGGAAGAGCGGCTAGGAGGAGAGATGAGCGCCAGCATGGGTTGCGCGATCGTCGGCGTCGGCGAGACCCGCTACGTCCGCGGCTCGGGCGTCAGCACGCTGCACCTGGGCACCGAGTGCGCGCTGAACGCCATCCGCGACGCCGGGCTCACTCCCGCCGACGTCGACGGGATGATCCTGTTCACCTACATGGATCCGCTGCGGACCTACGACCTTCAGATGAACCTGGGCATTCCGGAGCTAAGCTGGCAGCTCGACGTGGCCGGCGGCGGCAACAACGCCACCGGGATCATCACCACCGCCGCGGCGGCGATCCAGGCCGGCCTGTGCAGCACGGTCCTCTGCCTGCACGCGATCAACCGCTTCTCGTCGCGACCCGAGCGCGGCAGCGGGCCGAACCTGACCACGCCGTTCGGCCTGCTCGCCGCGCCGCAGAGCTTCGCCCTCTGGGCCCAGCGCCACATGTACGAGTACGGCACCACCCAGGAGCAGCTCGGGGCGGTGGCGATCGCCTGCCGCAAGCACGCCAGCCAGAACCCGCGCGCTCTGATGCGCACGCCGATCACGATGGAGGACTACCTCAACTCGCGCCTGGTCACGTCGCCCTTCCGCCTGCTCGACTGCTGCCTGGAGACCGACGGCGGCGCCGCCTGCATCGTCACCAGCCTCGAGCGCGCGCGCGACCTGAAGCAGCCGCCGGTCGAGATCATCGCCGGCGTCTGCAACGCCTCCGGCCCCGCGACCCACGAGGGCCGCGACAGCGCCGAGTACACCTCGATGGGCTCGCGCTACGCCGCGCCGCGCCTGTGGGAGAAGGCCGGGCTCGGTCCGCAGGACATGGACTTCGCCCAGCTCTACGACTGCTTCACCTTCACCGTGATCTCGCAGATCGAGGACCTCGGCTTCTGCGCCAAGGGGGAGGGGGGGCCCTTCGTCGAGAACGGCCGCATCGAGCTGGGCGGCGCGCTGCCGGTCAACACCTCCGGCGGCCACCTGTCCGAGGGCTACGTGCGGAGCATGAACCTGGTGAACGAGGCCGTGCGCCAGCTTCGCCACGAATACGAGGGCACGCCGCGCCAGGTGCCGGGGGCGCGCCGCGGCGTCGTCACCAGCGCCCCGAATCCGGGCAGCGCGATCGTCCTGGGGAGAGACTGAGATGCTGGAGACCGTCGAGTACCGCCTGCCGCTGCCGCAGCCCGGTCCGGACGACCACGCCTTCTGGGAGGGCTGCAAGGCCCACGAGCTACGCATCCAGCGCTGCACGGCCTGTGGCGCGCTCCGCTACTGGGGCACGCCGATGTGCAGCCGCTGCAACTCGCTGGAGAGCGAGGCGGTGCGGGCCAGCGGGCGCGGCAAGATCTGGAGCTACACGACGACCTACCATGGCTTCTCCCGCGCCTGGAAGAGCGCCGTGCCCTACACCGTGGTCGTGGTCCAGCTCGACGAGGGGCCGCGCATGACCAGCAACCTCGTTGACGCCGACCCGGCCGCGATCAAGGTGGGCCTGCCCGTGGAGGTCGTCTGGGACGACGTGACGGCGGAGGTCACCCTCCCCAAGTTCCGCCTGACGCCCTCGGCGTAAGGAGCCCTCCGCTCTTAGCCGCCCGCCATCAGCCGTCGGCGATCGCTCAGGGGCGAGGCCGGCAGCGCGCGGGCGGTGGTGAGAGCGCTACACTTGAGAGCTGATGGCTGCAAGCTGATCGCTGACAGCTAAGAGCTAAGGGCTGAAGGCTAACACTGATGGCTGATAGCTTCGTCGTGCTCGAGATCGCGGGCGACGCGACGGCGCCCTGCGGGCGCCTGCTGGCGGAGGCGGGCGCCGAAGTCACCTTGGTCGAGCCGCCGGGCGGCGCGGCGCGCCGCCGGCGCGAGCCGCTGCTCGGCCCGCCGGAGGCGCCGGTCAGCGCCTACACCCTCTTCCACGACCGCGACAAGCGCGCGCTCACCCTCGACCTCGACTCCGACGCGGGGCGCGCCGCCTTCCTCGACCTGGCCGCGCACGCCGATGTGGTCCTCGAGAGCGCCCCGCCCGGCACGCTCGCCCGCCGCGGCCTGGACTACGAGACGCTCCGCGCCCGCCAGCCGGGGCTGGTGCTCGTCTCGATCACGCCATTCGGTCAGGACGGCCCCTACCGCGACTACGCGGCGAACGATCTGGTGGCGTTCGCGATGGGCGGGCTGATGTTCATCAGCGGCGTGCCGGGCCAGCCGCCGGTCGTGGCGCCCGACGAGCAAGGCTACAACACCGCCGCCACCCACGCCGCCCTGGCCGCTCTGGCCGTGCTCTGGGGACGCCGCCGGACCGGGCAGGGCGACTGGATCGACGTCTCGGTGTTCGAGTGCCTGGCCGCCCAGGAGAACACCCTTACCAACTACCTGGGCCCCGGCCGCTTCACGCGCCGCAACGGCAGCCAGCACCGCACCGCCTTACCCGGACGGATCTTCCCCGCCGCCGACGGCTTCATCCACCTCTACGTCGGGCGCGAGAGCCACGTCTGGGCGCGGTTCCTGGAGTGGCTGGGCCACCCGCCGGCGCTCACGGAGGTGGACCTCGCCGACATCAACCGCCGCTGGGAGCGCGCCGCCCTGGTCGACGAGCTGACCGAGCGCTTCACCCGCGAGCGGACGCGGGCCGAGCTGTTCGACACGGCCCAGGCGCTGCACATCCCCTGCGTCCCCGTCTACAGCCCCGCCGACTACCTGGCCGACGCCCACACCACCGCCCGCGAGCTGGTCGTGGCCGCCGACCATCCCACCCTCGGCCGCTACCGCGCGCTGCGGCCGCCGCTGGAGCTGCGCCCCCCTCACCCCCCAACCCCCTCCCCCACGAGTGGGGAGGGGGAGAGAGCATCCCAACTCCCCCCTCGCCCCTTGTGGGAGAGGGGGGCTGGGGGGATGAGGGGTGCCCCTCTCGCCGGCGTGCGCGTCTGCGCCTTCACCCACGTCGCGGCGGGGCCCTATGGCTGCCTGCAGCTCGCTTACCTCGGCGCCGAGGTCGTGAAGGTCGAGTCATCCACGCGGATCGACACCTGGCGCTTCCGCGACCGCAACGCCGACCCGGAGGGCTCGCGCACCTTCGCCGACCACAACAAGAACGTGCGCAGCGTGGCCCTCGACCTGAAGCACCCGGAGGGGCAGGCGCTGGCGCGGCAGTTGATCGCCGCCAGCGACGCCGTCGTCGACAACTACAGCGTCGGCGTGATGGACCGCCTCGGCCTCGGCTACGAGGCCGTGCGCCAGGACAACCCGCGGATCATCGTCCTGCACATGGCCGGCCTCGGCGCGACCGGGCCGCGCCGGCACTACGTCACCTTCGGTCCGAGCGTCATGTCGATCAGCGGCGTGACCTACCTCTGGAACCACCCGGACCAGCCGATGCCCGTCGGCTCGCAGTCGTCGTACCCTGACTACGTCGTCGGCGTCTACGCCGCCTACGCCGTCGTGGCCGCGCTCCACCGCCGCGAGCGGACCGGCGTCGGCCAGCTCCTCGACCTCGCCCAGGCCGAGGTGATGGCGCACGGGCTGGGGCCGTCGATGCTGGCCGCCCTGAACGGCCAGCCGGTCGAGCCGCGCGGGAACACCGGACCCGACGCGCCGCACGGCTGCTATCCCTGCGCCGCCTCCGACGACGCGCGGGCTGATGACGCCTGGTGCGTGATCGCCGTCGAGAACGACGCCCAGTGGGCGGGGCTGCGGCGGGCGATGGGCTCACCCGTCTGGGCGGCGGCGCCCGAGTACGCCACCAGCGCCGGCCGCCGCGCCCACGCCGCCGCGCTCGACGCGCAGGTCGCCGACTGGACACGCCAGCGGTCGCCGCGCGAGGTGATGGAGCGCTGCCAGGCCGAGGGCGTCCCGGCGGGGATCGTCGCCACCGGCGAGGACCTCTACCACGACCCCCACCTGGCCGCGCGGGGCTTCATGCTCGAGCTGGAGCACCCCCGCCTCGGGCTGCAGCGGATGCCGGGCCCGCCGGTGCGCCTGCGGAACGGCCAGGTGCCGGTCTGGCGCCTCGGCCCCCTCCTCGGCGAGGACACGGATGCGGTGCTCGCCGGCTGGCTCGGCCTGACCGCTACCGAGATCGAGGGCTACCGCGAGCGCGGGGCGCTGCGCTAGCAGCCCACGGCCCGACGAAGGAGCGCACGATGCTCGACACGACGCGAACGACCTGGCTGGGGCTCGCCCTGGCGGCGCTGGTCGCCCTGGCCGGCTGCTCGCGCAGCGCCGCGCCGGCCGCGGGCGGCGCCAGTGTCCCGCCGGCCGGCCAGCCGACGACGCAGGGCGGGAGCCCGCCGGCCGGCGACGACCGCGAGGTGGCCAGCTTCTACCGCGGCAAGACCGTGCACCTGGTCGTCGGCTACGACGCCGGCGGCGGGTACGATACCTACTCGCGGGTCATCGGCAAGTACCTGGGCAAGTTCATTCCCGGCAGCCCGACCGTGATCGTCGAGAACCGGCCGGGCGCCGGCGGCCTCGTCGCCACCAACTACCTCGCCAACACGGCGCCGCGGGACGGCACGGTGCTGCTCAACGTGGGCGCCTCGCCGATCCTCAAGCAGCTCACGGGCGACAAGGGCGTCGAGTTCGACGCCGCGAAGCTCCAGTACCTCGGCGCGCCCTTCAGCGACCACAACATCCTGGTCGTGCGCAAGCAGTCGGGGTTCACGCGGCTGGAGGAGATCTTCGGGCCGAACAGCCGCCAGATGGTCCTCGGCGGTATCTCGCCGGGTTCGCCGCAGGACGTCGAGACGGCCGTCCTGCGCGACACCCTGGGCGGCAACGTGAAGCTCGTCTCCGGCTACGACGGCACGTCGAAGATCCGCCTGGCGATCGGCCAGGGGGAGATCGACGGCTTCTTCAATAGCTGGGAGTCGCTCCGCGCCACCAGCCGCGCCGACATCGAGAGCGGCGAGCTGGTGGTGCTGGCGCAGCTTCCCGAGCAGCCGCTGGCCGATTTCCCGAACGTGCCGACGCTGTTCCAGTTCGCCCGCACCGACGAGCAGCGGCAGATCATCCGCCTGCTCGCGATCGCGCCGCTGCAGTTCGCGCGTCCCTACCTGGTCGCTCAGGGCGTGCCGGAGGCACGCGTGCGCGCGCTGCGCGCGGCCTTCGAGCAGACCCTCGCCGATCCGGACTTCCTCGCCGACGCCGAGCGCAGCAAGCTCGACCTCGAGCCGCTCACGGGCGACCAGTTGCAGACGCTGGTGGCCGAGTTCCTGGACATGCCGGCCCGCCTGAAGACCGAGGCGGCGAAGATCTACACGTCGCCGTAGCCGTGGGCGGCGCTGCGAGCCGCCCACTAACGCAGATACCTGCCGAGAGCTGTCGGCTCGCAGCAGGTATCAACAGGTGCGCCTGGCGACGCGGCCCGCGGCAACGTGCTGGCCCGGTTGGCGCCAGCGTGCGCGGCAGGTAGCGCCAGATCTGCCTAGCGGCGCAGGCCGAGCCGCTTGATGAGGTCCTGGTAGCGCTGCTGGTCCTCGCGGCGCAGGTAGTCGAGCATCCGCCGCCGCTGGCCGACGAGCATCAGCAGGCCGCGGCGGGTGTGGTGGTCCTTTTTGTGGACCTCGAGGTGCTGCTGCAGGTAGCGGATGCGGGCGCTAAGGAGGGCCACCTGCACCTCCGGCGAGCCGGTGTCCTTCTCGCCGCGGGCGTAGTCGGTAATGATCGTCTTCTTCGCTTCCGTCGTGAGCGTCATGCGCGCTCGGCCTCCTCTGCCAACCTGGCCGCCTGCCGCGGGGGGCCGGCAGCATGAGACAACCCATCCATCCGTTGGGGACCTCTAAGATACTACTCGCTTCGGCCGTCGCGGTTCAACTCGGTCTTAGCGCACTTGCTTGCGCTTGTTGCCGACGTAGTCGATGAGGATGTACTCGCCCAGGCGCTCGGGTGTGGCGTAGAAGGCACGGCCGCGGTTGATCTTCGTCATCTGGTCGACGAAGTCGATCAGGTAGTGGCCCCGCTCGAGCATGAAGGTGTTGATCACGATCCGCTCGCGCGTGCAGCGGCCCACCTCGCGCAGCGTCTCCTGGAACGTGCGGTAGGTCGGCGGGTAGGAGAACTCGATTTGCCCGCCCTCGAAGTAGGCCGTCGGCTCGCCGTCGGTGATCAGGATGATCTGCCGCGTGCCGCCCTTGTGCCGCGCCAGGAGCTGGCGCGAGAGCATGAAGGCGTGCTGCATGTTCGTGCCGTAGCCCCACTCGTTCCAGGTCAGGTGCGGCAGGTCCTCGGCCTTGATCTCCCGCGCGTAGTAGGAGAACGGCACGACGTACAGCGCGTCGCGCGGGTACTGGCCGCGGATCAGCGAGTTGAGAGCAATGGCAACCTTCTTCGCGGCGGTGATGCAGCCGCGCAGGAACATCGAGCGGCTCATGTCCAGCAGCAGCACCGTGGCGCACTGGGTCAGCAGCTCCGTGCGGTAGACCTCGAAGTCGCCCGGCGTCAGCTTCACCGGGCTGCCCGGCCCCTCGCGGATGATCCCGTTCATCACCGTCCGCTGGAGGTCGAGCATGAACGTATCGCCGAACTCGTAGAGCTTCGTCTCGTCGATCCGCTCGCCGCCCGCGCCGCGGTGGCGCGTCTCGTGGCGTCCGAACTGGTCGCGTTTGAGCTGCTGGAACATGTCCTGGAGCGCCTTCTGGCCGATCTTGCGGATGCCGCGCGGCGTCAGCTCCCAGCGGTTGCCTTTCTTGGTGATGTAGCCGGCCTCCTCGAGCAGCTTGGTGAGCTGCTTGAGCTGCTCGAGCGACTTGGCCGCGTCCTCGCCGAGTAGCTGCGCGACGCGGGCGGGGTCGATCTGGTCGAGCACGTTCGGATCGCGGGCGCGCTGGAGCTGCTTCTCGAGCTGATCCATCTCCTGCAGCTCTTGCATCAGCCGCATCGCTTCCTCGAAGGACAGTGAGTCCTCGCCGCGGAAGGGGTACTGGCGGCGCATCTGCCCCATCGGGAAGAGCTGCTCGAGGTTCATCGCCAGCTCGGCGATCTCCTGCTGCATCCGCTCGTCCTGGAACAGCGACTCCATCATCTCCTGCAGCTCGCGGCGCTGCTGCGGCGACATGCTGTCCAGGAGCGACTGCATGGCGGCCATCCGCTGCTGCAGGTGCTGCACCAGGTCGTCGAGGTTGTCGATGCCCTGCGGGAAGAAGTCGCCGTACTGCTGCATGAACTGCTGGACGTCCGGGTTGCCGCCCTCCTGGCGCTCGCGGAGCATCTCGTTCAGGTCGCGCAGCATCTGGTTGGTGCGTTTGAGGTCGTCGGGCGTGATCTGCTGCATGCCCTGCTGCAGGCCCTGGAAGTACGACTGCATGACCTGCTGCTGGAGCATCTGCAGCAGCTCCTGGAACTGCCGCTGCGCCTCGGGGTCCATGAACTCGTAGTCGGTGAGCGCCTTGATCTTGCCGCCCAGGTCGTCGGGCAAGTTGTCCAGGTACTGCTGCTTGCGGGCGGCCATGTTCTCGAGCATGCGGCGCAGCGTCTCGGGATCGAGGCCGCCGTCCTGCTCACCGCCCGGCTGGTTGCCGGCCTCGCCGGCGTCTCCCTGCTGCCCCGGTTGCCCACGCTGCCCTTGCTGGCCGCGCTGGCCTTGCTGTCCCTGCTGGCCTTGTTGCCCCTGTTGGCCGCGCTGACCTTGTTGGCCGCGCTGCCCCTGCTGGCCGCGCGGCTGCCGCGCGCCGGCCTGGTCGCCGTCCTGCTCACCGTCCTGGTCGCCGGCGTCTTGCTCGCCGCGCGCTTGCTGACCCTGGTCGCCCTGTTGGCCCGGCTGGGTGCGCTGGCGGGCCTCCTCCAGGCGTCGGTCGATGCCGCTCCGCTCGGTTTGAAGGATCTGCTCCAGCTTCTCGCGGATGTCCTTCAGCATGTCGTTGAGCTGGAACTGGTCGAGCTGGCGCTGGCGCTGCTGGCGCAGGCGCTCGAGAAGCTGCTGCAGGCCCATCATGCGGTCGCCGGCGCGGTTCTGGAAGCCGGCCTGCATCATCCGCTGCAGCGCGCTGCGGATGTCCCCGTCGGAGAGCAGGTCGTCGGAGAGCTGCTCCATCAGCTCTTCTGGATCGAACGGCGCGAGCTGCTGCGTGCCGTCCCAGCGCGAGTAGCGGTAGAAGCTCATTACCACGCGTCACCTACTTCCAGCGGGGGAATCAACCCCCTCACCCCCAGCCCCTCCCCCACCGGGGGGAGGGGCGTAGGACGGTGGAGGACATCCCGCATCCGTCCCTCGTCTCCCCCTCGCCCCTTGTGGGAGAGGGGGCCGGGGGGTGAGGGGTTACCTCCGGTACCGCGCGCGGCCCTCGCCGCGATCCTTGTTCAGGCGCCGGTTCAGGTGCAGGCCCTCAAGCACGAACTCGACGGCGGAAGCGATCGTGGCCGGATTGCCCGCCGCGCCCAGCTTGGCGATGGCGTCCTTCATGCCCGGCATCTGCGCCGCCTGCAGCGCATAGTCCATCGACGGCTGGTTCTCGGACACCTCGACCGAGAGGCCGTTGTCGAAGGCGCGCACCAGCTCCTCGAACTCCTGGACCATGAAGTAGCGGTTGAAGACGTTCACGATCGCGCCCTGGAGCAGCCGCTCGACGAGGCGATCCTCCTTCGTATCGCCGACCGCCTCCAGCTCGACCTTGCCGAGGGTAGAGGCCACGACCGCCGGCAGGTCGCTGATCCGCGGACACACCTCGCGCTCGCCCAGACGGATCGAGCGCCGCATCGCGTTCGAGATCAGGTTCTCGTGGTTGCAGATCGACACGCGCACGCTGACACCCGAGCGCTGGCTGATGTCCGGGCTCTTACGGGCCAGGTGCGTCAGCTCGGCCACGATCTCCTTCATGTAGAACGGCACGCCCAGCTCGTGGCCGTCGCTGGGGAAGGCATATGCCTCCTGGTCCATGATCGCGATCTCGTGCTCGAGCGCCTTCGGGTAGTGGGTGCGGATCTGGGAGCCGAAGCGGTCCTT
>Ga0070739_10006103_pt1 | contig 13408 bp, 12 predicted proteins | sample Coa_R1_7_FD_66445 | JGI IMG/M metagenome (GOLD analysis project Ga0070739, IMG submission 66445) | Surface soil microbial communities from Centralia Pennsylvania, which are recovering from an underground coalmine fire - Coalmine... | ecosystem: Environmental > Terrestrial > Soil > Unclassified ... | reverse complement strand
ATTTGTCCTACACGATATCTTTGCAGTCCCTTTCAAGGAGGTTGCGACCATCGTTGCGTGCTCCCCGGCGGCAGCCAGGCAACTTGCCAGCCGCGCTCGCCGCCGGGTGCAAGGAGCGTCGATGCAGGCCGAGGCCGATCTGGTCGCCAGCCGAGCTGCCGTGGAAGCCTTTCTAGCTGCTGCGCGCAGCGGTGACTTCGACGCATTGCTGGCAGTGCTCGACCCTGACATCGTGTTTCGAGCCGACCACGTCGCCGTGTCTCAAGGCGCGGCAGAGGAGATCCGCGGGGCGGTTGCGGTCGCTCAACAGATCATCGGACGGCCTGGCTGGACCCGGTTTGTTCAGCCGGTGCTCGTGGACGGGACAGTGGGACTTGTTGTGGCCCCACATGGGCATCTGGCGCTCCTTGTGCGTCTCACGATAAGAGATGGCAAGATCGTCACCATCGATGGGATTGCCGATCCTGTCCACCTGCACCAGGTGCGCCTTGCAGTGCTTCCCGGCTGACGAGAGGGAGGACAACTGCATTTGTCACGACGTTCTGGATATGCTCATGCTTTCTTGCCGTAGACAGTGAGGGAAAAGGCGGTGGCAGAGAACTTAGCGGACAGCATTTCAGAACATGTTTGCTGATACAATTGTTCGATCTCCTGCGGAGATTTCCCTGTGCTCTTGACCAGGAACGGTTGTAAGAGCTGATAGGTACGGGTCAGATCGCGCACCACCTCTTCGTGAGCGGGCCAACCAGCTGAAAAGTTGCAAGTTGAAGCCACCTGCTGTATCTGCTGACAGCCCACCTGCCGCAGGAAAGGTTTCAGCATAGGTGTAATGCTGAACAAGCGCCCTTCAGGAGAAAAGCTGAGTCCACTGCGGAGGAAAGCCTGAGAGACCAGATCACACCATTGTGCAAAAGCCGGAGTATTGGCAATTGGCAGGTCGGTCTCGGTAAGACGAAGGATGCCGCCGGATCGAGTGACACGCAGGAACTCTTGCAGGGCCTGGGGCCATGCCTCAGCAGGTAATAAGCCAACTAGATAACGGGCATTGACCAGGTCGAAGCTATCAGCATCTAGAGAGAGCTGCGCAAATGGTTCCATGACCTGGAAGGTAACGTTCTTGACGCCCTGCTCCTCAGCCTGAGCACGAGCCTGCTCGACGAGGCGAGGATCACGCTCAATGCCAATGATATGCAGTTCTGGGGAGGCCTGAGCGGCACTGATGGCCCATTCTCCTGCACCAGAAGCAACATCGAGGACATTTGTTATGGCGGATATGCTGGTCAATTCTGGAAAGACCTGATGTGTTTGCTTGAGGCGAGGAAGGTCGAAATGGAACAGACGCGGAATCTCGCCATCTTGTGGGATAACAGAGGCAGCATTGCTACTCTGCTGTATGTCGTCATAGGATGCCATGAGTAGAAAATCCCTTCTCTCTTGTATCAGGAGATACGCTCAATTATTGAAGTGTTGTGTCAGTTGGCTTCTCTCCCCACGAGGTAAGCGTATAAACGATGGACTTGAAGTCTTTGTCGGACATCTCTATTTCAAGCTGTTGTTGCAGGCGAAGAAGCTCTTCTTTTGAGTTCATAACTCCGGCGCTGAGAAAAAACGGCTCGACCAACGCTAAGGAGACCACGAAGAGCTGGTAGCCTGACTGCTGAAAGTACTCACCGATGGAGATATCCATAATAGACGGTCGCTCCTGAACATTGACACAGCCAGCATCGCGTAAATAGGAGCCCTGGACAGCAGCGATGCCATAATTGCGCTCGTCAGGCACATGAGCAAGGCCGACACGCTGCCAGCCACGCAACATGAGTCGATGCATTGTTTCTAGAGCCAGGCTATTGCTCACACACCACTCGTTGCCCACAACCCGAACAATGCCGCCAGGTCGCACAACGCGTACCATTTCTTTGAGTAGTTGAGGCCAGGAAGCGGTAGGGATGACCCCTTCAAGCTGGCGCATATTAGCAAGGTCGAAAGAGTTATCGGGAAAAGGGAGGGGATCAAGAGCATTACCAACGCGAAAATGCACATTGTCTAGATTACTGGCATGAGCCAGAGAGGAAGCGTAGTCGATCATCCCCTGGCTAATATCGATGCCATGTACCTGAACATCTGGGAAGGCCTGAGCCATTGCCAGCGTCCACTCGCCAGGTCCACAGCCGACATCCAGGACAGAGCGCAGGCTCGTCTGAACCTCCTCGGATTGCTCAGGCAGGAGTCCTCCCATTGCTCTAGTGAAATCCCTACCAGAGTCGATCAGGTGCACCATTTCGGAATGACTATCGCCAAGAATATAAAAATTTCTACTTTCAGATGGATTGTACTCGGTCATGGCGAATCTCCTTGTCTATGGGCAGATTTTGTTGTGAGAAAAGAAGTAATTCTTCTGCAAATTGCTGGCTGACCAGTTCCTCAGCCTGGGTACGCGTGAGCACATGAGAAGCCTGGAAAGCCTCTTTCATGAGATCGGTGACGCGTTGTTGGAATGTGGAAAACTTCGCCTGCTGTACCTCCAGAGGAGGCATGATTTGCAAGGCAATCTGCTCTAAGGGATAGAACTGCTCTGGTTTGAATGCCAGTGAGATTAAATGCGTATAATCAACAATCAGTGTGCGCTGGGCATCTGAGCTGAAATAGCCGGGTAAAGTGCTAAAAAACAACATGCACCCGGCAACACGACTGGCATAGAAAATGGGATACGCGGCAGCGCTGACCTCGTGTTTTTCTGGTGTAAGAGGGGTAAGAGGCAGGAAGCCTACGTTTTCGCGCAAGTCATCAATAACCTGCATACGACCGTATGAAACGGCATAGCCAGCCAATGAATCGCCACCCAGAAACAAGGAATGGGGGGAGAGATCCGTTGACCAGGGTTCAGTGCCGTATCGTATCGTCTCGCGGAGTGTCTGAACTTTTCCATTACGGGAAGGAATACACTGAGCGACAGAGATCATCATACCAGTTCTTGCACCGTCAAGTTGGCGGGAGGCATATTCGAGCACTTTTCGGCACAACGTCCAGAATAGCAAATGTTCCGGGGTCATGGCACGCACCTCCCATATCTGCCGAACGAAAGAAAAATCGATCAAGGCGGAAGGTTCAGGGATTTCTACTTCGAGGGGAGGTCCAAACTCCTCTGTGAGCGATGCGACGAATTCGTCGTGCTTCTCCGTCAGGAAAGAGCGTTGTAGCTGACCAAGATTCTGAGGGCGCGGGGAAGATATGCCTTTGCTCCAACGGATAAGTGTAGCGGTACTGACACCGACTGCACGAGCGATCCGTTCTCGCTCGAAAGGTTCGCTAATAGCATCCCTGAGCATATCACGCCACGATAGAGACATTGACATTTATTACTACATCCTTTTCCTGCTAGATGATCTATGGAAGAGGTGTGCCAGACTGATAGTAGCAAAGAAAAGGTGAGAAGTCAAGGAACAAGCGAGCGGTTATTGGAGGCCCTTGAACTTCGAGAGAGGCACAGAAAGATGAAATATGAGTTGCCCTCAACTTTTCGCGAAAAGGGAGAAATTCCCTGATACATGATGTGTGTGGAGTGGAAGGGAAATCGGTATGGTAGGGGTCGGGCTGCGCCCGACCCCTACCATACCGATTTCCCTTCCACTCCACACACATCATGTATCAGGAGAACAGTTAATCGGCGGCGCTCACTACTGCGCGAACTGATGTTCTGCGAACAAGCAGCACGAAGCCAGAGCTGATCAGGAGGCAGACCACCAGGAAGAGCAGGCCATAGAGATAGCCGATTTTGGGATCTGCACTGCTCAGATAGCCGACCATATAGGGGCCGAGGAAGCCGCCCAGATTACCGACCGAGTTAATCAGACCGATACCGCCGGCTCGCGCATCATCGGTGAGAAAGACGGAAGGGAAAGTCCAGAACGGGCCGAGATAACTATAGACCCCGACGGAGGCTATCACGAAGAAAATCATCGTGAGCCAGATCGGTTGCTGGATCAGCGCACTGAGCAGCAATCCGACCGCACCTAGCAGGATGGCAAAAAACACGTGTCTCTTCCGCTCCCCTGTGCGGTCCGAGTGATTGGCTACCAGAATCATGCCAGCAAGGGAAAACACGTAGGGGATCATCGTAATCAGCGTGACGATCAGGTTACTGGACTGATGAGAAGCCTGCTTGACAATCTGAGGCAGCCAGAGTCCAAAGCCGTAAAACCCGGTAACGGCAAAGAAGTAGACGAGAGCCAGAACCCAGGTATCCCAGTGCATCAGCGCCTGTCGGAGAGAGAGGTGCTCCTTTTGACGGACGGCACCAGCTTCGCGGTCAAGTTCGCTGCGCACCCACTGTTTTTCTTCATCAGTCAACCATTTCGCCTGTTCCGGCTGATCAACCATGATGAAGAAGTTGAGCACACCGAAGATGAGAGCAGGCAAACCTTCGATGATAAAGATCCACTGCCATCCAGCCAGGCCGAACCAGTGAACATAATCAAGCAATGCACCACTGAGCGGGGCGCCAATAATATTGGAGACGGCAAGGGCAGTCATGAAGAATGCAACGGCGCGGGCCTGTTCCTGCTGACGAAACCAGTGGGTGAGATACAGCACGATGCCGGGGAAGAATCCAGCTTCGGCAAGACCGATGAGAAAACGAGCCAGATAGAACTGCCAGGCATTCTGCACGAAGGCAGTCAGGACGGCAACCAGGCCCCAGGTCAGCAGGATACGCGAGATCCACTTGCGAGCACTCCAGCGCTCGACAAGCAGGGTACTGGGAATTTCTAGAATGAAATAGCCAATAAAAAAGATGCCAGCCCCAAAGCCGAATGCCTGGGAGGTCAGGCCAATCGCCTTATTCATCTGCAAGGCTGCATAGCTGACATTGGTACGGTCCAGAAAAGCGATGATGTAGAGGATGAACACATACGGGACGATGTAGAGATAGCGTTTGCGTTGAGCAGTACGAGCAATCGAGTCAATCACCATTGAAAGATCCCTCCTGATGTTTCACGTATCATCATAATCAACAGCTCAGGTTAGATTTCCCGGTCGCCTCGGATCTCTTATCCATCCTTTATATGAGCAAACATCCCTGACTGTCAAGGGTAAAAGAGCATTAGATACGAACACAGCGGCAAAAAAACTGCTCCGATCTTGCGCTTCTTACAACTGGCCGTAATTGCTATTGACATCGTATCTCAATTACAGTAACATTATTGATATACAGTATCGCTATCGATACACCCCGGTGAGGGACTTTTTCCGTGTCTTTATTACAAGGAGGATTCTATGTCTCCATCACGTGGAGCTTTTTTATCTGCCATGATCAGTATTTTTTTGCTGTTACTGCTAGCGGCCTGTGGCGGCGCGCCGCAGAGCACAGCATCGAGCACTGGTAACACAAATGGCGGCAAGGCTATTGAAGTGGTTGCGGCTGAAAATTTTTGGGGAAGTATTGCATCGCAGGTTGGCGGTAGTCATGTGCATGTCACCAGTTTGATTATTGATCCCAATGCTGATCCCCATAGTTACGAGCCGACCACAGCTGATGCTCGGACGGTCGCCGATGCTCAATATGTTATCTATAATGGTGCAGGGTATGATCCCTGGATGGACAAACTCTTGCAATCCAATCCAGCGAGCGGGCGAAAAGAATTAAATGTGGGCAATTTCAATGGTAAGCACGAGGGAGATAATCCGCATATGTGGTACAATCCCGACTATGTGACTGCAGTGGCGAACAAAATCCGTGACGATTTGAAGGAGATTGATAGCGCTGATGCTGCTGATTTTAATCGCTCGGCGCAGACATTTCTGACCACAGGTCTCAAGCAGTACCACACGCTTATCGCAGACATCAAAGCGAAGTACAGAGACACGCCGGTTGGAGCGACCGAGAGCATCTTTTCCTATCTTGCACCTGCGCTAGGATTGAAGCTCATCACACCATATTCTTATCTCAAGGCAGTTTCAGAAGGCGAAGATATCTCGGCTGCCGATGAAGCGACCGTTGAGCAGCAAATCACGCAGAAACAGATCAAAGTCTTGATCTATAACTCGCAAAATACACCGAATAATATCCAGACGCTTATCAACAAAGCGAAGGCCAATAAAATTCCCGTAGCAACGATCACCGAAACGTTAACACCAGCGACTGCATCCTTCCAGGACTGGCAATCGAGGCAATTACAAGGTATTCAAACTGCGCTTGCGCAGGCAACCGGCAAGTAATCATTGAAGTGGCGGGCAGAAGCTCGCCGCCTCAATGGAGGTATGTTTTATGCATGATTTATCTCTTGAAGATTCTTATACACCTGTTTCACTGACATTATCCCCTGTAATCCAGGTGGAGGATGGCGCAGTGGAGTTGGGGGGGCGCACCATCTGGCAGGAGGTACAGTTGGCCGTCCAGCCAGGGGAATTTATCGCAATACTTGGTCCAAATGGAGCGGGCAAGTCTACGCTGCTCAAAGCGATCCTGGGATTGATACCGCTTTCAGCAGGAAGGATCACGGTGCTTGGTCATCCAGCACGGCGGGGCAATGCCTCCATTGGTTATGTGCCTCAGCGACGACACTTTGAGGCAGATGTGCGGATACGAGGGCGCAGCATCGTGCGACTGGGACTTGACGGCGGACACTGGGGATTACCACTGCCATTTCTTCAACCGCGCAAGGCACACGAGGCAGCAGCGCGTGTACAGGAGGCGATTGATCTTGTTGGAGCTGGAGCTTATGCGGATCGACCCATCGGCGAGCTGTCTGGCGGCGAGCAACAACGTTTGCTGATTGCACAGGCGTTGGTGACGCGACCACGCATACTGGCACTGGATGAGCCGCTGGATAGTCTGGATCTGCGCAATCAACAAGGAGTGGCAGGAGTGATTCGGCAGGTCAGCAAAGAGACAGGGGCAGCCGTGCTGCTGGTGGCTCACGATGTCAATCCCATTCTGACCTCGGTTGATCGCGTCGTGTATGTTGCACATGGGCAGATCGAAGTGGGAGCGCCGGAAAAAGTGATCACCACGGAGACGCTCTCGCGCCTCTATAACACGCCTATCGAGGTATTGCGAGCCAGCGACGGGCGCATCGTTGTAGTGGGGCAGCCCGAAGAGGAGGTCAGCACTCATGCTCGCTGACATGGTCCCGCTTTCCTGGAACCTGCTGGCCGATCTCCAGACGCTCTTTCACTATCACTTCATGCAAAACGCCTATATCGCGGGCACACTGGTCGCCCTGGCAGCTGGCATTATCGGCTATTTTATGGTGTTGCGCGATCAGAGCTTTGCAGGACACAGCCTGGCAAACGTAGGTTTTGCAGGAGCAACGGGGGTAGCACTCTTAGGCATCACCCCGATCGTGGGCCTCTTTCTGGCGGGATTACTCGCCGCGCTTGGCATTCAGACGCTCAATGTCGCGGCACGGCAAAACCGGCAGAGCGACATTGCGATAGGAGCAGTGCTCACGGCTTCGCTGGCACTGGGCTTCCTCTTCGTGCATCTCTCGACGGCGGAGTACGCCTCCAGTGTTTACAATGTGCTGTTTGGAAACGTGCTCGGCATAAACGATACAGATGTGATGGTGACAGCCTGCTCAACACTCCTGCTCATAGTGGTACTGATCGTGATAGCGCGACCATTGTTCTTTGCCTCCGTTGATCCCGATGTGGCGGCAGCACATGGAGTGCCGGTGAGAGCACTTTCTTTCGGCTACCTCGTCCTGCTCGCGCTGGAGGTAGCGGTGGCAGTGCAAGTCGTGGGAGTATTGCTCATTTTTGCGCTGCTAGTGACACCGGCGGCCATCGCACAGTATGTCACGACACGTCCGGTGGTAGCGGTGCTGGTCTCGATAGCGCTGGCGCTTCTCTTTACGTGGGCCGGGCTGGCTATTGGCTATATTACGCCCTACCCGGTTGGTTTTTTCATCACGAGCTTCGCCTTTGGAACCTACGTGCTGGTGCGTGGAGGGCGATTTGTGCGAGCATCTCTGGTTCGCCGATCTGCACTTCCACAGGTAGGAGGGACGGCATGAATGTGACCATAGCGAGCGCGCTTCCCCCGTTCTCACTCAATCTCTGGCAGGATATCCAGGTGATTCTCAGCTATGACTTTATGCGGCAGGCGTTACTGGCCGGAACCATCTTGAGCATTGTAGCGGGGCTGGTTGGCTATTTTGTAGTCCTGCGTCACCAGGCATTCGCAGGTGAGTCGCTCTCGGATGTTGCCTTTACCGGAGCGCTGGGTGGCGCGGTGCTGGGTATCAACCCATTTTTGAGCCTGATCGCTACAACAGTGGTGGTGGCATTGGCGATGGGAGGATTTGGCGAGCGATTGCGGGGACGCGATGTAGCCATTGGGACCGTCCTCTCCTGGGTGCTGGGATTAGGGATCTTCTTCCTCAGCCTGTTCACGGCGAATGTCAGCGGAACCGGGACGGGATTCTCAGGAGTGAGCGTATTGTTCGGGAATATTCTGGGCACCTCAGCGGACCAGGTACGTACAATTGCACTCGTAAGCGGAGGAGCCATACTTGCTCTCCTGCTCATGGCGCGCCCATTGCTTTTTGCCTCGCTTGATCCTGATGTAGCGGCGGCACGTGGTGTGCCAGTACGGGTGCTCGGACTGGCCTTCATGGCTCTTCTGGCGATAACCGTCAGCGAGGCGACACTGGCAGTTGGAGCATTGCTGGTATTCGCTTTGCTGCTTTTGCCTGCAGCTATCGCGCATCAGATCGTCACACGTCCCTTTGCAGCACTTGCGCTCTCAGCGGTTCTCGCCGTCCTATTCACCTGGATTGGGATTGCCATAGGCTTCTACACAGGATATCCCAGTAGCGTCTGCATCAGCCTGCTAGCATTTGTAAGTTATGTTGCAGTAGTTGGAGGGAGTGGTCGTTTAGGAAAGATAACGGAAAGACACAGAGCGACTGTTCACGTATAATTAGTTATAGGATATATATAAAATAGAATGGAAAGGAAAGAGCGAAGGTGATCGCCAATAAGATTTATGCAGCATTTGATGAAGTATGTCAACGCAACACACGTCCACGCAAGCTCATTGCGGAACGATTGGCCGAAATAGCCAGCAATGGAAGCGATTTTACGACCGATGAGCTGTGGCAGGAGTTACGTAATGTGGAGCCTAAACTGGGGCGAGCCACCGTCTTTCGTGCAGTCGAAAAGCTGGCGAACATGGGGGTACTGGATCGGGTTGAGTTTGCTGATGGGACACATCATTATCGTGTCTGTGGAGAAACACATCACCACCATTTGACCTGTACCAGTTGCCACCGTGTTGTTGAGGTGAATGTTTGTCTCCCCGTTGATCAATTTCAAGCGATTAGCAAACAGACAGACTTCGCCATCGAAGGACATACATTGACGATTTTTGGTCGCTGTAAAGAGTGTCGCATATAAGTTTGAATGTCGAGTGTCTCTATTCGATAGTGGGCTGCTTCCTTGCACGAGCCACATCAAAGGCACATAACATTTTAATTAGCTTATGCAGAGGCAGGAGGAGCGCTCTCTCTCTCCTCAGCCGACATTGTGCGTTGTGCTGTCTCCAGTGTTTTTATGCTCTTCCATAAAGAAGAAAGAGCAGACATCGATCCGGTTCCACGTCCAATGCCACGATAGATAAAGCCTGAACGCTCCATCTCAGCCACATCATAGAAGTTGCGTCCATCGATAAAGAGAGGGTAGCGCATACTTTTGCACATCTGAGACATGTCCAGCGAGCGAAATTCGTCCCATTCCGTCACAAGGACGACCGCATCTGCCTCAACAGCGACCTCAGAGGCGGTCTCGCAGAAGGTTACCAGGTCCAGGCAAACACCTTTGCGTTCTAACGCGGTTCGTGCAGTTGTCAGTGCAACAGGGTCATAGATACGAACCCTTGCCTCCTGGAGCGTTAGCCAACGAATAATATCGATAGAGGGGGCATCGCGCATATCATCGGTATTGGGCTTGAATGCCAGTCCTAGAATACCGATGGTGCGATCACGTAACGTCTCAAGCTGCGAGGTCAGCATCGAAATGGCTATACGACGCTGTTGATGATTTGTCTCCATGATAGCATGCAGCAGCCTGGGGTGCACGCCAGCCTCTTCAGCAGTAGAAGCGAGCGCCTTCATATCTTTCAAAAAGCAGCTCCCACCATAGCCCAGACCGGCGTCGAGAAAAGCGCGCCCGATACGTTTGTCATAGCCCATACCTGCAGCGACCTCTTTCACATCAGCGCCCACATGCGTACAAATCTGAGCGATCTCGTTGATAAAAGAGATTTTGGTTGCTAGAAACGCGTTGGAAGCATACTTAATCATTTCAGCGGTACGCATATCGGTCACCACAAAGGGGGCACGTAGCGGGAGGTATAATTCAGCCACCTGGTATGCAGCCAACTGATCGGATGAACCCAGAACAATACGATCAGGGTGGAAAAAATCTTGAACGGCAGAACCTTCGCGCAAAAATTCGGGATTAGAGACCACAGCAAAAGAAACCTGTGAATGTACGAGCCAATCGCATATGAATCTAATTACGGCATCGCCACTTCCGACAGGCATGGTACTCTTATTGATAATGATAGCATCATGGTCCAATTCGCGCGCAATGCAATGCAGGGCACTTTCGACATAGCGCATATCGGCTCGCCCATGATGCACTGCCGTAGGGGTATTGACTGCAATGAAGATGAAATTGCTATTTTGCAATCCTTCACTATAGCTGGTAGTAAAATGCAGCCGTCCAGCATACAGATTATGCTGGACCAGATTTGTCAAACCCGGCTCATGAACAGGTACAATGCCACGTTGCAACTGTTCTATCTTCTCTTCAGCGATATCGACACATGTCACTGTATGTCCCAAATCGGCGAGGCACGTACCAGTTACCAGACCGACATAGCCTGTGCCAATGACACAGATAGTAGCCATACAATCTTCCTCCTCTTTGGAGTTTAGGGGGTCATGGAGGACAAACGTTTCTTCGTCCTCCATGCAAGGGTTCAAACTCAGAAATTTCGTTTTATTTCTTATCGCCGTCACTATCACAGTGAGAGCTGGGTGAGCCTGTCAGATGATCGTCAGCATCATTGTCGCCATCACAACTGCCCGAACCAAGTCCAAAGTTGTGCACCGTGATAGGGTCGGTCTGAGTTGCGGTATAGGGACTTCCGCTTGAGGGCCATGTGACCGATGTCTTATCGGGATAGACGTTATGTATCGTTGCCGCAACGTTGCCAGAGGAGTAGATGGTAAGGGTGCCGGTAAGTGGGCCACCAGAACAGACGCTACCTCCAGTGCAGGGAACATAATTATGAGGTGAGGAGATTTCGCTAATCTGGTAGGCTGTAGATCCCTGAGCAGGGATGGGCACGCTCCAGGTCAGACAGCCGGTAGAAACCTTTGCGCAATTGCCACGCTGAAGGGGACAATTGCCATTTGCCGGGGTCACAGTTTGTGGCCCGGAACCTGGAGCTGGTCCCTGCACACTGTTGAGGCCATTGCCTGAGAGCTTGAAAGTGGCACCGGGAATGGCTTGCTGGCAGGAGTCCATGACCTGTAACCAGATAGTTCTGGTAGCAGATGGCTTTGTGGAGAGTGCATGTACGCCACTATTCCCATTGCCAAGCGCTAGAGCGACGAAAGACAGCATCAAGGCAGTAAACCAGACCCGGCACGAGCGCCATGATGAATTGTGTGATATATTGCGTCCTGACTTACTGTAGACATCTTGTTGGATCATAAAGACGCCCTTTCTTATTTCATGATTTGGAGCTATGCAACTAGCTAACTAGCTAACTAGCTAACTAGCTTCCTTGTTCGACAAGCATGGAGCTGGCACGTGGAGCAGAGAGGTAACGTTCAGCCCACAACTGGAACATTAACAATTGCCAGAGTTTATGAGCATGATCCTGATAGCCAGAGAGATGCTCCTGCATCAGCGCCTGGACGTAGGGAGCATGAAAGAGACCTTGCTGGCGCAGGCGTGTTGGTGAGAGTGCATCCTGTAAGAGATCCTGCAAATCGCCGCGCAACCAGTTTTTATAAGGCATGTTAAAGCCAAGCTTCGGTCGATGAACAATCTGCCTGGGCAATATATCCTGCATTGCACGCTTGAGCAGATACTTTCCAGCCATCCCCCTCATACGCAAGGAAGGTGGGAGGCGGGCCGCGAACTCGACCAGCGTGTAATCCAGGAAGGGACCGCGAGTCTCCAGCGAGACAGCCATGCTCATGCGATCTACCTTAAACAAAATGTCATCGGGTAGATACTTTTTGATATCGACATACTGTTGCTGATCAAGAGGGCAACTACTGTTTGCGGCAAAGAGTTCTACCAGGTGCACATCAAGATCCAGAGAGCGTTCGTATGCTGATTGTCCCAGGAGTTGCGCCAGTTCATCTTCCCACCAGAAGGTTTGCCAACGCAGGTGTTGCATTTGTGATGGTAAGCCTGCAACATTGAGAAAACGACGAACACTATTGAGCAAACCTTTCTTCTGGCTGGAAGGTGGTATATGCGACGAGAGATTTCTGAACTGCTTTCTCAGGGTAGCAGGGAAAAGATCCAGGGAGAGCGAGGCCAACTTCTGAGCGCGGTACCAGTCATAGCCAGCAAAAAGCTCATCGCCGCCATCTCCACCCAGAGCAACCGTCACATGCTGGCGTGTGACATGAGAGACGAGGTAGGTAGGAAGAGCAGAAGCATCGGCCAACGGCTCGTCCAGGAAATCAGCGACGGTTTGAACGAGATCACAGGCATCAGGTTTCAGCAATTCTACATGGTGATCTGTATCAAAATGACGAGCCACAAGCTGCGCATAGTCAAGCTCATTGAAGGTTTTTTCCTCAAAGCCAATGCTGAACGTCTTTGGCCGCTCGGTGCTAACCTCACTCATCAGGGCAACTATGCAACTTGAATCAACGCCACCGCTGAGGAAGACACCTAGAGGTACATCACTGATTAAACGACGTGCGACTGCCGCTTTCAACAGCATTCTCAATTCTTCAGCATATTCGTCGATGGAGTGCTGACCCACTTCTTGAAAGTAGACATTCCAGTATTGGGATGGTCGCCAGGCTGCAGTACGTTTCCCTGAGACACGATCATCCAGGCGGATTTCCAGGAAATGACCGGCAGGCAATTTCTGAATATCGCTGAAGATGCATTGAGGGGCCGCAATATATTCATAGGTCAGGTAGGATCGAAGCGCTCCCATATCCAGATGGCGCGGGACCCAGGGGAGGGTCAGCAAAGCTTTCAGCTCGGAGCTAAAGGCAAAGTAATGCCCATTGCTCCAATAATAGAGCGGCTTCACACCCAGCCGGTCGCGTGCGATAAACACGGTGCGGGCGCGACTATCCCAGAGAGCAAAAGCAAACATGCCATTGAAATGAGCAAGGCAATCCGTGCCCCATTGCTCATA
>Ga0070739_10006100_pt1 | contig 13412 bp, 13 predicted proteins | sample Coa_R1_7_FD_66445 | JGI IMG/M metagenome (GOLD analysis project Ga0070739, IMG submission 66445) | Surface soil microbial communities from Centralia Pennsylvania, which are recovering from an underground coalmine fire - Coalmine... | ecosystem: Environmental > Terrestrial > Soil > Unclassified ... | reverse complement strand
AAGGAGATCCGTTCCTGTGTGACGCCGGTGGCTGCGGTGTCGGGGAAGAGCGTGACGACGTTGGAAGGGCTGCCGGCGCTGTGGGCGTCGCAGCGGGGGACGACGGGTTCGGCGCCGGTGTTGCATCCGTTGCAGCAGGCGTGGATCGATGTGCAGGTGCCGCATTGTGGTTACTGCCAGAACGGGATGATGATCCAGGCGGCGGATCTCTTGTCGACGACGAAGAGTCCGACCGACGATCAGATCCGCACGGCGATGAACGGCCATCTCTGCCGCTGTGGGACGTATCCGCGGATCTTGACGGCGATCAAGCAGGCGGCGGCGGTGATGGCGAAATGAGCGGCCTCTTGCACGAGCGCGACTTCTCGCGCCGGGCGTTCCTGAAGGGCGGCGGCGCCCTCGTCGTCGGGTTCAGCCTCCTGCGCTTCACGAAGAGCGCGTCGGGGGCGGACAGCCCGTTCGCAAGCAACGGCCCGTTCGACCAGACGAAGGTCGACACGTGGATCGTCGTCCATTCAGACAACAGCGCCTCGATCTACACGGGGCAGGCCGAGATCGGGCAGGGCTCGATGACGGGGATGCTCCAGATTGCTGCGGAGGAGCTGAACATGGACCTCGCGCAGCTCAAGTTCGTCGCTCCGGACACGAACCTCACGCCGCAGACCGCGGCTCAGACGGCGAGCACCGCGATTCGCACCGTCGGGCCGGGAATGCGTGCCGCTGCCGCGTACGCGATGCAGACGCTCCTCGGCCTCGCCGCGACGTCGCTCGGCGTCCCCGCCGGCAGCCTGTCGGCGAGCAAGGGCGTCGTCAGCGGCGGCGGCAAGTCGGTCACGTACGGAGACCTCATCGGCGGCAAGCTCTTCAACACCACGTTCACGGCGACCTCGCGTGATCCGGGCCTTCGTGGGCTCTTCGGCCTTGACCCCGGCCAGGCGCCCGCGAAGCCCGTGTCGCAGTACACGGTCGCAGGCGTGCGCGTCCCACGCCTCGACATCCCCGCCAAGGTCGTCGGCACCTACACCTACGTCCACAACGTGAAGGTTCCGGGCATGCTGCACGGCCGGCTCGTGCGCCCGCACGGGCAGGCGGCATACGGCGCCGACCCCGCGATCGTCTCGCTCGACACGGGCTCGATCGGTCACATCCCGGGCGCGCGCGTCGTTCAGAAGGGCAACTTCATCGGCGTCGTCGCACCGAAGGAGTACGACGCGATCCAGGCGGCGGCGCAGCTGAAGGTGAACTGGGCGGACACTCCGGCGGTCGTGCCGGTCGGCGACCTCTTCGCCAACTGGCGTGCCGAGGACAGCGCCGGGCAGGTCGTCCAGTCGCGGGCAGTCCACCAAGCGACGGACTTCGACTTCAACATCAACCCGGATCAGGTCGACGCCGCGCTCGGGTCTGCCGCGAAGGTCGTGTCCGCGACGTACAAGTACCACTACCAGGGTCACTTGCCGATCGGACCGAGCTGCGTGGTCGCGGACGTGACGCCGAACGGCGCGCTGATCTACAGCAACACTCAGGCCACGTACACGACGCGCAGCCGTGTCGCCACGGCGCTGAACGTTCCGCAGAGCTCGGTGCGCGTGAAGTACTACGAGGGCTCGAGCGTCTACGGCTACTCGGGCTACGACGAGGCCGCCGAGGCGGCCGCCGTGATGTCGCAGCTCGCCGGCGCGCCCGTCCGTCTCCAGTACATGCGGTGGGACGAGCACGGCTGGGACTTCTACGGGCCGCCGCAGATGATGGACATCCGCGGAGGCGTCGACGCCAAGGGCAACATCGCCGGCATCGACTACACGGCGTTCACGTTCGGGAACACGGCGTCCGACCTCGTGACGGCTCAGGTGACGAACACGCCGATCACCGCGCCCACGCCGGGATCGGTCGAGCACTGGGGCGTGATCGGCTCGATGTACAACCTTCCGGCGCAGCGCGTCAACGTGAAGAACGTCCCGGCCCTCTACAGCCAGTTCCGGACCTCGTTCCTGCGTGCCCCGCTCGGGCCGCAGACGAGCTTCGGCTACGAGCAGATGATCGACGAGCTCGCGTACGCCGCGAAGATGGATCCGTACCAGTTCCGGGTGCAGAACGTGACCGCCGCGGTCAACCCGCTGTTCCCGTGGTACTACGCGGAGCGCTGGCTCGGGGTTCTCAACGCGGTCGCCCAAGCGGCGAACTGGCAACCGCGGGTCGCCGCTTCGAACGTCTCGGACGCGACCGTGGTGACGGGGCGCGGGATCTCGAGCTCCCCCCACTCGTGGTCGCCGTGCTGTGCGGTCTCGGAGATCGAGGTGAACAAGAAGACCGGCAAGATCGCGGTGAAGAAGCTCTACATGGCCATGGACGCCGGCTTCGCGGTCAACCCGGCGTTCGTCGAGAATCAGATCGTCGGCGGCGCCGTCCAGTCGGTGAGCAAGACGCTCCTCGAGCAGGTGACGTTCGACAGCCGACGTGTCACCGCAACCGACTGGGTGAGCTATCCGATCCTGCGCTTCCGCGACGCGCCGGAGGTGATCCCGATCGTCGTGCAGCGCACGGACAAGGTGCCGGGCGGTGTCGGCGAGACGCCGATCCCACCGGTGCCCGCCTCGATCGCGAACGCGTTCTTCGACGCGACGGGAGTGCGGCTTCGCGAAGCTCCGATGACGGCGAGCCGCGTGCGCGGCGTGCTGCAGGCCGCCGGCGTCGCGTGAGATCCGTCCGCCGCGGGGAGGGCTGCTCGCCCTTCCCGCGGCGGACGGCCATGTCGCAGACGCGCCGTCCTGTGCATCCGTCAGGCTGCACGGATACGGATGTCGTGCGAGAGGAGCGCGGATGCAGGTTCAGTCACCGGTGGGCAAGTTCCCGCTCAAGGTTCGTCGCGTGCGGGTTGAGCGCCGCGGCGTCAGCGTCGACGCGGCGCTCGGCGCCTGGCCGGCGGAGGTGACGTTCGAGCGCAGCGACGTCGTCGTCGCGGTCGGCGCGCTCCTCGCGCTCGTGCTCTCGTTCCTGCTCGGCCGCGCGAGCGCGGCGCCGCGTGACGTGTGGCCGCTGCCCGCCACGAACGGCCACGCGAAACGGTTCGCGCGGCTGCGCACGCTGCGCGGCGCAGCTGCGGAGCCGGTCGAGGAGCGGTCGCGCCTGCGCAAGGCGACGGCACGGCTGTACCCCGACTTCCTCTGAGCGCGGCGAGCCCGCTACCGGGGCTCGAGCACGACGTGCACCTCGCGCGGGCCGTGGACGCCCACGACGAGCCGCTGCTCGATGTCCGCGCTCCGGCTCGGACCGGTGACGATCGCGAGCGCGCTCGGCAGCGCGCCGCCGACTGCGCGGAAGAGCGCCGCCAGGTCGGCGACGAGCGCGTCCTCGCGGAGGAGCGCGACGTGCACCTCGGGGAGCAGGTGGCGCGAGCGCGGCTCGTCCGGCGACGCGCCGAGCACGACGCTGCCCGTCGACGCGACGCCGTAGAGCGCACGCGAGACCCCCGCGCCGGCGATCGCGGGCGCTACGCCGCGGTGCACGACGAACCCCGCCGCCGCCGCGTTCTGCGCGAAGGTCTCGACGAGGTCGCTCACCGGCGGTCGCGGAACCGCCGCCCCGCGAGCTCCGGCAGCTCGCGGCCCGCGGCCCAGGCGCGGCCGGGGCCGGCGAGTGCGCCGAGGGGGCGGCCGCGACGGGCGAGCGACGTCGAGACGCGGTAGAGGAACGGCCGCGACCAGAGCAGCGACCAGAGGCCGAACGCGATCCGCTCGCCGCGCGAGGCGACGCCGTGCTCGACGAGGTCGCGCCGCAGCTCGAGCAGCAGCTCGTGCAGCGGGATCTTGACCGGGCAGGCCGCCGTGCACGCACCGCAGAGCGAGGACGCGTGCGGGAGGGCACGCTCGCGCTCGAGCCCCTGCAGGAGCGGCACGAGGACGGCGCCCATCGGCCCCGAGTACACCGGCCCGTAGGCCCCGCCGCCGGCCTTGCGGTAGACGGGGCAGACGTTGAGGCAGGCGCCGCAGCGGATGCACGCGAGCATCTCGCGGTACGGCCCCGACCCGATCCGGCTGCGGCCGTTGTCGACGACGACGACGTGCAGCTCCTCCGGCCCGTCTACCTCGCCGGCGCGGCGCGGCCCGGTGATCAGGCGCGTGTACGTCGTCAGCGTCTGGCCCGTGCCGCTGCGCGCCAGCAGCTGCAGCAGCACCGCGAGATCGTCGAGCGTCGGCACGAGGCGCTCCATGCCGAGCAGCGCGACGTGCACGCGGGGCAGCGACGTGACGAGACCGCCGTTGCCCTCGTTCGTGACGAGGCAGATCGAGCCGCTCTCGCACACGGCGAAGTTGGCTCCGGTGATGCCGACGTCGGCGCGCTCGAACACCTGGCGAAGCTGACGGCGCGCCGCCTGCGCGAGCGCCTCGGCGCGCGGCTCGAGCGGCACGCCGTCGACCGCCGAGAGCAGCGACGCGACGTCCTCCACCGTCTTCTCGATCGCCGGTGTGATGATGTGCACCGGATGCTCACCGGCGAGCTGGAGGATGTACTCGCCGAGGTCCGTCTCGACGACGTCGACGCCCACCGCCTCGAGCGCGGCGTTGAGCCCGATCTCCTCCGACAGCATCGACTTGGACTTCGCGGCGAGTCGCGCGCCTGCGTCGACGCAGATGCGCGCGACCGCCGCCCTCGCGTCCGCCGCGGAGGCGCAGCGGTGGACCCGGCCGCCGGCGGCTTCGACCGCGGCGACGAAGCGGTCGAGGTGCGACTCGATGTCGTCTACGACCCCCATGCGGATCTCGTGCGCCCGCTCGCGGAGCGCCTCGGCGTCGCCCGCAGCGGCCCACGCGCCGGTGCGGCCGGCGAGGAGGCGCAGCGTCGCGGCGTCGGTCGCCGCCAGGCGCCGCTCGTCGAGGACGCGGAAGCTCACACCGCACCGCGCGCGAGGACGCTGGCGAGGTGCTGCACGCGTACGCCGCCGGTGCGCGCGGCGCGCGCCTGAAGGTGCATCAGACAGCCGGGATCGGCCGTCGCGAGCACGTCCGCCTGCGCGCCGTCGGCGAGCTTGTCGTCGGCCATCGCGACCGAGATCTCGGGCTGCCGCACTGCGAACGTGCCGCCGAAGCCGCAGCAGAGGTCGGGCCGGCGGAGGTCGACGAGCTCCGCGCCGGTCCGGGCGAGGAGGCGGCGCGGCGCCGCGTCGACGCCGAGCTCGCGCAGCAGGTGGCACGAGGAGTGGTAGGCGATGCGAACGCCTTCGTTGCGCGCCGGCGGCGCCGCACCGAGGTGGTCGAGGAACGACGACAGCTCCCACACCTCGAACGGCGCGCAGCCCGCGAGCTCGGGCACGCGGTGGGCGACCATCGCTGCACAGGAGCCGGAGGGGCAGACGACGGGCTCGTCGTGCGAGAACGCGCGCACGAACGCGCGGGCGAGGCGGCGGGCGGCGCGCCGGTGACCTGCGTTGAACGCCGGCTGGCCGCAGCACGTCTGGCCCGGCGGGAAGCGGACGTCGCAGCCCGCGCCGCGCAGGAGCGCCTCGGCGTCGGCCACCGCCTCGGGGAAGACGAGGTCACCGAGGCAGGTCGCGAAGAGCTGGACGCGCATCAGACGCGCAGCTCGTAGGTACGGACGGCCGTCCGGCCGAGCACGTCGGCGCCGTCGCCTGCGACCGCGAGCGTGTCGCCGTACTCGCACGCGAGCAGGCAGACCGGCCAGTCGGAGCCGAACATGCACCGTCCGGCGCCGAACCACGCGCGGGCGCGCTCGGCCGTGCCCGTGGGGTCGCCTTCGGTGAAGAGCCCGGAGAGCTTGCAGGTCACGTTCGGCAGCTCCGCCAGCGCGCGGACGCCCGCCGCCCAGTCGACGCGCTCGGCGGGGTTGCGCGGGCACTTCGCGACGTGGTCGAGCACAAAGCGCACGTCAGGATGCCGCTTTGCCGTCGCGAGCGCGGCGGGCAGCTCGCGGGTGCGGACGAGAAGGTCGAAAGCGAGGCCGGCGGCGCCGACCGCGGCGATCCCGCGCTGGACGTCCTCGCGCAGGAGCCAGGCCGGATCCGGCTCGTCGTGCACCTGGTGACGCACCCCGACGAGCGGCCCCTCGAGCTCGACGAGCTGCGGCCGGACGTCGCGCGTCAGGTCGACCCAGCCGACGACGCCGAGCACGAACGGCGTCGCCGCCGCGAGCGCGAGCAGCTCGCGCGTCTCGTCGAGCGAGTGGCGCGCCTGCACGACGACGGTGCCGGTGACGTCGTGCGCGCGGAGCTCCGGCTCGAGGTCCTCAGGGCCGAACCGCCGCCGAAGGGGTGCGACGTCGTCCGTCAGCCACGGGTAGTCCGCGGTCGCCGGATCCCAGAAGTGCTGGTGCGCGTCGACGATCACGCGAGCTCTGCCCACAGCGCGCGCGGGATCTCGAGCCGCGAGAGGCGGACGTCCTCCTCGACCTCGAGCGGCGTGCGGCAGCCGACGAGCACCGACGCCACCGTGGCGTGCAGCCGAGGGAACTGCACTGCGGCGGCCGCGAGCGGAACGCCGCGGCGGCCGCACGCCGTGCGCAGGCGCTCGACGCGCGCGAGCACTCCGTCGGGCGCGCGCACGTAGTCGTACGTGTCGCCGCCTGCGAGCACGCCGCTGTTGAAGACGCCGGCCGCGATCACCGCGATGCCGCGGTCGGCGCACAGCGGCAGCAGCTCCGCCTCGGCGCTGCGGTCGAGCAGCGTGAGGCGGCCGGCGACGAGGAAGCAATCCGGGTCGGCGTCGCGCGCGAAGCGGCACAGCATCTCCGTCTGGTTCATGCCCACACCGATCGCGCGCACGACGCGCTCCTCGCGCAGGCGCGTGAGCGCCCGGAACGCGCCGTTCAGCGCCTCGTCGTAGTGGTCGTCCGGGTCGTGCACGAGCGCGATGTCGACACGGTCGAGGCCGAGGCGCTCGAGGCTCTGCTCGAGCGAGCGCAACGCGGCGTCGTGCGAGAAGTCGAAGTAGGCGTGGAGCGGCGGCGCGCCTTCCCAGCCGGACGGCCCGGGCCGTAGCAGACGGCCGACCTTCGTCGAGACGACGAGCTCCTCGCGCGGACGGTCGCGCAGCGCCGCGCCGAGGCGGCGTTCGGCCGCGCCGGAGCCGTAGTACGGCGCCGTGTCGAAGTAGCGGATGCCGAGCTCCCACGCGCGCTCGACGACCGCGGCGGCCGTCTCGTCGGCGACGGCCTCGTACAGGCCGCCGAGTGGCGCGGTGCCGAGGCCGAGGGCGCCGAGCTCGATCACCGGCCGAGGTCGAAGATCGCCGGCAGGCGGTCGCTGCTTCGGCCGCTGTAGTCGTGCGCCTTCGCCATCAGGGGTGCGACCTCCGCCTGCCAGCGAACGTTCGCGGGGTCGTCCGCCAGCTCGGCGACGGCACGGGCGTAGTCCTCGCACTCGACGTAGTGAAAGAGGTCGAGCCCGTCGCGGAAGATCAGCCAGCGCACGATGCCGGCGCGCTCGATCGCCGCGAGCACCTCCGGCCAGACCGCGCGGTGCAGCTCGTCGTAGCGCGACTCCGAGCCCGGCAGCAGCCGCGTGTGCAGGCCGACGCGCTCAGTCACTCCCGAGCGGCACGTCGTCGGCGGGGCCGAGATGCTCGCGCAGCCACTGCTCGTTGCGCGCGATGTGGAGGAGGGCGGACGCACGCGCCAGGTCGGCGTCGCCGGCCGCGACCGCGTCGTAGATGCGCGTGTGCTCCTCGCGCGCGAGGTCGAGGGCGCCGCGGTTCGCGATGCCCTGCCACAGCCGCGCGCGGATCGTGCTCGTCGAGAGGCTCCGCAGCAGCGCGCGCAGCACGCCGTTTCCGGGCGCGCGGGCGATCACGTCGTGGAAGGCGGCGTCGGCCTCGACGAGCTCCTCGGCGCGGTCGCCGGCCGCCGTCATGCGGTCGAGCTCGCGCCGCAGCGCGGCGACGACGTCCGCGTCCGCACGCAGCGCCGCCATCGCCGCCGCCTCCGGCTCGAGCATGCGCCGCACCTCGAAGAGCTCGAGCACCGTCCGCCCGCGCAGGAGGTGCGTCGCCGACAGCGTCGGTTCGAGCAGCTCCCCCGGCTCGAGGCTGCTCACGTAGGTGCCGTCGCCCTGCCGCACCTCGAGCACGCGCGCGAGCGACAGGGCGCGAACGGCCTCGCGCAGCGAGTTCCGCGACAGGCCGAGCTGCTTCGCGAGGTCGACCTCGCGCGGGAGCCGGTCGCCGGGGCCCCACTGGCCGCTCGCGATGAGCTCGCGCATGCGGTCGATCGCGTCGTCGGTGACGCCGCCGCGGCGGCCGGGAGAGGTTGCGTCGAAAGCCATCCTACGTCTCGCTGGTAGAGGTCGGGTCAATCACGAGTATAGACCCTCAGACGGCGCAGAGATGGCCACGAGGCTTGACAGACATCCGATCTCTACGATAGAAACGTCGGCACATGCCGGTGCGCGTGGTCAACGCGGTCACCTACGACGTGCGCTTCCCGACGTCGCGGAGCGGCGCGGGGTCTGACGCGATGAACCCGGACCCGGACTACTCCGCGGCCTACATCACGCTCGAGACCGACGATCCCGGCGGTCTCGCGGGGCACGGGCTCACGTTCACGATCGGCCGCGGGACGGAGATCTGCGTCGCCGCGATCGAGGCGCTCGTGCCGCACGTCCTCGGCGCCACGGTCGACGAGCTCGTCGCAGACCTCGGAGGATTCTGGCGCCGCCTCGTCACGGACTCGCAGCTGCGCTGGCTCGGGCCCGAGAAGGGCGTGATCCACCTCGCGACGGCCGCGGTCGTCAACGCCGTCTGGGACCTCTACGCGAAGGTCGAGCGCAAGCCGCTGTGGAAGCTCCTCGCCGACTTCACGCCGGAGCAGCTCGTCGCGTGCGTCGACTTCCGCTACATCGACGACGCTCTGACGCCGGACGACGCGCTGGCGATCCTCCGCCGCCACGAGGCGACGAAGGCGGAGCGCGAGCGACTCCTGCTGGCGGACGGGTTCCCGGCCTACACGACCTCCGCCGGCTGGCTCGGCTACCCCGAGGACACGCTGCCTGCGCGCGCGCGGGCGGCGGTGGAGGCGGGGTTCACGCACCTGAAGCTGAAGGTCGGCGGCGACATCGAGAGTGACCTGCGGCGCGCGCGCCTCGTGCGCGAGGCGATCGGCTCGAAGCCGCGGCTGTCGCTCGACGCGAACCAGGCGTGGGGGGTGGAGCAGGCGATCGCGGCGATCGGGCGGCTGTCCGAGGTCGAGCCGTTCTGGATCGAGGAGCCGACGAGCCCCGACGACATCCTCGGCCACAAGCGCATCCGCGACGCCGTGGCGCCCGTGCGCGTCGCGACCGGCGAGCACGTGCAGAACCGCGTCGTCTTCAAGCAGCTGCTCCAGCTCGGCGCGATCGACGCGTGCCAGCTCGACTGCTGCCGCCTCGGCGGCGTGAACGAGGTCATCGCCGTCGTGCTGCTCGCCGCGAAGTTCGGCGTCCCGGTGTGTCCGCATGCCGGCGGCGTCGGCCTCTGCGAGTACGCACAGCACGTCTCGATGTTCGACTACGTCGCGGTCGGCGCGTCGCTCGACGACCGCGTATGCGAGTACGTCGACCACCTGCACGAGCACTTCGTCGACCCGGTTCGGGTCGTCGGCGGCCGGTATCTGGCGCCGACGGCGCCGGGCTACAGCATCGAGATCCGTCCGGAGTCGCTGTCCGAGTTCGCGTTTCCGGACGGTCCCGGCTGGTGGCAGGAACAGGAAGTACCCGCGTGACCAACGACGCAGGAAGGAGAGGAGAGTGAAGACTCGCGTCTTGCGCGGGCTCGTGCTCATCGGGCTCGCAGGCGTGCTCGCCTCGTCGGCATTCGCCGGGGCACAGCATGCGCAAAGCCGGAGCAGCGTCACGATCGGCGTGTCGCTCGCCGGCTACAGCACGGACTTCTGGAGCTCGTACGTCGCCTTCGAGAAGGCGGCGGCGACGAAGTACGGCGTCAAGCTCGTCGGGCCGATCTCGTCGAACGGCGACGCCGGCAAGCAGGCGACGCAGATCCGTGAGCTGGTCGACCAGGGCGTCAAGGCGCTCATCATCAACCCGGTCGACAGCGCCGCGATCGCACCGACGCTCGCGTACGCCGCGAGCAAGCACGTTCCGGTCGTCAGCGTCGACGTGGCGCCGACGAAAGGCAAGGTCTACATGATCGTCCGTGCCGACAACGTGCTCTACGGACAGAGCGCGTGCAAGTACATCGGCACGCACGTCAGCGGGCCGGGGCACGTCGCGATGCTCGAGGGCGACCTCGCCTCGATCAACGGCCTCGACCGCAAGAACGGGTTCCTCGACTGCATGAAGGCGTACCCGAACCTGAAGGTGGTGCAGTACGCCACCAAGTGGGACACTCCGACGGCCGTGAACGACGCCAAGACGGCGCTCAGCCAGTACTCGGACCTCAAGGCGATCTACGTCCACTGGAGCGGCCCGGTGCCCGGGATCATCTCCGCCGAGAAGGCGGCCGGGAAGTTCAAGCCGGTCGGAGCGGCGGGGCACATCGTCCTCTTCAGCGACGACGGGACACCGCAGGAGCACGGCTGGATCCGCGCCGGCGAGGAGGACGCGACGATCTCGCAGCCGGCCAACCTCTACGCGCAGTACGCGGTCTTCTACGCGAAGCAGGCGCTCGCCGGCGCCACCTACCACGCCGGCATGCGCACCGACCACGGGAGCAAGATCGTGAACCTCCTCGGCAACCTCGAGGATGCGATCGTCGCGCCCGTCGTCAGCAAGGCGAACGTCAACGACCCACACCTCTGGGGCAACTACAAGGCGAAGTAGTGACACCGACAGCAGCGACGAACGGCGGGCGGCCCGAGGGAGCGGGGCCGCCCGCCGCCGAGGCGGTGGGGATCGCGAAGGCGTTCGGGCAGACGCGCGCGCTCGACGACGTCAGCGTCTCGGTGCTGCCCGGCGAGTGCCACGCCGTCGTCGGCCGGAACGGCGCCGGCAAGTCGACCCTCGTCGCGATCCTGACCGGCCTGCTGAGGCCGGATGCAGGCAGCGTCCGCCTCCACGGCGAAGCGGCGCCGGGGCTCGGCGACCGGGCGGCCTGGCAGGAGCGCGTCGCCTGCGTCTACCAGCGGTCGATGGTCGTGCCGTCGCTGAGCGTCGCCGAGAACATCCTCCTGAACCGCGGCGACGCCTCGCTCGTGCGCTGGCGGGAGCTCCGCCGGCAGGCGCGCCGGCTCCTGCTCGAGTGGGACTTCGACCTCGACGTCGACGCGCCCGCGTCCGAGCTCTCGGTCGAGGAGCGGCAGATCGTCGAGATCGCGCGTGCGCTCGCGGCGGGGGCACGCTTCCTGATCCTCGACGAGCCGACCGCGGCCCTCGACTCCCATGCGGTCGAGCGCCTGTTCGAGCGCATGCGCCGCGTGAAGGCCAACGGCGTCGGGATCCTCTACATCTCGCACCACCTCGAGGAGATCTACGAGGTCTGCGACCGCACGACCGTTCTCCGCGACGGGCGGCAGATCGTCACGGCGCGGGTCGACGAGCTCGACCGCGACCGGCTCGTGAGCGCGATGGTCGGCGGCGAGCTGGCCCGCGCGATCGAGGAGCAGGCGCCGGCGCGGCCGCAGCCGGGCGCCGAGACGCCGCGGCTCGTCGTGCGCGGCCTGTCCGTGCGGACGCCGCTCGGCTCCGTCGCCGACGTCAGCCTCCACGTCGGCGCGGGCGAGTGCGTCGGGCTCTTCGGCCTCCGCGGCTCGGGCACCGTCGCGGTGGCGGACGCCGTCGCCGGCCTCGTCAAGCCGGCGGCCGGGACGATCGAGCTCGACGGCAAGCCGACGCGGCCGGGGAAGGTGGACGCCGCGCTCCGCCGCGGCATCGCCTACGTGCCGGAGGACCGCCACGCGCGCGGCTTCGTGGCGACGCTCGGCGTCGCCGAGAACCTGACGCTCCCGATCCAGGACCGTCTCTCGCGCTTCGGCATCGTCACGGGCGCGCGCAGGCGCGCAGAGGCGGAGCGGCTCGTCGAGCGGCTGCAGATCGTCTCGAGCGGCCCCGACCAGCTGCTCTCGGAGCTCTCGGGCGGCAACCAGCAGAAGGTCGTCGTCGGGCGTGCGCTCGCGTCGCGGCCCCGGCTCCTCGTCGTCGTCAGCCCGACGGTCGGCATCGACGTCGCCTCCAAGGAGGCGCTCCTCGGCGTCGTCGACCGCGCCCGCGCAGACGGCACTTCGGTGCTGCTCGTCTCGGACGACCTCGACGAGCTCCGGATCTGCACGCGCGTCCTCGTCGTGCGGCGCGGGGCGGTCGTGAAGGAGGTCCGCGATGCGCCGTGGGACCGCCACGAGCTGATCGCCGCCGCAGAAGGCCTCGAGGTCGCAGCGTGATCGACGCCGCGATCGAGCACGTCGAGCTCGCCCGCCGCCCGGCTCGGCGCGTCCTTCTCGGCTCCGTGCGCGAGCTCGCGCTGCTGCCGGCGATCGGCGTCCTCCTCGTCGTCGGCATCGTCACGAGCCCCGCGTTCTTCACGACCGCGAACTTCTCCAACACGGCGCAGTTCTCGGCGGCGCTCGGGCTCGTCGTCGTCGCCGAGTCGCTGATCCTGCTGACCGGGAGCTTCGACCTGTCGCTGCAGTCGGTCTACGGGCTCGCGCCGATGATCGGCGCCTGGCTGATCGTGCCGAAGGACGCGCAGGGGCTCGGCACGGACTGGAACCCGGCCTTCGGCATCCTCGTCGTCGTCGGGATCGGCGCCGCCGTCGGCCTCTTCAACGGCTTCATGATCGTGAAGCTGAAGTTCAACGCGTTCATCTTCACGCTCGCGATGCTCATCCTGCTCGCCGGGCTTCAGCAGGGCATCGTCAGCGGGCGGACGATCTACGAGATGCCGCACTCGTTCATCTACCTCGGCTCTGCCTACTGGGCCGGGTTCCCCGTCTCGGCCTGGGCGACGGGGGCGGTCTTCGTCGTCGCCGGGCTCTTCCTGCGCTACCACCGCACGGGGCGCGCGATCTACGCGATCGGCGGCAACCTCGAGGCCGCGCGCGCGGCCGGCATCAAGGTCGACCGCATCCGCATCGGCGTCTTCACGACGGCCGGCGCGCTCGCAGCCCTCGCGGGGCTGATGATCGCGGGTCAGGTCGTCGCCGTGACCGCGAACCAGGGCAACAACCTGATCTTCACCGTGTTCGCTGCGGCCGTGATCGGCGGGATCGCGCTCGAGGGCGGCCGCGGCCGCATGCTCGGGGCGTTCACCGGCGTCGTGCTGCTCGGGCTCGTGAACAACGTGCTCGTGCTGCGCAACACGTCGACATTCTGGATCGACGCGGCGAACGGCGCGATCATCCTGATCGCGCTCGCGCTGGCGCGAATCGTCGCGCTCGTGCGTACGTGAGCGGGCGCCTCGCCGGCAAGGTCTGCATCGTGACGGGAGCGGCCTCCGGCATCGGGCTCGCGTCGGCGCAGCTCTTCGCCGCCGAGGGCGCGA
>Ga0070739_10006099_pt1 | contig 13413 bp, 12 predicted proteins | sample Coa_R1_7_FD_66445 | JGI IMG/M metagenome (GOLD analysis project Ga0070739, IMG submission 66445) | Surface soil microbial communities from Centralia Pennsylvania, which are recovering from an underground coalmine fire - Coalmine... | ecosystem: Environmental > Terrestrial > Soil > Unclassified ... | reverse complement strand
GTAGTAGTTCTTCACCGTGAGCACGGCGTCGGCATCGTGCAGCTCAGTCGCCAGCGCCGCCGGAAGCTGCAGCCCGCGGATGGCGTGCTCCAGGCGAGCGCGGTTCACGCCGAACGGGTAGATGCGGAGCTGCTTGCCGACGACGGACATCCGCTCGGGCGGCGCCTCGCGCAGCGGCGCCGCGCGCCGGGCGCCGGCGCTGATCGGGCTCGGCGCGCTCGGCCGGCGGCCCGGCGCCTGCTCGACCCGCACGCTGCCGTCCACGTCGCGGTAGCGCGTGACGGCCGCGGGTACGTGCCCGCGCAGGAGCTCGTCCACGACGTCAGCCACGTTCTCGTGGACGGCGACGCGGTCCCACTGCTGGATCTCGACGACGACGTCGAAGGTGGGCGGCGCCTTGCGCTCGAGGATCGACTTCTGCGTGCCGCGCCGGCGGGCCTCTTCGTCGCCCAGCGTGACGGTCTGGATGCCGCCGACGAGGTCGGCCAGCGTCGGGTTCATCATCAGGTTCTCGAGCGTGTTGCCGTGGGCAGTGGCGACGAGCTGCACGCCGCGCTCGGCGATCGTCCGCGCCGCCGCGGCCTCCAGCTCGGTGCCGATCTCGTCGATGACGATGACCTCGGGCATGTGGTTCTCGACGGCCTCGATCATCACGGCGTGCTGCATCGTCGGCGTCGGCACCTGCATGCGCCGGGCGCGTCCGATCGCGGGGTGCGGGATGTCGCCGTCGCCGGCGATCTCGTTCGACGTGTCGACGATGATCACGCGCTTGCGCAGGTCGTCGGCGAGCACGCGGGCGGTCTCGCGCAGCATCGTCGTCTTGCCCACGCCGGGCCGCCCGAGGAGGAGGATGCTCCGCCCGGTCTCGACCATGTCGCGGAGGATGTCGATCGTCCCGAACACGGCCCGCCCCACGCGCGCGGTCAGGCCCACCACGCGCCCGCCGCGGTTGCGGATGGCGGAGATGCGGTGGAGGGTCCGCTCGATCCCGGCGCGGTTGTCCTCGCCGAAGGCCCCGATGCGCTCAATGACGTACTCGAGGTCGTCGAGGCCTACCACCTCCGCGCTGAGGATCACCTCGCGGCCGGGATAGCGCGCCTCTGGCTCGCGCCCGAGGTCCATGACCACCTCGAGCAGGTCCGTCGGCTCGCTGCCCTTCGCCAGAGGCTCCCGAATACGCGCCGGTAGGACCGCGAGCAGCGCGTCGAGGTCGTCGGAGACCACGCGAGGAAGAGGCACCGGCTGCGGCGAGTACGCCATCGTCACCACCTTGATCCTACTTAGCCTCCCAGCGTCGGACGCGCCCGCACTGCCACCAGTCCGCGCTCGGGCGCCCGTTCGGGTACGCGGACCGCGAGCTGCCGCACGAAGACCGCCCGCCGCGCCACGACCTCGAATCCGGCCCGGTCGAGGGCGCTGGCCAGCGGCTGCTGATAGATCCGGGTCGTCGCGTAGAGAGGCTGCTTGGGGCTCACCAACTGCGCGGCGTGCGCCACCAGCCCGTCGCAAGCCGCCTCGTGCGCCGGGTGGACCAGCCACTCGGCGTGCTGGCTCTTCGCGCCGTAGGCGATCTCCAGCCAGGCGACCAGCGCGTCCTCGTGCTCCCAGACCTGTTGCTGGCGGTTGGTGAGTAGCCCCGGCGCCCAGCGCTTGGCGCCCTTGTGCAGGGCGACCCACTCCGCGAGGGTGAGCGCTTCGGCCGCCCGAACCGGCGCCGGCACCGCGACGGTGTAGAGCTGGAACAGCCGAAACTCGTCTCGCCGGCGGCGGGGCCGAGCGCCGGGCCAGGCCGGCCCGCTGGGCCGGCGCCCGGCGGGCAGGACGTGCAGCGTGGCCTCGGTGTACTGCTCGAAGCCCGCCCGCGCCGCGATCGCGCGCTCCTCGGTCTCCAGGCCAGTCTCGAGGAACACGCGGCGCGCGCCGCGGGCCGTCGCCTCCTCGCAGACGCGGACCAGCAGCTCCTGCGCCACGCCGTCGTGCGCGCCGTCGACCCAGAGGTGGCGCACGTCCCACACCAGCCCGCCGCAGCGGACCCGAGCGATCACCAGGCCGTCCAGGCCATCGCTGGCGACGTGGACCCAGGCGCGGCGTAGCCCGGTGGAGTGCACCATCGAATGGGAGAGCAGGCTCCACAGCGGCAAACTGCCATCGCCGTCGGCTACGCGCGGCCAGGCGGGCGCGGTCAGCTCGGCGACGGTAGCGCGACTGTCGAAGGCACGCAGCGCTACCAGGTGCGTCGGCCGCAGCGCCCGGATCGCCGACTTCGCCGTCATGTAGCTGCTACCTGCTCCTCCCTGGCAGCGACCAGTCGCTCGACAAAGTAGCGGTGGAAGCGGTGATCGTTCGTCAACTCGGGGTGAAACGTGCTCACCAGGAGACTGCCCTGGCGCGCCGCAACAACTGTGCCGTCCTCCAAGCGGGCGAGCGGCTCCACGCCGGGGCCCAGCCAATCGATGCGTGGTGCGCGGATGAACACCGCGCGGATTGGCTCCGGTCCCAGCGCCGGCGCGACCACCTCGGTCTCGAAGCTATCCACCTGCGATCCGTAGGCATTGCGGCTCACGGCGATGTCCATGAGCCCCAGCTCCGGCGGCGACTCGCCGTCCACCCGACGAGCGAGGAGGATGCAGCCAGCGCAGGTGCCGTAGATCGGCTTCCCCTCGGCCGCGAGCGCGCGCAACGGCTCCGCCAGCTCGTAGGCGGCCATCAGGCGGCGCATGGTCGTGCTCTCGCCGCCCGGAATGACCAGCGCGTCGAGGCCGTCGAGCTCGCTCGGCAGCCGCACCGGCCGGGCTCGCGCGCCGACGGCGTCCAGGGCCCGGAGATGCTCGCGGAAGTCGCCTTGCAGCGCCAGGACGCCGACCTCGGGCATGTCACCAACCACGGGTGGCCAACAGCTCTTCGCGGCGGATGGTGCCGATCTCGAGGCCCGGCATCGCCTCGCCCAGGCCGCGCGACACGTCGGCGAGCACCCGCGCGTCGCGGTAGTGCGTGACCGCCTTGACGATCGCCGCGGCGCGCGGCGCCGGGTCCGCGGACTTGAAGATCCCCGAGCCGACGAACACGCCGTCGGCGCCGAGCTGCATCATCAGCGCCGCATCGGCAGGCGTGGCGACGCCACCCGCCGCGAAGTTGACCACCGGCAAGGCGCCCGTCTCGGCCACCTGGACCAGCAGCTCGTAAGGCGCGCCGAGCGTCTTGGCCTCGGCCATCAGCTCCTCGCGCGGCAGCGAGCGCACGCGCCGGAGGCCGTCCTGGACCGTGCGCATGTGCCGCACGGCCTCGACGATATTGCCGGTCCCCGCCTCGCCCTTGGTGCGGATCATCGCCGCCCCTTCGCCGATCCGCCGCAGCGCCTCGCCGAGGTCGCGAGCGCCGCAGACGAACGGCACGGTGAAGGCATGCTTGTCGACGTGGTACGACTCGTCGGCCGGCGTGAGCACTTCGCTCTCGTCGATGTAGTCGATGCCGAGCGCCTCGAGCACCTGCGCTTCGACGAAGTGGCCGATGCGGCACTTGGCCATGACTGGAATCGAGACGGCTTCCTTGATGCGGACAATGATTTCCGGATCGGCCATCCGCGCCACCCCGCCCGCCGCGCGGATGTCGGCCGGCACGCGCTCCAGCGCCATGACCGCGCAGGCCCCGGCTTCCTCGGCGATCCGCGCCTGCTCGGGCGTCACCACGTCCATGATGACCCCGCCCTTGAGCATCTGAGCCAGGCCCGTCTTAACCGTCCAGGTGCCGCGCTCCATCGTCTTCTCCCGCTCCCCGCCCGCCGCGCGCCTGCGCCGGCGGCGGACTATCACAAGAAAATTGTACACACCCCCCCGACCCCCTGCAACGCCCGACCGTTGACAGACACTAGAGCCGGCGCTACAATTCTTGGGCTTCGAGAGGAGCCAACCCCCATGTACGTGATCATTATGGGCTGCGGCCGCGTCGGCGCCCGGCTCGCCAACTTGCTCGCCCGCGACGGCCACGAGGTGCTGGTCCTGGACATCGACAGCCGCGCCTTCAACCGGCTGGGCGCGGATTTTCCGGGCCGAACCATGCTGGGCACTGCCATCGACGTCGACGTACTGCGCAAGGCGGGCATCGAGCGCGCCGACGCCTTCGCCGCGGTCACCCAGGGCGACAACCGCAACATCATGGCCTCTCAGATCGCCAAACACATTTTCAAGGTGCCGAAGGTCGTCACGCGGATCTACGATCCCATTCGCCAGGACACCTACGCGGCGCTCGGCCTCGAGACGATCTCCCCCACCGTGATCGGCGCCGCGGCGCTGATGGACGCTCTACTCGGCTCGCCGGCGAAGACAGAACCGTAGATCATCAAGTGTGCCTTGCCGGGCGTTGGCAGACGCGACCCCCGGTAACCGATTGCGGACGGAGTGCCAGGGCATGTATGCGATTGTCGCCGGTGGCGGGAAGATCGGCTACTACCTCGCCAAGGAGCTAGTCGAGCAGGGCCACGAAGTGCTCGTGATCGAGAAGCAGCGGCTGCGCTGCCGCCTGATCGAAGAGGAGCTCGGCAACATCGTCATGGAGGGCGACGCGGCAGAGGCCAGCGTCCTCGGCGAGGCCGGCAGCGAGCGCGCCGACGTGATCGTCGCCGTGACCGGCGACGACGAGGACAACCTGGTGATCTGCCAGGTCGCCAAGAAGCGCTTCAAGGCGCCGCGGGCGGTCGCCCGCATCAACAACCCGAAGAACGAGCAGATCTTCCGCATGCTGGGGATCGACGCCACGGTGAGCGCCACCGACGTCATCCTCGGCGTGCTGGAGCAGGAGCTGCCGGCCAACGCGATCGTGCCCCTGCTCCGGCTGCGCCACGGCAACGTGATCGTCGTGGAGACGGTCCTCGACCAGAAGTCGCCGGTGGTCGGCCGCCAGATCCGCGAGCTGGGGCTGCCGGCAGACTGCACCATCGCCGTGCTGATCCGCAATGAGATGCCGATCTTCCCCACCGGCGACACGCGCCTGGCCGCGGGCGACGAGGTGATCGCCCTCACCACCTCGCAGACCGAGGCGCGGCTACGTGACCTCCTCTGGGCCTGACCACGTAGCGCAAAAGCCTGGTGCGAGCGCGCGCTCGCACCGGGCATGCCGGGCTGTGCAGGGCGTCCGCTAGCCGGCCTTCTCCTGCTCCCAGCCCGGGATGAACTTCCGCCACTCCGTGTAGCCGTCCAGGTACTGGTGGAAGAGGTAGTAGCTGCTCGCGCGTGGCTCGAACGGCGGGCGCCGCAGCGCCATCCGCGCCTCCTCCAGCGTCTTGCCACCCTTGCGGTGGTTGCAGGCGCGGCAGGCGCTCACCAGGTTGTCCCAGGCGTGCGGCCCGCCGCGGTGGCGCGGGATGAGATGGTCGAGCGTCAGCTCCTTGGTCTTCGTCCCACAGTACTGGCAAGTGAAGTTGTCGCGGAGAAAGACCTCGCGGCGGGTCAGCCGCACGCGCGGCCGAGGCCGCTTGATCAGCGATACCAGCCGGATGACCGACGGCCGGGGCAGCGCCCGCGACGGCGTGCGGATCAGCCCAGGCCAGTGCTCGAGGACTTCGGCTTTGCCGCGATCGACCAGGACAACTGCGCGCCGTGGGTTACAGACGTTGAGCGGCTCGTAATTCTGATTCAGCACCAAAACCGAGTACACTCAAGCCTCCCGGCGCAAAGAGCAGCACGGAGTGCGCGGGGGAGGGCACCGGCGGCAGCTCCGGCGTCACGCGCATCCCGAATGCCAAGATTCTAGCACTGGCCCCCAGGCCGATCAACTATCGGCCTGGCCGGCTCGGTCAGCATGCAAGGCGTTCCTGGATCAGGACCCGGGCTGCTGCTCCGGCGGGGACATGGCCAGGGCGTGAAGGTCCACCGCCAGGCCGGCCACGACGAGGTAGACGTGGTCGGCGGTCTGGGCGACCCGCTGGTTGAGGTCGCCGAGCAGGTCGCAGTACTGGCGTGCCAGGGCCGATAGCGGCACGAGCCCGCTCCCCACCTCGCTGCTCACCAGGATGACGTCGCGGCCTCCCTCGCGGGCCAGCGCCACCAGCTCGTCGCCGACGCGCGCCACCCGCCGGACGACGTCCGCGGCGCTCCCCTCGGCCAGCAGCAGGTTCGACACCAGCAGGCCCAGGCAGTCCAGGAGCACCACCCGCTCCGGGCCCCGCCAGGTCCTGATCGCGCGGGCCGGCTCGAGCGGCTCCTCCAGCGTGACCCAGCCGGCCGGCCGGCGCGCGCGATGGGCGGCGATGCGCGCGGCCATCTCGGCATCGCTTGGCTGCCCCGTCGCGACGTACAGCACGGGCCCGCCGCGGCCCTGCGCCAGCCGCTCGGCGAAGGCAGACTTCCCGCAGCGCGCGCCGCCGGTCACCAGCGCGAGCGCGCCCCTCACAGCAGGCTCACCGGATCGACGTCGATCGTCCAGCCCGCTGGGAACGGGTAATCGGCCAGGAGTCGCTCTGGGGCAGCGGCGCAGACGAGCACCTGCCAGCGAAACTCGCCGCGCAGCCGCCGAAAATAGGCCGGGGCCGGGCCAAGCACCTGGGCGTCGCGCGGGCCGCGGGCGGCGATCCGCGCGCGCAGAGCGCGCAGCACCCGCCCGCACTCGCGCCAGCAGCGCACCTCGTCGGGCGCGGCGTAGACCAGGCGGGCCAGGCGGCGGTAGGGCGGGTAGGCGTGCTCGCGGCGGAAGGCCAGCTCGCGCTCGGCGAAGGCTTCGTAATCGTGCTGGCGCGCCGCCTGGATCGCGTAGTGCTGCGGCGTATAGGTTTGCACGATGACGCGGCCGGGCCGCGCGCCGCGGCCGGCTCGTCCTGCGACCTGGGTCAGGAGCTGGAACGATCGCTCGGCGGCGCGGTAGTCGGGCAGGTGCAGCCCGCCATCCGCCAGGACGACGCCGACGAGCGTCACGCGCGGGAAGTCGAGCGCCTTGGCCACCATCTGCGTGCCGACCAGGACGTCGGCCTCGCCGCGGCCGAACGCCTGCCATAGGCGAGCGTGCGCGCCGCGGCGCGCCGCGGTGTCCCTGTCCCAGCGCAGCAGGCGGGCGGCGGGAAAGTGGTGGCGGACCTCGTCCTCGACGCGCTGCGTTCCCACTCCCAGATAGCGGATGCGCGCGCCGCCGCAGCCTGGACAGCGCGCCGGCGGGCGCTGCCGCCGGTTGCAGTGGTGGCACAGCAGCAGGTCGAGGTCGCCGTGGTAGACCATCGGCAGTAGACAGTCCGGGCAGCAGACCGTGTGGCCGCACTCGCGGCAGGTCACGCAAGTCGCCGTGCCGCGGCGGTTCAGGAACAGGATCGCCTGGTCCCCCACGTCGAGCACGTGGGCCAGCGCGCCGAGCAGCGCGCGGCTGAACATGCCGCTGTTGCCGGCGGCGAGTTCCGCCCGCAGGTCGACGACCTGGACGCCCGGCAGCTCGCCAACGCGCGCCTCCTCCAGCGAGCCGCCCTGCGCTGCGCCGTAGCGCCGCGGCAGGCGCAAGAGCTGGTGCTCGCCCTGGCGCGCGCGCTCGAAGGTGGAGACGTCCGGCGTCGCGCTGCCCAGCACGACCGGCGCCCCGCACAGGGCGCCGAGCTTCAGCGCCACCTCGCGGGCATGGTAGGTCGGGCTGCCGTCGACCTGCTTGTAGGCAGTCTCGTGCTCCTCGTCGACTACGATCAGCCCCAGGTCGCCCAGCGGCGCGAACAACGCCGAGCGAGCACCGACGACGACGCGCGCGTCGCCGGCGGCGATCCGGCGCCAGCTCTCCTGCTGCTCGGCCGCCGTCCGCTCGCTGTGCACCACGGCGGTCCGCCCCGGGAACCAGGCCGCGAACCGCTGCTCGGCGGCGGGCACGAGGCTGATGTCGCTGACGAGCACCAGCGCCTGCCGGCCGAGGGCCAGGGCGTGGCGCACGGCGTGGAGGTAGACGTGGGTCTTGCCGCTGCCGGTCACGCCGTGGAGCAGGAAGCTCGTCGGCGCGGCCGCGTCGATCGCCTCGCGGATCGCCTCGAAGGCCGCTTGCTGGGCCGGGTCGAGGGCGGACGCCGCGGCAGCTTCGAGCGGCCGGTACGGTGTGCCCCGCTCGGGCAGCGGCGGCCAACGTGGCTCGACGAGCCCAGCGCGCAACAGCGCGGCGAGGCCCTGCTGCGTGGCAGCGCGGGCCGCAGCCGGCAGGTCGAGCGCGTGGCGGCGCCCGAGCGCCGCGAGCAACGCTCGCCCCGCGGGCGTCTCGCGCAGGCGCTCGGCGGCCCCATCGGCCGGGCCCACCCGCGGCGCGCCGCGAGCGCCCGGCGGCAGGCAACCCGCCAGCGCGTCGGCTACGCCGCAAGCGTAGCGACTGGCGATCCAGCGCGCTAGCTCGATCTGGAACGGCGCCAGGAGCGGCCGCGCGCTCAGCAGCGCCAGGACCTCGCGGGTGGGGAAGTCCGGCGGACGGTCGGCGATGCCCAGGATGATCCCGACGTCGGCGCGGCGCTGGAGCGGCACCCAGACGACCTGGCCCGGCGCCACCGACCACTCCGCGGGCACCGCGTAGGTCAGGGAATGGCCGACGCGCGCCGTCCGGGCCTGGAGCGCCACTTCCACGTAGCGGTGCGGCGGAGCACTCAGGCTGTTACCCATCGCGGCGTGACCCGGCTGCGCTCGGCCAGCACGATCGCCCGCACCCGCGCCACCGAGTCAGCCAGCGATCCCTGGCGGTTGACGACTACGTAGTCGAAGCGCGGCAGCGCCTCCATCTCGCGGCGGGCGTTGGCCAGGCGGAGTGCCATCTCCTCGTTGGACTCGGTGCCGCGCTCGCGCAGGCGCGGCGACAGCTCGTCCAGGCTCTCCGGCGCGAGAAAGACGAGCACCGCGGTCGGCAGTCGCGCCCGCACGCTCGCCGCGCCCTGCACGTCCACCCGCATGAACACGTCGAGCGAGTCCGCGAAGGCCTTACGCACCTCGGCCAGCGGCACGCCGTAGTAGTTCTCGTGGACGCGCGCCCACTCGAGCAGTTCGCCGGCCTCGATCATCGTCTGGAAGGCGTGGGGCTCGACGAAGTAGTGGTTGACGCCGTGCTGCTCGCCCGGCCGGGCGCGGCGGGTGGTGGCGGTCACACAGTAGTGGAGGCCGAGCGGCTCCTGGCGCAGGCAGTTCATCACCGTGTCCTTGCCCACGCCGGACGGGCCCGACAAGACGAACACCAGCCCCCCGTTCGCGGGGCGTGAGCAAGGCATGCTCTGCACTGGGCGGCCTCTCACCCCTCCTGTGTGGCGCGAGCGGCCCTCCCCGGCCCTAACGTCGCCCGCCGGGGGCTGGCCCTACCTGCGCTCGCGCCTGCGGTCAGCGTACTATTAAGCGTAACACACGCGCTAGCCGTCGCCGTCCGCGCTGCTGGACCTCCGATGCCGTTCGACGCCCTGGCCGCCCACGCCGTCCGCGACGAGATCGAGAGCCGCCTCGTCGGCGGACGGGTGCAGAAGACGCACTTTGCCGACGAGCAGAGCCTGGTCCTCGAGCTGTACAGCCAGGGCCAGCGCAACTGGCTGCTGGCGACGGCGCGGGCCGACGCCGCGCGCGCCCACCTCGTCAGCGCGCCGCCGGCCCGCGGCACCGATCGCGTCACACCCTTCCTGCTCCTCGTCCGCAAGCACGTCCGCGACGCCCGGCTGGTCGGGATCGACCAGCCACCGCTCGAGCGTGTCCTCTACCTGCGCTTCGCGCACCGGGACGAGCGCGGGCTGCAGCAGGAGGTGACCCTCGTCCTCGAGCTGATGGGGCGACGCAGCAACTTCATCCTGGTGGACGAGGACGGCACGATCCTCGACGCGCTGCGACGGGTGAGCACGCAGACCAACCCCGCGCGGCCGCTCGTCCCGCGCGGCCGCTACGTGCCGCCGCCCGCGCCCGACCGCCTCGACCCGCGCCTGGCCAGCTCCTACTTCGCGCTGGAGGAGCGAGCGGCGGCACGCCCCACCGAACGGACGCTCGCCCAGCTCCTGCAGGCCCACCTGGCGGGACTAAGCCCCCTCCTGGCCGAGGAGCTGAGCTACCGCGCCACCGGCGAGCACCGCGCCGCGGTGCCGCGCCGGCTACCGTCCACGGCGCTCCACCACGCGGCCGAGGAGCTGTTCGCGCCGCTCGACGGCGGAACCTGGCAGCCGACGGTCATTCTGCGCGCCGGCGAGCCCGCCGACGCCGTGCCGTATTATCCCCGGCAGTTCGAGGCCGCGGCGCTGCAAGCGGCCAGCAGCATCAGCGAAGCCTTCGAACGCGTGCACGCTGCGCCGCGCCGACCGGCGCCACATGGCCTGGCTCGCGCGCCGCTCCTGGCCGCGCTCGCCGACCGCGACGCCCAGCTCGAGCGCAAGCTGGCGGCGCTGCGTCGCTCGCTGGAGGGCTCCGAGCGCGCGGCCGAGCTCCGCGCCGCCGGTGAGACGATCCTGGCGAGCCTGCCGGCGATCGCGCCGGGTCAGGAGCGCCTCGTCGTCGGCGACCAGGTCGTCGCCCTCGACCCAACGCGCAGCGCGGTCGAGAACGCGCAGCAGTACTTCGAGGAGTACACGCGGGCGCGCGACGCGGCCAGGATCGTCCCCCCGCTGCTGGAGGAGACCGAACACGAGCGGCGCTACGTCGCCGAGATGGCCGCGCAGGTCGAGCTCGCCGAGGACGCCGCTACGCTCGAGCAGCTTCGGCGGGAGCTGGTGGCAGCGAAGTTGCTAACGCCGAACCGCGGCGAGGCCAAGCGCGGACGGCCGGCGGCACCGCGCGGCGGGTACCGCCAGGTCCAGCTCGACGGCCACGACGTCCTGATCGGCCTCAGCGCCGAGGGGAACGCCCGCGTCACCTTCGAGCTCAGCTCGCCCGACGACGTCTGGCTGCACGCCCGTGGCGTGCCGGGCAGCCACGTCGTCCTGCGCACCGGCGGGCGACCGCCGGCGCCCGACCTGGTCGAGCGCGCGGCTCGCCTGGCAGCCCGGCACAGTACGGCGCGCGATGAGGCGGCGATCCTGGTCGACTGGACCCCACGGAAGTACGTCCGGAAGATCAAGGGCGCACTGCCCGGCCTGGTGACCTACACCCACGAGCAGACGGTGCGCGTGCGGCCCGGCGAGGCCTAACCACCCGCTGCGAGCCGGCGCTCGCCGTCGGCAAATACGATGAGTGCCCCCCGGAGGCAATGCGGCGAGGCCTAACCACCCGCCGCGAGCCGGCGCTCGGGAGCGGCTGGCTGCTACCTGACAGGTGCCGTTGAACGCAGCCGACGGCTGCCAGCGGACGCCGACCAACCTCCACCGGCGCTCGGCGGCGCGAGGACTACCCGTCCAGGTGCCGGCTCAGCTTGGACATGATCGCCTGCTTGGGCATCGCTCCCAGCAGCCGCTCTACCTGCTCGCCGTTCTTGAACAGGATCAGCGTCGGAATGCTTTGGACGCCGAAGCGCATCGCGGTCTGGCCGTTCGCGTCGACGTCGAGCTTGACCACCTTCAGGCGCCCGGCCTGTTCGGTCGCGATCTCGTCCAGGACCGGGGCTACCGCCTTGCAGGGGCCGCACCAGGTCGCCCAGAAGTCCACCAGGACCGGCTCGGTCGAGCCTAGCACCTCGCTCTCGAAGGTGGCGTCGCTAATTGCTACCGTAGCAGCCATGTACTGCTCTCCTCGCCCGTAATCGGCGCGCGGGGGCGCGCCGTCAGTATTATCCCGCGCGCCGGCGGGTAGTACAACAAACCGAGCGGCCTCCGCCGACCGCGGCTGGGCGTGGGGAGCCGGCGCGGCGTCCGCGGGGGCTGAAGGTCCTGCTACCCGCTCAGACCCGATCGGCGGCGCCGAGCTGCGCCTGCAGCCACAGCAGCGCCGTGCGGGCGTCCAGCACCGGCACGTCCGGGAACTCCCGCCGGAAACGATCGACGGATAGTCCCGCGCGTAAGGGGCGTGGGGCCGGCTGCTTAAGCGACGGCGTGTCGATCGGCTGCACGAGGTCGGGATCGTGGCCGAACACCTCGGCGACCAGGCGCGAGAAGTCGTAGCGGCTCAGGCGCGAGGCGCCGACGGTATGGTAGATGCCGTGCCCGGCGCGCGTGGCCAGCGCCAGGACCATCTCGGCCAGGCTGTCGGCCAGCGTCGGCGAGCCTACCTGGTCGGCGACGATGCGGACTGGCTCGCGATCGGCCAGGCGATCGAGCAGCCAGAGCACGAAGTTGCGCCGGGCCGATGGCGAGTACCCGAAGACCACCGTGGTCCGGGCGACTGCCCAGCCGACGCGCGCGCCAGCGACTGCTTCCTCGCTGGCCAGCTTGCTCCGACCGTAGACGCTGAGCGGGTTCGGCGGGTCGGTCTCCGCGTAGGGCCCGGCGCGACCGTCGAAGACATACTCGCTCGACAGGTGAACGATGCGGGCCCCGAACCGGTTGCACGCTTCGACGACGTGCCGCGTCCCCTCGACGTTCACCACCCAGGCCTCATCCGGATTGCGCTCGCAGCCGTCGACGTCGGTCATCGCGGCAGCGTGGATCACGACATCGGGCCGCGCCTCGTCAAAGACGCGCGTGACCGAGGCATTATCGATTATGTCGAGTCGATAGTACGGTACGTCCGCGAGCGACGCGGCCGGGCTGGGGTCGCGCGAGGCGCCGAGCGGCGTGAGGTCGGGGCGCGCGCGCATGGCGGCGAGCAGCTTGCTGCCGAGCAGACCATTACTACCGGTGACAAGAACGCGCATCGGGGCTCCCTCCGAGGGGTGGGCGCCCTCGACCGGCGCACCGTGGCGGATTATAGTCTCCTCGCGGCGACGCGAGCGAGCGCGGAGATGGAGCGTGGTCCCACCCCGAGGCCGGGAGATCCCCGCCGCACTGGCGATCGCCACCGCGCTCCTGGCCTACTCGCTCGCCCCGACCCCGCTCGCCCTGCTCGCCGCCGTGCTGTTCGGCGCGGCCGCCGGCTGGCAGCCGCGCCTGGGCCTGGCCGCCGTCCTCGCCACCTTGCCCACCTACTTCCAGCCGCGTGACCTGGGCGGCCTGGCGTTCTCGCTGCCCGAGGTGGCGCTCCTGCTGACGACGCTTGGCGTTGCCGCGCGCGCCCTCGTCTGCCGTGACGTGGCGCCGCGGGCCACCCGCTTCGATCGCTGGGTCGCCCTCCTGCTGCTCGCTGCCCTGCTCTCGCTCCTGCCCACGGAATACATCCGCCTGAGCCTGCGCGCGCTGCGCACGCTGCTGCTCGAGCCGCTGCTGTTCTACTACCTTGTCGTCGCCCTCTGCCCCAGCCCGCGTCCCCTCCGTCCCCTGCTGGTGGCGTTCCTGGGCGCGGCCGCCGTCGTGGCCGCGCTGGCAGTCGGCCAGGTCGTTCTCGACGTCCAGACTGTTCAGACCGAGGGCGTGCGCCGCGCGCTGGGCACCTTCCCCTCGCCGAACCACCTCGGGCTGTACTTGGGCCGCGCGCTGCCCTTCGCCGTCGCCGGCACGTT
>Ga0070739_10006098_pt1 | contig 13414 bp, 10 predicted proteins | sample Coa_R1_7_FD_66445 | JGI IMG/M metagenome (GOLD analysis project Ga0070739, IMG submission 66445) | Surface soil microbial communities from Centralia Pennsylvania, which are recovering from an underground coalmine fire - Coalmine... | ecosystem: Environmental > Terrestrial > Soil > Unclassified ... | reverse complement strand
TCTGATGAAGAAGAACAAGGTCGAGTGGATCAAGGGTTATGCCCGGCTGGCCGGTCCGGGAAAGGTGGAAGTGACGGCGGCGGACGGCTCGAAGAAGATCGTCGAGGCCAAAAATATCGTGCTGGCGACCGGGTCCGAGGCGCGCATGCTGCCGGGACTCAAGCCGGATGCCAGGCGAATCCTGACCAACATCGAGATCTTGGATTTCCGTCACGTTCCGAAATCGCTGGCGATTATCGGCGCGGGCGCGGTAGGAGTGGAGTTCGCGTCCTGCTTCGCGCGGTTCGGAAGCAAAGTGCAGATCTTCGAGATGCTGCCGCGGATCGTGCCGGTGGAGGACGAGGAGGTTTCCAAGGAACTCGCGCGCGTGTTCAAGAAGAGCGGTATCCGGGTGGAGACCGGGGCTCGCGCGGAAAACATTAGAGTGGTGGGCGAGTGCGTCCAGTTCGACGTGACGCTGGCCAACGGCAGCAAGGAAACCGTGAGCGCGGAATCCCTGCTGGTGGCCGTGGGGCGCAAGCCGAATACCGACAACCTGGGCCTGGAAGGAACCCGGGTGGAGCTGGATCGCGGCTTTATCAAGGTTGACCAGTTCCAGCGCACGGGCGAGCCGGGCGTATACGCCATCGGCGATATCGTGGCCGGGACGCCACAACTGGCGCACGTGGCCACGCGCGAAGGAATGATCGCGATGGCGCACATCGCCGGCAAACCGGTTGCGCCGATCCGCCGCGAGCGCATCCCGAACGCGACCTACACCGAGCCGGGCATCGGCAGCGTCGGGCTGACTGAAGCGCAGGCCCGCGCGAAGGGCTACCAGGTGAAGATCGGCAAATTTCCGTTTACGGCCAACAGCAAGGCCTCGATTCTGGGGCGTCACGACGGCTTCGTGAAGGTCGTGGCCGACGAGAAATACGGAGAGATTCTGGGCGTCCATATTATTGGCCCCGAGGCGTTCGAGCTGATCAGCGAAGCGGTGACGGCCATGGAATCCGAAGCAACCGTGGAGACGCTGATGGAGACGATTCACGCGCACCCGACGCTGTACGAGACCATGGGCGAGGCGTTCAACGCGGTGTATGGGCTCGCGATCAATTTCTGACCCCGAAGGCGCTAGCCCTGCGCCCGGCGCCTTTTGCGCCTCCCAAAGCGCGGCCAGGGTAGAGCTTCGGGATCTCGGACGCGTGCCCTACGCCGAAGCGTTTGCCATGCAGCGCGAGCTGGTGGAGCGCCGCAAGCGCGGCGGGATTCCAGATCAGTTGCTGATCGTGGAGCATCTGCCGGTGGTGACCATGGGCCGTAACGGCCACGACGCGAACCTGCTGGCCGCTCCCGAACTGCTGGAACGCGCCGGGATCGCGTTTCACCGCACCGATCGCGGCGGGGACGTGACCTTTCACGGCCCCGGACAGATCGTCGGGTATCCGATCTTCGATCTGCGGGAATGGAAGCGCGACGTGGTGGCCTACGTGCGCGGGATTGAAGAAACCATCATTCAGGCGCTGGGCGAATTCGGGATCGAGGGCGGGCGCGAGCCTGGGGCGACCGGGGTATGGGTTCAGGCTCCCGCCGGACCCGCAAAAATCGCGGCCATCGGCATACACATCAGCCGCTGGGTCACGTCCCATGGATTTGCCCTGAATGTCGATACCGATTTGGATTATTTCCGGTACATCGTACCCTGTGGGTTGACGAAGCCGGTGACCTCGATGCGCGCGCTCGGATCGCGTGCGCGGCGCGAGGAGGTGGTGGCCGCGCTGGCGCGCGCATTCGGCAAGGTGTTCCAGCGTGAAGTGCAGGCCGAAGAACTCGTAATGGAGAAACTATGATCGATGTCGTGATGCCCCAGATGGGCGAGAGTATTGTCGAGGGAACCCTGACGAAGTGGCTGAAGAAGCCGGGCGAGCGTGTGGAGCGCGATGAGCCGCTGTTCGAGATCTCGACCGACAAGGTGGACACGGAGATTCCGTCGCCCACTTCCGGGACGCTGTCGGAGATCGTGGTGCAGGAAGGACAGACCGTGGCGATCAATGCGGTGGTCGGCCGCATCTCGGATGGCAGTGCGGCTGCCGCGCCCGCTCCCGCACAGGCCGCGGTTCCGCCGGCCGCTCCCGTGGCTGCGCCGCCGGCTCCCGCAGCGGCGCCCGACGCTCCGGTGGCGCAGGCTGCGCAGCCTGCCGCTCCTGCCGCGGCGTCCGCTCCGGCCCCCGAGGAGGCCGCGGGACCGCTCTCGCCGCTGGTGCGCAAGATGGCGCGCGAGAACAATATCGATCTGAGCAAGGTGCGGGGCACTGGCGCGGGCGGGCGCATCACCAAGCACGACCTGGAGGCGCACATGGCAGGCGCGGGCGCAGCGGCGCCGGCAGCGGCCCCCACCCCCGCCGCGATCCCCGTGAGCGGCGCGCCGGCCTCACTCCCACCGCAAGCCCCGCCTCCGCCGCAGCCCCAGGCCGTGGCGACGATACCCCCGCAGGTTGAGGTGCCGCTGCCGCCGCGCGAAGCGCGCGAGCCGGCCCCCATGCCCGGCGCGGCTCCGGCGCTGCGCGTCGAGCCGATGAGCATCATGCGGCAGAAGATCGCCGAGCACATGGTGTTCAGCAAGCGGACCTCGGCGCACGTGACTACCGTTCACAAGGTGGACATGACCAAGGTCGCCAGGCTGCGCGACCGCGCCAAGGCAGCCTTCCAGGCGCAGTACGGCTTCGGCCTGACGTTCCTGCCGTTCGTGGTGCGTGCGGCCACGGCGGCGCTGCGCCAGTACCCCATCGTGAACGCCTCCATCGACGGAACCAACATCATCTATCACCGCGACATCAACATCGGGATCGCCGTGGCGCTGGACAACGGCCTGATTGTGCCGGTGATCCGCAACGCCGATGAGAAGAACATCGTGGGGTTACAGCGGAGCATCGTTGACCTGGCTGCGCGTGCTCGCTCAAGGCAGCTCAAGCCCGACGAGGTGACCGGCGGAACCTTCTCGATCACCAATTTCGGCAGCTTCGGCAGCATCTTTGCGACGCCCGTGATCAATCAGCCGCAGGTGGCGATTCTGGGCGTGGGCAGCGTGACGAAGGAGCCGGTGGTTGTTGACGACGCCATCGCCATCCGCTCCACCTGCTACCTCGCGCTGACCTTCGATCACCGGCTGATCGACGGAGCGCTCGGAGATCAGTTCACCGCGAAAGTGAAGTCGGTGCTGGAGAACTGGAGCGAAGAGCTCTAGCGAGGTGCGGCACTACAGGGCGGGGATGTACCCCGTCCCGTCCTTGGATTCCTGACCGGGGACCGGTTGCCCGATGAGCAGGATCGTGAGGAGCGGCCACCGCTCCTTCTACCGGCCCCGGCCTCCGCCTCCCCCGCCGCGCGAAGCTGCGGCAGCTCCGATCCCGCCGCCGCCCATGGAGCCGCCCGAGAAACCACCGCCTCCGCCGCCGCGTATGCCGACGTTGCCCGCGGGAGAGAACCCGCCCGAGGAGGCGTCCGACATGCTGGGCGGAGTCGCACGCGCGGCCGAAAGTCCCGCTTCGCCGGCGTTTCCGTTGAAGCCCGTCGACGGATTGGAGCCGAGCGTGGGGCGGCCGCGGCCGGTGTTACCGGCGTATCCGTAATATCCGCCTCCACCGCCGTAATAATAGGGCACGTAGAGATAGCCGACCGTGTAGGGGCTAAAATACGCCCAGCCGAAGGGGTTATAGCCGTAGCCGATACCGGGAAGGAAGGTGAACATGCCGAACCAGGGGTTCCACGCCCAACTCCCGTAGCTGGATGTCAGTCCGGAAGCGTACGCGGTACGGGCCGAGGAGACGTTCGCGGCCGCAATGTATTCAGACCGCCGGCTCGCCCATCGATAAAACGGATCGGTGGCCTTGGTGTCAAAATTCGACGCTTCAAGCTTTTCGCCAAATACAATCTGCTTGCCCTTTTTCGCGGTCACTGTGTGTTGATCTTCCGTGATCCGGGCTTCCCCGTCGAAGACGCGCAGACGCGCCGCATCGGTATCGAAACGATACAGGCCTAGTTTAACCAGGGCGATTGATCCGTTCTTGAAATGCACGGTGATCGCATTGTCTTTAAGCAGCTCATCAACTTCGAACATCGCGGACCCGGACAGGATCTCCACCGCGGTGTCCGAAAGCCGGTTCGACAACATCCGGAACGAACTGCCCTCGGCCAAGCGAAGGAACACGCCAGGAGTCAACAGCACCTCCGCGCGGCCGTCCTCGGTGGTGAGCGTCTGGTTATTGTTGACTTGAGGAAATTCCCCGAACTTCGGCTCGACGACCTTTCCATCCAGCAGGACCTTGCCCTCGACGTAATGCACCATGCCGGATTTGGCCGAAATCGCGTTCTGGCCAAAGGCGCATATGCCCGCCAGTGAAATGAAAATAAGTGAAAGCCGCCTGAGCACGGGGATCCTCCCTTGCAGTTACCATACTGCGCCCTTTAGACGCCTACGTCAAGGTGGTGGCTTCCGCAGCCCGTTCTACAAAAATGCCATTTCACGCCGGGCAGCGAATCGCTAAATTTGATCCAAGAGGAGCCTAGCTATCGTTTCGCCGCTGTAATCGTAACCCACGTGCTCGCCCGCCGCCGGAGAATATAGGCTGACAAGTCCAGTGTTCGCGTCCATGCGGAGGTACTGGCGAGCACGGATCGGAGCCTGAATCAGACCCCGCTCCAGCGCGCAAGCCTGTGGGCCGGCCCGCGCACAGCCCACCGGCAACCCGTCGTCGCGCCGCAATCCCAGGAGATGTTGTTCACCGTTGAGTTGTTGACCCGACGCGCGCCTAGCCTCGCTTGGCCGCGAGCAGTTCGGAAGCGCGCGCTGCGGTTTCATTGACGAGGAAGCCCATTTTCGGGTGCGATGGTTCGAGGTCCGGCTCGAAGCCGGACTCGCGCAGGGCTTCGCTGGTTGTGGGCCCGACCGAGGCGATCAGGGTCCGCGCCAAGGCATCCCGGATCTGAGGCTCCACGCCTTCCTGCGCGGCGAAGCGCAGCAGATGGGAGATCTGCACCGAAGTGGTGAGCAAAACTACATCGAACTCCGCGGCGGCCAGGCGGCGGACGGCCTCGCGCAAAGGCCCCAGGTCCTTCGGAAGATCCCACTGATAGACCGGAACCGTCGTCACCTGCGCGCCGCGCGCCCGCAGACCGCCAATGAGTTCCGGAATCGGCCGGCCGTATTCCTGCACGGCGATGCGGCGTTCGGGTCGGGACTCCGTGGCGGCAAGAACTTCGCGCCAGGTATTCGGCTCGGGCACGGCGACGGCGACGGGAATGCCCCACTCGCGCATCACGGCCGCGGGCTTCGACCCGCGGACGACCACCGCCAGCCTGTGCAGCGCTTCTATGAAAGAGCCGGGAGGATAACGGGTTTCGATGATCTGATTCAGCAGGCGCGCACCCACGCCCGTGAGGAAGATCACCATATCAAAATCGCCGCCCGGCGCTCCGGGGCTCCGGAACAGGCGGGCGGCGAATTCAAAGGCCTGAGGGTTGTCTTGCAGCGGGATTTCCCGCATCGACGGAGCGACGAAGGGAACTCCGCCTTGGCTCCGAATCAATCGCTCGATTTCCGCCGCGCGGCGGCTTTCGAGCGAAAGCACGCGAAGCCCGTCAAACGGCATTCAGGGACTTGACGATTGATCCTACGGGGCCATCTTCGGCATCGTGTCGCCGCGATGGCAGGTGTAGCACGTCACGTGCTCCTTGCCGTCCGGGAAATTCTTATTGATTTCCTGGACCATCTTGATCATATTGCGGGCCATCACCTTTTCCGGCTTGGCGTCGCTCGACCGGTCCTGTTCGTGGCAGAAGTTGCAGCCACCCTTATCCTGTAGTCCAAGCCCGGTGACGAACGCCTGCATCGTCGGGATCAGCTCCGGCCCTGCCTTGAGCACCTGAAGGTTTTTGGGCGGGGCCTTCGGGCCGCCCTTGCCTTTTTCCTGGGCGGACAAGCCGAACGACAGAGTAAACGCCAAAGCAGTAGCGAGAAACGTCGGGACGAGTGTGCGCATGGGCTAAATGATATCACGGGTCGGGTGGATTGCAAAAGTTCGTATTATGAAAGTTTTTTAGCCCTGGGGCGCGGGCGGCGGAGGCGTGGTCATCTGTTATGCTTTGGAATCGTGACAGCTACTGTGAGCGCTCGGCCGGAGCGATTAGCGGGGTTACGGCCGACCGCGGTAAATGCCATCCTGGCGGAAGTTCGCGAATACCAAGCGCATGGTAAGAAGCTCGTTTCGCTGATGCGCGGCGAGCCAGATTTGCGTACGCCGCCCCACATCGTCGAAGCCTGCGCGAAGGCTCTCCGCGATGGCCGCACGACTTATCCCGATAACCGGGGGGAAAAGAACTTCCGGGAAGCCGTAGCCGTGAAGCTCGAACGCGATAACGGGCTGCACTACGACCCTGGTTCCGAAATTCTGGCCACCACCGGCGCCACCTTCGGTATTTATGCGGCGCTGATGGCGCTGATCCAAGATGGCGACGAAGTTCTGTTGCCCGATCCGGTCTACGACGCGTACCAATCTCCGGTGCGGCTGGCCGGAGGGCGAATTAAATCTGTCGCGGCGCGAATCGAGGGCGGCCGCTTCGTGATGTCTGCGGAGGCGCTGGAGGCGGCGTGGTCGCCGGCGGCGCGTGCGATGATCTTGAACACTCCATGGAATCCAGTGGGGACGGTGCTGACCGAGGCGGAACTGCGCACCATCGCCGAGTTTTGCGAACGCCGCCGGCTGGCGCTGATCAGCGACGAGATTTACGAAGCGATCGTGTACCGCGGGCGGATGCACCGATCGCCCATGGCGGTTTCGCCGGGGCTGCGCGAGCGGTCCGTGCTGGTGAACAGCCTCTCGAAAACCTATTCGATGACCGGCTGGCGCGTGGGCTACTGCGCCGCGCCGGCTCCGATCATTCAATCCATGTACCTGGTGCTGGCGCAATCGAGCCGCGGGCCCGCGATGTTCATTCAGGACGCGGCGGCCGGAGCGTTGGCCGGGCCGCAGGAGTGCGTGGGTGCGATGCTCGAGGAGTACACGCGGCGGCGCCAGCAGGTGATCGAAGGGCTGCGCGGCATCCCCGGCGTGCAGGTGCTGCCGCCAGAAGGCGGATTCTTCGCCATGGCGGACGTGCGCGGGCTGAAACGGCCGTCCGATGAAATTCGCCAGTGGCTGATGCGTGAGCACGGCGTCGTAGTGGTCCACGGCGCGGCCTACGGGCCGGCGGGCGAAGGAACCCTGCGCGTATCGTTCGCCAGCGGCGGCGAGAATCTCGCGCAGGGCTTGCGGCAATTGCGCAGCGGTCTGGAGTCTCTGCGTTGAGCCTGGTTCAGTTGAACGGAGCGGGCGCGCTGGAGGCGGAACTCAAGCGCGCGATCTCGGGCGAAGTCCGCTTCGACAAAATTTCGCGCGCCCTATATTCCACCGACGCGAGCGTGTATCAGATCGAGCCCCTCGGGGTGGCGATTCCCAAATCGCGCCAGGACATCGAGCGCATTTTCGGGATCTGCCGCAAACATCGCGTGCCGGTGACCATGCGCGGCGGCGGAACCTCGCAGGCCGGGCAGGCGATCGGCGAGGGCCTCCAGATCGACACGTCGAAGTATTTCAACCGGCTGCTGGAAGTGAACGAAGAGGAGCGGTGGGCGCGCGTGGAGCCCGGCATTGTGCTGGAGGAGCTGAACGCGCAGCTTGCGCCGCTCAAGCTGCGCTTTGCGCCGGATATATCCACCGCCAGCCGCGCGACGCTCGGCGGCATGATGGCCAACAATTCCGCGGGCGCGCGCAGCGTGCTCTACGGCAAGACCATCGATCACGTCCTGGAGCAGACCGTGCTGCTCTCCGACGGGAGCGTGGCGCATTTTCGCGAGGTCCCGCGCGACCGCATTCCTACCGGCGACAGCCTGGAAGCGGCTCTGTACCGGACCGTCCTGCGCCTGGCGCGCGACCACTCCGGCGAGATCGAGCGGCGCTATCCGAAAATTCTGCGCCGGGTCGGCGGCTATAACCTCGATGAGTTCACCGATCCGTCGAAGCCAGTGAACCTGGCGAAGATCATGGTGGGCTCGGAGGGGACGCTGGGGATCGTGCTGGAGGCCAAGGTGCGGCTGGTGCCGCTGCCCAAATCTAAAGCCGTGATGGTCATCACGTTTGACGATCTGCTGGAATCGCTGGCCGCGACACCCGTGATTTTGCGCCATCAGCCTTCGGCGGTCGAGGTGATGGATAAATCGATCCTCGATTACACGCGCCAGAACGACAATCTGCACAAGATCCGCAGAGCGTTCATCGAAGGGGATCCCGCGGCGACGCTGTGCGTGGAGATGTACGACGATGATGCGGCCAATCTGCCGCCCCGGCTGAAGGCGCTCGAAGAGGATTTGCGTGCGCGGAAGCTGGGCCGCTCCTATCGCCCGGAGACGGATCCGGCCAAACAGCAGCGCATCTGGAGCCTGCGCGAGGCCGCGCTGGGGCTGTCCATGGCGATGAAGGACGACGCCAAGTCGATTTCCTTCGTCGAGGACACGGCCGTGGCGCCGGAGCGGCTGAGTGAGTTCATCGGGCGGTTCCTGGCGCTGCTGAAAAATCACGGAACCACGGCGGGCGTGTACGCGCACGCCTCGGTCGGCTGCCTGCATGTACGGCCGGTGGTGAACCTGAAAACCGAGGCGGGCGTGAAGCAGTTCGAGGCCATCGCCAACGATGTGGCGGAACTGGTGCTCGAATACGGCGGCGCGCTTTCGGGCGAGCACGGCGACGGGCTGGTGCGCAGCCCGTTCATGCGCCGCATGTTCGGCGATCAGATCTATGAAGCCTTCCGGGAGCTGAAGCGCACCGCGGACCCGCAGGGATTGCTGAACCCCGGCAAGATCGTAGACGCGCCGGCGATCACTGCGAATCTGCGCTTCGGCGCCAACTACAGGACGCCCCGGCTGGAATCCTACTTCGATTATTCGGAGTTTGGCGGCCTGGGCGGCGCGGTGGAGATGTGCAGCGGAGTCGGCGCGTGCCGGAAAAAGCTTGCCGGCACGATGTGCCCCTCTTACATGGCTACGCGCGACGAGGCTCACACCACGCGCGGGCGGTCGAACGTGCTGCGTATGGCGATGACCGGGAGGCTGGGGGAGGCGGGGCTCGGCGATGAGGGCGTCTATGAGGTGCTCGACCTGTGCCTGGAGTGCCGCGCGTGCAAGGCCGAATGTCCGGTGAACGTGGATATGGCGGCGTTCAAGAGCGAATTTCTCGCCGATTACTACAAGCGCCACGGAACGCCGCTTAAGGCCAAGGCGATGGGCGGCGTACACAAGGCTTCGGTCTGGGGCAGCCGCTTCGCGCCAGTGTCGAACTGGGTGGCGCAGGCGGCGCGGTCGTTGGCGGGCGTCGATCCGCGGCGGCCCATGCCCGCCTGGACCCGGCGTACGCTGGAGAAGCGGCTGAAGGGCCGCGCGGCGGCGGACGGCACGAGGATCACGCTGTTCAACGACACGTTTCTGAACCACTATCATCCCGAGATCGGCTTGGCGGCGATCGAAGTTCTGGAGCGCGCCGGATTCGCGGTGAGCGCGGTGCGGCCGGGATGCTGCGGCCGCCCGATGATCTCGCAGGGCCTGCTGGGCGAGGCTCAGGCGAATGCCGCGATGATGGTGGATGCGCTTGCGCCCATCGCGGAGCGCGGCGAAAAAATCCTCTTCTGCGAGCCGAGCTGCCTTTCCGCGGTGAAGGAGGACCTCCCGGCGCTGCTGCGCGGCGAACCGCAGAAGCGGGCTCGCTCGCTGGCGCAGGCGTGCGTGCTGTTTGATGAGTTTGCGGCGGGGCTCGACCTGCCGCTGCGCGAGGGGCCGTCCAAGATTCTTCTGCACGGGCATTGCCACCAGAAGTCGATGGGGCTGCTGCAAGCCAGCCTCGTGCTGCTTTCGCGCATTCCCGGCGCGAACGTGGAGGAACTGGACGCGGGCTGCTGCGGCATGGCGGGCTCGTTCGGCTACGCTAAGACGCACTACGACGTCTCGGTGGCCATCGCCAACCGCAAGCTGCTGCCCGCGGTGCGCGCCATGCAACCGGGCGACGTGCTCGTAGCGACCGGGACATCCTGCCGCCAGCAGGTGAAGGATCTGGCCGGCGCGAAGGCAGTGCATCCGGCCGTCCTTCTTCGTGAACTGATGAAGTGAGGATGTTAGCGGACGTGCCGCAGGCCCGGCCCACGGGCGAAGCTCGACATGGGCGGAGGAGGGGGCGGCTCCGGAACCGGCTCCGGTTTCTTCGGCCGGGCATCCAGGCGCTTCAATATCATCTCTTCTTTGGTCTTTTGGAATTTCGGCGTGCCAGGCGTGGCTCCCGCCGCGGCGACCATCTCATCGGTGATCTCGAGCGAAGCGGGCAGATACTTTTGGAAGTAGTTCCGGATCCGGTCCTGCACGATGCGCTGCGCCGAGTACACCAGCAGCCACAAAATCTGCTCTCCCGGCGCCTTCGACACGGCCAAATAAAGCTGGGAGGGCTTTTGTAGCTTGGGGCTCTTGAGGTCGCGTTCCAGCTTCTTCGCGGCGGGCTCCAGCTTCTGGTAGCCGCTGATATCCGCTTTGCTCAAGCCCGCCGCGCTGAACAGCGCCGAGCGTTCCTTCGGATTCAGCTTCTCCACAAGTACGGTGAGAAACAACGGCAAAGAGTTGATCCGCTGGTCCCAGCCGAAGGGCGCAAGCTGCCGCGCCTTTTGCAGCCGCGCGAACGTCGGTAAATTCAATTTCGCGCCTTCCAGAGCGGGCGAGTAAAGCTGGATCAGCTTCTCCTGTTCAAGAGCTTCTACCAGATCGTGCGCCAGGGGCTCCTGGGCGATGTGCCGGAGCTCGGCCCCCAGGGCCTCTGGGGAAATCCTGGCCAGCATCCCAGCTTCGCGGGCGTTTTCATATTGGAGCCTGGTGCGTTCATCGATCGCGTAGCCCAGCCGGACCTTGAAGCGGATCAGCCGGATCATGCGCGACGGGTCGTCATAGAAGGAGTAATTGTGAATCGCGCGCAGTTCCTTGCGCTCGATATCGCCCGCGCCATTGGTGGGGTCGATCAGGAGCCCCAGAGAGGCTTTGTTGAGGGAAAGCGCGATCGCGTTGACGGTGAAATCGCGGCAGCGGAGGTCTTCGTGAATCGTCGAGGGCGATATCTGGGGCTTCCCGCCGGACTTGGCATACTTCTCGGACCTCGCCATGCAGATTTCGGTCCGCACGCCGCCGGGAAAGCGCAGGTCCCACGACTTCCTGGCTTCGTCCACCGCGGTGATCGTCGCGCCGAGCTTCTGTTCCGTACTCCGGGCCAGCTTGCCGGGGTTCCCCTCCACCGTGAAGTCGAGGTCTCGCACGGGAAAGCCGCCGAGCATGTCACGCATCGCCCCGCCGGTGAGGAACAGGTTAAGACCCGCCGCCCACGCCAGATTTTGGATCTCGCTGACGACCCGGAACTGGTCGGCGCTCAAGTGGCTTTCGAGCATGAACATGTAATCGCTCATTCGGTCCTCGCCCTTTCTCCTCTCTCCACCGGCTATGCCCGGGGATGGTGCCGGTCGATCACTTCGCGGAGCCTCCGCCGCGCGACATGCGTGTATATCTGGGTGGTGGAGATGTCGGCATGCCCCAGCATCACCTGCACGCTGCGCAAATCCGCCCCTCCTTCTACTAGATGTGTTGCGAAGCTGTGACGGACCACGTGGGGCGTCAGCCGGCGGCGGATGCCGGCGGATCGCCCATAGCCTTTCAACAGCATCCAGAAGCATTGCCGGGTCATGGCCGAGCCCCGAGCGGTTACGAACAGGTGCCTGCTCGCGCGGCCTTTGAGTAGCTTCGGCCGCCCCTCCAAGAGATACCGGTCAAGCGCTTCGCCGGCGCTCTCGCCGAAGGGGACGATTCGTTGTTTATTGCCTTTGCCGGTTACCCGGAGAACGCCGAGCTGCCGCTCCACGGCCGTGAGCTCCAGGGCGCACAGCTCGCTCACCCGTACACCCGTGGCGTATAACAGCTCAAGCATCGCACGGTCCCGCAAGCCATTCGGCTTGGACTCTGGCGGGGCTGCGATCAACCGCTCAACCTCCTCTCGATTCAGATACTTAGGTAGAGTCGCCCACTGCCGGGGAGTGGTTAGAAATTCGGCCGGATCACGCGTGATTGCGCCTTCGCGCGCCAGGAACCCAAAGAAGTTCCGCAGCGTGGCGACGTGCCTTGCAATCGATCGCGGAGACATTCCCGAGTGGTACAAAGATTGGACGTAGCCCGAAACCTGCTCGCGGGTCAAATTGTGCACCGGCCCCCCAGTCTTTTCAATAAATCTTTGCAGATCAGTGCGGTAGGAGGAAATAGAATTGGCCGCCAAACCCTTCTCCACCCGGCAGAAGTCGAGAAAAGCCTTGGCGGGACCCGACAGCCCAGCGACCACCGGAGCCTTCCCGCGCATTTAGCCAATGATACAATACTTGCAAAATTGTTTGAAAGAAAAACCTTTAGAAAAACCGGGCGGGTGCGAACGCAGCCGCCCGGCGGGCAGCCGTATGGCTCGAAATCGGCGCCTCCTGCAATGACACGCTGATGGCGTCTTCGAATAAAAAGGTGCTGGTGGCGCGCTTCGATCGCGAGACCCTGACCGGGTTCGTTCAGACCCCCGGCGGGTTGCAGGGCGACTCGATCGAGCTCCTCCGGCCCGAGGGCAGCCTCGTCCGGGTTCCCTTCGCCGAGACGAAACTCGTGTGTTTTGTGCGCGGCTTTGATGGCGGCGAAACGTGGCGGGAGCATCGCGCCTTTGCCACGCGCCCCAAGGCTGTGGGCCTTTGGGTCCGGTTTGTCTTCCGCGACGGAGACTGGCTGGAAGGGATCCTCCCCAACAACCTGCTCCAGATGGATCCCGAGGGCTTCCATGCTGTCCCGCCCGACACGACTTTCCAGAATCAGCGCGTCTTCATCCCGCGGCAGGCGCTGTCGAGCGTGGACGTGTTGGGCGTGATCGGCAGCCCGCTCCGCCGCCGGACCGCAAAAAAACCTGAAGACGGACAGACCAACCAGATCAAAATGTTCGAGTAGTGTCCGGGCGGCCACCCTTTCTTTCTTACTGCCGGCCTCCGGAATTTCTACCGCTTTGTGCCGCTGAGCGCGTGCGTTTGAAGGATTTGCATCCGATGGCACGGATTTTGCTCGACTTCCTGCGGAGGCAGCATGAGAAAACATTTTCTCCTGGCCGCGTGCGGTGGACTTGTCGCCGGTTCGATAGCCGCTCAACAGACGGTAGCGCCCCCCAACGAGAGCGCTCCCCTGTATCACGTGACGGTGATCCAACGGACCACCAGGGCCGTCAATTATCAATACCGCGCCGAGCCCACCCAAGTCGATTTCAAGGGGACGGTGCTGCTTCCTGAGGCGAAGGGCCGCGCCTGGGTGGAATCG
>Ga0070739_10006097_pt1 | contig 13418 bp, 13 predicted proteins | sample Coa_R1_7_FD_66445 | JGI IMG/M metagenome (GOLD analysis project Ga0070739, IMG submission 66445) | Surface soil microbial communities from Centralia Pennsylvania, which are recovering from an underground coalmine fire - Coalmine... | ecosystem: Environmental > Terrestrial > Soil > Unclassified ... | reverse complement strand
GCTGTGGCCCGCCGGAATCCGGCGGGCCACAGCGCTTTGCGGGGTTACAGCGTGGTGGGTGGTGGTGCGGCGCTTAGGACGCCCTGACCCTTCCTCGCTCGCTGCTCAGCTGCGTCAGCTGCCTTAGACGGTGGTGACGACCTGCTCGTAGTCGAGGCGCGGGTTGCGCGGGAACCAGGCGTTCTCGCCGGGCTTGCCGATGTTGACCACGACGAGGGTCTTGTAGCCGGAGTCGGCGAAGAACTCGCGGTCGATGCCCTCGGCGTCGAAGCCGGTCATCGGGCCGGCGGCGAGGCCGGCCGCGCGCACGCCGAGGATGAAGTAGCCGACCTGGAGCAGCGCGTTGAGCTTGGCCGTGTCGAAGCGGTGCGGCTGGTCCTTGAACAGCGCCTGCGCGCCCTCGAAGTGCGGGAAGACGGTCGGCAGGTGCTCGTGGAACTCGGGGTCGTAGGCGAGGATCGCGGTCAGCGGCGCGCTGGCGGTCTTGGCCTTGTTGCCCTCGCTCAGGTGCCCGACCAGGCGCTCGCGGGCCTCGGGGGTGCGTACCAGCACGACACGCAGCGGCTGGATGTTCATCGAGGTCGGCGCGAACTTGATCAGGTCGTAGATCGCGGCGATCTGCTCCTCGCTCACCGGCTCGTCGGTGAACGTGTTCGCGGTGCGGGCGGAGCGGAACAGCAGGTCCTGGGCGTTCTTGTCGAGTTCGAGAACCTGGTGCAGCTCGGTCATGGTTTCAACTCCTGTTGCTCGTGCCGGGGGTCGGGTGGGCGCCTCACCCGCTGCAACTCAGTTGAATAATAAACTATTCCGGAGCCTCGTAGTTGAACTCGGGATAGTTGAATTCGGCCCGACCGTGTCCGACCTACCCCAGCATGCCCGATCCGCCCCGGGCCAGCGCGCGCGAGGCGCCGGCCACGATCGCGATGCCGAACGCCCAGCCGAGGTATGGCAGGACGAAGGCCACGACCGCCGCGAAGCCGTGCGACTGGAACGAGTCGGCCTGGCCGAAGTGGACGATCGGCACGAACAAATCCGCAGCGTAGAGAGCCGGGTAGTAGACGACGTGGTCATCCGCGCGGATCTGGGTCGGCCGGTTGACCGCGAAGAAACCGACCGCCGCCAACTGTATCAGAATACTGAAAAACACGGCACGCATCGGCCGGTATCCGTAACCGACCAACGTGCCGAACATCACGCCGACGAACCGGTCCCAGCGCCGGCCGTCGATCCGGCGGACCCGCTCCTTCTCGATCAGGATCGTGCGTGCGTCCTCCTCGTGGCCGAGCGCGCGGTAATACGCAGCCATGAACTCGTACGGCTGTGCGCGGTAACCGGCGCGCTGGCGGCGCAGCAGCGCGAGACGATCCTTACCGGGCAGGTATGGGTCGAACGCGCTGTACGTAAGACCATCGAGCAGTACCTCATCCGGCCAGTTCTCCGGCCCGCCGTCGTTAATCGTCGCCACATTGGCGTGGTAGAGCGTCAGCGGGCCTGAGTCCTTCGCCATCCCGACCAGGTCCAGATGCCCGCCGACTCGAGCGCCGATGAGGCGCACCTCGCCCTTCGCGTGGAAGCCGTGGGTGAGGTAGAACCCGCGCGCGACCTGTATGCCGCCACAGTAGAGAGCGGGGTTGTCCCTGATGCTGGCAAGGTGCGCGTCGCGGAACGAGAGCACGCCGCCGAAGCTGGCGCCGATGAAGGAAACCTGTCCCTCGGTGCGGAAGCCTTTGTCGAACAAGCCGTCGCCCGCGGCTGTGAAGTTCTCGCCCTCGATCGCGACGCCCCACGTGTCACCGATATCGGTGAACTGCGCGCCGGAGAACAAAACCATGCCGCTGACGCACGCGCCGAGCAGTCGCATCTGGCCGCTGACGCGCGCGTACCCGACCAGGAGGCTGCGGCCGATCATCGCACCGCCGAGATTGACCGCCACCGCGCCGGGGTGGTGCAGCTTGCCGCGGATTAGGTCCACGACGGCGCCTACTCGGGCGCCGATGAGGCAGATCGGACCGTCACAATGCAGCGCACGCGCGGCGAGGTCCGTGTCGATCGTGATCTCGTCCAGGTGTAGCGCGAAATCCGGATCGCCGAAGATCCGCGCGTCGTTCAGCTTCAACGAGCCGCGCACGTGCGCGCCCTCGGCCATGATCCGGCCGGTGTGCGAGCCGGTCAGGTCGATCGACTTGGTCACCGCCTCGTCGAAGCGCAGGGTGTCCTCGATCCGGCAGTGCCGCAGGGTGAGCGGCACGTCGATCTGGCCGTGCCGCAGATCGATCTGCCCGACGACGCGCGCGCCGACGATTCGGACGCCCGCAGTACGCCCCGGCACCGGCTTGCAGGCACCGAGGGCCAGAGCCGCGATCACGGCCGCTCGGATCGTACGATCGTCGCCCCACTCGTCCGACTGCGCTGGATCGTCGAGCTCTGGGTTGCCGGACAGGTACTCGACCGTGGCCCCGTAGGGGAATGCCTCCCACAGGCGGCGCTCGGCCCGTGTGAGTTGCGGCAGCCAGCCCGGTATCTCCCCGTCGGCTGACTCGTTCTCGGCGTACGGCCCGCTCGATGCGGCTGTGCTCGCTGTGCTCGCCCCCGGCTCAATCGTCACGCGGGATATCGTGGCGTATCCGGGGCCGCGCTGTCCGCTGGTCGCGGGAGAGTGAGTCCGGGTATTGCGACGCCACGGGCGTCCGGCCAGCTCGGCGCCCGCCGCCACTCGCCCGGGCGAAACCGGATTTCGCTGCGCGCGGTCCGCCGTGTATGGTTTTCCTCGCTCGCCCCAATAGCTCAGTCGGCAGAGCGTCTCCATGGTAAGGAGAAGGTCTACGGTTCGATTCCGTATTGGGGCTCTGTGATCGGCGGCCCGCCCGTGACGTCTTGAACGAGCGTCGCCCGGCGGGCCTTAGTCGATCATGGCGGTGTAGCTCAGTTGGCAGAGCAAGCGGCTCATAATCGCTGTGTCACCGGTTCAAGTCCGGTCACCGCTACCAACACCCGAAGCATGACGCGGGCGTCCGGGGCACCCTGTTCGATCGGGTAGCCTTGTGTAGTCCGCTTATCTGTCTGTCCGTCCGCAAACAGGAGTAGCTCCCGTGGCCGCTACCGACGTCCGCCCGAAGATCACGCTGGCCTGCGTGGAGTGCAAGGAGCGGAACTACATCACCAAGAAGAACCGGCGCAACGACCCGGACCGCCTGGAGCTGAAGAAGTTCTGCCCGCGGGACGGCAAGCACACCATCCACCGCGAGACCCGGTAGTCCGCGCCGCGCGAACCTCGGAAGCCGCCCGCCCTGTGCCGCGATCACCCAGCCGTGATCGAGCCGCGCAGCGCGGAGCGGCTTCTCGTGCGTCTTGACCGAGAGCGATCAGCACAGTCACAGACAGCCCAAAAGACGCGGCGCGCGCCCGAGGCCGCGCAAGCGTGACGAGCAGAGGGGTGACGGGCCGGGCCATGCCGCTGGATCAGTCGTTCGTCGGGCGGACCTATCCGCCCACCGCTCCCTACGAGGTGGGGCGGGAGAAGATCCGGGAGTTCGCCACCGCGGTGCGCGACCTGAACCCGGCCTACCTGGACCCCGAGGCCGCCAAGGCGCTCGGCCACCCCGACGTGATCGCCCCGCCGACCTTCCCGGTCATCATCGCGATCCCGGCGGCCTACCAGGCGGTCGAGGATCCCGAGTTCGGCCTCGGCAAGTCCTGGGTGGTGCACGGCGACCAGCGGTTCGTCTACCAGCGGCCGATGCGCGCGGGGGACCGGATCGAGTGCGTCGTCAAGGTCGAGGCGATCAAGTCGATCGCGGGCAGCGACATGATCACGCTGGTCAGCGACCTACGCACGGTCGAGGGTGAGCAGGTGTGCACCGCGTACGGGCTGTTCGTCGTCCGCCCCGACACCTCCGGCGCCGCCGATGCCGAGAGCGTCGGCACGGCCGAGTCCACGGCGGAGGCCAAGGCAGGGGAGTCCTGATGCCGCGTTACGAGAGCCTGGCCGTCGGCGATGAGCTGCCGTCGCAGACCTTTCCGGTGAACCGCACCGACCTGGTGCGGTACGCCGGGGCCGCCGGGGACTTCAACCCGATCCACTGGAACGAGCGCTTCGCGGTCCAGGTCGGCCTGCCGAACGTGATCGCGCACGGCATGTTCACGATGGCGCAGGCCGTCCGCGTCGTGACGGACTGGGTCGGCGATCCCGGCGCGGTGGTGGAGTACGGCGTGCGGTTCACCAAGCCGGTGGTAGTCCCAGACGACGGAGTCGGCGCCAGCATCGAAGTTTTCGGCAAGATCGCCGCTCTGCTCGAGGACAACAAGGTGCGGGTCGACCTGACCGCGATGAGCGCGGGCCAGAAGGTGCTCGGCCGCGCGATCGCCGTCGTCCGGGTGCCATGACCGGCGGATACGAGCACGGCGTCGCGCTTGCGCCGTACACGACGCTGCGGCTCGGCGGCCCGGCCGACCACTTCTTCACCGCGGACACCGACGCGAACCTGGTCGCGGCGATCCGCGACGTCGAGGGGCACGGCGACGATTTGCTCATCCTCGGCGGCGGCTCGAACGTCGTGATCGCCGACGAGGGGTACCGCGGGACCGTCGTGCGTATCGCCACAGCCGGTGTGACCATCCAGGACGGTCTGCTTTCAGTAGCAGCCGGCGTGCCTTGGGACGACGTCGTTGCGCAAGCGGTCGACGAAGGGCTCTCAGGCATCGAATGCCTCTCGGGCATCCCTGGTCTCGCGGGGGCGACGCCTATTCAGAACGTCGGCGCATACGGGCAGGACGTGAGCCAGACCGTCGTCATGGTCGACGCCTACGACCGCGTCACGCAGCAAATGGTGTTGCTGGACAACGCCGACTGCGCCTTCACGTACCGGCACAGCCTGTTCAAGGATGCGGTACACCAAGGCTCCGGTCGTTACGTGGTCACCCGCGTGCATTTCCAGCTCACCGACACCGGCGGGCTCTCAGCCCCGATCCGGTATAAGGACGTCGCGATCGCGCTCGGTCTGGAGATCGGGGAGCGCGCGCCGCTCAAGGCCGTGCGCGAGGCGGTGCTGGAGCAGCGGCGCCGGCGCGGCATGGTGCTGGACGAGGCGGACCACGACACGTGGAGCGCCGGTTCCTTCTTCACCAACCCGATCCTGGAGCCGGAGGCCTTCGCCGCCTTCGAGGCCCGCTGCCAGACGCCTCCGCCGCACTATCCCGAGCCCGACGGCCGGATCAAGGTGCCGGCCGCCTGGCTCATCGATCAGGCCGGCTTCACCAAGGGCTACGGCTCCGGACCAGTCACCCTGTCCACCAAGCACACCCTCGCCCTCACCAACCGGGGCGGCGCGACCACCGCTGACCTGCTACGACTCGCGGCGCATGTGCGCGACGGAGTCGAGGCGCGCTTCGGCGTCCGGCTGGTCCCGGAACCGGTTCTGGTCGGGGGCTTGACTTGGTAGTTATCGCTCACTAACTTATGTGGTGCAGGCGGAACCTCCGCCCGGACGCGCAACAGCAGCTGCGCGACAGCAGTCGAAGGAGGCGGGTCGTGAGCACCCGGATGTCAGCCGAGGACCGGCGCGCGCAGGTGATCGCCGAGGCGATCACGGTGTTCGCCCGCTTCGGCTACGAGGGCGCGACCACGGCCGCGATCGCCGAGCGGGTCGGGGTCTCGCAGCCCTACCTCTTCCGCCTCTTCCCGACGAAGAAGGACCTCTTTCTCGCCGCCAGCGAGAAGAACATGAACGACACGCTGATCCTGATGCGCGAGGCGGCAGGCGGCAAGACCGGCCACGACGCGCTCGACGCGATGGGTCAGGCATATTCGGAGAAGCTGACGTCGCATCGCGAGTGGCTGCTGATGCAGTTGCAGACTTTTGCGGCCTGCTACGACGAGGACGTCCAGCGCCAGACGCGCCACTGCCTGCAGGAGATCTGGGACGAGGTGGAGAAGCTTTCCGGGCTGCCGATCGAGGACCGGGTCATCTTCTTCGCCAAGGGCATGTTCTGCAATGTGATCGCGGCCGCAGGCCGGCTGGACGGCCAGGATGAGCAGTGGACGCCGGTGCTTGAGGCACTCATGGCGCACACCGGCCGCGTTCGCGACTAATTCCGTCGACCTGATCTGACGATTTTCTAGCTTCAGCCTTGACCATTGAACTTAGTGACCGATTACTAGCAACTTAAGTTAGTGACTGATAACTATTCATCGGAGGGGAAACGATGACCGAGACCACTGTCACTGCACCGCCGCTCAACGGGATATGGCACGACGCACCCGCCGTGCACGAGCACCAGGCAACAGCACTCCACGAGGCGCAGCACGCGACGATCGGGCACCCGATCCGCACGTTCGTCATTACCGGCGTCGCGATGTTCATGGCGCAGCTCGACAACCTTGTCGTCACCACGGCGCTGCCCTCGATCCAGAAATCCCTGCACGCCGGGCTCCAGGGCCTGCAGTGGACGATCTCGGCGTACACGCTCACCTTCGCCGTCTTCCTGCTCACCGGTTCCACCCTGGGCGACCGCTTCGGCCGCCGCCGGCTGTTCACGATCGGCCTGAGCCTGTTCACCGGAGCCTCCGTCGTCTCCGCGCTCGCCCCGAACATCGGCGTCCTGATCGCCGCGCGGGCGGCTCAGGGCCTCGGCGGTGCGATCGTCGTGCCGCTGACCCTGACCCTGCTCTCCGCCTCGGTGCGCCCGCAGCGGCGCGGCCTGGCCATCGGCGGCTGGGGAGCGTTGGCCGGGCTCGCGATCGCGGTCGGCCCGATGATCGGCGGCGCGGTGGTGGAGAACGCCTCGTGGCAGTGGATCTTCTGGCTGAACGTGCCGATCGGCGCGGTCATCGTGCCGCTCTCCAGGTTCTGGCTCACCGAGAGCCGCGGCGCGGCGCAGCGCCTCGACCTGATCGGCAACGCCCTGGTGAGCCTCGGGCTGTTCGGCATCGTGCTCGGCCTGATCCGCGGCGGTTCGATCGGCTGGACCAACGCCGAGGTGCTGGGCGGCTTCCTGGTCGGCGCGCTCGCCCTGGCCGGATTCCTGCTGCGCGAGGCGCGTACCGACCACCCGATGCTGCCGCTGCGCCTGTTCCGCGGCCGCTCCTTCCCGCTGATCAACCTCGCGTCGCTGCTGATGTTCTTCGGGATGTTCGGCTCGATCTTCTTCCTGGCGCAGACCTTCCAGCTGATCTGGGGCTACTCGCCGCTGGCCGCCGGCGTGCGGATGCTGCCGTGGACCGCGATGCCGATGGTCATCGCCCCGCTGGCGGGCATGCTGTCGGACCGCATCGGCGGACGCGCGATCGTCGCCGTGGGCCTGCTGTTCCAGGCCGGGGCGCTTGGCTGGCTGGCCGATGTCACCGCGGTCAACACCCCGTACACGCACCTGCTGCCTGGCCTCATCCTCGGCGGCATCGGCAACGCGCTGTTCTTCGCGCCGATCGCGAACCTGGTGCTCGGCTCGGTACGGCGGCACGAAGAGGGCATCGCCTCCGGCGTGAACAACGCGATCCGCGAGTTCGGCGGCGTGCTCGGCATCGCGGTCATGGGCGCCATCTTCTCGGCCCGCGGCGGCTACGGCCCGACCCGCTCCCTGTCCGCCGCGCAGCACTTCGTCAACGGCCTGCAGCCGGCCGTGTGGACCGGCGCCGCAGTGCTGCTGGCCGCCTCGCTCGCGATGTGGTTCGTGCCGAACCGGCGCAAGCAGGCCGACATCGTGGAAGTTTCACAGCCGCAAGCGATCTGACCGCCCGTAACTTTCAGCACAGCAGCACCAAACAGCAGCACCAAGCAGCCGCACCAAGAAGCGGTACCGGGAAACCACGAGGGCCGGTCCGGCGGGACAACCGCCGGACCGGCCCTCGAACGTCAGCTCTCCCGCGAGCGGGCGCTACTTCGCCTCGGCCAGCAGCTCCTGGATCCGGGAGACGCCCTCGATCAGGTCGTCGTCGCCGAGCGCGTAAGACAGACGCAGGTAGCCGGACGGCCCGAACGCCTCACCGGGAACCACCGCGACCTCGACCTCGTCCAGGATCACCGTGGCCAGCTCGGCCGAGGTGGTCACGAGCTTGCCGCGGATCTCCTTGCCCAGCACGCCCTTCACGGACGGATAGGCGTAGAACGCGCCGAGCGGCTCGGGGCATTCGACGCCCTCGATCTCGTTGAGCATCTTCACGATCGTCTGCCGCCGCCGGTCGAAGGCGACCCGCATCTCGTGCGCCGCGGACAGGTCCCCGGAAACCGCCGCGAGCGCCGCGACCTGCGAGACGTTCGAGACGTTCGAGGTGGCGTGCGACTGGAGGTTGGTGGCGGCCTTCACCACGTCCGCCGGCCCGGCCAGCCATCCCACCCGCCAGCCGGTCATCGCGTAGGTCTTCGCCACGCCGTTGACCACGACGCAGCGCTCGGCCAGCGACGGGGTCGCGGCCAGGATCGAGACGAACTCGGCGTCGCCGTAGACCAGGTGCTCGTAGATCTCGTCGGTCAGCACCCACAGCCCGTGCTCGTCGGCCCAGCGGCCGATCTCGGCGACCTGGGCGGGGGAGTACACCGCGCCGGTCGGGTTGGACGGGGAGACGAACAGAAGTACCTTGGTGCGCTCGGTACGCGCCGCCTCAAGCTGCTCCACGGTCACCAGGTAGCCGGCGCTCTCGTCCGCGAGCACCTCGACCGGGACGCCGCCGGCCAGCCGGATCGACTCAGGGTACGTGGTCCAGAACGGGGTGGGCACGATGACCTCGTCGCCCGGGTCGAGCAGGGTCGCGAAGGCGTTGTAGATGGCCTGCTTGCCGCCGTTGGTGACCAGGATCTGGCCCGGCTCGAACACCACCTTCGAGTCGCGCACCGTCTTCGCCGCGATCGCGGCCTTCAGTTCCGGCAGTCCCCCGGCCGGGGTGTAGCGGTGGTACTTCGGGTCCTGCGCCGCCTTCACGGCCGCCTCGACGATGTAGTCCGGAGTCGGGAAGTCGGGCTCGCCCGCGCCGAAGCCGATCACCGGGCGGCCGGCCGCCTTGAGGGCCTTGGCCTTGGCGTCCACGGCGAGGGTCGCGGACTCGGCGATCGAGCCGATGCGGTGCGAGATGCGCGGAAAGGGGGACTGGGTCATGGCACGGGCTCCAGCTGTCGTTGCTGCTGTGGTGTGCCGCGGTCTCGGTCGGCCGGCGACACCGCACATCGTTTCATCTCCGGCCGGGTGCTCGCAGCGAGGTTTGCAGAGTAAACACGGCTTGAGCCGTTCGCCGGTACCCATTCGACTAGCCGACTGCGTACCGTCTAGACTTCCGTTGTCCTCGCCGGGGTCCGCCCCGGCAGTGCAGGGCGAACGCCTAGGGTCGTAGCTCAATTGGCAGAGCACCGGTCTCCAAAACCGGGGGTTGGGGGTTCAAGTCCCTCCGGCCCTGCGAGAGGTACAACGAGCAGGCAACAGCCGCGCCAGGGCGGCCTTCACAAGTGAAGGTGGCCCTGGCGCGGCTTGCGTCGTACGCTGTGCGGTGCACGGCGCAACTAAGACGGATAAATCAGGGTGAGGTAGCAGGTGAGCCAGACGCGCAGCGACGCCGAGGACCTGGACGGGGCCTCCGCGGAGGTAGAGCCGCAGGACGCGGCGCCGCGAAAGGCCGCCGGAAAGACCGAAGATCGCGGCAAATCGCGCTCCGAGCGTCGCGCCGAGCGGGTCAAGTCGCGGGCGCGGGCCAAGTCCGCGGACGAGAAGCGGGCCCCGCGCAAGAAGCGGGCCACCCCGGCGCTGTACTACCGGCAGATCGTCGCCGAGCTGCGGAAGGTCGTCTGGCCGACCCGCACCGAGCTGGGTACGTACACCTCGGTGGTCATCGTCTTCGTGCTGTTCATCATCGCGATCATCGCGCTGTTCGACTTCGGCCTGACCCACGCCGTCCAGGCCGTCTTCGGCTGAGCCCGGCGTTCCGCGCGCTGCGTTTACCTTGCGCTTCCCGCCATGCGTGGTCCGGCACGGCAGTTCGCCTCGCCGTAACCGGCTAGTCTGGAACCCGTGAGGTGTGATGTCGACGCGCAGCGGCGTGTCGCGTCCCACGGTGCAGACGCGAGCAGAAGGAAGTAGAGGCCGCAGTGTCCGACATGACCGAATCGGCGCAGTACGACGAGCGGGACCCCTTCGCGGCCGATCCCGGTCTCGGTCTTGAGGCCGAGGAATCCGTCGAGACCGCGCCGGCCCCGGCCGAACAGGCCGGGGACGTGCCCGAGCCGGAGACGCCGGTCGGGCTTGACGAGTTCCGCGAGGCGCTGCGCCGGGCCCCCGGCGACTGGTACGTCGTGCACTCCTACGCGGGCTACGAGAACCGGGTGAAGCAGAACCTGGAGACGCGCATCCAGTCCCTCAACATGGAGGACTTCATCTTCCAGATCGAGGTGCCGATGGAGGAGGCCGTCGAGGTCAAGAACGGCCAGCGCAAGAAGGTCAAGCGCAACAAGTTCCCGGGCTACGTCCTGGTCCGGATGGACCTGACCCCGGACTCCTGGGGCGCGGTGCGCAACACCCCGGGCGTGACCGGCTTCGTCGGCAACGCACACGAGCCGTTCCCGCTGACCACCGACGAGGTCGCCAAGATCCTGATGGCCGACCAGCCGCAGCCGGACGGCGCGCCCAAGGCCCCGGTCGAGGTCAAGGTGCTCGACTTCGAGGTCGGCGACTCGGTGACCGTGATCGACGGCCCGTTCGCCACCCTGCAGGCGACCATCAACGAGATCAACGCGGACTCGCAGAAGATCAAGGGCCTGGTGGAGATCTTCGGCCGGGAGACCCCGGTGGAGCTGTCCTTCACCCAGATCCAGAAGAACTGACGGTCCCGAAACGCAAAAAGGGCTCCCACCAGCGCATATAGCGCCGGTGGGAGCCCTTTGGCGTTGTCTGGGCCGTCTGTGGGCCGTCAGTCGCGTTCGGGCCGTCCGAAAACGGCGTCCACGGCGCGGCGAGTGCGGTCCCGACTGCTCGGCATCAGGTGCGTGTAGATCCGCAGTGTGAACCCGGGATCTGCGTGCCCCAGATACTCGCTGACCGCCTTGATGTTCTCTCCGGCGTCCAGCAGAACCGAGGCGTAGAAGTGCCTGAGAGCGTGCATGCCGTGCTCGCGGGCCGCTTGGTGTCGTTCCCCCTTGCGGGGCTCCGGAATGACGCCAGCGGTGACGAGAGCGGGTTTCCAGGCGTGCTGGTTGAAGTCGGCGCGTCGCACGGCCTGTCCCGACGGGGTGGTGAACAGCAGGCGCTTGGTGACCGGTGACCCGTCGGGAGTCTGCCACGGAAGGGTGACTTCCACTGGCGGGTGGGCCTCCATGTGCAGCTTCAACGCCTCGGCGACCGTGTCGGGCAATGGGACGTCGCGCAGCTTGTTGCACTTGGGCGGAGCGAACACTGGCTGTCCGCCCACAAGCTTGACCTGAAGCAGGACGTGCAGCGTCTCGGTGTCGAAGCTGACAGCATCCTCGGCGAGCCCGAAGACCTCGCCCTGTCGCTGGCCGCAGCCGGCGGCCAGGTCCACCATTGCGCGGAACCGCTCAGGCAGCCCTGCCTGGACGGCGAAGACGCGCTCGGCGGGCCAGGGCACGATGCGCTTGGCTTCTGCGGCGGGCGCGCGCACCGACCCGGCATCGCATGGATTGCGCGCCAGGTAGCCGTCATCAACGGCAGCGGACAGCACGGCGCGCACGTTGCCGTAGATGACACGGGCGTAGGAGCCCGGTACTCCTGCCTCTTCCAGCTTCCGTGTCCAGGCGCGGATGTGGGCAGGTTGGAAGGAGCCGAGCGGGCGCGAGCCGAGATGCGGCAGGGCGTGTAGCCGCAGCCGCATCTCGGCCACAGTGCGGGTCGCGATGTCCGTGGTCTGGGATTCGAGCCACTGCTCGGCGTACTCCCGGAAGGTGGTGCGGGCTGCTTTGGGGTCGATGTACTGGCCGCGCGACATGTCCGCCTCGATCCGGGAAAGCCACTCCTCGGCCTGGCGGCGCTGGCGGTCGGGGAATGACTCGCTTTTCTCTCGTCCGTCCGGGCCAACGTAGCGGGCGCGGTAACGCTTGCCCTTGCCGTGACGCTCGGTCTTGACCCGGTGAGGCTTTCCGTCGGGTTCGGTCTCGGTCTTGTACCAGCGGTCTTGGACGTGTCCGGCCATGGATCAGGCCACCTCCTGAGTCTGGTTGGCCACCCATGTCGCGAGGGCGGCGGGGTCGTAGCGCAGGTGTCGCCCGACGCGGAATCCGGGGGGACCGGTCCGCTTGCGCCGCCACTGGTAGACGGTCTCCAGCGGGACGCCGAACAGGTCTGCCACCTCTTCGGGGGTGTAGAAGCGGGCGGGTAGTGGGGACGGGCCGGTAGACGCCTTGCCGGGCTGGCGATCGACGTTCCGGGGGGCTGGTCGACGACTGCCACCCCCACGCGGGGGTGGATTGGTGGCTGAACCGGCTGCCTGAGCCATGGGTGACCCTCTCTGGGCGGGAGTGGGAGAGATGCGGCCACGCCCGCTGGCACAGCGCCATGCCTGCGGGCGTGGGGCGGTGCTGCGCGGTGTCGCCCGGCGGCGGGCGCCGGCGGGGCAGTGAGGGTTGGGGTGGCGCGAAATAAGCGAAAGAAGCGAAATAAGGTCGGTGACCTGCGGCTTGTTCTGCGCCGGGAATGCGAAGTAACTGCGAAATAAGTCCTCGGCGGTCGCGCGCCCGGACTTATTTCGCAGTTACTTCGCAGGGCTCGCGCGGATGTCTGCGCTGGTCGGTGGGCTTGTTTCGCTTAGTTCGCTTCTTTCGCGCCGGTCAGGGTCCACACGTCGGTGGGCCGTCCGACGCCGGTGCGGCGGGTGCGGGTGACGGCGGGGTTGGCTTCGAGCTTGGCGAGCAGATCGCCGAGTTGGGCGGTGGACAGGTGGCGGGAGAACAGGCCGGAGACCTGCGCGCGGGACAGGCCCTGCTCGCCCGCGCCGGTGAGCGCGGCGAGCACCTTGTCGAGGTGCGGGTCTCCGGTGCCGCCGTCGGTGCCCAGGACGTAGGCGGCGGTGGTGCGGGAGTAGTTGACCAGGGCGTAGGCGGCGTGCAGGTGCCCGACGTCGACGACGGCCTTTTCGTCGGCGAGTGCGTAGAGCATCGCGGCGCGTCGGGCGTAGGGGGTGGCGCGGGCGGTGAACTGGGCGACCGCGCCGTCTACGGGCGGGCTGGCGGACAGGGCAGGGTAGACGACTTCGGTCCAGTAGTCGCGGGCGGCGGGGGTCAGGCCGACCTTGCCGACGTCGCGGGCTTGTTTGACGGTGTGGCGGAACGCGGCGGCGTAGTTGCCGATCCGGTCGTCGCTGGCGCCCTCGCCGTCGGGGATCTCGCGGACGCGTTCGCTGTAGATGGGCAGGAAGCGGTTGTAGGTGCCGCCGGCCAGTTCGGCGCCGCGCACGCAGGAGCGGAATTCACCGGGGGTGATGTGCGCGATGATGC
>Ga0070739_10006095_pt1 | contig 13419 bp, 10 predicted proteins | sample Coa_R1_7_FD_66445 | JGI IMG/M metagenome (GOLD analysis project Ga0070739, IMG submission 66445) | Surface soil microbial communities from Centralia Pennsylvania, which are recovering from an underground coalmine fire - Coalmine... | ecosystem: Environmental > Terrestrial > Soil > Unclassified ... | reverse complement strand
CCTAGACCGACCATGCCCAGTTGCATTCTTCACACTCCTTTCAGGGAATCGTTCGCTGCTTCTCGGCGATCAGATTGAAGTCATCGTCACCTACCAATACGCGATCCGCCATGCCCAAAAAAAGCCCGGTGCCGACAATACCGGGAATGGCCCGTAAATGTTCCTCGAATTGCTCCGGATGCAAGATCGGTGCAATCATGCAATCGAGAATGTAATTGCCATTATCCGTCACGAACGGGGCGCCGTCTTCCTCGTAGAGGATGGGATTGCAGCCGAGTTTCGTCAAGCGTTCCTGACATAAGGGGACGGCGAAGGGCACCACCTCGATGGGTAGCTTGCCGCGCGATCCTAGGACCGGCACCTCTTTGCCCGGCCCCACCAGGATGACCAGCTGGCGCGAGGACGCCGCGACGATTTTTTCACGGACCAACGCCCGCCCGTAACCCTTAATCAGATTCAAGCTGGGATCGACTTCATCGGCGCCATCCACGGTCAAAGCCAACGGCATCCCCTCGGCGAGCGAGACGAGAGGGATGCCGGCGCGACGGGCTAACTCCTCCGAAGCGCGCGAGGTGGGCACGCCGCTCAGGTTCAGACCTGCGCGGACTCGGTCGCCGAGTTGTGTGATGAATTCGGCGGAAGCGTGCCCCGATCCCAAGCCGACGACATCGCCGGCATGCACAAGGGCCAGCGCTCGCTCGTAGATCGTCATGATTCACCCTTTTGTTCTCGGCTCAGCCGATCCTCTCGTGAGGCTTTTCTAGCGACAATCGACCGGCGTCGCCAGCGAAAAAGACCCGGCAAGTTCGACTGTTTCCAAAAAGAAACATCGTCCCTTCACAGAAACATCGTTTGTTAAGAGATAGAAACGGCTCTGGCAAATCCGCTCTTCTTTCTCTCGGAGGCTGGCTGGCTGCAAGAAACGTAGAATTAAAGACTTACGTTTTGACCAGCGCAATGTGGATCAAGAGATGGGGAAATGGCCTGAAAATTGCAAAGTTAGGGACCACGTTCGATGCCCCTTTCTCTATCGCCGCATCAGGGGCCGTGCCGCCCTCTGATAGCTCCCTCTGGCGCGAGCTGGCGAACCCTGGAACGCTCTCTTGGCCCCCGTTGTCCAAGAGAGCGTTTCCGCTTTAATGCACCCTACAGACCTGAGCAACCCAGAAACCACATTCCATTGGTTTTGGAAGGCACACTGGGGCACACATGTCACTTGAAAGAACGTCGTCACCGTGGCCATTGTCCGCCTTCGCCACATCGTTGCCTGGGGAATTCGCTGCTGTACTGGCCAGGATTGTCGCGCTCGGCTTCACCCACGTGGACCTCGTCGCAGAGGTAGATCGTCCGGCCGAGCAGAGAGATGCGTTAGCCGATACAGGACTGCTTGTCTCCTGCATGGCGCTTGGACGACAGCTACCTCCCGGCCACAGTCTCGATGTCGCGGATGTCGGCGTGCGCCGCGCCACCTTGAGCTTGCTCCAGCGCCAGGTGGCCGATGCCGCCCAATTGGGCGCCACGACGGCGTATCTCGTGCCGGGTTTCGACAGCCGTGAAATGGCAATGACGTATTTCACCGAAGGCTGTGTCCTCCTAGCCGATTACGCCGCCGCACGGAAGGTCCGCCTTTGTATCGAACACGTTCCCGGCCGCGTTCTCGCGACCGTCGCCGCGACGCTGGATTGGTTGCGGCAGATCGATCATTCTCAACTGAGCTTGCTGCTAGATGTGGGCCATTGTCTTATCAGCGGCGAAAATGCGGCCGATTCAATACGTCGGGCAGGCCAGCTTCTTGGTTACGTACATCTTGATGACAACGATGGCATCGGCGATCTGCACTGGCCGCTGCTGACCGGCCGTTTGACGCAGCAGCAACTCGCCGACGTGATGCGGGCGCTGCGAGCGATCGGATATCAAGGGGCGCTCTCGTTGGAGCTTAATCCGGCAACCGCGGATCCAGTCGAGGCGCTCCGCAGCAGCAAGCAGATCGTTGAAGGCGCAATCCAAGACGATTGATCGCTGCTCAGGCTCTTGTCTCCGTCCCGTCCTTGATTGGCGCAGTTTTTTTCCCTGCGCCGGGCTAGTGTATCCATCGAAGGAGGTAGACCATGTCCCCGTTCCCACAAACCGCAAGAACGATCCCCTGGACCGAGTTGCCGCCTGCGGATCCCAACGAGGCTCTCGCGGCCGAATGGGAAACGTACCGCCGCGAAGTCGGGCGATTGCTGGCGGAAGGGCAAGAAGGGAAATTTGCCCTGATCAAAGGCGACGAAATCATCGGCATTTATGACACTTGGGATGAGGCCCGACGTATCGGACTGGAGAAATATCTCCTGCAAGGACACATGGTTCGTCCCATCTTATCGCGGGAGCCAGTGATTCGCGGACCTTTGAGCTTTCGCTAATGGCAACATTGACGTTTCCCGTTCAACCCGATGGATTAATCTGCGATGTTCTGATCGGTTTGGATGGCAAGACACCTGCCGCGCTGGCTGCCGCCGGACAAGCCATCCTCGCGCCGTCCCTGTGTCGAGGATTAATTGACACAGGCGCGGACATCACTTCTGTTGCCCCAGCAGTCTTACGCCAGCTTGGGCTGAAGATACCAGTGGCCAAATCGAAGACGAGGACCACCACAGGAAGCGCTCCTGTCGATCTTTTCGAAGTCAGTGTAAATGTGCTCGATCTCCGCAACCTATCAGGGCCGAAGCTCATATTGCCCACGGTCATGGTCATGGAGGTCCCTGCTCCGTTATCGAACCTCGATGTATTGATCGGCCTGGACGTGCTACTGACCGCGCGTTTGTTTCTCGATGGTCCCGGACGGGCATTCACGCTGGATTTCTGACTGCCTTCCCCATCCTCTCACATCGTCTTGAACCATCTCGTGGAGCGTTCGCACGTTCTACCCCGCATTGCGCCATTTTCTGACCTATAGTTGCGCAGAAATCTCCGTTGGGTGATGGGAGCTAGTCTCCTTATTCGCTCTCCGACTGCGGGTAGGGTCCGTGACAATGACGCACGTTCTCGATGGACTGCGGCAGAGAATCGCCGCGATTCTTTACGAACTGGCCGCTCGACCTGCGTGTCTGTTCTGTCTCCTTGTAGCAGCCAACGCAGTGGCCATGCCGTATGGCAATTTCGTCCACGATGCCAATCTGTATGGCGTGCAAGTCCTCAACCGCGTTGAACCGGGCCGTTTCGCCGGCGATCTGTATTTCCAGTACGGGTCGCAAGACAAGTACTCCCTCTTCTCGCTGGCGGCGGCCCCAATCGTGGAACGACTGGGTCTGCCGACGGGTTTCTTCGTCCTGTACGTTCTCACGAACAGCTTGTTCCTCTTCGCCCTGCAACGGTTCGTCCGCGCGCTTATCAAAGATCCGATTATCTCGACCGTGGCCTTGCTATTCATGGCCATCACTCCGATTCCCTTTGGTGGGCTTCGCATCTTTCACGTCAACGAATGGTTCCTGACACCTCGCATCGCGGCCAATGCACTTGTCCTACTTGGTCTGGAACGATTGATGGCTGGCCGATTGTTGCCGGCATGGGGTCTGGTATTGATGGCGGTGCCGCTGCATCCGCTGATGGCGTTCCCCGGCGTTCTAATCCTTGCCTCATGGCTGGCACTGGCGCGCCTGCGCCCAAAATGGCTCGTCGGCATATTATCCCTCTTCGCGCTCGCCCTGGCCCTGGTGGTGTGCGATTCGTCGGTAGGACTGCGATTATTCGGTGCTATGGATGATGCCTGGAAGGATTCTGTTCGTCGCGCGAATCCGTACCTCTTTCCGATGGATTGGAGGGTAGACGATTGGATACGAATCGCCCTTTCTTTCGCTGTCGTGCTGGGAACAATCTGCAACTGGGGAGTTGATGATCCTGTTCGACGCTTTCTGGTAGCGATGAGCGGAGTGGCAGCAGTCGGCATTGTGGGGAGCGTGGTGGCCTGTTTCTTACCGTATGCCCTGCCTCTCCAGGGCCAGCCGTATCGCTGGCTGTGGCCGCTGGAGTTGACGCTGTATCCACTCGGCTTAGTCGTGCTGCGGGACTTATGGGCGATGCGCTACACGGCGGCCCGTTTGGTCGCCCTTGGACTACTGGCCTATCTGAATAACTTTTCTTGGGACAATGCCGAGTTTTGGCTGTTGACGTGCAGCGCGGTACTGTTCGGTGTCGTCCTCTGGCGCGGATTGTCATCCCAGGCATACGTACACGATTGGCCAGTGCGCTCTGGGATCTTCGCTCTAGCCGTGATTCTGCCCTTATGGACGACGTTCAAGCTCGGATTGATCGTGGTCCATAGGCAACAGCTGTACTCTCTGCTTGAGCCCGTCGAGGTGCTGACGCTGTTGATGGCCTCGGTCGATCCCTTATGTCGGCTGGCTCTGCTCATTGGTTCGCTTGTGCTGATGAGCCGAGGCTCCGCTGCGGATTGGGGGCTTATCCCGACCTGCACGGCCGTTTGGTTAACGGCCTGCCTTGTTTTCTTCATCTTTCCCCAGACGCGTTCGTACTCCCATCATCGCGAGTTATACGGCGCGGATGAGCACTTCGTTGCTGAGTATCTGACGGCCTCCCGGAATTCACAAGCGGTTCCGACGATTTACTGGCCTCGGCGCAACATTGCTTTCATCTGGTTCGAGCTGGGGGCCAACATCTATTTCGAATGGCCGCATCAGCTCGCGGGCAATCTCTTCAGCGCGGGTACGGCTTGTGAGGGAGCACGCCGTGCGGAGCTGGTTAAGAAGTTTGAAGTGGAACGGCTGAGGGACGAGAGATTTCTTTATCCTCAGTGGCTTCTGACTCGGTTCCTCGGCGTTATTCAAGCAACAGAAGATGAGCCGGACCCGGAAGTGGACGATCTGTTGAGGTTGTGTGCAGAGAAGCGGCTCGATTTTATCGTTCTTCCCCATGAGTTTCCCGGACTCTACGCGGCCAGCAACGGTAAATGCTTCATCTACGATTGCCAAACGATTCGGTCCCGTCTAGGACAGTGCCCCTCGCCGGCAGATAGTGTTGCCTCTCTGTCCCAGCGAAGAGGCGAGTCGGCCGTGTTAGCTTTTCCGAACATGGCCGGCAAGAGTAGTCAGGCAGTGAAGTAAATTCCCTTGAACCACGAAGCAAAAGCAACAACGGAACGGGAGACAAAATGCGCGTCGCAGTAATCGGGGCAGGGGCAGCGGGCATGACCGCGGCCTATCAACTCAGCAAGGGCGGAGCGGAGATCGATATCTACGAGGCCGCGGACGAGGTCGGCGGACTGGCACGCACCATTGAACGATGGGGCCAAAAAGTCGATCTCGGACCGCACCGTTTTTTCAGCAACGACCCGCGGGTCAACCGGCTGTGGCTGGAGGTGATCGGCCGGGATTACCGTATGATCGATCGCTTAACGCGCATTTACTACCACAGGCGGTTTTTTGACTATCCCCTGCGCGCGAGCAACGCCCTGCGGAACATGGGCTTTCTCGCTGCCGCACGTTGCCTGGGCAGCTATTGCAAAGAAAAAGTATTGCCCTCGTATCGACCGGAGGAGAACGAAACCTTTGAATCCTGGGTCGTCACGCGCTTTGGCCGGCGCTTGTTCCAGATGTTCTTTCAGTCGTACAGTGAGAAGCTGTGGGGCATTCCCTGCGACAAACTGGATGCGGACTTCGCCGCCCAGCGCATCAAGAAGTTTTCCTTGGGCGAAGCCATCAAGAGCGCGCTTGGCCTAGGCAAGAACAAGCACAAGACTCTGGTCGATCAGTTCGCCTATCCGGTGGGCGGCACCGGCATGGTCTACGAACGCATGGCCGAGCAGGTTCGCAAAAGAGGGGGCCGAATCCACTTGCACACTCCCGTTCGTCGCTTGTTGCATGACGACCGACGGGTGCGTGGAATCGAATTTCTCGATGGCACCTGGGAGCCATTCGATCACGTTATTTCCACCATGCCGCTCACACTGATGGTCAAGAGTTTGGACGGTCTACCGCCCCACATCGAAGCCGCCATCGACCAGCTTCGCTTCCGCAACACGTTGCTGGTCTACCTGCTTGTCGATGGGGTCGATCTCTTCCCCGATCAGTGGCTCTATATCCACTCACCTGATCTGCTGGTGGGACGCGTAACCAACTTCCGCAATTGGGTACCGGAACTGTACGGCGATGCGAAGACCACCATCCTCGCTCTGGAATACTGGGCCAACGATGAGGATGCCCTGTGGAAAGAGGACGATGCCAGCTTGATAGCTCGCGCCGAGCGTGAAATCCGCAGCACGGGCTTGATCGGCAAAGCCACCTTACTTGATGGCAATGTCTTCCGCATCCGCCGCTGCTATCCCGTCTATGCGCGCGGCTACAAGGAGGTGCTCCGCCCCGTAATCGCTTACCTGAAAGGGTTCGCGAGTCTGACGGTCATCGGCCGCTACGGTGCGTTCAAGTACAACAACCAGGATCACAGTATCCTCATGGGCCTTCTCGCTGCCGAGAACATCCTGGAAGGCAAACAACACGACCTGTGGGCGATCAACACCGACTACGACAGTTATCAGGAATCGGCGACCATCACCGCGACCGGATTAGTACATACTACCCAGCCGGCCTCGGCTCCAATCCCTTCCCAGAAGGAAGACCGAGCGAGCACCCCCATTCATTCATAAGTCGTAGGCGAGGAGTTGCGAAAAGGAGGACCAGTATGCAATGGTTAAACCTCCTCTTGTTGCTGCTGTCTGTGCTGCCCCCTTCGGCCAGGGGAGAAGGGGCACCGAAGGAGCAACGAATACACAATTTTCAGCTACGCGACGCGCGCGGCGAGACGCACCAGTTGAGCGAATGGCACCAAAAAAAACTCGTTGTGGTGGTGTTCCTGGGTGTCGATTGTCCGCTTTCCCGCCTTTATGGTCCGCGCTTGGCAGAGATGGCCCGTGCCTTCGCTCCGCGCGGTGTGGGCTTCGTCGCAATCGACGCCAATCAGCAGGACGCGCCGAGCGATCTGCTTCGCTACCTCCGTGACCATCCGTTGCCGTTTCCTTTGCTCAAAGATGTCGGCAACGTGGTGGCTGACCAATTTGGGGCCGAACGGAACCCCGAAGTCTTTGTTCTCGACGAGCGGCGCATGGTGCGCTATCGCGGACGAATTGACGATCAGTATCTACCGGGCGTGCAGCGATCCAATCCGTCACGGCGCGACTTGGAGATCGCCCTGGAGGAACTTCTAAGCGGTCGGGAAGCCAGCCGACCTTACTGCCAGGCGTCGGGTTGCCACATCAGCCGCCTTCGCAAGTTGCCGGCGAGAGGAGCCATCACCTATTACCGCGACATCGCTCCGATTTTGCAAAAGCACTGTCAGAGTTGTCATCGCCCTGGCGAAATCGCTCCGTTTTCCTTGATCTCGTACAAGGATGCCGCCGGTTCGGCAGCGACCATTCGTGAAGTCGTGGCTGACCGACGGATGCCTCCCTGGCACGCCGATCCTCGCTTCGGCAAGTTCGCCAATGATCCGAGCTTGAGTGAGCACGAGAAACAACTCCTGTTCACCTGGATTGACAGCGGCTGTCCGCAAGGCGATCCAGTCGAGGAAAAACCGCCGGAACCGGTGTCGGCGCAAGGCTGGCACATCCCCACCCCCGATCTGGTAGTGTCCATGTTAGAGCCGTTCACCGTACCGGCGGAGGGGACCGTTGACTATCAGTATTTCGTGGTCGATCCCGGCTTCCGCGAGGATCGCTGGATTCAAGCGGCGGAGGTTCGGCCAGGCAATCGGGCTGTGGTGCACCATTGCAACATATTCTTGCAACCGCCCGGCTCGAACGAGGTCCAAGTGCAAGGAGACTTGGAGTCATGCTGGCTCGTCACCTTCGTGCCGGGACACTCGGCTCTGGTATTACCTGAGGGCATGGCCAAACGCGTACCCGCCGGCTGGCGCTTGGTCTTCGGTATGCACTACACAGCGGTCGGCTCCGTGCAGACCGACCAAACAAGTGTCGCTCTCAAATTTGCCGATCCGCGCACGGTGAAAAAAGAGGTGGCAACGAGAGCCATGATCGATCTGGATCTGTCCATCCCGCCGCGCGTGGCCGAGCATCGGGTGGTCCAGACCTGGCGGATCAACTGCGATGTCCTGCTTCTCTCTCTCTTTCCGCATCTGCACCTCCGCGGCAAGTCCTTCCGCTATGAGGCGATCTATCCCGATGGGACAAGCGAGATTTTGCTCGACGTGCCGCGCTACGATTTCAATTGGCAGCACCGCTATGAGCTGGTTGAACCCAAGCGTTTGCCCAGCGGCTCGCTCTTGCGTTGCACGGCGGTTTACGATAACTCGGCGAACAATCCGCTCAACCCCAATCCGGATGCCGAGGTTCACGAAGGGCCTCAGAGCTGGGACGAAATGTTCCGGGGTTATTTCGATGTAGCCCTGGCCGATCAAGACTTAACTCGTCCTGTGCCCCTATACATCCAAGCCTGGGAGACCCTGCGCACCCTCTTCCGCCCTGGCGTGGTTGTCCTCTTCGTCGGCCTGGGCTGCACGTATCTAATGCGCCGACGGCTGGCCATGCTGTTGCAAACAAGCGAGCAGTAAAGAGCAACCCTCGCTCACCAGGATTAAGAGCCGCCCGCAGTGAATCGGAACAGCATCCCATGCAGCGGCAGAAGGTTCGTACAGAAACTGTGGGGATGATGAAACGCCGGGTGGGGCACAGTGTTGTACTCGTTGACCCAACTGTGGCCGTTGCCGCCAAATTCCTTGGCGTCGGTATCGAGCACCTTGAAGTATTTGCCCGCCCGCGGCACACCAAGCCGAAACTCCGGAAAATGCTCCTTGGACAGATTGATTAGATACACAACCAAATCGTGGTAATCGCGGTCGTAGCGCATGAAGGCGAGGATCAGCTGCCGATAATTCTGGCATTCGATCCACTCGAAACCGTTGCGGATGTTGTCGCCCTGGTGCATCGCTGGAATGTACTTGTAGACTTCGTTGAGCCGCTTGACAAACCACTGGAGCGATTTGTGCAGATGATCCCAGGTCGATGCCCACGGCAACGGGCCTTCCGAACTCCACTCACTCTTTTGACCGAACTCCTGGCCCATGAACAAGAGCTTCTTGTGCGGATAGCCGAACTGCAGCAGGTAGAGCAGGCGGCAGTTGGCGAACTTGTCGAAATCGCTGAGATCCTCCGTCTTGTTGACCATGCTCCGCTTCATGTGCACCACTTCGTCGTGCCCCAGAGGCAGCAGGAAATTCTCGGTGTGATGGTAGAGCATCGGATACGTCAGGTCGCCATAGACGGCACCCCGTTGATTGTAGGGTGCGCGGAAAAACTTCATCATGTGCGACGTGCAGCCGAGATCCCATTTGAAGTCGAAGCCGTGGCCCCCGTTCTGGACTGGCCGTGTCACGCCGTCGGCGATGGTCGAGTCTTCGGCAATCATCAGCGTTTCCGGATGCTCCTCTTTCACCGCCCAGTTCATGGACTGCATGAACCGAAATCCCTCCGGATTGTGGCAATTGCCGTACTTGCGCAGAAACGCCTCGTACTTCTGCTGGGTAGGAAACTCGTAGTAGTGAAACTGCCCGGCGGCATCGAGACGGAAGCCGTCGATGTAGAATTCCTCGATCCAGTGAAACAGCGAGGAGATGAGGAAACTTTTCACCTCATTGCGAGCAAAATCGAAGTAAGAAGTGCCCCAGGGCGTGTGTCGGCGTTCGGGGATAGGACACTCGAACAGATTCACATCGTTGTCGTAACAAGCCAGGCCAGTGGCATCGTTGGGGAAGTGGACCAGCACGGCATCGAGAATGACACCGATGCCCTCGCGGTGGAACGCGTCAATGAGCCGCTTGAAATCCGTGGGCGAACCCAGGCGCGAGGTAGGCGCGTAGAAGCCGATCACCTGGTAGCCCCACGAGGGGACATAAGGATGCTCAAGAATGCCCATCAATTCGACGTGCGTGTAATCCATGTACTTGACGTAAGGAACCAGTTCGTCGATCAATTCCAGGTAGCTGAGAGGCCGGCCGTCTTTGAAGCGCCAGGATAACGGATGAACTTCGTAGACGTTGAGCGGGCCCGCGAACTTGTCGGCCATCGGTACTTTGGGATGCCGGAACTCGTAATACGTCTCGGCGAAGATGGGCGTGCGGTTGCCATCGTTTTGCAACATGCGAGCGAAGGGATCGCCGCGAAATTCCCAGCGTCCCTCCTTTTTTTGCACCGCGAATTTATAGAAGACTCCGTGACCGAGATCGGGAATGAAGCGTTCCCAAACGCCGGTGCTGCCACGCCGTTCCATCGGATGGGCGTCGCGATTCCAGTTGTTGAAGCTACCCACGACCGAGACGCGCTGAGCGTTGGGTGCCCATACGGCAAAGCGCACGCCGCCCTCGACGAGATGAGCGCCCAGAAGTCGGTGCGCGCGGCGATACTCTCCTTTATTGAAGAGATAGAGGTCGAATTCAGGTATCGAGCGCACTTTGGAGGGGTCCGGCGGCGGTGGTGGACTTGGGGCCTGGGCCTGCTGCGACGGCATTTCACCGTTTGCCGGTTCGACGGCGACGGGGGGCTTTGGCAGCAGCTTGCTTTTGGGGTCGGTTGACGCCATGATTCAGGCTCTCATACAAGGTGACAAGATCATTGGGTAATAGCTTTTCTTCAACGAGCAGCATCAGACACCGCTTGGCGAATCCCGGGTCTGTGCGAACCTTGTCGAGCAGAAACTCCTTGACGGTCTCTTCGTTGATTTCCTTCTCCGCATACAGCGCCTCGACTTCTTCCGGTGTCCGCTCCAGGTACGGATTGGCGACCGGCAGCTCATCCTCGAAGATGGTTTCCCGGCTGACCCATTCCCAGTCCACGCGCTGGAGCCAAAGACGCTCCTCGCGGTAGAGCGAATTGATGTTGAGGGTACAATCATCGGTGATGTAGAAGCGCGTGAAGGGATCATCGTACATCGCGCCGTCGATGGCGTTGGGCAGAGTGACGTTGTTGCCGGAAAAGGTGCGAATGTTGACGAACGCATTGGCCGTGGTTCGGTAGGCGAGCGCAAGCCGCAGATAAAGTCCCTCACGCGCGTACTTGTCTTTGCGCGGTAGAACGTCCTTGAAGCACAGGGCCGGGCCTGCATCCCAAATCTCGATAAGATCGGCAATCGGATCATGATACCAATTGGGTCCGTAAATGGTCGCTGTCGCCGCACGCACCGATCCGCTTTGGCCCAACACATCCGACTCGGAGATTACGGCAGGGCGAGGAACAACCGTCTTGCGTACCTTCGGAAAGAACTCGCGGTGAACCGGCGTCATCTCAATACCTCTTCGGTTATCCGAGTCCATCCGGCGTGGGGGGTCGCAATTCCCTTCAGCTGGCCTACAGACAAAACCAGCCAAGGGCAAGACTAGTTGGACCAGACTCGCGATGCTTGTGGCTGCTCGTCATCGTGGTTGATAAGCTAGAGTCAAGGGCTGCTCACTTGGAACAAATCATGGTTTCCCAGCAGGAGGTGTCCCATGCGTCGCTTGATATGGTTGATGTTGGCGACTCTATTCGTATTGCTGACGGCTACGGAAAAAGCCGCGGCCCAAACGCCGGCAATCTACAATTACGACCGGGCGTATCGACATTTCCTGGGATCACGCTACAGTTATCGCACCCTGTACTCGTCGATACCCGGCTCCGGCAGCGTGATGTACACCCCATTTTTCTACCAGAGCCAGTACATCGACCCGGCGTTCAGCAAACAGTGGATTACGCCGTTCGGATACGAGCGCTTCGACGCCATCCCCTCGCTGGGGGGCATGACTTTGACACCTTTCGGTTTTAATAGCTTCTTCGTCCCCGGCTTCGGCCACGGCTTGTACGCGCCCTACGGTGGGCCAATCATCGAGTATTACTATCGATGAACTATTTTTTTCACTCGCAGTGCCGACAAGGTAATCCGTTGTTGGCGCTGCGCGGATGGGAATTGATTCGCCGGTCACTTCTGTTGGATTTCTTCAACAAGTCCCACGTCGATGTACTGGCCGCCCCCGCTCTGATGGCAATGAACCGCCAGAACATTTTTGCCGGGCTTGAGCGCGGCGCGGGCGGCCGGTGCTATGGGTGCTGCGTCGTAGTCGGTTACATAGCCCTTCGCATGGAAGGCTAATACACCGTTGAGGTACACGTCGGCGTCCTCATCGTGGTGAATCCATAGGTGAAGGTTCTCGAAGGTACGGTCCGGAAGACTGAAGACGCGACGCAGCCAGATGTCGTTCGTGTTCCAGGTCGTGCCCACAACTGCGCCGGGTGTTCCGCGTGTACCGAAGCCGGATTTGCCTTCTTTCCAGGAAGAATCCTCGTAATCCGGCTTGGTCCAATCGCCGGTCGGTTTCGCGAATGTAAAGCGCCAGAAATCCGCTTGCCGGTCGGCGGCAGGAAGTACGGTGACGATTTTCGGCGGCTTGGGAAGCTCGGCCCAACGAGTGGTTTTTGTCTTATCGCGGGAGGCGTACTTTTTCCACATTGCCGAGTCATAAAGGGCACGAAGGAAGAGTCCGCCGACAACGGGCCGCGCCGTGAATCCGACACGCTGAGCGTTATGCGTCTGGTACCAGTCGGTCATCGGCGAACGATGTGGTGTGGCACTGAGGAAGTCGTACACCGGGGCGACCAAGGCGTCAAAGTCGCCGCGGTCACCTGTCAAACAAGCCGTCCAAAGCGTCCAGTCGATCTTCGTGTAGGTCTGCCGGTTATCCAGCGGCAGGCCGAACTTCCTCTGCATTTTGCGATAGAAAGCCATCTCCTTTTGCAGCACCTCCTCCGGGAATAGATCCAGGCCGAGGATCTTGTCCCAGACGAGGTTGTACTTCTGGCTCCAGGTGTTTTTGCGGTCGAAAGCCAGGCGAAAGTGATTGCCGTCATCCGCTTCCTTCACCCAGCGTGCCGCGAGTGATTTGGCGAGTTCGTGGATCTCATTGGCCGTCTTGTCGTCGCCGCGCAGGCGACACAAATGGGCGTACGCGCCCAGGGCAACGATGGCCTTGGCCGACAGATTGACATTGTGGGCCAAATGGCCAGCAAAGTCGTCCGTGCAGAGCTGGTTTTCCGGATCGAAACCCTTGGCCTTGAGGAAGCCGGCCCATTTCTGCACTGTCGGCCAATACTTGCCGGCAAAATCCGCATTGCCTTCCATCTTCGCCAAGGCGGCGAGAAGGATTAGCATGTTGCCGGTCTCCTCGACCGGCATCTGATTTTCCTCGCTGCGTTCGCCGCCGCCGTAAACCTGGCCGTTAGCAAGCGGATATTGACCGAGATCGTGTGGAGCAAAGTCGAACTTCCAGCGCGGCGAGGAGGCGTAATCGAGATTCTGCACGAGAATCGCCTTGGTCAAGGTCGGGCCAAAGAGCAGGAATTGCGGCGCCATCGGATAGATCACGTCCACTGTGCCGATACAGCCGTTA
>Ga0070739_10006094_pt1 | contig 13420 bp, 15 predicted proteins | sample Coa_R1_7_FD_66445 | JGI IMG/M metagenome (GOLD analysis project Ga0070739, IMG submission 66445) | Surface soil microbial communities from Centralia Pennsylvania, which are recovering from an underground coalmine fire - Coalmine... | ecosystem: Environmental > Terrestrial > Soil > Unclassified ... | reverse complement strand
TGCGAGTCGTGGTAGAGGTCGAGCCACCCGCGTGTGAGGCGCTCTCTGCGGTAGTTGCCCGTCTCGATCATCCGAGCCTCCTTCGCCGCAGAGCTGTCGTCTTCACACCTCTTATCGATCATCGCGAGCGAGAGGGCAATAGCTCGCGAGAGGTAGAAATCGGGGCGGCCGGATTCGAACCGGCGACCTTTGGTCCCCCAGACCAACGCGCTAACCAGGCTGCGCCACGCCCCGCAGCGAGGTCACCGTAGCTCACCCGGGACCGCTCGGCACCGGCCGTGCGTATCGCAGGCATGCGCAAGCTCAGCGCTCTCGCTGCAGCCGTCGCCGCGGTCCTCACGCCTTCGTCCGTCGCCGCGACGTCGGCCGGCCGTCCCGTCGCGCTCGTCACGGCAGAGACCTCTAACGAGGTGCTCGCCGTCTCGCTCGGCCCGCACGGCGGCCACGTCCTCCGGCGCGTCCACCTGACCGACCCGCTCATGATCGCGGCGGCGCCGCGCGGCCCGGCCGTCGTCGTCGACCCGAGCGGCACGGTCACCCTGCTCGCGTGGCACAGCTTGAGTCCGATCAAGGTCTTCCACGGGTTCCGGGCCCCGAAGGTCGCGGGGATTGCGCCCGGCGGCAGGCTCGCCTACGTCACGGACGAGCGGACGGGCGATCTGTCCGTGATCGACCTCGCCCGCCGCAAGATCGTGGGCCGCGTCTTCGTCGGGGCGCTTGCGCACCACTTCGGCATCAGTCCCGATGGACGGTGGATCTGGGTCGCCCTGGGCGAGACCGCAAGCACGATCGTCCGTCTCGACGCATCCAACCCGCGCGCGCCGCGCGTGGTCGGCCGCCTCCACCCGCGGTTCGGCGCTCACGACGTCCGCTTCGCACCGGACGGTCGGACGGTGTGGGTGACGTCGCCGTCCGGGTCGACAGTCTCGGGCTACTCCACGGGCGGCCGGCTGCTGTGGAGCGCCGGCGCCGGACGGGCGCCCGGTCACGTCGCGTTCTCGGGGGCGACTGCGCTGGTCACGAGCGGGTACAGCTCGTCACTGGACGCGTTCACCTGGAGCAGCCCGTCGCAGGCGCCGCGGGTTGCAGGCGTCCCGTACGGCTCGTTCAACCTCGCCACGTACGGCGGCTTCGTCGTCACCACCTCGCTGCTGACCGGCCAGGTGACCGAGCTCCGGGTCGGCGACCTGCACCGTCTCTGGACGACGAAGGTGGCCCCGGCGGCCCGCTACGTCGCGATCTCCGTCTGGCCCGGCCGCTAGCCGATCGAGACGTCGTCGACCCGCGTCGCCGGCCTCACCTCGAGGATGGTGCCGACCGTCTTCCCCCGCCACCCGGCGAGAACCTTGTCGTGCGTTCGCGTCACGACGAGTCCGCCGGTGAGGCCGAGGACTCTACCCGGCACGCGGAAGCCCTCGAGCGGCCCGCCGGACCTGCTGAAGGTGCGAACGAGAGAACCGGCAGAGCCCTGCTCGAGCGCAACCGCCGGGTGCCCGTGGAGCCAGCCGACCGCCTCGATCTCGCCTCGCACGACCGTCTTCCTGCCGAGCAGCATCGCGCTCGGCGTCGCGAGCACGAGTGTCCTCCCGGCGGACCCGAAGGCGAGTCGGACGATCGGAGCGGCGGACGAAGGGACGGTGTGGGTCCGGTGCCCGAGGTCGTAGACGATCGCCTTCCCCCCGGCCCCGACGTACGCGAGCGCGAGCGAGTCGGCTCGCCACGAGGGTGGCACCGGCCGGACGCCGCGGTCGATCACCGTGTCGTGGGTTCCGGTCCCCCAGATCACGTGGAGCACGAACCGGTGTCCGGCGCGGACGACGTAGGCGATCCGGATGGCGTCCGGAGCCCAGGCGACGGCTACGACCCTGCCTCCGGCTGGATGCGTCCACGCCAGTCGTCCGCTCGGCGCCATCGCGACCAGCGACCGGCCGATCCCCACGGCGACGTACACCGCATGCGGAGAGAGCGCGGCGGCCGAGGCGCGTGCCTGCAGCCGGAGCCCGCCCGCGGTGACGAGCGAGAGCCGACCGCCCACGACGGCCGCGATGCCCTCGGCTCCCTTCAGGAGCGTGAGCGGCTTCGCCTCCGGCCGCGGCTTGGGCTTCGGCTTCGTGCCGAAGCTGACGTGGAGGGCCCCTGCCGCCCCGAGCGAGCCGGCGGCGATCACGAGCAGGACGACCGCGGCCGCGAAGGCGAGGACGGCAGCGCGGAGACCGCGACGCGGAGGAGCGGCCGGGTGGAGCGCCCGAAGGGCCCGATGCAGCGCCTCCTCCCCCGCTCCCGCCTCGGGCTCAGGGGCACCGGCCAGCATCGCCTCGAGCCGACGCTCGAGCTCACTCGACATGCTCGACCTCCAGCGACTCGCGCAGCTGCTCGAGGGCGCGCGCGAGGCGGGAGTTGACGGTTCCCACGGGGAGATCGAGCGCGCCCGCGATCTGCTTCGGCGTCATGCCCACCCCGTAGCGCAGGACGACGACGACGCGCCGCTCGAGCGACAGCTCGGCCACGGCGCCGAGCAGGCTACTGTCTCCCGCCGCGTGGGCCGGAGCAAGGTCGGGCATGTCCGGCAGCTCTTCGTCCGAGAGTCGCCGCTCGGCGCGCAGCAGGTCGAGGGCCCGGTTCGCCACGATCCGGTGCAGCCAGGGTCCGAACGGGCGGCGGTCGTCGAAGCGTCCCAGCGCGGCGAACGCACGCTCGAACCCGTCGGCGGCCACGTCGTCCGCCAGCGAGCGCCGCCCCGTGATCGCAAACGCGGCACGCCACGCGTCTCGCCAGTAGCGGCGGAAGAGCGCAGCCGCAGCTTCGCGGTCGCCGCGCCGCGCCTTCCGAACCAGGTCCCGGTCACTTGGCTCACGCACTCCTCCGCAGTCTTGTACGAGCGACCCGCGCTTGCACGTCCCGCGAATTGGAATAGTCCCTTCGTGGACGACTGGCAGGAGCAGGACGACGCGCTGGTGCGGGAGTTCGAGCTTCCCTCGTTTCCCGCCGCCATCGAGTTCGTCGACCGGCTCGCAGAGCTCGCGGAGAGCGAGGACCACCACCCGGACATCGACATCCGGTATCGCCGCGTCACCGTTCGCTGGAGCACGCATTCGGCCGGTGGGATCACTGAGAAGGACCGCAAGATGGCGGAGCGGACCTCCGCCCTTGTCGCCGCGTAGCGCGCGGCCGGCCCGCTAGAAGGTAAGACCGTGCCCGGACCCGACACTAATCCTGATGTGAGCGCGCTCGCAGCAGCCCCCGGCCTCGAGGAGTGGCACCTCGACCTGCACGCGCACGGCGCCCGCCGCGAGGCCGCGGTGGCACGGCTGCACGGGCTCCTCCTGAGAGCCGCCCGCTTCGAGGTGTTCCGCCGCAGTGGCTCGCTCCCCCAGCTCTCTGCGGTCGAACTGGACGAGCTCGCCCAGGACGCCGCCGACGACGCCGCGGTCTCGGTGCTGCGGCGTCTCGGCGACTTCCGCGGCGAGAGCAGCTTCCGCACCTGGGCGTACAAGTTCGCGCTGCTCGAGGCGGCTGTGAAGGTGCGCCGCCGGGCGTGGCGGGACCGCGAGGTGACGCTCGAGCCGGAGGACTGGGAGAGCCTCGCCCACGCGGGGCCGGGGCCAGACGACGACGCCGAGAACGCGGCGCTGCTCGAGGCGGTGCGGGAAGGGATTCGGACGGCGCTGACGCCGCGGCAGCGGCAGGTGCTCGTCGCCGTCGTGCTCGAGGGCGTCCCCATCGACGTCCTCGCCGAGCGCCTCGGCTCGAACCGAAACGCGCTCTACAAGTTGCTCCACGACGCGCGCCGGCGGCTGCGCTCGCATGTCGCCACGGCGGGATTCCCGGAGGGAAACGAATGACCGGACGCGACCTCGATCCAACCCTGCTCCGTCTCCTCGGCACCGACGAGCCCGAGATCGACTGCGACGAGTGCTTCGAGCAGCTCGACCGCTATGTGGAGCTCGAGCTCCGCGGCGCGCCCGCCGACGCGCTCGTCCCGGGCCTGCGGGCGCATCTCGTCGGGTGCCCCGCGTGCGCGGAGGAGCACGAGAGCCTCCGCGCGCTGCTCGAGCTTGATTCCGTCTCCTGAAAGAAGGCTGAGATGAAGACCACCAAGTACCTGATCGTCGGCGCCGGCATGACCGGTGACATGGCGGCGAAAGGCATCCGCGAGCACGACAGCGAGGGCTCGATCACGATGATCGGCGCCGATCCCCATCCGACGTACAAGCGACCCCTCCTGACCAAGGGCCTGTGGCAGGGTGCCCCCGAGGAGAAGGTCTGGCGCGAGCCGGCCGAGGGCGTCGAGCTCGTCACGGGCCGCCGCGTCGTCTCGCTCGACCTCGCGGCGCATACGGCGACCGACGACGCCGGCGGGGACTACTCCTGGGAGAAGCTCCTGCTCGCCACCGGTGCCAGGCCCCGAGAGATCCCGGGGGCCGAAGGAGTCATCTGGTACCGCACCCTCGACGACTATCGCCGCCTCCGCGAGATTGCTCCCGAGGGGTCGCACGTCGTCGTGATCGGCGGCGGTTTCATCGGCTCGGAGATCGCCGCCGGCCTCGTCGGCAACGGCGTTCGCGTGACGATGCTCTTCCCCGAGCCGGGTATCGGCTTCCGCCTCTTCCCCCTCGGCCTCTCGCAATTCGTCGCCGAGTACTACCGGGAGAAGGGCGTCGACGTGCACACCGAGGAGCTGGTGAGGTTGGCTTCGGGGAGCGGCGTCGAGACCGAGTCCGGCCTCACGCTCGAGGCGGATGCGGTGGTCGCGGGGCTGGGAGTGATCCCGGACACGGAGCTCGCCGAGTCCGCCGGGCTCGAGATCGCCGACGGGATCGTCGTGGACGAATACGGGCGCGTCCCCGGCCACGAGAACGTGTTCGCTGCAGGCGACGTCGCCCGCTTCCCGGTGCGCGCGCTCGGCACCACGATGCGGATCGAGCACGAGGACCACGCGAACTCGCACGGCAAGGCCGTCGGCGCGAACATGGCCGGCGCAGAGACTCCGTACGACCACCTGCCGTTCTTCTACTCCGACCTGTTCGACCTCGGCTACGAGGCGGTCGGGCTCGTCGACTCCCGGCTCGAGGTGGTCGAGGACTGGCAGGAGCCGAACCGCAAGGGCGTCGTCACCTACGTCGAGGACGGCAAGCCACGCGGCGTACTGCTCTGGAACGTCTGGGACAAGCTCGACGCAGCTCGGGAGCTGATCCTCGCCGGCGAGGGTGCGCTTGCCGTCTAGCTCCCTCGCCCGGTCGCGGAAGCCGCGGCGCGGGACCGAGCTCGTGTGCGAGGGGATCTTCCGCCCCGTCGCGCATCCGCTCGTCCTCGTGCTCGCGCGCCTTCGTGTCCCTCCGCCGCTCGTCGTCGTCTCGGCCGGCGCGGCCGGCGTTTCGGCCGCAGTCGAGCTCGGGCGCGGCTCCTTGCTCGCCGCCGCGCTGCTCGTGCAGCTCAAGACGCTGCTCGACAACGCGGACGGGCAACTCGCACGGTTCACAGGCCGGACGAGCGCCTTCGGCCGCTACCTCGACTCGGAGGTCGACCTCCTCGTGAACGCGGCGCTCTTCGCGGCCCTCGGTTGGACGACCGGCCGGCCCGCGCTCGCGCTCGCCGGCTTTCTTGCTCTCACGAGCGTCCTCAGCCTCAACTTCAACGCCGAGCGCCTGTCGCGCACCGCCACCGCCGAGCCCGACGCGGAGGGCGGCCCGACGGCGTTGCTGCGCCGGACCTACGGCCTCGTCTACGCCCCGCAGGACCGGCTTGCGGAGGCGCTCGTGGCACGCCGGCCGGCGCTCGCCGGGTCCACGGCCGTCTCGCTCTTCGCCAACCTCGGCATGTCGACCCAGCTCGCCGTGTTTGGCCTGTTGATGGCAATCGGACACCCTCTCGCCTTCGCGTGGCTGGCCCTCGCGGAAGTCGCCGCCATAACACTCGCGCTCCTCCCGCGGCGCCTGCCTCGCAGACAGGAGGAGACCGCATGAGCAACGTCTTCGAGCTTCCAGCTCACGACCAGGACGGGCTGCGGAACCTCACGCCCGCCGACTGGGCGCGGCTCGAGCGGAACGCCGCCGAGATCTTCGCCGCACTGGGGCTCGATCTCGACACTCCGGGCACGCGCGACACGCCGCGGCGCTTCGTCCGGGCGCTTTTCGACGCGACCGCCGGCTACGACGGCGATCCGAAGCTGCGGACGGTCTTCCCGGCGGAGCGGCCCCAGGGAGTCGAGGGGCGCCACGCGCAGATCGTCGAAGGGCCCGTGGGGTTCTACGCGCTGTGCGAGCACCACGCGCTGCCCTTCCACGGGCGTGCGCACATCGGCTACGTCGCCGGCGACGAGATTCTCGGCATCTCCAAGCTCACGCGCCTCGTGCGGCTCTATGCGCGCCGTTTCACGGTGCAGGAACGGCTCGCGGAGGAGATCGCGGACGGGCTGCGCGAGCTCGCGGGCGCGCGCGGGGTGGCGGTGAAGCTCGAGGCGGCGCACATGTGCACGGCGATGCGCGGCGTCGAGGAGGACGGCTCCGTCACGGTCACGACGGTCTGGCGCGGCCTCTACGACGAGGATCCAGCTCTGCGCGCCGAGTTCCTTACGCTGACGCGGTGATCGAAGCCTTCAGGGTCCTGGCCGAGGCCGAGGACCTGCCCCGCTGGGAGACGCCGGAGCTGCTCGCGGCGCTGTACGGCGGCGCGATCGGGCTCTCCGAGCCGTGCGTCGTTGCGAACTTCGTCGAGTCGCTCGACGGGGTCGTCGCGGTACCGAGGCTCGAACGCTCGCACGCGATCATCGGAGACGAAAGCGACGCGGACAAGTTCGTCCTCGCCCTCGTCCGGGCTTGTGCCGACGCGGTCGTGGTGGGCTCGGGGACGCTGCTCGCCTCACCGCGAGGGACCTGGCGCGTCGACCGGGCCTATCCCCCTGCGGCCGAGGCTCTGCTCGAGCTGCGGGCGCGGCGTGGCCGCCGAGAGCAGCCGCTCGTCGCCGTCGTCACGACCGGCGCATCGTTAGACCCGGGTCATCCCGTGTTCGAGTCCGGCGCGCTCGTCCTCACGACGGAGGGCGCAGCAACGCGCCTCCGGGCTTCCGTGCCCGCGGCGACGGAGGTCGTGGCCGTCAACGACGGGGACACGGTCGATCTCGCGACCGCAATCGAGTCCCTGCGCGCGCGGGACTGCTCCGTCGTCCTCTCCGAGGCCGGGCCGTCGATGTTCGGCTCGCTCGTTGCCTCCGGGCTCGTGGACGAGCTGTTCCTCACGGTGTCGCCGCGCCTCGCCGGCCGCGCCGCCACGGCCCGCCTCGGCCTCGTGGAGGGGGTCGAGCTGCTGCCGCAGACTCGTGTCGCCGGCAAGCTCCGCTCGGTGCGGACGCACGGCTCGCACCTGTTCCTGCGCTACGGCCTCCGCTAGCTCCGGCGGTTCAGCTGTCGGTAAAGGCGATCGATGAGCGCCGGCATCGCCTCGAGCCGCTCCGTGATCGCGCGGAGACGGTATTCGCGGAAGTGCTCGGGCTCGACCTCGAGCGCGCCTGCGAGCGTCTGCACGACGTCGTTCGACGGAACGGGACGGTTGCCGTGGACGAGGTGGTTGAGATAGCCCGCGGAGAGGCCGGTGCGCGTGGCGAGCTGGCGATACGTCACGCCCTGCTCGTCCATCAGGCGTTGCACGGTCTCGCCGAACCCTTCCTCGCTGAACCGCCGGCGTTTTGCCACCTCTAGGTCTCCTTGCCGAGGTCGGCAACATCTAATCGTTTCTCCTCGCCGGTTGCGCGGTCCCGCACGTCGACCATGCCGTCCTCGAGGCTCTTGCGACCGGCGGTGATGCGGATCGGGCAGCCGATGAGATCGGCGTCGGCGAACTTTTCCCCCGCCCGCTGGTCGCGGTCGTCTAGGAGGACCTCCTTCCCCGCGGCGACGAGCGCCTCCGCGGCCTGCTCGGCGATCTCCTCCGCGCCGGGGAGGACGACGATATGGACGTCGTACGGCGCGACCGCCCGCGGCCAGACGATCCCGTTCTCGTCGTGCGACTGCTCGACGATCGCAGCCATCGTCCGGGCAAGGCCGATCCCGTAGCTGCCCATGACGAGCGGCTTCTCCCTCCCGTCCTCGTCGAGAAACGTCGCGCCGAAGGCCTTCGAGTGGAAGGTGCCGAGCTTGAAGATGTGGCCGACCTCGATCGCCGTCTGCACGCGCAGCGTGCCCCCGCATTCCGGGCACGCGTCGCCGTCCTTGGCCTGGCGGATGTCGGCGAACGTGGGCTCGTAGTCGCGGCCGGCCTGGACGCCGCGGAGGTGCTTCCCGTCCTCGTTGGCTCCCGCGACGAACTGGCCATCGCGCAGCGCCTCGTCGGCGATCACCTGCACCTCGACGGCGACCGGGCCGAGCGAGCCTCCCCCGGCTCCGAACGCGGCGCGAATCTCGTCCTCGGTGGCCGGGCGGAAGGCGGCTTCGAAGAACGTCTCGAGCTTTTCGGGGCTGAGACGGTCGTCGCCCCGGACGAGGGCGAGCACGAGCCGGTCGCCGGTTACGACCGGCATGGCCTTGGACGTCGCTGACTCCGCGATGCCGAGGAACTGGGCCAGCTCCTCGATCGTCCCGACACCGGGCGTGTCCACGGGCTCGGGCGCGTCGAGCGCAGGAGGCAGCTCCGCGGGGCGAGGCGTGCCGCGCGCCGCCTCGATGTCGGCGAAATAGTCGCCGTTCTCGCAGCGCATGAGCTCGTTCTCGCCGGAGCCCGTCGGCGCGAGGAAGCCGAGCGAGCTCTTGCCGCCCATGATGCCGGACTCCGCCTCGACGAGGTACGCCTCGAGGCCGCAGCGCTCGAAGATCCGCGCATATGCCTGCTCGTGCCGCTTGAACGCGGCGTCGAGCCCGGCCTCGTCGGCGTCGAACGTGTAGGAGTCCTTCATCACGAACTCGCGAACGCGCAGAAGGCCGCCGCGGGGGCGCGGCTCGTCCCGGTCCTTGTTCGAGAAGTGGTACCAGACCTGCGGCAGCTGCTTGTAGGACTGGATCTCGCGTGCGAGGAAGGTCATGGACTCCTCGTGCGTCCACGAGAGCACGAACGGCCTCCCGCCGCTGTCCTTGAGGTGGAACAGGATCGGGACGTCGATGCGTCCGGTCGTCTCCCAGAGCTCGGCGGGCGTGAGCGTGGGCGCGCGCATCTCCTGGCCGCCGATCGCGTTGATCTCCTCGCGGATGATCTGCTCGATCCGCATGTGCACCCGCCAGCCGAGGGGCAGGAAGCTCCAGAGGCCGGCGCCGATCTGGCGGATGAAGCCGCCGCGGACGAGAAGCTGGTGGGAGGCGGCCTCCGCGTCGGCGGGCGCCTCGCGCAGGGTCGGCAGGAAGAGCTGTGAGGCTCGGGCGATCATCGGCGTTGTCGCCCTAGGCTATTCGAGCGGGATCAGCGAGGCCTCTGCCATGGCGAGCGCCGCCGGCTTCGCCATCTTGAGGCGCTTCGGCCGGTGCATCCCGTCGGCGATCCACCTGTCGATCTCGTGGAAGAGCTCGTCGATCAGGATGTCGGAGGAGACCTTCTTCAGCACGCGTCCGTGGGCGTAGATGAAGCCGACGTCGCGACCGCCCGCGATGCCGAAGTCTGCGTCCCCGGACTCGCCCGGCCCGTTGACCGCGCAGCCGAGCACCGCGACCTCGAAGTGCTGGGGGTACTCCTGCAGGCGCCGCTCGACCTCCTCGGCCAGCGTGTGCACCCCGACGTTGTCGCGACCGCAGCTCGGGCAGGCGATCATGACGGGCCCGCGCTCGCGCAGCCCGAGCGCCTTGAGGATCTCGTACGCCGTCTTCGGCTCCTCGACCGGGTCCGAGGACAGGGAGACGCGGATCGTGTCGCCGATGCCCTCGGCGAGCAGGGTGCCGATCCCGACGGCGCTCTTGATCGAGCCGGCGAAGACCGTTCCTGCCTCGGTCACTCCGAGATGGAGCGGGTAGCCGACCTTCTCGGAAAGCATCCGGTAGGCACGGATCATGGTGGGGACGTGGCTCGACTTGACGGAGATCTTGAAGTCGTAGAAGTCGAGGCTCTCGAGCAGCCGCACCTCCTCGAGCGCGGCTTCGACGAGCGCCTCCGCCTGATCGGAGTGCGCCAAGCCCTCGAGATGCTTCGGCAGCGAGCCGGAGTTCGCGCCGATCCGCATCGGGATCCCCTTGGCCTTCGCGGCTCGGACGACCTCGGCGACCTTGTCCGAGCCGCCGATGTTGCCGGGATTGATGCGGACGGCCGCGACGCCCTGGTCGATCGCCTTCAGCGCAAGGCTCGCGTTGAAGTGGATGTCGGCGATGATCGGGACGGGCGAGAAGCGCACGATCTTCGAGAGCGCCTCCGCGTCCTCCGTCTTCGGGACGGCGACGCGGACGATCTCGCAGCCCGCGCTCGCGAGCGCCGCGACCTGCGCCGTCGTCGCCTCGACGTCGTGCGTCTTCGTCGTCGTCATCGACTGGACGACGACCGGCGCGCCGCCGCCGATCTTGACGCCGCCGACCGAGATCTGCCGCTCGCTGGCCATCCGAGAATCAGTCTAGCCAGGCGGGTTCCGGCGGAATGGCGCCCTCAGAAGACGCTGAGGCCGCTAGTAGCCTAGTGCGGAGGGCCGGAGACGTCGTTCGAGAAGGCGATCACGAAGATGAGCAGGATGAAGGCGATGCCGACGACCGAAACCCGCTCGTAGACCTCCCGCGCCAGGGCACGGCGGCGGACGCCCTCGATGAGTGAGAAGAGGATGTGACCTCCGTCGAGCGGCAGCAGCGGAAGCAGGTTCAGGATCGCGAGCGACATGCTCACGAAGGCGAGGATCTCGAGGTACCACGTCGTGCCGACCTGAAGCTCGCTGTGCGAGACGCGGACGATCCCGACCGGCCCCGAAAGCTGGCTGCGGCCGTGGTTGGAGAACAGCCCCTTGATTCCGGCGCCGGTGCCCGTCACCACGCCCCAGAGATCCGACGCCGCCCTGGTGGCAGCCTTTCCGGTGGGGTAGCTCACGAGCTTTGCCGCGGGCGAGAAGCCGAAGATCCAGTGCCCGTCCCGCAGCACCGTCCGCCTGGGGCCGATCTTCACCGGGCGTCCCCCGCGGAGCACGGTCAGGGTGACGGGGCGCCCGTGGCTCGACCGGATGAGCTGCGCCACGTCTGCGAACGTGCCGGCTGTCTGGCCGTCGACGGCCACGACACGATCGCCGGCCCTGAGACCCGCTGCGGCCGCCGGGCTGCCGGCTTCCACGGCGGCGACGGTCGAGGTCGGCTGCTGTGAAGGCCCGCCGCTGACCGCGAAGACGGTGAACAGGATCGCGAACGCGATGAAGACGTTCGCGAGCGGTCCGGCGGCGATCACGACGACGCGCTTCCAGGTGGGAGCGCCCCAGTAGGCGTCGGGAGCCGTGCCCTCCTCCACCTCGCGCAGCGCGCGTTCGGCCGAGCGCCTCGCACCGGACGTGAGGTGTGCGGCGCCGACCTCGCGTTCGAGCTCGGGGTACGCCTGCCGAGCTGCGTCGTAGTCCTCGTTGTCGAGGGCGCGTCGCACGGCGCCGACTGCCGGGGCGAGGCTCGGCTGCTCGCGGACGGCCGGCTCGGCGTACGCACGCAGATCGCGGCCGGACGGGCGGTGCATACCCGGGATCCGCACCAGACCGCCGAGCGGGATCATCCCGATGCCGTACTCGATGCCCTTGCGCCGGATCCTGACGAGCGGCGGAGGGAAGCCGATGTAGAAGCTCCGCGGGCGCATCCCCACTGCCAGCGCGACCGAGAAGTGGCCGAGCTCGTGCAGGAAGACGAGCAAGACGAGGCCTCCGATCACCACGAGCCACGTCAAGCCGTCGCCAGAGCCCCTTCCGCAAGCGCCCGCGCAGCACGGTCGGCCTCGACGAGGTCGCCCAGATCGCGCACCGGATCGGTTCCGGCCGTAGCGAGGGTCTCCCCCACCACCTCGGCAATCCCGAGGAAAGGCAGACGGCCGGCCAGGAACGCGGCGACAGCCACCTCGTTGGCGGCGTTGTAGACGCACGGTGCGCTCCCGCCCTGCTGCCCGGCCGCGCGCGCGAGGGCGAGCATCGGGAAGGTGTCGGTGTCCGGCGGCGAGAACTCGAGCGTCAACGTGGTGAGGTCGAGCGCCGGCAGCGGAGTCGCGGCGCGCTCCGGATACGTGAGGGCGAAGGAGATCGGGACGCGCATGTCGGGGTAGCCGAGATGTGCGAGCGCGGCGCCGTCGCGGAAGCGCACGAGCGCATGCACGATCGACGTGGGCTGGATCGCCACCTCGATTCGCTCGTACTCGACGCCGAAGAGAAAGTGCGCCTCGATCACCTCGAGTCCCTTGTTCGCCAGCGTTGCGGAGTCCACCGTGATCTTCGGGCCCATACGCCAGGTCGGATGTGCGAGCGCCTGCTCGGGCGTCACGTCCTCGAGCTCGGCGCGCGTGCGGCCGCGGAACGGTCCGCCGGACCCGGTGAGCACGATCGTGTCGACCTGCTCCGGCTCGCGGCCTTCGAGACACTGGAAGAGCGCCGAATGCTCGCTGTCGACCGGGAGGATCCGGCCCCGGCCGCGTTCGCGGGCGGTCAGGGCCAGCTCGCCCGCGGCGACGAGGCTTTCCTTGTTCGCCAGGGCGAGGTCGACGCCGTGCTCGAGCGCCCACAGCGTGGCGTGCACGCCGGCGAAGCCGACGACGGCGTTGAGCACGATATCCGGCTGCGCGCGCTCGAGCAGCTCGGTCAGATCGCCCCCGACCTCCTTCAGCGGCGCATCGACGTCGTCGAGCGAGGTCGATCCCGAAGCGGCCGCGCAGAGCTCGAGCTCCGGATGAGCCTCGACGATCTCGATCGCCTGCCGACCGATCGAGCCCGTTGCCCCGAGGAGCGCGACGCGCTTCACCGGGTCAGTGTACGGAGTGAGCTAGCGAAACCCGCAGGCGATGACGAGGAAATAGGCCGCAGGTGCGGCGAAGAGCAGGCCGTCGATCCGGTCGAGCATCCCCCCGTGCCCACCCAGCAGCCTGCCGGTGTCCTTCACCTCCAGATCACGCTTCAGCGCCGACTCGAACAGGTCGCCGATCAGCTCCGCGAGGACGAGGACGGCGCCGAGGACGAGCGCCTGCCAGATGACGAGGTAGTGCTCGCGCGTCTTGTAGAGCGCGACGAAGGCGACGAAGACGCCCGCGATGGCTCCGATCAGCAGGCCCTCCCACGACTTGCCCGGGGACAGGCGCGGCGCGAGGCGGTGGCGGCCGAACGGGCGGCCGCCGAGATACGCGAACGTCGCCGCCGCCCATGCCGTGAGGACGACTGCGAAGGCGATCAGCCTCCCGTGCGTATGCATCTCGCGCAGCAGCAGGAGAAAGCCCAACCCGAGCCCGATCCACGCAGAGCCCATCACCGTCGAGCCCACGGCCGCGGTCGTGGGAGCGCGCGTGCTGGACAGTGCGTGAAGCACGA
>Ga0070739_10006093_pt1 | contig 13421 bp, 12 predicted proteins | sample Coa_R1_7_FD_66445 | JGI IMG/M metagenome (GOLD analysis project Ga0070739, IMG submission 66445) | Surface soil microbial communities from Centralia Pennsylvania, which are recovering from an underground coalmine fire - Coalmine... | ecosystem: Environmental > Terrestrial > Soil > Unclassified ... | reverse complement strand
GCGGCAGCGCGCTCGCGCTCGCGCAGGCGCGATGGGTCGCCGAGCGGCTGGGGGGCGAGAACGAGGTGGTCGTGATCGAGTCCTCCTCGGCGCCCGCCGACGACAAGTCGCGCTGGGTCTCGGCGCTCGAGCAGGCGCTGCTCGAGAACCGGATCGACGTCGCCGTGCACTCGGCCAAGGACGTCCCGGTCGAGCTTCCCGACGGCCTCGCGCTCGTCGCGATCCCGGAGCGCGAGGATCCCCGCGACGCGATCTGCGGCGCGTCCTCGCTGGCCGAGCTCGCTTCGGGGGCTCGGATCGGGACGAGCAGCCTGCGACGGGCGGCCCAGATCCGGGCGCTGCGCGAAGACGTCGAGGTGGTGGCGCTGCGCGGCAACGTCGACACCCGGCTGCGCAAGCTCGGGGACGGGGAGTGCGACGCGCTCGTGCTGGCTCTGGCGGGGCTGCGGCGGCTCGGCCGCGAGGACGAGGTGGGCGGCGTGCTCGACGAGCTCGTCCCCGCCGCCGGGCAGGGGGCGCTGGCGCTGGAGGCGCGGCCGGGGCTTCCCGGAGTCGATGTGTTGAATGACGCACGCTCGGCGGCGTGCAATGCCGCCGAGCGCGAGTTGGTGGCGACTCTCGGCGCGTCGTGCAACACGGCGGTGGGTGCCTTCGCCCGGATGCTCGAGGACGGGCAGCTGGAGCTGACCGGCTGGGTGGGGGCGGTGGACGGCTCGCGGTGGATCTCGGATCGGCTGGTGGGCGCTTCCGGCGAGGGGCTCGGGACGGCGCTCGCCGAGCGGATGCTCGCCGTCGGCGCCGGGGAGCTTCTCGTCGCGTGACCGTCTACCTGGTCGGAGCCGGGCCGGGCGATCCCGGGTTGATGACGGCGCGCTCGCTCGAGCTGATCGCGCACGCGGACGTGATCGTGTACGACCGGCTGATCCCGGAGACGGCGCTGGCCGGCGCCCGGGCCGACGCCGAGCTCGTCTACGTCGGCAAGGAGGGCGGGGGGCCGTCGGTGGGCCAGGACGAGATCGAGCGGGTGCTGGTCGAGCGGGGGTCGCGGGGCCTGAGCGTCGTGCGGCTCAAGGGAGGCGATCCGTTCGTGTTCGGCCGCGGGGGGGAGGAGGCCGAGGCGCTCCGGGCGGCGGGAGTGGCCTTCGAGGTCGTGCCCGGAGTCACCGCCGGCGTGGCCGCGCCGGCGTACGCCGGGATCCCGGTCACGCACCGGGAGGCGGCCAGCGCTGTCGCGTTCGTGACCGGCCACGAGGACCCGGCCAAGCCGGAGTCGGCGCTCGACTGGGCCGCTCTCGCCGTCTTTCCCGGGACGGTCGTGGTCTACATGGGCGTGCGGCAGCTCGCGTCGATCACGGCGCGGCTGATCGACGGCGGGCGGGCGCCCGAGGAGCCGGCCGCGCTCGTGCAGCGGGGCACGCTGCCAGGCCAGCGCGCCGTGCTGGGGACGCTCGCAACGATCGCGCAGGACGCGGAGCGCGAGGGCGTGAGGGCGCCCGCGGTCGCGGTGTTCGGTCCGGTCGCGGCGCTGAGGGAGCGCCTGGCGTGGCTCGAAGCGCGGCCGCTCCACGGCCTGCGCGTGGCCGTCACCCGGGCGCGGGCCCAAGCGAGCGCGATCGCGGCTCGGCTGCGTGGGCTCGGCGCGGCGGTGCTGGAGACGCCGGCGATCCGGATCGAGCCGCTCCCCGGCCCGGCGCCGGAGCTCTCGCGCTACGACCTCGTCTGCCTGACCAGCCCGAACGGGGTCGACGCGCTGTTCGATCGCCTCCGCGCGGCCGGACGCGACGCGCGGGCGTTCGCGGCGGATGCGCGGGTGGCAGTCATCGGGCCCGGTACGGCCCACCGGCTGGCCAGGTTTGGCGTGCGCGCGGATGTGGTGCCCGAGCGGTTCGTCGCCGAGGGGCTCGTCGAAGCGCTCGGCGACGCGCCCGTGCGCCACGCGCTGGTCGCGCGCGCGGAGGAGGCTCGCGACGTCCTCCCGGACGCGCTGCGCGCGCGAGGCGCCGAGGTCGACGTGCTCGCGCTGTACCGGACCGTGGTGGAGCCGCTAAGCCCGGAGCAGCTCTCGGGCCTGGCCGATGCCGACTACGTGACGTTCACCTCGTCCTCCACGGTGCGGAACCTGTTTGCGGCCGCCGGGGAGGCGCTGCTGGGCGCGGAGCGGCGCCCGCGGCTTGCGAGCATCGGCCCGGTGACGAGCGCCACCCTCCGCGAGCACGGCCTCGAACCCGACGTCGAGGCCGAGCGGCACGACATCGAGGGCCTCCTCGACGCATTGGTGGCCGATGCCGGTCGACGGCAGGAGCGATGACGCGGCCGACCGTCACGCTGCCGACCGTCACGCTGCCGACCGTCACGCTGCTGACCGACTACGGGCTGAGCGACGAGTTCGCGGGCGTCTGCCACGGCGTGATCGCGCGGATCTGCCCCGACGCCCGGATCATCGACCTGACCCACGACGTGCCCCGTCACGACGTCCGCACCGGCGCGCTCGTCCTCGCCCAGTCGCTTCCCTACCTCCCGGTCGGCGTGCACGTCGGCATCGTCGACCCCGACGTCGGCGGCCAGCGGCGGGCGGTCGCGCTCGCCCTGTCCGACGGCCGCGTCCTCGTCGGACCCGACAACGGCCTCCTGTGGCCGGCCGCCGAGGGCGGGGGCGGGATCGTCGAGGCGGTCGAGATCTCCCACTCGCCCCTGCGCCTCGAGCCCGTCTCGGCGACCTTCCACGGCCGCGACATCTTCTGCCCCGTCGCCGCCCACCTGGCGGCCGGGGTGGCGGTCGCGGAGGCGGGAGAGCCCGTTGACCCGGCCGCGCTCGAGCGGCTCGAGGTGCCGCGCCCCCGCTTAGACCCGGCGGAGCACCGCGCGACAGCCATCGTCACGCTGCGCGACCGGTTCGGCAACCTCCAGCTCGCGGTCCGCCACGAGGACCTGGAGCAGCTCGGCCTCCGGCTCGGACACGAGGTCACGGTCGCCGTCGCCGGAGGCGAGCCCCAGGTTGCGCGCTACGTCCGCACGTTCGCCGACGCCGCCGCCGGCGATCTGATCGTCTACGAGGACGCCGGCCGGCGCCTGGCGATCGCGGTCAGCCACGGCAGCGCCGCCGAGCGGCTCGCCGCGCGGACGGGGGACGAGGTGACGGTGGCCCGCCGCGCCGGCGAGCATGATCGAAAAGCGGGGTCAGGACCCCCATAAGTGAGCACGCGCCTCGGCACCCCCCGCGTCCATCTGCGGCGCACCGATTCGACGAACGCGCGCGCACGCGACCTCGCGCTCGCCGGCGCGCCCCACGGCACGCTCGTCACCGCGGCCGAGCAGACCGCCGGCCGCGGGCGTCAGGGGCGCAGCTGGACGGCGCGCGGCGGGCGGGCGCTGCTCTGCTCGCTCGTCGTCAGGGACCCTCCCCGCCTGCTGCCGCTCGCCGCCGGCGCCGCGGTCGCCGAGACCTGCGCCGAGCTGGGGCACGAGGCCGGGATCAAATGGCCCAACGACATCCTCGTCGACGGCCGCAAGGTGGCTGGGATCCTCGTCGAGGGCCGCCCCCAGCAGGGCTGGGCGGTGCTCGGGATCGGGCTGAACGTCGCGCTGCGCGCCGAGGACCTCCCGCCCGAGCTCCAGGCGACCGCCGGCACGCTCGGCCTGCCACCCGACGCGCTCGAACCCGTGCTCGCCCGGCTCCTGCAGCTGCTGGCCGACCGCCTCTCCGCCTCTGACGAAGCGATCCTCGGCGCGGTTCGCGCGCGCGACGTCCTGAAAGGCCACTCCGTCGCGTGGTCGGTCGGACACGGCACCGCCGCCGGGATCGACGGGGACGGTCGCCTCGTCGTCGAGACCGCTGACGGCCACGTCGCCCTCGACGCCGGCGAGGTGCACCTCGCGAACCCGATCCGCTCGCCCGCCAAGTGAAGCGGAGCGCCGCTCTCACCCCGCTCTCCCGCGAGCATCAGCACGCCCTCGCGCTGGCGCTCGCCCTGACCCGCGCGACCGACGACGACGCGGCCGGCCTCAGTCGGCGGGCGGCGGCGTTCTGGCAGGACGAGAGCGGGCCGCACTTCGAGCAGGAGGAGACCGTGCTCCTGCCCGTGCTCGCGCGTCACGCCGGCGACGACGACACCGACATCTCCCGCGTGCAGGCCGAGCACGCCGATCTGCGAGGACGCTTCGCCCGGCTTGCGGCCTCAGCCGGCCGGCCAGCTGACCTCCACGAGCTGGGCAGGCGCCTCACCGACCACGTGCGCTTCGAGGAGCGCGAGCTCTTCCCCCGCATCGAGTCGCTGCTCGGCGAGGAGGAGCTCGCACGCGTCGGCCGCCTCCTCAGCGCCTCGTAGCGACCTCCGGATCCGGCCGGCGCACGTGCGGCCGGTGCACGTGGAGGTGCGGCCGGTGCAGGTGCAGGTGGGGCCGGTGCGGATGCCACGGCGGAACCTCGTCGTCGAGGCGGCGCAGCGTCTCGCGCACCTCCCAGCAGTTGAAGTGCCAGTCGGGAAGCCCAGCCGCCGTCTCGGCATCGAGGACGTGGCAACGCACCAGCTCGGCCGCTTCGTCGATGTCGCTCGCCTCGACCGTGAACATCCCGGTCCACTCGCGCGGGCGGGTCGTGAACTCCTGGGCCTCGTCGGCGAGCATCGCGCGAAGCCGCTCGAACTTGTCTGCGCCCGCCGGCGAGTCGCCGGTGGCGTCTACGAACACCGTGTAGAACATGGCGTGATCGCCTCCTGTGGAGCCGGCATGACGACCGGCGGCGATTGGAATCGGGCGCGTCGGCCGGTGCGGCGCCCAGAGCGGATACTCGATGCCGGCCAGGCGGTTGACCACGATCCCCTGGCCGACGAGCAGCGCGACGCCGAGCATCAGGACGCCGACCGCCGCCGGGGTGTGGAGGAACCCCAGGCTGACGATCAGGGTCGTCGCGCCCGCCGGTGGGTGCGGCGTGCCCGCCCAGATCATCACTCCCGCCGTCAGTCCCAGCGATGTCGCGGCCGCGCCGATCCGCGCTGAAGACAAATGTGAGAGCGCCGGCCCCTGGTCGATCAGCCCGAACGCGGCCAGCGCCCCCAGCCCGGCGAGCGCCCCGATCAGGTGGCCGATCAGCGCGTTGCGGGGGCACGATGCCTCCACGTGCGGGCGGTAGAAGATCAGGAACGCCGTCGGGCCGAGCGAGGGAAAGACGAGCGGCTGGTGGCTGACCCGCGCGGCGAGCGCCATCAGGGCGATCGAGACGGTGCCGTTGACCAGCGCGAAAGCTCCCAGCGGAAGCCGATGGTTCGCCACCCTCTCTTTGAACATCGACTGCTCCTGTGATCCACCTCAGGCTCGTGGCATGCGCCACTTTTCAGGCTACCGCCGGGTCCCCGAGGCTCCCCGCCGCCCAGCACGAAACGGTCATTGCCAGAACCGTTATCGGGACGGTTCGAGCGGTCCCCGATCCGTCAGGTGGCGCCCGCCCCGATCCGTCAGGTGGCGTCGCCCGCCCCGCCCGTCAGGTGGCGTCACCCGCCCCGCCCGTCAGGCGGCGTCGCGCCCGGCGTGGATCTCGTCGGGCTCGTCGTCCTCGTCGGACTCGTCCTCGTCGGACTCGTCCTCGTCGGGCGCGTCCTCGTCAGACTCATCGTCCTCGTCGGGCTCGTCCTCCACCGGCTCGTCGACGTCCGGCTCCTCCTCGTCGTCGACGCCAACCCGATCGATTTCGGGCTCCTCCTCGTCGTCGAGCGCGACGAGGCTCTCCGCGGCCTCCGCGACGGCCTCGGAGGGAGCCGCCTCGCCTGTCTTGCGCCGCCGGCGCTTCGAGCCCCGCCGCCCCTTGGGGAAGTTGCGCAGCAGCTCTCTGGCCAGCGCCGCCGGCTTGCGCGCCATCCGCGTGCGCGCGCCCCGCAGGGCCTCCTCGGCCTCCGGGGTGTGGGCGAGAGCCGCCGCCAGCAGCGCCGCCGCTAGGCGGCGGTCCTCCTTGCGCGTCGCGTGCACGAGCCGCCGCGCGTTGCGCGCATGGGCCGACCCGCTCGAGTTCACGAGCAGCCCGAGCAGCCGCTTCGTCTCGGGCCAGCGCTGCACGGCGTACTCCTCGTGGACCTCGCGGGTGTACTCGGCCATCCGCCAGATCCAGGCGTTCGCCTGGTCGCGCCGGCCGATCCGGCGCTCGGCCAGCGCCTGCAACATGATCTTGACTCCCTCGCGCCGCTCGTCGCGCGGCCACCCGGCCATGATGTCCACGCTCGAGTCGAACGCCTCCGCGTCGCGCGACGCCGCGATCTCCTGAAGCGCCCGCAGCCGCAGCTGCGCGTTGCGGTTGCGCTGCACCGCGGTGAGCAGGAACCGCCGCTTGAGCTCGCCCTGGCGGTCGAAGTGGAGCATCGCCTTCGCGCGCCGCCAGCCGTTCGGCGCCACCCTCGCGCCGGCCAGAGCCGCCCACACGTGCTGCTCGCCGTAGTCGAGGTGCTCGACCGCGATCCGCCACAGCTCGCGCTCGAACACCTCGGCGCGCCGCTCGGGATCCGGAGTCACCGGCAGCACCCGGCGCTCGACTCGGACCCGCCGGCCGCGCCCGCGCCGGACGGGGCCGACGACGATCGCGCCGCCCCGGTAGACGTCGCGGTCGAGCAGCGAGTGCAGCGTCACGACCGGATCGTCGTGCTTGGTCGCCGGGTGCACGAAGTCGACGACGATGCCGGCCTCCTTGCCCGGATGGCGCCGGGTGACCCGGCCGACCCGCTGCTGGTAGATGCGCTTGGAGGCCGTCGGCGCAAGGTGCATGCAGACCGTCGCCCTCGGGCTGTTCCACCCCTCGGCGAGCAGCTGCGCGTTGACGAGCACGTCGATCTTCCCGGACTCGTAGTCGGCGAGGATCCGGGCGAGCTGGCGCTTCGGGGTCTCTCCGGAGACCCCCTGGGCCTTCATCCCGAGATCCCGAAATGCCTGGGCGACGTTGTAGGCATGTCGCACGCCCGCCGCGTAGACCACGCCGGGAACGCCGTTGAAGCGCGTCTTGTAGAGGTCGGCGATCGCGTAGTTGAACGGCCCCTGGTCGAGCAGCTCGGCGAGCATCTCCTGGTCGAACTCGGTGTCGACTTCCCCTCGGCGCAGCGGCACCTTGGCGATCGTCCGCACGCCCGGGCCGGGCGGGATCCGGATGCAGCGCAGCGGCGCGATCACGCCGCGGCGCGCCGCCTGCGCGAGATCGAAGCGCGAGGTCTGCGTCGGGAACAGGTCGGTGACGTGACGCGCGATCAGCGCCCCCGTAGCCGTCATCCCGATCCAGATCGGCTTGTCCCAGGCGCGGATCGACGCCGAGGTCTTCTCGCCGAGCGCGGTGTGCGCCTCGTCGCAGATCACGATCGTGTACGCGTCGGAGATCTTGCCCGCGTTGCGCACGAACCACTGGTAGGTCTCGACCGTCACCGGGCCGTTCGCGGCGTCCTGGCCGGCGAGCAGCGGGCTGTGGATGCGCTCGCGGTAGCCGCGGTCGCGTAGCTCGCCGATGAACTGGTCGACGAGGTTGCGCCGGTGGGTGAGGATCAGGATCCCGCCCGTCCGCGACGCCTCGACGAATCCGAGCGCGGCGACGGTCTTGCCGGCGCCGGTCGCGTGCTCGAACCAGAAGCGCCGGTCGGCCCCGGGATCGTCCGCGACTCCCTCCCGCGCGACGTCCTCGTCGAGCTCGTCGTCGGCGTCCTGCCAGTCCTGCGGCTCCTCGTCCTCGTCCTCGTCCTCATCGTCCTCCTCCCCGGGGATGGCGGCCGAGGCGAGCACCGGGGCCGCGCCGTTCCCATTCCCATTCCCGTTGCCGGCCGCCGAGCCGTTGCCGTTCCCGTTCGGCGCGATCTGCGCCTCGGCCATCAGTGCGGTCAGCGTCCCGGACAGCGCGTCCACCTGGTGGGCCGACAGAACGGTCCCGTCGGCCAGGTGCGGCTCCTCCTCTGAGAGCAGACGCTCGAGCCCGAGCAGCAGCGAGTACTCGCGCCGCCACTCCAGAGACAGCTGCCTGGCTCCTGCGTCGATCTCCACGAGCGCGGCGTCGAGCGCGCGCCGGCGCGCCGAGCCCGGGGCGAGCGCGTCCTCGAGCGTCTCGCCCTCGTAGACGAAGCGCTCGTGCGTGAGGATCTCCGCACGCGCGATCGCGTCGGGGCTCGGGAAGGGGGTGGGATCACCCATGATGGATCGGGAAGGTCGTCAGAACGATGGAGCCGCGGCGAACTGAAGTCTCGACGGCTCAGAGGGCCCGGCTCAGAACCGGAACCCGCGAGGAATTGCCTGGAGAAGCGCTATCCCCTCACCTGCTTGGATCAGAGGATAACGCGTATTTAAGCAGACCTTCGTGTGGCAAGCTGTCGGGCGTGCAGACCCAGACGGTGGCCAGGCCGTTCGAGATCCGCGCAATCCACACGCGTGAGGAGCTCGAAGCCGCGCTGGCCCTCCGTCACGAGGTCTTCTGCGTGGAGCAGGGGGTGCCCCAGACCGAGGAGCGCGACGGCCGCGACTACGACGCCGTGCACCTGATCGCGGTCGACCGCGACCGCCTCGTCGGCACCTGCCGCCTGGTGTTCGTCGGCGCGACCGTCCAGTTCAGCCGCCTGTGCGTCGCTGTGGACGCGCGCCGCCGAGGGATCGCCACGGCGCTCCTCGCAGCCGCCGATGCCGAGACGCGCGCGCGCGGCGCGAACCGGCTCGTCCTCCACGCCCAGACGTACGCCCGCTCGCTGTACGAGTCCGCGGGCTACCTGGCACGAGGCCGCGAGTTCACCGAGGCCGGGATCCGCCACGTGGCGATGGAGAAGGTCTTGTGAGCTCTGGGCCCGGCCCGGAGCTCCGCATCGACCCGCTCAGCGGCCATCGGGTGATCATCGCCGGAGACCGAGCCGGCCGACCCGGCGGCGGGCTTGTGGCACCGCCGCCGGGCCCGATCGATCCCGATCGGGACCCTTTTGCCGAGGGCCACGAGGATCGGACGCCGCCCGAGCTCTACGCCGTGCGCGCGAACGGCGGCGGTCCCGACACCCCTGGCTGGTCGGTCCGCGTCGTGCCGAACCTGTACCCCGCGCTGGCCGCCGACGGGCGAGACGGCTCGCACGGGGCGGGCGAGCCCCTTCTCGCCGGTCGCGCCAACCGCGAGTCGGACCTGTTCTGGTCAGCGCCCGCGACCGGCGCCCACGAGGTGATCGTCAACTCCCCGAAGGCCGTCACCTCGCTCGCCGACCTGGCGGCCGACGAGGTGGCGGGCGCTGTCGAGGTGTGGCGCGAGCGGATGCGCTTCCACCACGACGCGGACTGCCTTCACCTGATCGTCAACGAGCGCCAGGAGGCGGGCGCCTCGCTGCCCCACACCCACGCCCAGCTCTATGCCCTGTCGTTCGTGCCCGCCGAGATCGCCCGCGAGCGCGAGCGCTTCGGCGCCTACACGACCCGCACGATGGGCGGCAACCTGCTCGGCGACCTCCTCCAGGAGGAGGTGCGAAAGCGCGAGCGGGTCGTCGCGATCGACTCCGAAGCGGTGGTGATCGCGCCGTACGCCTCGCGCGTTCCCTTCCAGCTGATGCTCGTGCCGCGCACGCCGCGCCCGCGCTTCGAGGACGACGGACCGTCCGGCGCCGCGCTCCTCCACGACGTCCTCGGCCGTCTCGCCCGGCGCCTCGGGGCCGCCCCGCCTCTCAACCTGTGGGTGCGCACGGCCCCCCGCGGCGCCGAGCACTTCTGCTGGCGGATCGACATCCTGCCACGGCTCACGTTCTTGGCCGGACTCGAGATCGGCGCCGGACTGAACCTCAACATCCTCACGCCGGAGGACGCCGCCGCCCAGCTCAGAGAAGCCTCGTGAGGGCGCTCGTGCAGCGCGTCTCGCGGGCGTCGGTCAGCGTCGAGGGGGAGACGGTCTCGGCGATCGGCCCGGGTCTGCTCGTCCTCCTCGGCGTCGCGGTGCACGACACCGACGCCGACTGCGACAGGCTCGCCGACAAGGTGCGCGCGCTGCGCATCTTCCCCGACTCCGGCGGGCGGATGAACGAGCCGCTCGGCGACCGCGAGGTTCTCTGCGTCAGCCAGTTCACGCTCTACGGCGAGACGCGGCGCGGCAACCGCCCGAGCTACGTCCAGGCGGCGGCGGGCCCGCAGGCAGAGCCGCTGTACGAGCGCTTCTGCGAGCGGATCGGCGCCGCCCGGGGCGTGTTCGGGGCGATGATGGACGTCGAGCTGGTCAACGACGGTCCGGTGACGCTGCTCCTCGAGACCCCATAATCAGCATCGCTCATGCGCCGCTACGGCTACCTGTTCGAGCAGCTCGTGCGCCGCGAGCTGCGCCAGAAGTACAAGGGCTCGTTCGTCGGGGTGCTCTGGTACCTCGTCAACCCGCTCGTGCTGATGGCGATCTACGGAGTGATGCTGGGGCCGCTGCTCAAGGCGGTCAGCCAGTCCGACTATCCGATCTTCATCCTCGTCGGGCTGCTCGTGTGGCTCTTCTTCGCCCAGAGCCTGACCGCCGCGAGCACCTCGCTCGTCGACCAGCAGGCGCTGATCACCAAGGTCGCCTTTCCACGCGAGACGATCCCCGCCGCCGCCGTCGTCGTCCAGCTCGTCCCGTTCTTCGTGATGCTCGTCGTGCTCGTGCCGATCTCCCTGGGGATCCGCGGCAACGCGACCGCCTGGCTGCTGCTCCTGCCCGTTGTGATCGTCTGCCTGTTCGCGCTCACGCTCGGCTTCTCGCTGATCGCCGCCGCCCTGCACGCCTACTTCCGCGACGTCCAGCCGATCATCAACGCTGCGCTGCTGCCGTGGTTCTTCGTCTCGGGCGTCCTCTTCGACCTGGCCACGCTGCCCGGCCTGCGCTCCCACGCCTGGCTGCGGCCGCTGCTCCGCTGGGTCAACCCGATCGCGCCGTTCGTGTCGGCGTTCCGAGCGCTGATCTATGGCGGTCGCTTCCCGGGCGTCGCGACGATCGTCTACGTCGCGGCCGTCGGCGCCGGCGCTCTGGCGCTCGGCGTCGGCGTCTTCCGGCGCCTCTCGCCCGAGCTGGCGGTGGTGATTTGAGCCCGTTCGCCGTGCAGCGGGGGGAGATCGTGCTCGAGGACGCGTGGCGTTCGTTCTCGCCGCGGGGCGACCGGGGCCGCACGCTCAAGGAGCTCCTCACGTCGCTGGGCGGTCGCGGCGGTCGCGGCGGCGAGCTTCCGCCCACCCATGCGCTGGCCGGCGTGACGCTGCGGGTCGCGCCCGGCGAGACGCTCGGCATCGTCGGGCGCAACGGCGCCGGCAAGACCTCGACGCTCCGCGTCCTCGCCGGGATCATCCCGCTCCAGCGCGGCCGGGCGGCCTGCGGCGGCCGTGTCGCGACGCTGATCGACCTCGCCTCGGGGTTCGGCCGCGAGTTCTCCGGCCGCGAGAACATCCACGTCAGCGCCGCCCTGCACGGCATGACCCGCGCCGAGGTCGAGTCGCGGATCGGCGGGATCATCGAGTTCTCCGAGCTCGGGCACTTCATCGACGCCCCGATCAAGACCTACTCCTCGGGGATGCTCGTCCGGCTCGGCTTCTCGATCGCCGCCCACCTCGACTCCGACGTGCTGCTGATCGACGAGGTGCTGGCGGTCGGTGATGAGGCCTTTCAGCGCAAGTGCCTGCGCCACATCCGCCGCAAGATCGAGGAGGGCGTGACGGTCGTGCTCGTCTCGCACGCCCCCGGGACGATCGAGGCGGCCTGCCGGCGCGTGGTCGTGCTCGACTCCGGAAGGGTCGTGTTCGACGGTCCGACCGCGGAGGCGCTCCGCTTCTACCACCGGATGCTGGGCGCCGAGGACGCCACCCAGGCGGCCGCCCGCGAGGCGCGCGACGGCGCGGTGCGACTGCGCGAAGCGGCGCTTCAGGATGGCGACGGCCGGCCGCGGCAGGTGTTCGCACCCGGCGAGCCGGTGCGGGTCGTGCTCGACCTCGAGGCGCGCGCGGACGCCGGCGACGTGACGCTCGCCCTCGACGTGCGCCGCGCCGACGGGCAGACCGTGTTCCGATCCCGGGCGCCGGTGCCGACCAGCGGCGGCGGCGGGCGGCTTGTCTTCGAGATCCCCCGCTTGGCGCTGCTCGGCGGCGACTACGACCTGCCGATCGGCATCCACGAGCCCGGCGACACCGCCCCCGGCATCGACCGGCTGCTCAGCTTCAGCGTCACGAGCAGTGACGAGGCCGAGGGGATCGCCGACCTTCGCGGCACCTGGACGTTCAGCGGCGCGCCGGTCGAGGTGGGGCCTTGAGAGATCCCGAGGAGGCGCTCGCCGCCGCGCGTCGGGCAGCCGCCGGCCACGCCGGCGCCCCCGGCGATCTCGACGCCCCCGGCGATCCCGGCGAGGGCGAGTGGGCGCTCGGACCCGACCCGGCCTCCAGCCGCCGACTCGCCGAGTGGGCGATCATCGAGCCGCAGGACGCCGAGGTCTACTCCACTCGCCCCTACGGCCTGCCGATCACCTGGCTCAAGCGACTCCTCGTCCGCCTGCTCAGCCAGTACCTCGGCCAGATCAGCGCCCAGCAGAGCCGCTTCAACGCCCACCTCGCGGCGCACGTGGTGCGGCTCGAGGAGCGGGTCGAAGCGCTCGAGCGGGCCGACCGCGAGCGCGCGCAGCAGACGCCGCAGCCGCCGCAGCAGCCGCAGCCGCCGCAGCCGCCGCAGCCGCCGCAGCCGTGAGGGTCACCCAGATCCTCGGCGCCGCCGGTCCCGTCGACGCCGTGACCAACCAGGCGCTCGCCTACCGCGAGCTGTTCCGTGCCTGGGGCTGGGAGGGGGAGGACTACGCGCCGGTGCTCGCGGCCGGAATGGCGCGGGGAACGGTTCGGCCGCTCCGCGAGCTGCGCCGCACCCGCGGGGATGTGCTCGTGCTGCACTACTCGGGATTCGTGCGGGGGCTCGAGCAGGTGCTCGCCGACCATCTCGATCGTCCGAGCCTGCTCGTCTTTCACAACATCACGCCGCCCCGCTACTTCTGGAACCACGAGCCGGTCGAGGCGGTGCGCTGCGAGCTCGCCTACGGACAGCTGAGCGCGCTGGCCGGCCGGATCACCGCGCTGGCGGGCGTCTCGCGCTACAACGCCGACGAGCTGGTCGCGCTCGGCGCGCCGCGCGCCGAGGTGATCCCGATCCTGTTCGACCCGTCGCGCCTCGGCTCGGCCAACGGAGACGGTCAGCGCTCCTCGCCCACCGTCCTGTTCGTCGGCCGGCTCGTCCCGCACAAGCGTCAGGATCTCGTGATCCGCGCCTTCGCGCGCCTGCGCGGCGAGTTGCCGGACGCCCGCCTCCAGCTCGTCGGGACGCCGATGTCACCCGCCTACCGCGAGGCTCTCGGCCTCCTGGCCGAGAGCCTCGCGCCGGGTGCCGTCACCTTCGAGGCATCGCTCTCCCCCGCGGAGCTCGCCGATCGCTACCGTCGAGCCTCGGTGTTCCTGTGCCTCTCCGAGCACGAGGG